>Ga0075106_1000128_pt1 | contig 43272 bp, 43 predicted proteins | sample AntDeeMetag02WF4_FD_69796 | JGI IMG/M metagenome (GOLD analysis project Ga0075106, IMG submission 69796) | Saline lake microbial communities from Deep Lake, Antarctica - Antarctic Deep Lake Metagenome 02WF4 | ecosystem: Environmental > Aquatic > Non-marine Saline and Alkaline > Saline | place... | reverse complement strand
AACGCTCTCTAAGCTACGTGCACTTGGTGCACACCATTCTAACGCAGTATTTTTGTTTGTACTAAGTACCGTCGGGACTCTCAGCGGCAAACTCTAGAGGACTTTGCGACACGACCAATTATTTGCTATAAAGTTGTTGTAGTAACTAGTGGAGCACCTCGACGAGATTTCCATCGAAGAGCTGCAAGATGCTCTCGACAACGTTGATGGAAAAAAGCCAACAGAGCGGTTGTTAGCGGCTATCGCGTACAAGAACGGTGTCGCGCAAGATGAGCTAGCCGAGTGGTACGACGTTCACCAGAAAACAATCTACAATTGGCTTAAACGACTCGACACCGACGAGTCGCTTGAGCACGCCGTCGCTAATATTCACCGTTCTGGAAGAAAGCGAAAACTTTCAGAATCACAGCAAAAAGAGTTCGAGGAAATCGTCCACGACCCACCCAAAGAAGTCGGGATGGACGCGCCGGCGTGGACGCCGGCGCTCGTCCGGCAGTTTCTCGACGAAACGTACGGCGTTGAGTACTCACTCCCGAGCTGTCGGCGGTTGCTGAAAGAAGCGGGGTTAAGCTATCAGAAACCACGCCGCTCAGCCGCTGAAGCTGATGAAGACGAGAAAAAAGAATTTCACGATGAGTTCAAAAAAAGCGGCGGGAGATGGACGCCACCGTAGTCTGTATCGACCAAACCAAGAAATCCGTACAGGTTGATCCGCGTGCCGCGTGGTTTCCGCGCGGCACGCGGCCCTCCGTCGAACTATCCGGACAGCGCGATTGGACGTGCTTGCTGGGCGCGATCACCGAGGACGGTGATCGCTTTTTCTCCCGATTCGAAGAGTACGTGACCGCTGAACACGCAAACCATTTCATTCTTACATTATGTGAAGAGTTCGAAGATGATTTGCTCGTTGTGCTGGACGGAGCACCGTACTTCCAGGCGCCGGCCGTCACGGACCTGGCGGCCCGTGACGACCTCGCCTTCGTCACGCTCCCATCATACTCGCCGGAATTAAATCCTGTCGAGGAATGCTGGAGACAGCTACAAAGCGCTCTAAGCAACCGCTTTTTCGATTCACTCGACGAGCTAACAACGGCGATCGACACCGCCCTGGAAAAAATTTCGGTACCCAATGTACGCAATTACTTCTAACTATTACTATAGTAGTGCGTTGCTCATCTCATTATTCAGGTGGTGAGTACGCGGTCTCTCGTACGACCACGACTGGCTCTGGGATGCTACTACCCGCACTGCTCGGAGTGGAGTATCTGACACGTATCCAGCGCGAGTGCGTATTGTAGCCTCGTCACTCGGTTCGCTGACACTCACAGCCACGCTCCTCGAGGAACTGGGTAGCCGAGTACTGCGTTCCGCACGACTGGCAGAGAATCTGCATATCGAGCAGGACTTCGAACTCCTCGACGTCGATTCGCTCCGTCTCACGGAGTTTCTCGATTCGGCCCTCTGTCACGGAGAGCGTTCGTGTGAGCAGTCGCTGGATTATCTCCAGATCCTTCTCGATTTTTTCCTCGTCCGAGAGCTGTTGATATTCGGCGCCACGATACTCTTTGAGATAAGACCGAATCGCCTGATAGGTGACGAAATCGCGTTCGAGCGAGTCGACGTCGATACCGTTCTGTTCCAGTCGGTTCTCCGTATCGCTCCGAACACCGACGCTGACGTCGTCGTCCGTCAGATTGCGATACATAGCAGTCACATCGCTTTCCAAAGCCTCCATTCCAGCGTCGATGAGTGTACGCTCGAGTAATCGTTTGTTGAAGTACTCTGCCAGGTCTCGGAGACTCATCCGTTCGTACCCGTCGTCCGTCCAGCGTGCCTCCAGCTCCGCCCCCAACCCGTCGAGTCCGTACTCGTCGAGCAACCGGGCAACCTTGTTCGACGGCCTGCCGTCTGTTGTTTTAGCCATGTTCTTGTCCCATTTTCGCCAAAGAGTGATAAAAACCTACTGGGCTCAGATTGTGGTGATGCGGGTAAACGAGTCGTCGAGTGCCTGCGCATCCTCGGGGAGGAGAGCAACGACGAGGAAATCCGCGTAGTCGGTGAAGTACTCGACCAGCGCAGCGATGCGGTCCGAGTCGATCGCTTCCATCGAGTCCAAAAGCATGAACGGGACCGATTCGTGCAGGTCGTGGACTAGATAGCCCGCGAGCGCGAAAATGAGACTGGTAACCTCCCGCTCGCTCTCACTGAGATGGTCGATGGTATCTTCGTAGGCTGCGCCGTTCTCCGTCGTCCGGACGATGTGGAGTTTGAACGCGCTCCGGTCGACCTTTCGCCGGCCCTCCCGAACAGTCTCTTCGACGCGTTCGATCCAGATTCGATCGAGATTTTCGTATTCCAGAATCTCCAGGATAGCATCCATGTGCTCGTTGAACGTCTCGATTGCCCCGCTTTCGATCTGATCTATCTCCGTCCGCTTGTCGGTGAGCGCATCTACGAGTTCGTCCCGCTGCTCACGGAGGTCGTCAGCGCGTTCGACGTCCCGTTCGATTGCTTCTATTTCTTCGGATACGTCGTCGAGTTCAGACTCCAGATTGTTGGTTTCGAACTCAAGTTGGTTGGCCTGCTTGTGCAACGAAAGGATATCGTCGAAGTCCTCGGATTCGAGCTCTTCGACCGCATTTTCAAGCGACTCGACATCGCCGGCCAGATTTTCTCGCTCGGATTTCAGTGTATCTATCTGGTCTTCGCGGCGTTCGAGTTCGCTCTCGATTTCGTCGAGTTTCCGCTGGATTTGCTCGCGTTGGTTCTGCTTCTTTTTAGCCTGACGCTGGTCTGTCTTCAGGTCGTCGAGTTCTGACTTCACGTCTTTGAGGTCAGCGACACGCTGTGTCCGGAGGTCGTCGAGTCGCTCGACAGTCGCATCGATTTGTCCACGTTCGACCGTCGAACCGCACGTCCAGCAGACGATGGTCCCTGACTCGTCGGTAAGAAGTCTGTCGGTGATTGTTCCCTCAGCAGCGGCCTCGTCGTCCTCCTCGAGCGACTGAAACACCTCGTAATCTTCTTCTTGGAGTCGTTCCTCGTTGTACTGGATGAGGCTCTGAAGCTCCGATATCCCCGTGTTTAGCGTCTGCCTACGTGACCGAAGACGGTCGATTTCGTCTTCGAGCTGCTGGTGGTCTGCCATTGGCGCTTCGGGGAGGTTTTCGAGATCGTCTTCGAGGTCAGCACGCTCGCGTCTGAGCGAAGCGATACTGTCCTGCTGGTTCTCTATCTTGCGCCGGACGGATTCGAGGTCAGAACGGGTCGAGCGAAGTTCGTCGAGTCTTTCCTCGAGCTCGGTCTGCTCTTTTCGACTCTGTTCGATATCACGGCTGCTGTCGTCGATATCCTCCTCCAGTTCCGTGAGCTCCGCTCGCTTGTGCTCGATTTGCTCGCGCAGGGAATTGCGCTGTTGTTCGAGGTCCGGGAGCTTTCGCTTACGGGATTCGATACTCGTCAACTCGTCGTTGAGTTCGCTCTTTTCTTCTTCGAGTCTGTGAATCTCCTCCTTGATAGCCTCGATGTCGACTGGGCGCATAATGACTTCGCGGAGGTCGTCGCCGCGAGCGACTGACTGACGAGCCTCGTTCGTTTCGAGGAGAAACGCGAACAGGTCGGCGACGGCAGGGTCGTCCAGATACCCCTCACCGGAGAACTGGATCGTGTTGCCTGCCCGAGAGAGAGAGCGATGATACAGCTCTCCGTCGAGTTCGAGTTCGACCATTCCCTCGTCAGTATCGCTCTTGAGAGTCGCCTGGTCGCTACCCATCGCAGCCATGATGGACTGCAGAAATGACGTTCGGTTCGTTGCGTTCTTCCCCGTGAGAACAGTCACGCCCGGCGGAATCCCGATCTCTGTCTCGTCGATTCCCCCGATGTTCTCCACGCTGAACTGCGCGGTCTGGAACGTTTGCTCGTTCATGTTTACTGCTGACTTGCGCACTCACACATATAAGAATTTTCAGAAGGCTCCAGACTGGGGTAACAGTACACCGTCGACGCCGGCTTGGAATAACAGTAGTACCTTTGTTATTCATACCGACTGTCTCGGCACTTCGATTCTCTTATATTCGGATTGTTGTTATGTGCTTCCGCTGGGGAAATCCCGGCGGATGACACCCTATCGCGGGCATGTCTACCCGCTGGTGGGGCCGACTCGGACACGGCCGTCACAGAGTATCTACACGCCCTACAGCGTACTTTCACACGAGGCAGAAGGCAATTTGCCGATATGGAACGCCGTCGGCAGCGGACGGTTCGTCCGTCCCACGGATACACTACCTATAACTATGCGAAACAGTACGCGCCGTTTCTGGAAAAGTTCGATAAACAGAAGATATACGTATCTGTCCTTCTCAGAATATACTTAATGTGATACCGATTCCCGTGTTTCCCTGCCGGATTGAGGCCACAAAGCGTGCGCAGTTGGTGGCACTCAAAAAACCATCCGAACCGAACTGCGATGTGTACTGATAGTAGGGGGATCCCCTCAAACTGTCTCGACCAGTAGGTCTTCAGTATCTGTTAGGTCGCTACGGGTGTCTGAAGACCCTCGACCGAAACTGTCGAGAATTGAAGTGATGAGCTCCGTCGCGTTCGAGTTACTTCAGCCGCCTGCGCTTCGGAACAGCAACAATCGATACCTATGTTCCCCCCACCGGCCCGCGCCCCAGAGGAGATATTCGCGGTACTCCCGCCACTTCCTACTGAGCGGAATCGACCGACCCGTCCCGCAGCGCTGTTCCACATGGTCGAACGGCTATCATAATGTGTGTACGTTTGTTAGTGAACATCGGGTATACATTGTCCCTACGCGTTTGCGCTGCGAGAAGGGCTGTGCTGGCCACTATCAGAGCGACGTCATGCTAGTAGATTCTTCGGGTTGAGCCCCGGAACTCACAGTCGCGTTCTAAACTACTGAACGGGATTTCGATTAGACCGCCTTGACTATCAGTTCTCGTATACAACTGGTGACCGAACTGATATTCCGTCCACTCATGCTGATTTCCTGTCCCGGGACGCCGTACACGTGAGCGACTCGACTGACACTGGCGTTCGTCGCAGCATAGCCAGGCAGCCGGCAAGAGGTCGCGGATACGGAACCACTCGTCAGGATGCGGAGACCGATTCTGTACTGGGGCCACCTGTGACACGGATACGCTCGGCCGGCGAACTTCGACAATCATCGTATAAAGATATAACTACTGTCGAAACATTCTGATATACGATGCGGTGCCCACACTGCAACACCGACATGACAGTCCTGACGGAGTACTACACACCGGATGTCGTCTGTGAACACTGCGGCTACCGCCGACCGAAGGGTGCGGACTGACGCGGGAGGACACGACCGAGAGGGGCGCTGCTCGGTCGCTCGATGAGAGCGGCGTCATCGTGCTGTTCGTTTTCGGCTACAAGGGGCACTGGCGGGCGAGCTGACGCACTAACGCGTCGGCTCGGTCACTAAAGAGACGGCACCTGGAGGCGGGAAGTCGGCGGGCCATCACTGACGTCTGAAAGACGTTCGCCACGTTTCCCCCAGCGATGTTGAAGCTACCCGGAACAGGAGCGCTGCGAAGGCAATCGCGCCCGAGAGCCCCAGAGTCGGGACCATGCTACCGGGTCGTCCACCGTTGGTACCGAGAGGCACTGGTCTCGTACTCAGCACGCCTTGAGTGGGCAGTTACAACGTGGCTGGTAGCCCGTTCCGGAGCCCAAGCCGTTCGTACACTGTCCCGCTGTGTACCTACCGACGGACAGCCCCCGGGGCGCCGTTCCGGCCTCAAGACTGTTGAGCGTCGACGACCGCGACGCCTGCGAGGTTGACTATATCCTTGACCTCGTCGCCCCGTTGGAGCACGTGGACGGGTTGGTCCATCCCGACCAGCATCGGGCCGATGGCTTCTGCGCCGCCCAGTCGCTGGAGGAGTTTGTACCCGATATTGCCAGCCTCGAGATTCGGGAACACGAGGACGTTCGCGGGGTCGTCCAGGTCGGAGAACTCGTATGTCGTATTCAGTCTCTCCTCGACCACGGCGGTGTCGGCCTGCATCTCACCGTCGACCGGGAAGTCGACACGGTCATCGGTCTGTAGTTTCTCGACGGCAGCGCGGGGTTTCCGGGTCCTGGGCTCGTCGACGCTCCCGAAATTCGAGTACGACAGCATCGCTGCCCTGGGTTCGACGTTGAACCTGCGGGCTAACTCGGCGGTGTGTCGCGTGACCTCGGCGAGTACTTCGGCGTCGGGGTCTTGGTTGACCGTAGCGTCTGTACAGAAGATGACCCGGTTGTTGAACGCCAGCATATAGACCCCGGCAGCATAGTTGGCATCCTCGGCAGTACCGATGACCTGTAGGGGCGGCCGCAACGCCGACGGGTAGTGATGCGTGAGTCCGGTCAACATCGCGTCAGCGTCGCCCACCTCGACCATCACGCTGCCCAGATAGTTACCGTCCCGGACCAGGTCTTCGGCTTCCCGGCGGGTGACCCCGTTGCGCTGCCGAAGTTTGTACAATCGGTCCGCGTAGGCTTCGATATCGGCCGTCGCTGGGTCGACCACGACAGGGTCGAAGTCGAGGCCAAACCGCCGTCGAGTAGCCTCGATCTCGTCGGCGTCACCGAGCAAAATCGGCTCTGCGATGCCCCGATCGACGAGCTGGTAGGCCGCCCGGATCATCTTGTCGTCGTGACCTTCCGCCAGCACCACCCGCTTCGGGTCGCTTTTGGCTTTGTTCAGGACGACCCGCATCATCTCTCGGGACTTGCCAAGGCGGGCCTCCAGCTCCTCGACGTAGGCGTCCATGTCCAGTTCCTGACGGGCTGCGCCGCTTTCCACCGCCGCGTTCGCGACGGCCGGAGTTATCTCGAAGAGGACGCGCGGGTCGAGGGGTTTCGGGATGATGTAGTCCGGGCCGAACTGGAGCGGTTGGTCACCGTAGGCTTTGACCACCTCGTCGGAGACGTCCTGACGCGCCAGGTCCGCCAATGCCTCGGCGGCGGCGACTTTCATCGCCTCGTTTATCTCGGTCGCGCGCACGTCCAGTGCGCCCCGAAAGATGAACGGAAAACCCAGGACGTTGTTGACCTGGTTGGGGTAGTCCGATCGCCCGGTCGCCATGATGACCGTGTCGTCTCGTGCCTGTTTGGCAGTCTCGTAGTCGATTTCCGGGTCCGGGTTGGCCATCGCGAAGATGATGGGGTCCGAGGCCATCGACTGGACCATCGTCTCGTCGACGATACCGCCGACGGAGAGGCCGACGAAGACATCCGCGCCATCCATCGCGTCCGCGAGAGTCCCCTCCGGGATGTCACGAGCAAACTCGCGTTTAAACTCGTTCAGGTCCTCGGAGACGGCCCGGTTCTCGGTGATGATGCCAGAGGAGTCACACATGGTAATGTTGTCCGTCTGTGCACCAAAAGAGGCGTAGAACCGTGCGGTAGCGATAGCTGATGCCCCGGCGCCGGAGAAGACGATGTCTAGGTTTGCCAGGTCTTTCCCGGCGATATCCGCCGCGTTGACCAGCGCAGCACCGGAGATGATTGCCGTTCCGTGTTGGTCGTCGTGAAATACCGGGATGTTCAACTCGTCACTGAGGCGGCGTTCGACTTCGAAACATTCGGGTGCGGCGATGTCTTCGAGATTGATGCCGCCGAAAGTCGGCTCCATGGCCTTGACACTCTCGACTATCCCGTCAGCGCTGTCCGTGTCCAGTTCGATATCGAAGACGTCGATGTCGGCGAATCGTTTGAAAAGGACGCCCTTGCCCTCCATCACGGGCTTTCCGGCTTCAGGGCCGATATCGCCCAGTCCGAGGACGGCCGAACCATCGGAAACGACGCCGACCAGGTTCCCTTTGGCTGTGTATCTGAAGGCTTTCTCCTGGGCCTCGGCGATCTCCAAACACGGCGCGGCGACACCTGGCGAGTACGCTAACGAAAGGTCACGCTGAGTGTTGGTGGGTTTCGTCGTCGCAATCTCTATCTTGCCAGCTGGGTCCCGACTGTGGTACTCGAGTGCGTCCTCTTCAAGCAGCCATACCTGCCTGTCCGAAATGTTGATAAAAGTCGATACCCCTTTGTGCAGCATTTGCTGGTATACCGGCCTTCGGCATCGTTGCCACCAGGTGACTCTGGCGCAGTCACCGTGTCCGGAGCGGTCCTGTATCGACGGCGACGCTCTCGACAACCCTCTGGTAGCGGTCCCCGTGAGGATGGCTCGCGGCGGAGTGGGACAGGCCTGTCCGGCCAGGCTGAACGCCTCTGCTGTGAGTGCGGTTCGGTGTCGGACCACCGGAACCACTAACAACCTGCGAGAATAGCATGTAGATATGCGATACTATCGCGTAGCCCGAAAGGGGAAGCCACGCCTTCTCGCTCGTGACGAGGACACAACCTACGACGTCACGTCCGCGCGACCCAGCGTGACGACGTTCGACGACCTGGCGTACGTCGCCAACGTAGCCGGCGAATCCGTCGACGACATTACACGCCGGCTCACGGAGGAGGCAGAGACGCGAGCCGCCCCCGACGACGCCACGGCGTCGGTACCGTTGCTCGTCGACGAAGTGTGGGCCGCCGGCGTCACCTACGAGATCAGCGAGCAAGCGCGTGAAGCCGAGAGTGGGCGGCCGGAGATGTACCTCGACGTCTACGAGGCCGACCGCCCGGAGATTTTCTTCAAGGCGACGCGGGACCGCGTGGTCGCACCCGGCGACGCCGTCGGTATCCGCGGTGATTCGGAGTGGGACGTGCCAGAGCCAGAACTCGGTATCGTCCTGCAACACGGCGACATCGTCGGTTACACCATCGGCAGCGACGTGAGCAGCCGGTCTATCGAGGGCGAAAACCCGCTGTACCTCCCACAGGCGAAAGTGTACGACCGGTCCTGCTCTCTCGGCCCGTGTATCGTCTCGCCCGAAGAACTGGGCGACCCCCACGACCTTGAGATGTCGATGGCTATCGACCGTGACGGCGAACGTCTGTACGAGGAGTCCACTTCCACCGGGGAGATGGTCCGAACCTGTGAAGAACTCGTCTCGTATCTCAACCGACACAACACGATTCCGCCCACGGCCGTCCTGTTGACTGGCACGTCCCTTGTCCCGGACGAAGGGTTCACTCTCGAAGCGGGTGACGAGATTACCATCGACGTCGAAGGTATCGGCTGTCTTGAGAACACCGTTAAGACGGTGTAGCAGGACCGTCGCCCGTCACTCGGCACCCACTTCTCACGACCGTCGGACGGGCGTCCGGACAAACGAAATCCGGATTTACTTCTGCTGAACACGACGGCACCCAGGCCGGACGGATATCACCCGGTAAAATAACAGGCGCACATTTGTTATAGGTCTGCGCGCTCGGCGGAGAGAGCGCCGGAGTCGTACGTTCACCTCTGCCGAACACCCGTCCAGTCGCCCGGGCGGCAGGACGCCGTGGACGGTCAGCACTTGAGTTCGAACGTCGTTTTCTCACCGATCGTGTCTCCACCCACGACGGCCTCGACGGTGAGCGTAACGCGGCGTGTCATCCCACAGCCGTCGTTGACCAGCTCCTCCCACTCGGCACCGGGCGTGACCGGCCCGGCCTTCGACCGGCGAAGGTACTGGACGTACGATTCTTCGGAGAGTGCATCCAGAATCGTCTCTTCGTCCGTGCCCACGTAGCTGAGTCGAACGAGCCGAGCGTCGTCCATGACCCGGAGTAACGGGGCACAGCAAATATACTGTGGGGTCGAGTGTGGGACGACTCTCGCCTACCAGGACGTGATTTCGACGTCGCGAAGGGGGCGGTCGAGTGGGACAGACACCTGTCCGCCTGTATAGTGGGAGATGTAGAACGCCGCGATTATCTCCATCGACCGCGTCGCCTCCTCGCCGGTCGACGGGTTCTCGATGTCGCCGTCGAGCACCGACACGATGTCACCGGCGGCGTTGGCGAAGGCGTCGCGGTAGTCTTCGTCCCATGTCCATGCCCCCTTGATACCGGGGAGCGGTTCCTCGTTGTGCTCCCCGTCTTCCAGACGCCAGTAGCGCCACTCGCCGTCGTCGTTGTTCAGGTAGAGTTTCCCCTCGCTGCCGATGATACTCAACATCATCGACGAGGGTTCCCGCGGAATGGTACAGTCGATGGTGACGAAGGTTCCATCGTTCATGACGACGAACCCCCCGCCACCCGCGTCGTCCACCTGCTCTGCGGCCTGTAGCGACCCGACGGCTTCGTTCTCGCCGGTGATGTAGCCGGACACCTGTTCTGCCCGCGCATCGAGGAGGTAGACGAGGGTATCCAGCAGATGTGTCGAGTTGCGCAACAGCTCCATCCGGAACTGCGTCGACACCGAGTGTACGTCACCCACGATATCTTCTTCCTGGACGAGTTTCCGTAGGCGCTGGAGTTTCGAGGTGAACCGAAACGAGTGATTGACCATCAACTCCGTCTCCGTGTCCGCACACACCTCGACCATCTCCTCGGCGTCGCTCACGGAGGAGGCGATGGGTTTCTCACACCAGACGAGCGACGGGTCCGCCGCCGACCGGGCGGCGTCGACGACGTGGTCGGCGTGGAGGTACGACGGTGTACACACCGACACGACGTCCAGATTCTCGTCGGCGAGCATCGCCTCGTGGCCGACGTACCGTCCCGATTCGGGGATGTCCCACGCCTCGCCGAATCGGTCGAGTTTCTCCTCGTCCACGTCGGCGACGGCGACCAACTCGACGCCGTCGGTCGCGTTGTAGCCCCCGGCGTGACTGGCCCTGACCTTCTTTTCGCCGATATCCTCCTCGTCGTGCATCCCGAGGATGCCCATCCCAGCGATACCGCCCGTACCAATGATACCAGCCCTGTACGTCATATCACTCGTACGTGTGGAGGCTGCCGGTCTGGTTCTCCTCGATGTACTCCCAATCGTACTCGACACCGAGCCCTGGCCCCTCTTGCACCGACACCATGCCGCTTTCGTCGACCACGTCAAGTTGGTCGCGGTAGTCACCCGCGTAGATTGGCGGTGTCGTGTTCGGCGCGTCGGGGTGGACGAGCGCCATCTCGTAGTAGTTGGTGTTGCGGATGGCCGCGATACATTGTCGCTGTGCAGGGCCGGGCGCGTGGAACTCCACGTCGAGGCCGAACCCTTCCGCGACGGCCGCCCGTTTCATCGCACCGGTGATCCCGCCGTCGTACTCGGGGTCGGCACGGACGAAGTCCGTCGACTCAGTGGCCACAAAGTCTGTCGCCGGTTCCAGGCCCCGGACGTGTTCAGTCTGGAGAATGGGGGTCTCGAGTGACTGGCGGAGCTTGCGATGGCCGTGCTGGGAGATGCCGCCGTCCCGATACGGGTCCTCGTACCAGAAGAAGCCCTCCTCGTCGATCGCACGCCCGAGTTTGAGCGCGTCGGCAAACGTCTCCAGTTCGCAGGCCGGGTCGTGCATCAGGTCCATCTCGTCGCCGACACGGTCACCGACAGCGTGGACCGCGTCGATTTCGCGGGAGAGGTCACGCGACCCTTCGCTGCCACCCCAGCCGTGGATCTTGAAGGCCTGATATCCCATCTCCAGACACTCCTCGGCGAAGTCCGCAAACGCCTCCGGCGAGTCGAGGCCGTCGTTCTCGTCCCCGTGATAGGTGGAGGCGTAGGCGGGGAACCGGGTCCGGTACGTGCCGAGCATTTCGTGAATCGGCGCGTCGTAGTACTTGCCCGCGAAATCCCACATCGCAATGTCGATAGGACCGATACCCATCCGGTCGTACTTTCGGAGTGCACGCTTCATCTCGCTCCAGTGGCGTTCGCGTTCGAGTGGGTTCTTGCCGATGAGGTAGTCGGCGAACATGTTTATCTGTGCCGCGCCGGGTGAGTTGCCGCCAACGTACTCGCCGGTGATTCCCTCGTCCGTGTGAATCTTGAGGCCGAACAGTTTCCGCTTGATGGCCGACCCTGGTTCGTAGACGAGGTTGAAGCCGTGTTGGTCTGTTGCAACGTCCTCGATCGGATACGCAAACTCCACTGACTCGATGCTAGTAATTTCTGGCGCCATAGAGATACCAAGAGATACCACGACAATAAGCGTGCGTGGTTGGTGAGTATCTTGCTGGTACATCACCCGACAGTCGTTGGGCGCTCCGTGGACGACGGAACCATCTACGGAGTGTGTCCTATGTTGGTTCAAGCGGTACCGTTCCTCTCGGCACGGGACCTGTCGGCGTTCGTCTCTCGGCGTTTCGCTGTCCTCCGCGGCGTCTATTCGGGACCGAGTGTCCGCCAGCTGGACCCACAGACGTTTATATTACTCCTCCGTTTGCCGACGTATGCCACCGACAATCGAGCGTATCGAGTCCATAGAGTTCAGCTACGAACTACCCGACGTCGGGACCCCACCCGGTGGGTTCGACATCGTCTACGACCCCGAAAGCACGATGACTCGGACGCTCTTCGCGCTCAAAATCCAGACGAGCGACGGTCTCACCGGACGCTACGTCGGCGGTAACTCCCCTGGCGCGGCGCAGATAAACATGTCCGCCGACTACCTCATCGGCAAGAACCCGCTTGACCGGGAGACTCACTGGTCGGAGCTCAAGCGCGCACTCCGGAAGTACGACCGGATGGGAATCGGCCCTATCGACATTGCGCTCTGGGACTACGCCGGACAGAAGTACGACGCGCCGATTCACGAGCTGGTCGGCACGTACCGCGAGCGGCTGCCGACGTACGCGTCGACGTATCAGGGAGACAAGAGCGGGGGACTCGACTCGCCGGAGGCGTACGCAGACTTCGCCGAGGAGTGTCTGGAGATGGGGTACCCCGCGTACAAGGTCCACGGGTGGGATGGCGACTGGCGCGACACCGATTTGCTGGCCGAGACGGTCCGTGCCGTCGGCGAGCGAGTCGGCGACGAGATGGACCTGATGGTCGACCCGGCCTGTGACCTTACGACGTGGGCAGAGGCGCTCGAAGTCGGGCGGGCGTGTGACGAGTACGCCTATCTCTGGTACGAGGACCCGTATCGGGACGGCGGCATCTCCCAGCACGGCCACCGCAAGCTCCGTCAGTCCCTCGACACCCCCATCCTCCAGACCGAACACGTTCGAGGTCTGGAGCCACACACCGACTTCATCGCCGCCGAAGCGACGGACTTCGTCCGTGCCGACCCCGAGTACGACGGCGGAATCACCGGTGCAATGAAGATGGTCCACGCCGCCGAAGGGTTCGGCCTCGACGTAGAGTATCACGCACCGGGACCGGCCAAGCGACACTGCATGGCAGCGACGCGAAACGCGAACTACTACGAGATGGCGCTCGTCCACCCCGACGCGCCGAACACGACGCCGCCCGTCTATACGGGCGACTATCGGGACGAGCTCGACGCCATCGACGACGACGGCACAGTCCCCGTTCCGTCCGGCCCGGGACTGGGTGTCGGATACGATTGGGACTACATCGAAGCTAACGCGATCGGCAGACGTGAGTACACGTAGCGAAGGCCGACGACGCCAAAACCGTTAATTGGTCGAGTGCTGAAGCGGACGTATGACACTCGACCGCGTCATGGTGTCGATAACCCCGTCGGATAGAGAGGATCTCGATGCAATCGTCGAGGCGACTATCGATGTCGTCGAGTCGACCGACTCGACGGTGTACCTCGTGTATCTGTTTCCCGAGGGCGACTACGAATCGCTGCTCGAGGAGATGGATATCGAACCGACCAGCGGTGCACTCTCACCCGACGAACTCGCGTCCCGACACGACAGCGTCAGAACGCCCGCCTCGATGCTGGAAGCCAACGACATCGACTACGAAATCCGCGGTGTCGCTGGCGGTGAGGCCCCGGGACAAGTCGTCAAGCGAGCGGACGAACTGGACGCCGACATCGTCGTCGTCGCTGGGAGCAAGCGCTCGCCGACGGGGAAAGCGGTGTTCGGCGACCACACCCAGCAAGTACTGTTGAACGCGTCGACGCCGGTGTTGTACGTCAAGCGCGAGTGATCAGACGTCTGCCGGCTGTTCGCCCGGTTCGTCGTCGGGTATCCCGCCGATCATCCGACTGACGATGTCCTCACGCTCGACGTCGGACTTCTCGATGACACCGGCGCTTTGTCCCTGGTGGAGGACGGTGATACGGTCGGCCGCCCGCCGGACATAATCGAGGTTGTGCGAGATGAGGATGATGGAGATGCCTTGGTTTTGCATCCGCTCGATGAGCTGGAGGACGCGTTCGGCGCCCTCGACGGAGAGCGCACTCGTCGGTTCGTCCATGATGACGATTTTCGGGTCCGAGAGGAGCGTCCTGGAAATGCTGACGAGCTGGCGCTCCCCGCCCGAAAGGTTCGACACCTTCGCGTCCACGTCGACGCCGATTTTTAGGTCCTCTAGCAGCTCTTTCGCGCGCTTTCGCATCGTTCCCTTGTCGAGGACGCCGAGTATCGTATTCGGGCCGTTCACTTTTTCGCGCCCGAGGAAGATGTTCTTGGTGACAGTGAGATTGCCTGCGATGGCCAGGTCCTGAAACGTCGTCTCGATACCGAGGTCTTTTGCTTGCCGGGGATTCTCGATGCTAACTTCCTCACCGTCGATGCGAATCGTTCCCGCTGTGGGCTGGTGTGCACCGGCGAGACACTTGATAAGCGTCGACTTTCCCGCCCCGTTGTCGCCCGCGAGGGCCATCACCTCGTTCCGGCGTAGCCGGAAGTCCACGTCTTCCAGTGCGACGACTTCGCCGAATTTCTTGGTGATTCCCTCCATCTCGACGATGTAGTCCTCGGTCGGTTGTCTCTCAGCGGCCATGCATGGGAAGTCATGACCTGACGGTAAAAACGTTCTGACTGATGTGGTGTGATAGCAGGGACTGCTTCGAGTTCCCGTCTCCCAAAGCTATAATAACTCGCCCCGAAAACGAACTCAGCATGCTCCAATCGGTAGTAGATAGCAAGCTATTCGACAATCGCCTCACCGTGAGCCAGATCGGACAGTACGGGCCGATTCTCGGGCTTATCGGACTGTACGTCGCCTTTACGTTTCTGAACGACCGCTTCCTGACCGTCGGCAACCAGGTGAACGTCCTCCAGCAGGTGTCGATTATCGGCATCATGGCCATCGGTGTCACCTTTCCCATCCTCTGTGCGGAGATTGACCTGAGCATCGCACAGGTGATGGAAGTCGCCGGCCTCACTATCGCGACGCTGGCAGTCGGCGCACGGCTGTTCGAAGGGGTCGCTGTTCCCGTCCCACTGGCGATTCTCGCCGGCCTCGCCCTCGCTGGACTCTTCGGCGTCATCTCCGGGTACGTGACCGCTCGCTTCGGCGTTCCCTCGTTCATGACGACGCTGGCGATACTCTTCCTGGCCGACGGACTCGGACTCATCGTCTCCGGGAACCGCCCTATCATCGGCCTCCCGGCGTCGCTTACGGGAATCGGCGGGTCGAGGATTATGGGCTTTCCGAGCATCGTCATCGTCTTTTTCACCCTGCTCATCGTCTCACAGGCGATACTGTCGTACACGAAGTTCGGGCTGTACATTTACGCCATCGGTGGTGACAGACAGTCAGCGGAGCGGATGGGTATCAATGTCATGGCCGTCCGGATGGGCACACTCGTCATCTCCGGTATCTTCGCCGCTATCGCCGGCCTCGTGACGCTCGGCCGGCTCGGCAGCGCCGTGCCGACGATGGGTGCTGGGCTCTTGCTCCCGCCTATCGCCGCCGTCATCCTCGGCGGCGCGGACCTCTTTGGCGGGTCAGGCAACATGGTCGGGACACTCATCGGCGTTCTCATCCTCGGCGTGCTCCAGAACGGCCTCAACCTGATAGGTATCGGTCCGTCTGGGCAGCTGGTCGCACAGGGTATCGTCCTGATGCTAGCCGTCCTCGCCAACGTCGTCGGACAGGACTGAGTGCTGCTGCCGGAAGAAGATCCGGTTCACCGATACTTCTTTTAATATGGGGTCGCATGGAGGTAACGTATGTCACGCGACATTCGCAGACGGACGTTTATCCGGAGTGGCGCACTCGCAGGAACAGCCCTTCTCGCCGGTTGTGTCGGGAACGGCGGAGAGGGCAACGGGAGTACGGATGATGGCGGTGACGGCGGCGGTGGACAGGATGACGGGGGCGGAGATGGACAGCAGACCACCTCGGGCAGTTCGGCACTGACGGCCGCGCTCTCGGTTCCGTCGCTCGAATTTACGTTCTTCGCCCGGATGGAGAACGCGTTCAACCAGGCGAAAGATCAGGGGAGCATCGCGAGCGACTCGGTGTTCTACGACGCCGGGAACTCCCAGACCACACAGATCTCCGACATCGAGAATGCCATCTCGAGCGAGGTCGATTTTATCATGATCTCGGCCATCACCGCGGAGGGTGTCATCAACGCTATCCAGCAGGCCAACGATGCCGACATCCCCGTGGTCGCCATCGACCGAAACGTCGCCGAAGGTGAGACAATCTCGTACGTCGCCTCGGACAATGTCCAACTCGGACAGCGGTCGACCGAACTGTGTCTCAGCTTCATGCAGGATCAGGGAGACGCAGACAGCTACGATGTCGTCCAGCTGGAGGGGACGCCCGGCGCGAGCGTCACAAACGAGCGGGGCGAAGGGTTCCAGAACGCCGTCAACGACAACGACAGTCTGAACCGACTCGCCAGCCAGACCGGCGAGTTCTCGACACAGAACGCCCTGAGCGTGATGGAGGACTTTATCACCCAGTACGGCGACGAGATTGACGGCGTCTTCTGTCAGAACGACCTGATGGCGCTCGGTGCCCACCAGGCACTCCAGAACGCCGGGATGTCCGTTCCCATCACCGGTATCGACGGCACGGAGGCGTGGGTCGAGAGCTTCTCGGACAACGAGTACTACGGTACGCTGGCCCAGTTGCCGGAGGACATGGTGAGCGCCTCGATCGAGAGGGCACAGGCGTATATCGACGGCGAGGACGTTGATGATTCCGTTGTCGTCGATGGGCTCGAGGTCACCCAGGAGAACGCCTCGGACTACCTCGACCAGTACTTCGGCTAAGCAGCTCGCTTCCAGCGCCCCAGCAGTGGGTCACCATCGGCCCGTGTCTACGGCTGCCCCCCCGTATTTATCCGCTACCTCGTCTAGAACATAGTCATGGCAGACGACACGATCCACGCGACGTGGGACGAGTGGCTTGTCTCCGAAATCGAACAAAGCGACCCGGATAGCGTCGCCATCTGGTATCTCGGCTGTAACGGCTTCGTCCTTCGGTCGGCGACGACGGTGCTGTACATCGACCCGTACTTCGGCGACGGCGCCCCACCGGACCTCGTTCGGATGATTCCCGTCCCGATAGACCCCGCGGACGTGACCGACTGTGATGCCGTCCTCGTCACCCACGAACACATCGACCACATGCACCCGCCGTCGTACGGGCCGCTCCTTGCGGACGGTGGGTCGCTATACGCGCCCAGCGCGTCATACGAATCACCGGATTACGACGGCGATATGCGCGTCGACGGCGACCACCGGGAAGTCGTCGCCGCCGGCGAAACGTTCACTGTCGGCGACTTCACCGTCCACGTCCGGGGTGCGAACGACCCTGACGCCATAGAACCGGTCTCTTTCGTCGTCGAACACGAAGCCGGGACGTTCTTCCATGCAGGAGACAGCAAGCCAGCGGACGTCTTCCGGGACATCGGTGCGGCCTTTGACATCGATGTGGGCGTCCTCGCCTTCGGCACCGTCGGTCGCATCCACCACTCCGCCGACGGTGAGACGCGGCCGACGAAGTGGTACATGACCGAGGGAGAAGTCGTCGAGGCGGCCAACGCCCTGCAACTCGACCGGTTGCTCCCCTCGCATTTCGACATGTGGAAAGGTGTCGCCGCGGACCCGAAATCGCTGTACGAACACGCAGCCTCCTACACGTATCCACGCAGCTTCGAAGTCGTCACCGTCGGTGACCGCGTCGACGTGGACGCGCCGGGCGTCGTCCCGCCGTCGACCCATCGATAACCGCGGCGTGTCACCGACGCGTCTTCACGCGATGTCGACCGTCGAGCCGGACTCGGCCGACTCGTAGACGCCCTTTATGATCCGGATGTCGGTTAGCGCGTGTTCACCGTCTGCGTACGGCTCCGTGTCGGTCAGCAGGCAGTGGGCGAAGTAGTCGAACTCCTCTTCCATCTGGTCGATCTGCTCGAACTCGATGGTCAGTTCGCTATCACCGTGAGAGAGGTGGAGTTTGCGCTCGTCCCAGGGGTAGAAGGCCGGTTCGACACGAACTTCGCCCGCGGTGCCCGTTATCCGGATGTGACTGGACATGTGTGCGTTCTGACTGGCCGTACAGAGGCCGAAGACGTGTTCCGGGAAGTCGACGCGGAAGGCGGCGTGTTCGTCCGGCACGTCGTCGAACTCCTCGTTGACGGAGGCGACGGCCCCCGAGACGCGTACTGGGTCGGCATCGAGGAGGAAGCGAGCGGTGTTCAGCGGGTAGATGCCGATATCCATCGCGGCACAGCCACCCGAGAGGTCCCAGTCGAGGCGCCACTGGTCGGGGTCGGGCACTAGTTCGAGGATGGGTTCGGTCATGTTGCCGTGGACGAACACCGGGTCACCGATGTAGCCGTCTGCGATCAGGTCTCTGGCTCGGCGCACGGCGGGTTCGGTGTGCATCCGGTAGGCGACCATCAGTGTCGTATCGTGGTGGTCGCACACGTCGACCATACGCTCAGCCCGCTCGATAGTTGCCTCCATCGGCTTCTCACAGAGGACGGCCTTGTCGAGTTCGGCCGCCGTCTCGACGAAGGGCAGGTGTTTCGCGTTCGGCGTCACCACGTAGACGGCGTCGTAGGCGTCGCTCGCGACACCTTCGTGGAACTCCTCGTACGTGATCGCGTGTTCGACCGTCTCCGTGGTCGCGGCTGCGTCGGCGGCTTTCTCTTTGTCACCGCTTACGAGCACTGTCGTCTCGGCGAGGTCACCCGCGGCGACAGCGGGCATCGCTTGCTCGCGTGTCCACCACCCGACGCCGATCATCGCGAACCGCACTGGGTCGTCGGTCTCGGTTACGTCCTGCCAGTCACGCCGGTCGAACTGCTCGGTGAGTGCGTTCAGCTCCATATTCCACCGTCGAACTCGAGGCTCAAAGAAATACCGGCGACCGGACGTTACTGCCGGACGCCCTCGACCAGGTCCTCGAACGCGTGGGTGAGAATCGCGCCGTCGACGCCGACAGCGACGTACTGTGCCCCGGCGTCGATCCAGCGCCGAGCCATCGCCGGGTCGTCGGCGAACGTCCCGAGGACCTTCCCGGCCGCGTCGGCGCGGTCACACACCTCCGCCATCAGGGACTCGACGCGCTCGTCGTGGACCTGGCCGGGAATACCGAGTGACTGTGAGATGTCGTAGGGGCCGAGAAAGAGGACGTCGATTCCGTCGACGGTGACGATATCGTCGATGTTCTCGACGCCGCGTTCACCCTCGATGTGGACGATGACTGTCGTCCGCTCGTTCTGTCGGTCGGTGTAGTCTGCACTCCCGGTATAGCCACCAGCCCGGACGTACGGGGAGAGCCCTCTGGCCCCCTGCGGGTCGAACCGTGCGTGTTCGACGGCCGCACGTGCATCCTCGCCGGTCGCCACCTGCGGTATCTCGACGCCGGCAGCACCGATGTCGAGTGCGCGTTGAATCTCCGACTCGCTGTTGTTCCGAACGCGAACGATGGGCGCGGCCCCGCCTCGTTGCGCAGCCGCACACATTGCGACAGACGTTTCGGCCGTCAACGGTCCGTGCTCTTGGTCCAGAATAGTGAAGTCCATCCCTGCAACGCCAGTCATCTCCGCTGCCATTGGCGAGTCGAGCAGTTGGAACGTGCCGACGACGGTGTCGCCGTTGAGTAACCGCTCTCTGAACATTGGGCTTTCCATGCATTGGTACGCGGTAGCGCCTCTCTTCAATCTACCGCCGTCTCCCCGGGTAGAGATGCCGGTCACCGCTGCTGTGAAGAATATCGGCTGCCCCAGAGAGACGATAGCCGTAAGCTCTTTTGAATCGGGCGCTGTTCGAAACATATGGTAACGTTCCACGATCCAGAGTGGGTCCGATCCAATATCGAGCGGATTCTTACGTTTTATCACCCGGAGTGTATCGATACGACCCACGGCGGATACATCGCGCAGTTCGATGAAGAGTCGGGCGATATCTACGATACGCAATCGAAACACCTCGTTGCCACTTGCAGATTCATCGCCAACTATTCACTTGGCGACCAAGTCGTCGGGCTGGACTGGTGTCGGTCGGCTGCCGAACACGGCGTGGATTTCCTCCTCGATCGCTTTCGCGACGACGAGCGGGGTGGATTCCACTGGATTCTCGATGGCACGGAGGTCGTCGATTCGACACGGGTCTGCTACGGCCACGCGTTCGCCCTGCTCGCGCTTGCTCGTGCGAAGGACGCTGGCGTCGGGTCGAGGGACATTCCGCTCAACGAGACCGCGGATTTGATAATGGACCGGTTCTGGGAGGAGGAGCACGGGCTCTGTAAGAGTGAGTACGACGCCGACTGGCAGCGTGCGGACTCCTATCGGGGCCAGAACGCGAATATGCACATGTGTGAGACAATGATAGCCGCCTACGAAGCAACCGGCGCCGAGCGGTATCTTGACCGTGCCATGACGATTGCGAAGGCGCTGACAGTTACCCTCACGCAGGAAACTGACGGGCTAATCTGGGAACACTACACCAGTGACTGGGACCACGACTTCGCGTACAACCGGGACGACCCGAGAGACACATTCAGACCCTGGGGATACCAGCCGGGTCATCAGATCGAGTGGGCGAAGTTGTTAGCCGTCCTGGCCCGGCACAGGGAGCCGGAGTGGCTCGCTCGTCGCGCGGAGGAACTTTTCCGAGCCGCCGTCGACGAGGGATGGGACCAGGACCGAGGTGGGTTCTACTACTCGCTCGACCTTGACATGGGCCCAGTAGTCACGGAGGAGTACTCGTGGGAAGTTGCTGAAGCCATCGGGGCAGCAGCCGTGTTGTCCGAGCAGACGAACGACGACTACTATACGGAGTGGTACGATACTTTCTGGTCGTATGCTGTCGCGGAGCTGGTGCATCCAGAGAACGGAAACTGGTATACGAAAGCCACAGAGACGAACGAGCCGGTTCCGACGAAAGATGGAATCGCAGTCGAGCCGGGCTACCACCCTATCGGAGCCTGCCTCGAGAGTCTCCGTTCCCTGGGATAGCGACGCGGGGCGGGTCGGCGGCCGACCCGTCAGTAGTTCATATACACCGTCTTCGAGATGGTGTAGAAATCAAGCCCGGCATCGCCCTGCTCGCGATAGGTCTCACTGGAGGAGTCTTTCACCCCGCCGAAGGGGACGTGTAACTCGAGTCCGGTGGTCTTCTCGTTGACTTTCACGACGCCGGAGTCGGAGTCATCGACGAAGTGGTTGGCTTCAGAGAGGTCCTGAGTGATGATACTGGCCGAGAGGCCGTAGCGAACTCCGTTGGCGACCTCGACCGCCTCCTCGTAGCTCCCGACCGGGATGACAGCCAGCACCGGTCCGAAGATCTCCTCCTGGGCGATTCGCATGTTCGGCCCGACGTCGGAGAACACTGCCGGCTCGATGTAGAAACCGTCACCCGTGTCGATCTCGGAGCCGCCGGTTTCGAGCGTCGCCCCCTCGTCGACACCGATACTGACGTACTCCAGGGTGCTGTCGAGTTCGCTCTCGCTAACCTGTGGCCCCATCTCCGCCCCGTCGAGGCCCGGGCCGACCTCGATAGATTCGGCCGCATCGACGACGCCCTCGACGAACTCGTCGTAGACGTCCTCGTGGACGATGGCTCGCGACGTGGCCGTACAGGCCTGTCCGGTCACGCCGAAGGCACCGCTCGCGGCGATGTCGACGGCCGACTCGATATCGGCGCTGGGCATCACGACAGCCGGGTTCTTGCCCCCCATCTCCAGTTGGAGCCGCTTTCCCGTCTCGTTGGCCTGCTGGCCGACGGTGTCGCCGACTGCTGAGCTGCCGGTAAACGAGACGGCATCGACGGCCTCGTGTGTCGAGAAGGTCTTTCCGACCTCGCTGCCGGGACCGGTGACGTAGTTGAGGACACCGTCGGGCAGTCCGGCGTCGTCCAGGCACTCGACGAGTTTCCGCGAGACGCCGGGCGCTTCCGAGGCCGGCTTGAACACGACCGTGTTGCCAGTCGCCAACGCCGGCGCGATCTTCCACGCCGGGATGGCGATGGGGTAGTTCCAGGGCGTGATGAGGCCTGCGACACCGAGCGGTTCGTTCACCGTGTACAGCCGTGTGTCCTCGCTGCTGGAGCCCTTCACCGTCCCTCCCAGGTCACTGGCTTTCGCCGCGTAGTACGCGAAGATATCGACGGCACGCTGGACCTCGCCGGCCGCCTCTGGACGGGCTTTCCCTTCTTCGCGGACCAGGGTCTCGGTGAGTTCGTCCTTGCGGTCCGCTAGCCGCTGTCCGGTCGCGCGCAGTATGCGGCCCCGTTCCGGGCCGGGCGTGTCGGCCCACGCCTCGCTGGCCTCGGCCGCGGCCTCGACGGCCGCCTCCGCGTCTGCGACACCCGACTGCTGGAACTCGCCGACTACATCCGAGCGGTCGGCAGGGTTCCGCACCGCGAAGGTTTCTCCGGTAGCTGCGACGGTCCACTCTCCGTCCACATAGTTCTGGTAAGTTTCCGGCATCATTTCTAGACACAGGGCCGACTTACGAGAAGCTTTGGGACGACCGCCGGAACCAACAGGTCGTTGCCCGTCGGGACGTGTGGTCGGCAATACTGTCGCACAGTCGGCCTAGTTTACCCCGTGATACGCCGGAAGATAGACAGAGGGGCCGTCACCGGTGGTTTCATTTTACTGCAGTGAGTAGCTCTCCTTGAACATGGTCGGACAAACGCAGTACGACTTCAGCGGCGAGACCGCCATCGTCACCGGTTCCACAAAGGGCATCGGCCGGGGAATCGCCGCCGGACTGGCAGATGCCGACGCCAACGTCGTCGTCAACTCCAGGACGGAATCGGCCGTCGACACAGTCGCCACGGAACTGGCCGAACGGGGCGAGGGCCGCGTCGTCGGCATCTCCGCCGACGTCGGGTCGACCGACGACATCGACGCCCTCGTCGACCGGACCATCGACGAGTTCGGGCAGATCGACCTGCTGGTCAACAACGCTGCCGTCTGGCCCGAGGAGGACTCGCTCGTCGACGCCGACATCGAGGACTGGGACCGCACGATCGACGTCAACGTCCGCGCCCAGTTTTACGCCGCCAAACGGGTCGCCAGACACATGATCGACGAGGGCATCGAGGGGTGTATCGTCAACCACACGAGCCAGGCCGGGGACCGCAGAACGGGGCCGTTCGGGCTGTATGGTATCTCGAAGACCTCTATCAACGGCCTGACCTGGCGGATGGCACAGGAGCTTGCCGAACACGGCATCCGGATGAACGCCATCTCGACGGACGTGACCGAGACCGCCCAGACCCGCTACGAGGCGGAGCAGGAGGCCGAGAACGACCCCGACCGGACCGCCGAAGAGATACTGCTGGCCCGGGGCGAGCAACGGCCACTGGGCCGGCTCGGACAGCCCGATGACCTCGCCGATGCGGTGCTGTGGCTCGCGAGCGACCGCGCGGAGTACGTCGTGGGCGACATCCTTCGCGTCAGCGGCGGCGGGAACCTGGAGTGAGTTCGATGCGTTTCGTCGATACACACACCCACACGTGGGGACCGAACACCGAGGAGCTGCCCTGGCCCGCTACGTTGCTCCCGCCGGGCTGGGAGGGACCGTACACGGTCCACGACCTCGTCGCGGACATGAACGCTGCCGGCGTCGACGAGAGCGTGATGGTCACGACGCCGATGTACGGCCGCGGCGTCCGGGCAAACGAGTACACGATGCGGTCCATCGAGGCGTACCCCGACCGCCTGTGGGGAGTCGGACTGATGGACTTCTACGGCGACCCCGACGAGGTGCGAGCGGCTCTTCGCCGGGTCGTCGACCACGACCGGATGCTAGGCGTCCGGATGCACGCTTGTCTCGAATACGAGACCCACCCGGCGGAACTGAACCGAACTGCCGACTGGATTCTCGACGAAGAGCTGGGGCCGGTCTGGGCCGAGGCCGCCGAGCAGGAGACTGCCGTGTTCGTCTTCCCGAAGGCCGAACAGATTTCGATGGTTGCGACCCTCGCGGAGCGCCATCCGGACGTCCAACTGGTCGTCGACCACATGGCGTTTCCGGACGAGACTACAGTACCGGAGGAGGCCCCGTGGACCGAGTTCGAGGCGCTGGCCGACCACGACAACGTCGCGGTCAAGGTGAGCTCGCTGCCCCGCTCCAGCGAAGAGACGTGGCCCTACGAGGACCTGTGGGGGTACGTCCGCAACCTCGCGGACTGGTTCGGGACGGAGCGCCTGCTGCTCGGGTCCGACTACCCCTGGATGGATGACTGGGCCAGCTACGAGGAGTGCCTCTCGTGGGTCGAGGAAGTGCCGTTCTTGTCGGCACGCGATTATTCCTACCTCGCCCACCGGACGTTCGAACGGGTCCACGGGGTGTGACCGCCTCGGGACACGGAGTGGACACGTCCCGGCCGTTCGGGGCCCCAAACATCTAATTGTGCGTCGCTCGATTTCCACGTGTATGACAAACGACCGCGTGCTGCTTGCAATCGGCCCCGACGACTGAGACAGTCTCGACACCCTGGTAGACACCACGATAGACCTCGCGGAACCCACAGGCGCAACCGTAGATCTGTTGTACGTCTTCCCGCGGACCGACTACGAGGCGATAATGGAAAAGATGGACATCGACACGACGACGAGTGGACTCACGCCCGACGAAGTCGCACAGCGCCACGAGAGCGTTCGGGAGCCAGCCGATCGGCTGGAGTCGATGGGTGTCGACTACAAAATCCGGGGCGTCTCCGGTGGGAATCTCGCCGAACAGGTCGTGCGGACTATCGAACAGGTCGACGCCGACGTGGCTGTTATCGGTGGCACGAAGCGGTCGCCGACCGGAAAAGCGATGTTCGGCGATCACGCCCAACAGATACTTTTGAACGCACCTGTCCCGGTTGTCTACGTCAAGCGGGAGTAGGTCGGCACTCCCCTCAGACCCCCAAAACCATCGTCAGAGAGTCATTCGACACCGTATCCACGACAACGAACGCGGTGTAGAGCGGGGCGCAAACCCCTGTTCGGTAGAGGTGAACCGTCTGACAGTAGTGGGAAACACCAGACGGAGAAATAATAACAAGAGTACATATGTTATATAGTGGGCTTATTCGGTCCTTGAGGGCTTTACTACGCGTGTTCAGCAGAGCCGAACGTCGTTACAGTTCGAGCGAACATCTGTCGGTCTGCTTACGAGTGTATCAGATTGATCTCGACGACATTGGCAGCCGACCGGAGCAGTTTGGGTATCTCCTCGTGGAACATCTCCCCCTCGATACGGGTCGTCGGCCCGGAGACGCTGAGCGCCGCGACGGGACCACCCTCTTCCGGGATGACCGGAGCGGCCACACAGCGGAGGCCCGGAAGCCGCTCCTCACGATCGTAGGCGTGCCCTTGCTCCCGAACGTCGGCGAGTTCCTGTTTCAACTCCGCGAGGTCCGTGATGGTGTTCTCCGTCCGGGCCGGGAGGCCCTGCATCTCGACTATCTCGTCGACGCGCTCCTCCGGCAGTTGCGCGAGGAGCGTCTTCCCGAGCGCGGTACAGTGGAGTTTTACCCGCTTGCCCGCGTACGTGTCTACCGTGACGGCCTGTGTCCCCTCGGCACGGGTGATGTAGACTCCCTCGCCGTGTTCCTCGACGGCCGCGTTGGCCATCTCGCCTGTCTTCTCGGCCAGCGAATTGACCTCCGGTCGGATCTTCTCGTAAATGTCCATCTGGTTGCGCTTGTACTCCCCCAGTTCCAGGAACCGCAGACTGACGCGGTAGACGCTGTCCTCGCTCGTGACGTAGCCCTCGTCCTCTAGCGTCTTCAGGTGGTTGTGAACCGTACTCTTCGCGATATCGAGGTCGCTGGCCACCGTCGTCAGGTCCGCCCCGTTCAGTCGCTTCAGGGCTTCGACGATCCGTAGCGACGTTCTAGTCGCAGTGATGGTGTTTTGTTTGGGTGCCATGGTGGAAGGAGAGTTCCCGAGCCTCATAGTTCTGTTCACTAGAGCGGAACAGCTGTTCGGACAAGCGTTACGGGGTCACGGGCCGCGTATCCCAGTAGGGTGCGTTCGTGCGGCTGTCTCGACACCAGGAATGGTCTCCGGTCGCGGTCACCCATCCCGAAGGCGAGTCCGTACAGCCGGTAACGACAGAAATGACGGACGGATTAGTTGTCACGCCGAACCTACACGGTCAATAATCGGCAATTTTTATATATCAAAGGCAATTATTGCTTTCCTATGTGACCTGGTGACAGACGAAAGTTCCTCAAAACGACTGGCGCAGCAATCACGACCGTCTCACTCGCGGGGTGTGGCGGCAACGGCGGTGGCGGTGGTGGCGGTGGCAGCAACTCACTCGACAAGATCGGCATGACTGCCTACGTCCGTGGGGGCTCCTGGATCACGGCCTACATCGAGGCAGCTCGCTTCTACGCCGAGGACCAGGGGATCGAGCTCGACGTCCGGCCGAACCAGCAGAGCGCCCAGAAGCAGGTGTCGGACATCCGTGAGTTCGCCAGCGGCGACCACGACGCCATCCTCGTCGGTGTCTGGCAGACCGGCGCGGCCGAAGGTGCAATCAATCAGGCCGTCCAGGGCGGAACGCCGGTGTTTGCGACGAACGCAGACACTGCCAGCTCGGAAATCCCCCTGTACGTCGGGTTCAGTAACTACGACGGTGGCGCGAGTTCGGCAGAGGCGATGCTCACTGCCCTCGAACAGCAGTACCCCGACAAGGACACGTGGCGCGTACTGAACGTCCGCGGCCCACAGGGGAACCAGTCGGCCAACCAGCGCTCTCAAGGGTTCGTCGAGACGATGGCAGAGCAGGATCGCGTTGAGCTCGTACAGACGCTAAACGGGGAGTTTGCCCGCGACGTCGCCCAGTCGACCGTTCAGGAGTTCGTCCAGGCGAACGGGAGGGTCGACGGCATCTACTCAGGGAACCTCTCGATGGGGCTCGGTGTCGTCCAAGCGATGCGGAACCTCGATATGCTCGTCCCACAGGGAGAGGACGGCCACGTCTGCCTGACCCAAATGGACGGGAGTCCCGAGGTGAACCCGCTGGTCGGCGAGGGGATGATCGACGCGGCAGTCGATCAGCCCAACTACTTCTACAACCCTATCGCGATGTACTACATGCGGGAGTACGTCGAGAGCGGGATGGACGACAGCACTATTCCGGAGGTGGGGTCGGAGGTCACGTCCGACCAGTTGACAATCGAACCCGGCCAGCACAAGGGCGTCGAAATGTGGTCGGAGCCCATCTGGAACCCCGGAGTCATGCGTGAACAGAACGGCCACCCGTGGTTCCGGACCAACAGCGTCGTCATTACCCAGGACAACTTCGATCAACCGTTCCTCTGGGGCAACGTCTGGGGCTAATACTACCGATGGCAACGGAACAAGGATTCATCGGCCGGGTGTTCGGTGACCGGGACGACGTAATGCTGACACTGTTGGATAACATGATTTGGCCAATCCTGGCCGTTGTCCTGCTGGGGGTGCTGGCGTTCGTACCCCAGACGTTCAGGTCAGTTCAGTTGATCATGTGGGGAGCCGTCCCAATTGGACTGCTCGTCTTGGCGGAGAGCCTCTGTCTCCTGTCGGGGCACTTCGACCTCTCTATTGGTTCCATCGCCGGTTTCTCGGCGATGTTCACGGGGATGCTGCTCGGGACCTGTCCGAGTTGTTGGTCAGTGACGACGAGCCCGTGGATCGGATTCGCCATCATACTAACCGTTGGGTCGCTCATCGGCCTCATCAACGGTGTGATGATCGCGAAGGTCGGGCTGAACCCGTTCCTACAGACACTCGCGTTCCTCATCATCTTCGAGGGCGCGAAGACCGCGATGCAGACTCAACCGGTTACGGGGCTTCCAGACCTGTACACGCAGGTCGGCGGGATGCCGCGGTTCGCTATCGGGCTGATGCTCGTCGCGTTCCTGATCATCGGCCTCGTGTTACGGTACACCTCATTCGGCCAGGCCATCTATGCGCTGGGGAGTTCCGAACACTCAGCCCGCGAGGTGGGGATTGACACCGAACGGCTCATCATCGTCGTCTACACCGTCAGCGGCTTGCTCTCGGCTATAGCGGGACTGATGCTGACCGGGTTCGTCGGCGTCGTCCCGCCGTTGATCGGTGAAGGCCTCGTCTTCCAGGCGTTCGCCGGCGCGGTCATCGGGGGCATCAGCCTCTTTGGCGGCCGGGGGAAGATCACCGGCGCGCTCGGTGGTGTTATTCTCATCCAGGTCGTCCAGTCGGCGCTGAACAACAGCCAGTTCATCGGTGCGACCCAGATCCAGATGATCAACGGCATAGTCCTGCTCGTCGCGATCCTGCTGTACAGCACACAGACCAAGCTCCGTTCTCGCATCCTTGCGAGTGGTGCCGTATGAGCGTCGAGGACGGGACGGCGACCGAGCAGCGCCACGCGGGAAGTAGCGACGCGGATACGGGCGGGAGTCCTAAACTACGTGCGGAGAACCTTACCAAGCAGTTCGGTCGCATCGTCGCCGTTGAGGACGTCTCGCTCGATATTCTGCCCTCGTAGGTATTCGCTCTCGTCGGCGACAATGGGGCCGGCAAGTCGACGCTGATGAAAATGCTCAGCAGCGTTCACAAGCCCACGAAAGGGCAAATATACAAAGACGGCGAGCCAGTCGACTTCGACAACCCCTCGGACGCACGTGCCACCGGCATCGAGACGGTGTATCAGGATCTCGCGTTGATGGACGACCTCGACATCGCGACGAACATCTTCATGGGCCAGTTTCCGGGAAGGGAGATCGGTCCGCTGCAGCTCATCGACTGGGACGAGACCTACGAGCGGGCCGAAGAGATCATGATGGACCAACTGGGGCGGGACGTCGACATCAGAACAGAGGTGGAGTTCCTCTCCGGCGGCCAGCGACAGCTCGTCGCCATCGGCCGGGCACTCGCGTTCGACCCGGACGTCATCATCCTCGACGAGCCCACGAGTGCCCTGTCGGTCGACGTGACCCGGCTCGTGCAGGACACCATCGACACACTCGCCGACCAGGGGATCACTATCGTCATAGTCAGCCACAACATCGAGTCGGTGTTGAAGCACGCCGATCGCATCGGCGTCCTGTTCCAGGGACAGATCGTCGACATCAAACAGCCCGCGGAGACGGATCTGGAAGAGTTGAACGAACTGATGACGACCGGAACGCTCGCGAGCGGACGCCTCGACGACTAAGGCGACCTCAGGGAGGGGGGCTCTGGGCTACCGCATACGGGTGCGAGGCGGCGTCTGAGTCGCATAAGACCGACCCCCTTATTTTTCAACCCAGCCACCGATGGTAGGGTATGACCACACCCCAACAGGTGGTCGACATCGAGTGTGAGACCGGTGAGGGGCCGCTGTGGCACCCCGATGACGAGTGGCTCTACTGGTGTGACATCCCGAAGGGACGACTCTATCGCTACGACCCAGCAGTCGAAGAGTATGAGTGCGTCTATCGAGACGAAAGCGAGCGTATCGGCGGGTTCACGATTCAGCGGGACGGGTCGTTACTGCTGTTCCAAGAAGCCGGGGCAGTCCGGAGGCTCTCCCGTAACGACTGGACGACCGAGACCGTCGTCGCCCCGGACCCCGACCGCTTCCACGAGCGGTTCAACGACGTGATCGCCGACCCCGAGGGACGTGTCTTCGCCGGCGTGATGCCCGACACCGAGCGGGATCTGCCCGGACAGCTCTACCGACTGGACACGGATGGGACGTTCACGCTGGTCCGAGAGTCCTGTGTGCTTCCCAACGGGATGGGGTTCACACCCGACCTCGAGCAGCTGTACTTCGCCGACACCTGCGAGGTCGAGCCGGACGAACCGGGCTACATCTACCGGTACGACTACGACCGAGCGAGCGGCGCCATCGCCGATCCGGAGGTGTTCGTTAACGCGAGCGACATCGACGGTTACCCCGACGGGTTGACCGTCGACGGCGTGGGACATGTCTGGGCGGCATTCTGGGACGGGGGTGCGCTCCACCGGTTCGCACCTGACGGGAGCCACGAGCGCAGCGTCGCCTTTGACCCCCGGAAAGTGTCGTCGCTGACCTTCGCCGGCGACTACCACGATACGGCTTACGTAACGACCGCCTGCGTTGGGACCCGTGATACCGAGGGAGCGGGTTCGGGGGGCCTCTACCGTGTCGACCTCGGCGTCTCGGGCTGTCCGGAGTTCCGGTCGGCCGTCGAATCCTGACCGCGTTCAGCCGTCGGTCTGGACCTGTTCCCGCAGCCCGCGCATGTAACCGATTGCGAACAGGCGCCCCTTCGTGTGGTAGCCGGGATTGGAGTTGTCCTCGCCGGCCATCCAGTCGTAGCAGACGACCGGGATACCGATCTCGCCGCAGTTCCGGAGGAATTGCTTGAACACCTCGATGTCATCGTCCCGGCCCTCGCGACCGAGGCGAATCCGATCCGAGATCGGGACAGCCCCCTCCAGGACTGAAAAGCGAAGTCCGACCTCAGTGAGCCAGTTCGAGAGTCCTTGCAGGTCGTCGTAGGTCCAGTGCGTGCGACCGTCGCCGATCTCCAGGGGGTGGATAACGGCGTCCTCGACGCCCATCTGACGGGCGATGTGCCACCGATCGTCCGGTTCGTGCGGTAAGACGAGTGCTGGCGAAACCATACCCACTGGGTCGGCGGGGCATCACTAATACCCACCGTTCTCGCCGCCGTAACGCTGATTTACCTGTCCCGAGTGGACACTGGTATGGCAGACACCGAACGTGCCGTCTATGTCCAGCGACTCGACCCCGACCAGCGCGAGGCGTACGTCGAAGCCCACGATGACGTTCCCGAGGGAGTGACCGATGCGATGGCACGGGGCGGGGTCGAGACGTTCGAGCTGTACGTCCGCGACGACATCGCAGTCTGTATCCTGGAGTGTGAGGACCTCGAAGCCTATCTCGACGCCGTCGACGGCGACGAGACCGTCGCCGAATGGGAGCGCTACACCGGTCAGTTCAAGCAGTCCGGTGTTGACGCCGACGCCGACCCTGAATCGGGTATCCCGTTCATGGAGCGGGTCTGGGGGTTCAAGCCGGCCGAAGAGTGAGACGCCGTCGAACGCGACACCGCGTCAGTGCCCCCAGAGGTTCCGGGCGGGATCGTACCGGGCGTCCATGATGCGGTCCCACTGCGCGGCCGAGAGGTCGACCTCCGTCGCGGCAACGTTCTCGTTGAGTTGGTCGACCGTGCGGGCCCCGACGATGGGGACGCAAGTGAACTCGTCCCAGTCCATCAGCCAGCGCAAGGACACCTGCGCGGGCGTGGCGCCGCACTCCTCAGCGACGGCCTGGATCTCGTCGAGGACGTGCCAGCCCCGCTCGGAGAGATAGTAGTCGTCGAAGAAGTCGTCGAAGCTCCCGCGAGAGCCGTCCGGTGCTTCGACGGCCTCGGGGTCGTCCGGGTCCGCACGTTCGTACTTGCCGGTGAGAAAGCCCCCGGCCAGCGGCGAGTACGGACAGACCGCGATGTCCTGGTCGGCACACACGTCGAGGTAGTCGCGCACGTCCTCGTAGTAGCCGGCGTGATGGAGCGGCTGTGTCACTTCGAACCGTTCGAGCCCCTCCACGTCGCTCTCCCACAGGGCCTTCGTCAGCTGCCAGGCGGCCATGGTCGAGGCGCCCAGATAGTGCACCTTGCCTTCGCGCACGAGGTCGTTCAGCGTCTGCAGCGTCTCCTCGATGTCGCTGTGCTCGTCCCAGCGGTGGATGTAGTAGATGTCCAGGTAGTCGGTGTCGAGTCGGTCCAGCGTCCCCTCTACCTGTGCGCGGATGTGTTTGCGACCCAGGCCGGAGTCGTTGGGACCGGGCTCGCCCCAGCCGTCGAAGGGGAAGTACACTTTCGAGGCGATGACGAAGTCCGTCCGGTCGTAGTCATCCAGCCACTCCCCGATGTACTGCTCGCTGGTGCCGTGTGGCGAGCCATAGACGTTCGCGGTGTCGATGAAGTTGACACCACGGTCCCAGGCTGCGTCGAGCAGTTCGTGAGCCTCCTCACGGCCTGTCTCGACGACACCGTTCGTTTCCTTCCCGAAGCGCCACGTCCCAAGGCAGAGCTCCGAAACACGGGTCCCCGTACTTCCGAGTTGTCGGTAATCCATCGCATTGGCTCTTTGAACGGCTCTGTAAAACGATTTTCTATCCCGGTGACCGAGCTGTTAGCTGAACTGCGGGGCAACCTCGTCGCCGAACAGCTCCATCCCGCGGTGGTCTGGGAAATCGAGGAATAGCAACTGGAGCTTCCCGAAGCCGAGCTCGCGGATTCTGTCGATCTGTTCGGCAATTTGCGCGGGCGTCCCGATGAGCATGTCCCCCTTCTCACGGGCCTGCGCAGCGGTACTGAGTTGATCATCCATATCCGACTCCTCGCCCCAGGGGAGTGGCAAGATGTCTTCGACAGCTGCCTCGACGGCCGCCTCGTCCTCCCGGACGAGCACATGTGCGAGCCACGACCGCTCGACTGTGTCCGGGTCTCGCCCCTCTTCTTCGAGGTACTCGTCGAACTTCCGGGCCTTGAACTCGATGGACCGCCCGCGAGCCCGGCCGCTGATCTCGACGTTCCACTCATCGGCGTGTCGGGCGGCGAGACGTAGCATCTTCGGACCCGCCCCACCCACGACGATTGGTGGGTGGGGCTGGCTGACCGGTTTCGGCTCGTTCAACGCCCCATCGATGGTGTAGTGATTTCCCTCGAAGGTCGGGTTGTCCTCGGTGAACATCGCCTTGACGACCTGGATGCCCTCCTCCAGCATCTCGATTCGGGTCCCCACGTCCGGGAAGTCGAAGCCGTAGGCGCGGTGTTCCTCCTCGTGCCAGCCGGCCCCCAGGCCCAGTCGGAGCCGTCCCGCCGAGAGGACGTCGACTGTCGTCGCCATCTTCGCCAGTAGCGCGGGGTTCCGGTAGGTGATCGACCCCACCAGTGGCCCGATGTCGACATCGTCGGTCCGCTCGGCGAGTGCGCTCAGTAGCGTCCAGACCTCGAATTCCTCGGCTTTTGGACCGAGCATGAAGTGATCGGGTGCCCACAATCCTTCGAGACCGGTGTCGACAGCCGTGTCCACGCCCCGGAGGATCGTCTCTCTGTCCAGGCTGTCGAGCATCGGTGTGTCCCGGTGAACGCCAGCGCCAGCGTAGCACTGGACCATCCAGTCGAACTGCATACGCCTACTGGCACAGGACGGCGAATAACTGTTTGGGGTTCACAGCCCTCTGTGTGCGAGCCAGCCGCCGTCGACTGCGAGGTTCGCGCCGGTGATGAACGACGCTTCGTCGCTGGCGAGAAACACCGCAGCGTCGCCGATGTCTTCGGGTTTGCCAAATCGTGGCAAGAGCGTGTGCTCCTCCGCCTTGGCGACGTCCTCGTCGGTGTTAATGTCCTGCAGTGGGGTCTCGATGTATCCGGGGTTTATACAGTTGACCCGGACGCCGTCCCCGCCCAGTTCTATTGCGAGGTCCCGAGTCATGTTGACGACGCCGCCTTTCGCTGCCGCATAGGATGGCCCGCCGCCACCTTCGAAGGCCCTGACGGACCCGATGTTTATGATCTGTCCCCGGCGTTCGACGAGGTGTGGGACTGCGAACTTCGCGCAGTAGAACGCCCCGCTAAGGTCGATATCGATGGACCGCTGCCACTCATCGAGTGTCGTGGACTGTGAGTCACCGACGATCTGGATACCGGCGTTGTTGACGAGGATGTCAATACCGCCGTACGTTTCGACTGCCGTTTCGACCATCGCGGCGACGCTGTCGGGATCGCCGACATCGGTTTCGACGTACGTGGACTCGCCGGCGGTCTCCTCGGTGATGGCGACGTCAGTCGGGGTGGTAACGTCGCTGTCGTACCGGGCACCCTGTTTTGGCTCCCGCCGAACGTCGGCGACGATTACGTTCGCACCTTCCGTCCCGAACCGCCTCGCGATGCCGCGTCCGATACCACTCGACGCACCGGTGACGACAACCGTCCGGTCCGCGTGTCGCTCTTCAGGCATGGATAGAGATTTACAGCCAGGGACTTAACCGTATCCGAAGCCGGCACCGTTCTCGTTAGCGAGGCTCACTCGTTCCTGGGCCATCACGGATAACACTGTCGCACACGGTTTGCCTCATCCCTTCGGATGTCCCGGTGCGGCTGCCGCGGTCCCCTCACTTTCCGGCAGCGAGGGGGACAAGAAGTCACTCGATGTCAGTACGCGTCTCGGTCGCCGTTCCGACCCTCGAGCGTCCCGGACCCGTCACACCTACTCCGTGCCCGGCACGTTTATCTCCTCGCACAAGCCCGTCTGCTTCGGGCATTTCCGACCGCTAGCAATCTGGGACGAACGCCGCCGATCGGAACGGCGACCCTTGGGATATAGTCCTCAGTCCCGGTCGGCGACCACGGGGTTCGTCAGCGTCCCGATCCCCTCGATCTCGACGTCGACTGTATCGCCCGGTTCGAGCAATTCTGGCGGCTCACGGAAGATCCCGACCCCGCCGGGCGTTCCCGTCGAGATGACGTCGCCCGGCCGTAGCGTCGTGATCCCGCTGATGTACGAGACCACTTCTTCGACGCCGAAGATGAATTCCTCGGTGTTCGAGGACTGCATCGTCTCGCCGTTGACCCTACATGCGACGTCTAGACCGCTCGGATCGAGTCGATCGTCAGGCACCAGCGTCGGCCCCATCGGTGCGAAGGTATCGTAGCTCTTCCCCCGGAAGAACTGCTCGTCGTTGAACTGTGCGTCCCGCCCGCTCACGTCGTTGATCGCGGTGTAGCCGGCGACGTACTCACGCGCCTCGTCAGCCGAGACGTCCTTGGCGGTCCGCCCCATGACCACGCCGAGTTCGACCTCGAAGTCGACCTCGTCGAGTTCGGTGGGATGGACGATCGGATCCCCGGGATTGGTGACGGCGGTCCCCGCCTTCCCGAACAGCAGCGGGCTTTCGGGTACGTCTTCGTCCTGTTCTTCCGCGTGATCGTGGTAGTTCAGCCCCACACAGATTATCTTGCCCGGTCGAGGGACCGGCGCAAGCAGTTTCGCTTCCGCAACTGGGACAGCGTGGTCAGCCATCGCGTCGACGGCATCCTGTACGACCCGCAGGAATCCGGGATCGGTCAACTGCTGGTACGAGACATCTTCACGGAGTCCCGCCAGCGGGACAATCTCCTCGTCGCGCTGGACACCCCACTCCGGGGTACCGCCGGTGGTATACCTGACGAAATGCATCATAAAGTGATGCCGACCGCTCGAACCTAAATATTGCGCTTGGCGTCGGGTTCGAGGCCGAGATCACGGACAAACCCACCCTTCACGAGTGACCCCGTCAGGGTGTGCGAATGAGATGGGGTTGTTGACGCCTTTTGATAGTCACAGCGAACTGAAAGCGGTAGCAGTGTTTCGCTCGGTGGCGCACTCCGCCAGCGTAAATATGCCCACTGAGGGCACCAAAAGTAAATGAGCGTGTGAGACAACTGTACACACACACGAATGTCACAGAGTCGTTCCAGATTCGAGACCTCGCTTGACGAACTCGGCGTGTCGATCACAGTCAGTACCGAGACGTCGCTCCCTGCCGACATCGACGATGTCATCACGACTCCAGCGGTCGGGGTTGCATTAGGCGAAGCGCTCGGGCTCGATGCCAACCCGCTCACAGAGACCGCCGTTGCGGTAGACCCGACGCCGGCGGCTTTGCGCCAGGCGACGACCGGCGTCACCGCCGCCACCCTCGCTGTCGCGGACTACGGCTCGCTCGTCCTGACGATGGACGACCGGGCGAGTGAACTGGTCAGCCTGTTCGTTGATGAACACGTCATCCTGCTCCGCGAGCGCGACCTCATGTCGGGCTTGGAGGCGACCGTCGACGCAGTGGAACGGCGAGTCACCGAGTCAAGCGAGAGCGCCATCATCGCGACTGGCCCGAGTGCGACGGCCGACATGGGTGAATTGATACTGGGCGCCCATGGACCGAAAGAAGTTCACCTCATCGTTATCGAGGAGGGGGCCTGAGATGGCCAGCGCCGACGAACTCCGCGAGCTACTGCGGACTGAGGGGGCGGCAATCGCCGCGAACACGCAGGGGTTCAACGACGGGCGCAACCAGTCAGTCGCTAAACTCGACGACTACGAGGCCCTCAAACGCGAGGCCCGCGCGACCAAGGAAGACGCGATCGAGCACCTGCCGGAACTGCTCTCGGAGTTGACCGCGACTGTCGAGGAAAACGGCGGTACGGTCTACGTCGCAGACGATTCCGAGGACGCCAACGACTACATCTGTGACGTGGTCGACGACCGAGCGGCAGAACGCGCCGTCAAGAGCAAGTCCATGACTAGCGAGGAGATCGAGGTCAACGATGCGCTGGAAGCCGACGGGGTTGACGTGGTTGAGACGGACCTGGGCGAGTGGGTCCTGCAGGTCGCAGATGAGGCACCCTCACATATCGTCGTCCCGGCCATCCACAAGTCCCGCGAGGGCATCGCCGACCTGTTCAACACAACCTTCGATCCCGACGAGCCACTGGAGACGGCCGAGGAACTGACCATGTTCGCCCGCGAGAAACTGGGTGAGAAGATAGTCGACGCCGAGGTGGGCATAACCGGGGCGAACTTTCTCACCGCCGATACCGGAACGCTAGCACTCGTCACCAGTGAGGGGAACGCTCGTAAGACCATCGCGGCGACGGACACCCACGTCGCCGTCGCCGGCGTCGAAAAAATCGTTCCGTCGGTCTCGGACCTCGCGCCCTTTATTGAACTCATCGGCCGTTCGGCGACCGGACAGGACATCACATCCTACGTTTCGTTACTGACCCCACCCGTAGCGACGCCAGTCGTGGACTTCACGAACGACGAAACGCCCCTCTCTGAGTTCGAGAACGATCGCGACTTCCATCTCGTGCTCATAGACAACGGCCGTCTGGAGATGCGTGAAGACGACCACCTGAGAGAGACCCTGTACTGCATCCGATGTTCGGCCTGCTCGAACTCCTGTGCGAACTTCCAGAGCGTCGGCGGCCACGGCTTCGGCGGCGAGACCTACTCCGGCGGTATAGCCACTGGTTGGGAGGCCGGAATCGAAGGGCTGGACACCGCTGCCGAATTCAACGACCTCTGTACAGGCTGTTCGCGATGTGTCAACGCATGCCCGGTCGGCATCGACATCCCGTGGATCAATACTGTCGTCCGGGACCGCATTAACCGGGAGAAAGCGCAGCCAGCCGATTGGCTGGTCGATGGCCTCCTTCCCGACGAGGAAGACGAGGGCGCGCCGCTACAGAAGCGCTTTTTCGGCAATTTCGAGACGGTAGCGAAACTCGCCAGCAAGACCGCCCCGCTGTCGAACTGGGTCGCCGGGACCCCACTCTCGCGGTGGGCGATGCAATCGTTGCTGAACGTCGACTCGCGACGTGACCTGCCGAGCTTCAAGCGCGAGACGTTCGTGGACTGGTTCGCGAATCGCGAGTCGACGGTGACGGATCCGGATCGCCGAGCTGTCGTGTACCCGGACCTCTACACGAACCACGTGCAGGTCAACCGCGGGAAAGCCACGGTAAACGTACTCGAAGCCCTCGGCGTCGACGTGGTCGTGCCACCAGTTGCGTCGAGCGGCCGCGCACCCCTCTCACAGGGGATGGTAGCAACGGCAACCGATCACGCAGAGCGGGTGGCTGCGACCCTCGATTCGCACCTCGAGGCTGGCCGAGACGTGGTCGTCATCGAGCCAAGCGACCACGCGATGTTCCAGCGCGAGTATGAGAAGCTCCTGAACGAGACTGCGTTCGCCAGTCTCGCCGAGCACAGCTACGAGGTCATGGAATACATCTATGGCCTTCTCGACAACGGCGCCGACACCGCGGCAATCCCAGTTGGCGATGGCCGGGAGCTGGCTTATCACAGCCACTGCCAGCAGCGAACTCTCAGTCTGGAAGCCCATACCGTTGCCGTCCTCGAAGAACTGGGCTACGACGTCGTGACATCCGACGTGGAGTGTTGCGGGATGGCTGGCAGTTTCGGCTATAAGTCAGACTACTACGAAGTCAGTATGGACGTCGGCGAACGTCTTCAGACGCAGTTGCAGGAAATCGACGTGCAAGACCGGCAGGTCGTCGCCAGCGGCACGTCCTGCCTCGAACAAATAGACACTTTACTGGAGCGCCAGCCCCGCCATCCAGTCGAGTTATTGACCGAGTAGCGTCACGCGGTCCTGCCAGATGTACTATCGGAACGATTTCTCGTACACCCACGCGCAGTCGGTCGTGGACGGTCCCCGACCACTCGGGTGAGAATTCGGTACGCGTCGCAACTCTCGTGTGGAACTGTGGACTCTCTCCCACTCGGTCACGTTACGGTGAATTTCGTGAATTCGTCCTGATGTGTGTCGTTCACAACATCAAGCAGTCGCCGAGACAGCGAAATCAAGCTATTTCTGGCGATTCACCACGGCCGATGCCCCCGATTGCCGGCTACGATTCCGACTGCATCACAGTAGTGTTTAGTTCGGCACCTTGTGCCAGCGAGCGAAACTTCGGAGCCAGTTTTCAGCCGTAGTCGGTTCGACGCGACTAGAATAGCTAGAAAACGAAGAGCTTCAGACTCTTCGTTCTACAAATATATGTTCGACAGCGTTCCAATTTCCGTGACGTTGTGTCTGAAATCGGAGCTCGACTCGTTGCAGTGCAGCTTGGAGGTGTTTTGCATCATCGACGAGAAATACGGTTTCGACATCGTGCTTTTGCCGTAATTCTTTGAGAAAGATTTCGGTGAGAGCGGTTTTCGTCTACCTCGGAAACTGGGCGTGTAGACCCGCAGAAAATTGTATAGCAATATATGGGATATATTGTCCTGTTTTTCACAAGAACAGCTATTAGATTGCTTCAAACGCTCGAATACCAGCAATCCATACTTGAGCTCAAGTGCTTACGTTTAGTCGAATAAACTTACCCTTTCTGCAGATGTCTATGATGATATCGAATTCACCGGCTTGAGAAACCACGTCCAAGCGTTCTACGACGCGATGGACGACCGCCGAACAGGGTAACCCACCATGTCCAACGACGACACCAACGAATCAGAGAACGCCGACGAGGAGATCGTGATTGATGAAGCCGAAGAGGGGTTCCTCGAAGATCGTGACCCGACCGACTACCCGGCAGTGCTACGAGTCACCTCTGACCCCGAAGAGGCACATTGAGAAGATGCACTAGACCGCCTCGATCAGTGGGAGGCCGGCGAGGAAGTTCCCCACGTCATCAACTTCGAGAACCCGAGTGACCTCCTGGCGCTCCTCACTGACCGGCGCGTCCAGCTCATGAAGAGCGTGATGATTGAGCAGCCTGAGAGCATTCGTCAGCTCGCCGAACGTCTCGGGCACGATGTCAAAACGGTCCACGATAACCTCCAAGTGCTCGCCGATTATGATATCGTCCACTTCGAACAAGCCGGGCGTGCCAAGCAGCCGTTCGTTCCCTACGAGACCATCAAGGTTAGCTTGGAAATCTCAGCACCTCGGGGTACCGACGACGTCGCACCAGCGTGACGACGTCGTAGACAACCGGCCGCCAGCAGCCAAGACACGATTTACTTCATTGGGGGACTGGGAGGACCTGAGGCGTGAGCGTGAGGGGTGAGTCCATTGATCGCAGCGATTGTTTCTATCCTCGAATCCAAGAATCAGTGATTCACTGATCGACGTCTTCCTTTGCCAATTCGCGAATCTTTTCTTTTGTCTCTTCTGCGTGTTCGTCGAACGCCACTTCGAAAATTCCACGGTAGAAGTGCTTGTTCTTCTCGAGTGTGATATCTTCCCGCTTCAACTGTTTTTTCAGTCGCGTAAATGTCACTTCGATGTCTTCGCTCTGTTCCGGCTCAACGTATATGGTGGCTGAATCCCAATCTTCTCGGATGTTCAACGGTTCATCGTCTGTTTCTGTTGTTTGCTCAGCTGAAGATTCAGCATCCGCCGTACCAGAATCTCCCTGATCTGCTTTCTCTTCAGTGTCGGCCGTCGGCTCGGAATCTTGTTTTTCTGCTTCCGACGTCGTTTTCGCTGTCTCATCTTCGCTTGCGGCTTCTTCCTCTTCTTCCTCTTCTGACGGATTCTCAAATCGCTCATCCATTCCTCGAGGCATAGTTACACCTCCACCTGCGTTTTGTCGAACGCTCTTTCCATCGTCTCGGCAATCTCTAGGAAGAGGTCGCGCTCGACTTGCTGGTCGTTCGCATCTTCCCATTCGAAAATATCGCAGCCGTTGTCCCATGCACGCTGTATCGCCACCCGCATTGGGAGTTTGAAAATCGGTGCTAGCGATGCAAATGACTCGTCAAAAGCCTCCAGGAATTTTTTCGACTGACCATCGTCACGATACATATTTGCCAGCAACCCCACGATTGCAATCTCGATCTGTTGGTTATTTTCGATAGATTCCAGTTGGTCCCAGAGGTCGTCTAAGGCATCTCGTGATGTCGCTTGCGTTTGTGCAGCTAGGAAGACGTTCTGCGCTGCGATGAACGCTGCATCTGTCAGGACTGAGAGATCAGGAGGACAGTCAATCAAAATATAATCGTAGTCGTAACCGTCATCCACCAACTCTTTGAGAGCAACTTTCAACGAGAGACGAGCGCCTGCGTCGTCCATCCAATCCCGGGCAAGCCCCATGTCCTTGTGGCTCGGCACGAGATCGAAGTTCAGGTGTTCGTACTCGTCGCTGTGGATCATAATCTCTGAAAGCGTCGTGTCTTTCGTGCGCGGATTGTCGACGAGGACATCGAGGAGATTTGCATCATCCGTAGCGAGCGTATTTGGAAGGTCATTCTTCGGGCTCGATGGATCGTTGTCGTCGCCCGGACCTAGTCCAAGGCCTTTCGTCATGTCGGCCTGCGGGTCCATATCGATTGCAAGAACCTCGTGCCCACGCGTGGCCAGCGCCGCGGCACTGTTGATCGTCGCCGTTGTCTTTCCTGTTCCGCCTTTCTGATTACCGAAGGCGACCGTGGGTATGCCAGTCGATGGTACGACGCCCCATCCACGGGGTGACTCAGTCATGATTCGATCATTGATTCAATGACTCATAAATCCACGTCAGACATCAAATGCTGCTCTCTAACTTCTAAATTGCGGTATACTGTGATGTAAGCCGCTGATCGTCCCGATGCTACTATCTTGATGAGGATCATTGAATCAATGACTCACGGATTCAATACATCTTGACTATCCTGCTATGCCTGAATCGTTGAGTAATAGGCCCTACGTCTGGGACTCACTGATTCTTTGAATCAATACTTCCGGGACTCCATGAGTCAAGCATTTCTGTTGATTGTTGGATTACAGGAATCAAATAGTCCATGACTCATTGATTCACTGATTCTGGGCTTCCAACACTCAATAAGTCCATGAGTTCACGGATTAATGGCTTACAGGGATCACTCCTCGACTCTTTGATTCATGATTTCACTGATTCATTGATTCAATGACTTAATGATTACGTTAGTCCATACTCGAGCAGTCGCCGGGCAGTGAGCCGTCAGTATTACTTTTTATTTTCTTCGAATGCGGCGGCTAGCTGGTCACCCATATACTCTCGGCGGAGTTCCCGAGCTCGCGAATCTGAGAGGTAGTTTTGCAATACGACGTCGGCGCTCGCGCTTCCTTGTTCGGACGCTATCTCGTCAAGGCTTCCGAGGACAACGTCGAGTGACGAGGAGTACGCGTCATACCAGAAGCGTCGTCCCATCTTTGGTGAGGGGGAGACCCCACCAATCTCATCCGGAAGCTCCGCTTGGTCAGCAAGCTGTGTGAAGCGATTCCAGACTGTCCACCGGGAAATCGGGCCGCCTGAGCCGTGTGGCGACGGAAACAGATAGCCGTCCCAGTCGTCGTGCTCAGCGAACGTTGCCAACCGATCCTCGAGTTCCTCCTGGCCATAGAGTAGCGACACCTCGCCGGGTCCGTTCTTCCGCTCCTCGAACGTAATGTACGGGACTTCGTCGGTCGAGACGTCAAGGGTGAATTGGCCTGTTCGTAGGCTGGCAACCTCGTTCGGACGGAGGCCCCACGCGCACAGAGCGAGGATCAAGAGTCGATCTTCTTGGTCATCAGCAGTCATGAAGAGTGCGCGAACATGCTAGGTGGCGAGACATGGTGTATCCGTATCGTCGTCATTGCCGTTTGACCAATCGAACTCTTCGTCGAGGCCGTCTGCTGGGTTTACCGCAGCCCATTTTCGACGCACTAAATGAGCATACCAGTTCGATACCGCGAGATGAATTCGACGTTTAGTCTGTCCCCCATCGAGACCTGTATGCAGGCGGTCAAACGCTGCCCAACATGCATCGACTGCTTTGTAGGCTGGGATATTGCCGTCCCGCGAGACGGGCGTCATGAGATCGCCAGTGCCATTCTCCTCGCAGTAGGCGACAACGTAGCGGTTCAGTCGGTAGCGGAGGGTATCGATCGACGAGTCTGCGAGCCCCTTCCGCTCTCGCCGTGACGTGAGGAAGGACTCGAGTGCCTCGATAGTACGATCGTGGTCGGTCGCCCAGTCGTAACCTGATTCTACGGTGTCAACCTCAAGATCCTCACGCCAAAACTCAGCGAAAGTCTTGTCATGATACTCTCGGAGGGCGTAGAGGAGCGGTCGGAGGCCATGTTCGCGGAGCCAGCTGTGTGTTGGTTTCTCTCTTTCCGGATCGAGGCCGTCTGTCTCCATCAGTGGAGCAACGACTGCCCAGTACGCGTCGATGAGTTCTTCGAGACCGAGAAGGGTCCAGGAGACGTCGTCGACGCCTTCCCAGTCCCGATCGGTTTCTGGGCCAGTAACGTCGCTCACGGTGTCGACCTCCACAGTGCCTTCTGTCCAATGTCAGGAACCGGAGAGAGACGCCTAACTGAGTGGGTTCCCAATTTTGAGTCTGCCATTTTTTGTTGGTAGGGCAGTTCTCACAGATAAGATATAGGTTTTGGGGACTAACAGACCGTTGGAGACAGTCGAAAAACCGACGAAATCCCGGTTGTCATGCACTAACCGCATAAACCATATGTTGCTATAGCAAATGCCTGGAATGGTCTGACCTCTCCAAAACAACAGGATAGACGTCATACT
>Ga0075106_1000126_pt1 | contig 43403 bp, 36 predicted proteins | sample AntDeeMetag02WF4_FD_69796 | JGI IMG/M metagenome (GOLD analysis project Ga0075106, IMG submission 69796) | Saline lake microbial communities from Deep Lake, Antarctica - Antarctic Deep Lake Metagenome 02WF4 | ecosystem: Environmental > Aquatic > Non-marine Saline and Alkaline > Saline | place... | reverse complement strand
CGGTATCCGAGCCGCTGGACGCCATTGCGCAGCCACTGCTTGTACGGCGCGCCGCGTTTGAGACGCTCGCCGATAATGTCCGGCGTGAGGATTTCGCCGGCCTCGGTATCGACCGCGAGCATGTCGCCGGGACCAAGCCGGCCCCGGGCCACTGCCCGCTCCGGCTCGACGTCGACTACGCCGGCCTCGGAGGCGAGCGTGATGACGCCGTCGTCGGTCTGGACCCAACGGGCCGGGCGCAGGCCGTTGCGGTCAAGACTGCAGGCCGCGTAACGGCCATCCGTGAGGACGATCCCCGCGGGACCGTCCCACGGGTCCATGTTCAGCGACCAGAACTCGTAGAACGCCCGCAGTTCCGGGTCGACCGCATCGACGTTCTGCCAGGCCGGCGGCATCAGCAGGCGCATCGAGTGGAACAGGTCGAGGCCACCGGCCATCATCGCCTCGAGCATGCGGTCGACACTCGCGGAATCCGACTCGTCGAAATCGACGATCGGCGCGAGTCGATCAAAGTCGAGACCGTTCGGGGATTTCAGGCCCTTCAGACGCGCCCGCGCCCAGCGCCGGTTGCCGGCGATGGTGTTGATCTCGCCGTTGTGCGCGAGATAGCGAAACGGCTGCGCCAGCTTCCACTGCGGCCAGGTGTTGGTGGAAAAGCGCTGATGGAACACGCAGATCGCGCTGCTGAAGCGCTCGTCGCGGAGATCGATGTAGAACGCCGGCAGTGCCTCCGGCATCACCAGCCCTTTGTAGCCGAGTACGTCCGGCGACAGGCTGACGACATGGAACGCGGTATGCCCCGCCAGTTCCCGTTCGGCCTGCCGACGGCCGACATAGAGCGTGCGCCGGAAAGACGCCGTGTCCATATCGGCAGGCGCATTGACGAAAACCTGCTCGATGCGCGGACGGGTCCTTTCCGCCTCCACCCCGCAGACCGAGGCATCGATCGGTACGACCCGCCAGCCCGCGACTTCGAGCCCCGCATCCGTCAGCGAACGATGGAGTATCTCGCGCTCCGCCTCGGCGGTTCCGGCGTCCGGGTCGAGGAAGACCATGCCGGCGGCGAATACCGTCGCGGTGTGGATATCGCGCTCGGACGCCACCGTCCGCAGGAATGATTCCGGCGACGCGACCAGCAGGCCGCAGCCGTCACCGGTCCGCCCATCGGCGGCGATAGCGCCGCGATGGGTCATGCGTGCCAGCGCAACGAGTGCATCGGCTACGAGCTCACGCCGCGGCTCACCATCGAGCCGCGCCATGAGCCCGAATCCGCAAGCGTCGCGCTCGAATCCGGGTTGCCAGAGCCCGCCCCGGGGCGGGCCCTGGACATTTTTACCGGTCACCATATGACCCGATGCTACACCGAGGATGATTCCGTGGTCGAAGCCTTCGAGCCCGAGTCGTCGCCATAGAACTGCGCCTCTTCGGTCGAACCGGCCAGCGCACCGACCGAACTCAGACCGCCGGTCACGACGTTGCTGATGGTATCGAAGTACCCGGCGCCGACCTCGCGCTGGTGGCGAGTCGCCGTGTACCCCTCGGCCTCGGCCGCGAACTCTTCCTGCTGGAGCTCCACATAGGCCTCCATCTGCCGATCGCGGTAGCCATTGGCGAGACGGAACATGCTGTAGTTGAGGGCGTGGAAGCCCGCGAGCGTGATGAACTGGAACTTGAAGCCCATCGCACCGAGTTCGTCCTGGAACTTGCGGATCGTCGCGGCATCCAGCTTCGCGGACCAATTGAATGAGGGCGAGCAGTTATAGGCCAGCATCTTGCCCGGGAACTTCTCGTGCACACCTTCGGCGAACTGGCGTGCAAACTCGAGATCCGGTGTTTTGGTCTCGCACCAGATCACGTCGCAGTACGGTGCGTAGGCGAGCGCGCGGGTGATACAGGCATCGATGCCGCCGGTCACCCGATAGTAGCCCTCGAATGTCCGCTCACCGGTGATGAACGGCTGGTCGGCCGGATCGATATCCGTCGTCAGCAGGTTCGCATCCTCGGCATCGGTGCGGGCCACGATCACCGTCGGCACACCCATCACATCGGCCGCCAGACGCGCCGATGTCAGCTTCTGGATCTGCTCCTGCGTCGGCACGAGCACCTTGCCGCCCATATGGCCGCACTTCTTGGCCGATGCGAGCTGGTCCTCGAAATGCACGCCGGCGGCGCCGGCCTTGATCATGCCCTTCATCAGCTCGAAGGCGTTGAGGGGGCCACCGAAACCGGCCTCGGCGTCGGCGACGATCGGGGCATACCAGTCGATCGAGTCATCGCCCTCGGCATGATGCAGCTCGTCGGCCCGGCGCAGCGTGTTGTTGATCCGCTCGACCACCGCCGGCACCGAGTTCGCCGGATACAGCGACTGGTCGGGGTACATCTCCCCGGCCAGATTGGCATCGCCGGCCACCTGCCAGCCGGACAGATAAATCGCCTTCAGTCCCGCCTTGACCTGCTGCATCGCCTGGTTGCCGGTCAGCGCGCCGAGGGCGTTGACGTAGGGCGTCTCGTTCATCAAATGCCAGAGCTTCTCGGCACCGTCGCGCGCCAGCGTCTGTTCGATCCGCTTGGTGCCACGCAGCCGCGCGACATCGGCGGCACTGTAGGGGCGCTGCACGCCCGCCCAGCGCGGGTTCTCGTTCCAGTCGCGCTCAATCTGCCCGATCTCTTCTTTCGTATCCATCACACCATCCCGTAAGCCGTTGTTGTCGGAAAACCCGCGCGATCGCGGTCGCGTACCAGCGCATCCACCCCTACGCCTACGACCGACCCACGGCCGCGTACGTACACTTCCCCGCGCTGCGCCGCATGGCGCGCCGGGTGCTCGTCGGCGAGCACCTCCGGGACGGGATCGACAGACACCGAACGACCCATGCGGGGCATTTCGGTGGCGGGGTGGATCCATCGCCAATGCTGGACGCGCGCGATATCGGCGGCCGCCATCCGATCATGAATGGCGTCGCTGCCGCGCAGTCCGGCCGCGTCAGGCTCGCCGCCACGGGGCCACCAAGGCACCATGACGGTCATATTCACTGTAGCTGAAAGGCAATCGCCTGGGACTGATGCGGGCGCCACGGAGCCCGAATGCGGGTTCATCGGCGCCACATCAACGACCGCGTGCAAGTGTCGGGTATAGGAAGGGACTGGTTGCATTCTTTACCCCTGCTCACGGTTTTCTTGAGTACTGTGACTGGAGGGTGCCGGAACACAAAGGATTCGACTAGATCATTTTTGCTATATTGATCATTGGATTTTTCAATATCAGCGTACGGAAGCCCCGGCAATGGCCACCACCCCGAACCGACTCCGGCAACTGCGCGCTTTCTGTCTCGCGGCGCAGACCGGCAATATTTCGCGCGCAGCGGAACGCCTGCACCTCAGTCAGCCTACCGTATCCCAACTCGTGAAATCACTGGAGCGGGATCTCGATGTCGAACTGTTCGAGCGTCATGGTCCGCGCATCGAACTGACGCCCGCCGGCGCTGCGCTGCTCGACCGGGCGCTGCCGCTGGTCGAAGGTATCGATCAATTGCCCGATACTTTCCACGCACAGCTCGGCTCGGTGACCGGCGGCCGACTGGACATCGCCGCTGGCGAGTCCACCATCCTCTATCTGCTGCCGGAATCCGTGAAACGCTTCAGCGACACCTATCCCAAAGTCAACCTGCACCTGCACAACGTGACTGGCCGCGACGGGATGGAGATGCTGCGCGCCGGCGAGGTGGACTTCGCGGTCGGCTCGATGATCGACGTGCCCGCGGACGTGACGTATGTCCCGATGTTCAGCTTCGAACCCATGCTGATCACCGCTCGGGATCATCCACTGGCGACGCATGACGACTTGTCACTGGCCGATATCGCGCCCCATGGCCTCATTCTGCCCCCACGCCATCTGTCGACCTGGCATGTCGTCGACCTGGTCTTTCAGCAGCACCGTCTCGACTATCAGGTCGTGCTCGAGGCCGGTGGCTGGGAGGTCATCAAACGCTTCGTGGAACTCGGACTGGGTATCTCGATCGTGACCAGCATCTGCCTGCGTGGCGATGAGGCGCTGGCGGCGATTCCGGTCGGGCATTGGTTCCCCCAGCGCACCTACGGCGCGGTCATCCGCAACGGGCGCGTGCTCTCACCCCAGGCCGAGGCATTCCTGGGGATACTCGATCCCGATTTCGAGCGCCATGCGGCGGCGGCCCGCCGCGGAGAAGCGAGTGTGCCGTGTCGTCGTGACCGGAGTGCCGAGGACAGCGACTTCAGCGGCTTCGACCGCTCGCTGGCGTAACGCCGGCAGGCGGCAAAAACCACCGCGGGGCATCGAATCAGATACCCCGACAGGTCCGTGCCGCGTCAGTGAGTGGGTGCACCCGTGCCTGTGGTTCCGGGGCCACCGGGGCGCTCGCGGGTATTCAGCCCGAGCAACCGATAGAGCGGGCACCAGCTGAAGGCGGCGGTCGCCAGCAGCACGAGCCCGAGCCAGGCCCAGCCCGGGCCACCGGCGAGTGCCCAGAGCACCAGTACGATGCCGACACCAGTGCGTATCGCCCGGTCGATGGTGCCCAGGTTCGATTTCACGTTCATTGTCCGAACTCCAGACGGACCGCGGAATGCGGCCTCTCCACTGAATATAGCCGGTAGCCGGGCGCGCGCAATGTGCTCCGGTACCCGGAACCGGGCAGGGGTATGGGCAAGCGGCGATGACGGCGTTACAATGCGCGCCTTCAACGGGGCCGTAGCTCAGCCGGGAGAGCGTCGCGTTCGCAACGCGAAGGTCAGGGGTTCGATCCCCCTCGGCTCCACCAGAGTTTTCCTTGGCCCGCCGACCGGCAGGGAATCCCGGTCGGCGGTGTCTTCCACCGCGCTCCGTTCAGGATCCTTCGGCTTCGCTCGCCGAAAGGTCCTCCTGCATTTCGTAAGCCAGGACATGATCCCGCCCGGCCCGCTTGCCGGCGTAGAGGGCCTCGTCCGCACGACTCAGCAGTCCATCCGGGTCACTCGCGTTGTCCGGATAGATCGCGAATCCGATACTGACCGTGACGCTCATGGATGCGCCGTCGATATCCACGGCCGAGTTCGACACCGACTGCCGCACGCGCTCGGCGACCATGCCCACCGTGTCATGATCACCATCGGGGACGAGAACAACGAACTCGTCTCCCCCGTAGCGAGCTACGAGATCGGAGGACCGCACGCCGCGGTGGATCGCCGACACGATGTGCTGAATCATCCGGTTACCCGCATCGTGGCCATTTTCGTCATTGATCGGTTTCAGGCCATCCGCGTCGATCATCATGACGCCGAAAGAGGTGCCGGCGACTTCCGCCTTGCGACACTGGCGCTCGAGGGCGGCCATGAAGGCCCGCATATTCGGCAGACCGGTCAGGTCATCGGTTTCGGAGAGTTTTCTCATCGACGCACGCGCGATACTCATATCGGCGCCAAGCAGCGATGTGAGATAGGCCACGAGCACGAAGGGCGCGAAGTTGAGCATCACGCCGCTGAACGTGCGATACGCGAACACATCCGCCCCCAATTGGCCGTGGGCCGCATGGAGGTATAATGCCGCGATCAGTCCGACCTCGAGCAGCGTGACGACCTTGCCGAGCGTGAGCGCACTGAAAACGATGGTGAGCAGGTAGAGATTGATCAGCGGACTGTCGATCCGGCCGGTATTCCAGACGACGATCGCGGTCACAGCGATCATCACCCATGTTTCGAGGGTGAGCTTCCAGCGCGCCTCGAGACGCAGGAGATTGGCGTAACGGAAGCCGAGCACGAACAGGGCGAATGCCGTGCACACGCCGATGACGAGCACCGGATCGTCGACACGGGCCCCGGGCACGACGAGATAAGCCAGGATCAGGATCAGGAGGAGCCACTCGATCTCCGCCAGGCTTCGATTGAATCCCCGGAGTTCGACTTCATTCGGCATCGATCCCGTCTTCGACGGCTGCATGACCGATCTCTCCCCCTGGTTCGATAAGCATTTTCGCGTGACCGCATCCAGCCGGCTCGTGCCCTGCTCCGGCGCGCGTCTCGTTCCCGGCGGTTGCCGGCGGCAAGCCGCGAAACATAGCACGCGCCCAAAAACGCAGGAAACCGACGCAGACGCCCATATATCCTGCCGGAAAAACGGCGATTCAACACCCCCGTACGCTGCCTGGCGCAAGCGGGCGCGGAAACCCGCCGAACTGGTGTCGAGTGCCTACGACCGGTACGCTCAATCGGTTCCCGGGACGCAACGCCAGTGGAGTACTTCGATGACCGACACGGCTTTCACCGATTTCCAGTGGGCAGATCCGTTCCTGCTGGAACAGCAGCTCACCGACGAAGAACGCATGGTACGGGACAGCGCCAGGGGCTATTGCGATGACCGCCTGCTGCCGCGGATCACCGAGGCCCACCGAAACGAGGTCTTCGATCGCGCGATCATGAGCGAGATGGGCGAACTCGGACTGTTCGGCAGCACCCTGCCCGAGGAATACGGCTGCGCGGGGCTGGGGTACGTCAGCTACGGGCTGATCGCCCGTGAGGTCGAACGCGTCGATTCCGGGTATCGCTCCGCGATGAGCGTGCAGTCGAGCCTGGTCATGCATCCCGTATTCGCCTATGGCAGCGAAGAGCAGCGGCGCCGGTATCTTCCCAAGCTGGCGAGCGGCGAATGGATCGGCTGTTTCGGACTGACCGAGCCGGATGCGGGCTCCGATCCGGGCGGGCTGAAAACCCGGGCACGGACGACCGATGGCGGCTACCTGCTGAGCGGGACCAAGACCTGGATCACCAATGCCCCGGTCGCCGACGTACTGATCGTCTGGGCAAAGGACGACGAGGACGTCATCCGCGGTTTTATCCTCGAACGCGGTATGGACGGCCTCGAGACACCGGCGATCGAAGGCAAGTTCTCGCTGCGCGCATCGACGACCGGCCAGATCGCGATGAACGACGTGTTCGTTCCCGAGGCGAACCGCCTGCCAGACGCGAAAGGCCTGCGCGGCCCGTTCGGCTGTCTGAGCCGCGCGCGCTACGGGATCGCCTGGGGCACGATGGGTGCCGCCGAATTCTGCTGGCATGCGGCGCGCCAGTACACGCTCGACCGCAAGCAGTTCGGTCGGCCGCTCGCCGCAAACCAGCTCGTGCAGAAAAAGCTCGCCGACATGCAGACGGAGATCGCCCTGGGTTTACAGGGCGCCCTGCGCGCCGGGCGTCTGATGGACTCCGGGGACGCCGCGCCGGAGATCATCTCCATGATGAAGCGCAACAACTGCGGCAAGGCCCTCGACATCGCGCGGACCGCGCGCGACATGCATGGTGGCAATGGCGTCGCCGACGAGTACCACGTAATCCGCCATGTGCTGAATCTGGAGGCGGTCAACACCTACGAAGGCACACACGACATCCACGCCCTGATCCTCGGCCGCGCCCAGACCGGGCTGCAGGCATTCACGGGCTGACCGCGGCATGCCCGATGGCGCCCTCTCGCACCTGCGGGTGCTCGATCTGTCGCGGGTCCTGGCGGGACCCACTGCAGGCCAGATTCTCGCGGACCTCGGCGCGGAGGTGATCAAGATCGAACGCCCCGGCCGTGGCGACGATACGCGCCACTGGGGCCCGCCGTGGTTCACCGGTACCGATGGTGAATTACATGGAGAATCCGCCTACTACCTCGCGGCCAATCGCGGCAAGAAGTCGGTCACCGTGGATATCACGAAAACCGAGGGTCAGCGGATCGTTCGCGACCTCGCTGCCCGATCCGACATCGTGCTGGAGAACTTCCGGGTCGGCGGGCTCGCCCGTTATGGCCTCGACTATGCCTCGTTGTCGGCGATCAATCCGGGCCTGATCTACTGTTCGATTACCGGTTTCGGGCAAACCGGACCCGACGCGCATCGTCCGGGCTATGACTTCCTGATCCAGGGCATGGGTGGCCTGATGAGCATCACCGGCGAGCCGGATGACGTGCCCGGCGGCGGCCCCCAGAAAGTCGGCGTGGCCCTCGCGGACATCATGAGCGGACTCTACGCCGTCATCGCGGTGCTCGCCGCGCTCGCGTACCGCGATCGGACAGGCCTTGGACAGTACATCGACCTCGCGCTGCTCGATGTCCAGGTCGCCTCACTCGCCAACCAGGCCATGAATTATCTCGTGTCCGGAGAGGCGCCGGAGCGGCTCGGCAACGCCCACCCGAACATCGTGCCCTACCAGGTCTTCGCCGCCAGCGACGGGCACTTCATTCTGGCGGTCGGCAACGACGACCAGTTTCGGCGGCTGTGCGACTTGATCGGCACGCCGGAAATGGCGAATGACGAGCGTTTTGCGACGAATGCCGCGCGCGTCGAGCATCGCGGCGAACTGATTCCGTTCCTGCAGTCCGTGTTCGCGTGCGCGGACAGCAGCGACTGGCTCAAACAGCTCGAAGCCGCTGGTGTGCCCTGCGGCCCGATCAACCGGATCGACCAGGTATTCGCCGACCCGCAGGTCCAGGCCCGTGGCATGCAGGTCGAAGCGGAGCATCCGCTCGGCGGTCCGGTCCCGCTGGTGGGCAGCCCACTGAAAATGTCCGCGACCCCAACGGAGGAGGCTTCGGCGCCACCCACGCTGGGACAACACACGGACGCGATTCTGCAGGAGGTGCTCGGACTCGATGACGGGGCGCGGGAGCGCCTGCGGCGGGACGGTATCATCGATTGAAAGCGACGGGAGGGGAACGCGGAGCGCCCCCCTCCCCAATCACATGACCGATCACGCCATAATGACGCCTCGGCTTACTGCCAGCTCTTGATCAGCTCGTCGTAGGCCACGGTCTGGCCCTGCGGCTTCTCATCGTCGAGCTTCGGCTTCGGTGCACCGGGCTGATCGAACCAGTACTGCGCCTCACGCAGTTCGTTCAGCTTCGGCCCACAGCGCTCCTGAACACCCGCGCGTTCAAGCCGCTCCATCACGCGGTCCTGCTCTTTGGCCAGGTTGTCCATCGCACCCTGCGGCGTTTCGTCACCGGTAACCGCGTCGGCGACATTCTGCCACCAGAGCTGTGCCAGCTTCGGATAGTCAGGCACGTTCGTGCCCGTATCCGTCCACTGCAACCGGGCCGGGCTGCGATAGAACTCGACCAGACCACCCAGTTCCGGCGCGCGCTCGGTAAACGATTCATGCTGAATGTCCGATTCACGGATCGGCGTCAGGCCCACGTGGGTTTTCTTCAGTGAGACCGTCTTCGAGGTCGTGAACTGGGCGTACAGCCAGGCCGCCTTGCGGCGCTTCGGATCGGCATGCTTGAACAGCGTCCAGGAACCGACGTCCTGGTAACCGAGTTTCATGCCTTCCTCCCAGTACGGGCCGTGCGGGGACGGCGCCATGCGCCATTTCGGCTCACCATCCTCGTTCACCACCGGGAGACCTTCCTCCGCCATGCTCGAGGTAAATGCCGTATACCAGAAAATCTGCTGGGCGACATTGCCCTGCGCGGGCACTGGGCCGGCCTCCGAGAATGTCATCCCGGCGGCCTCGGGTGGTGCGTACTCCTTCAGCCACTCGATGTACTTGCGCAGTGAATAGACCGCTGCGGGGCTGTTGACGGCACCACCGCGGCGGACATCCGAGCCGACCGGGTGGCAGTCCTCGACCCGGATACCCCATTCATCGACCGGGAGGCCATTGGGGATACCCTTGTCGCCGGCACCCGCCATCGACAGCCACGCATCCGTGAAGCGCCAGCCGAGCGATGGATCTTTCTTGCCGTAATCCATATGCCCGTACACACGTTCACCGTCGATTTCCTTCACGTGCTCGCTGAAGAACTCGGCGATGTCCTCGTACGCGGACCAATTAACCGGCACACCCAGTTCGTAGCCATAGCGCTCCCTGAAGCGCTCACGGAGGTCCGGCCGCTGGAACCAGTCGTACCGGAACCAGTACAGGTTCGCGAACTGCTGGTCCGGTAACTGATACAACTTACCGTCCGGCGCCGTAGCGAAGCTGGTTCCCATGAAGTCATCGAGATCGAGGGTCGGCAGCGTTACATCGCTGCCCTCGCCTTTCATGTAATCCGTGAGCGGAATCACGTCACCGTAACGGAAGTGCGTCCCGATCAGATCGGCATCATTGACATAGGCATCGTAAATAGGCGTTTTCGTCTGCATCTCCGTCTGCAGCTTCTCGATCACATCACCTTCCTGAATCAGGTCATGCGTGAGATTGATTCCGGTAATCTCGGAAAATGCCTTCGCGAGTACATTGGACTCGTATTCATGTGTCGCGATCGTTTCGGATACGACCTGGATATCCATACCCCGGAATTCCTTCGCCGCATCGATAAACCACTCCAGCTCCTTGAGCTGTTCTTCACGCGAAAGCGTCGACGGCTGGAATTCATCCAGCCACTTCTTCGCTTTCTCCATCTCGGCCTCAGTAGCCGCCTGACTGACCCCCGGATTCACCGCCAGGGCACCGATCATCGCGGCGCCCACCACGGCCAGTCCGGCGCCGTACTGCTTATTCAACCATTGCATGGTCAATCCCTCCGCCCGGATCCACCGGGCTCGTTGGTGCCGGCGAATAGACGCTGCCGGCGTTATCGATCGCGGCCCAGAGGTAACCACAGGCCACGAATTTACTTGTCACGTATGGGCCCCGCCCCATCAGCCCCAGCGCAGCAACAGGGCCATCCACAACACCGAGATCGCCGAGGCCCACACAAGCGAGAGCTCCTCGGTCGCCGCGAGCCAGAACAGATGGATGAAACCGCTGGTCAACAGGCCGATAAACAGGCGATCGCCACGCGTGGTCTCGATGGGCAGAAAGCCCTTGCGGAGCACCGTGGGCCAGGCCTTCTCCAGCACCGCCATCACCGCCAGCATGGCGAAGACCGCGCTGCAGAAGATCGCGGTAGGGAGCGTCCAGGCCATCCAGCCCATGGTTACACCCTCCCCAGGGCGAAGCCCTTCGCGATGTGATTGCGAACGAACCAGATCACCAGGGCGCCCGGGATCAGCGTCAGTACCCCGGCAGCGGCAAGCAGCCCCCAGTCCATACCCGACGCGCTGACCGTTCGAGTCATGGTGGCCGCGATCGGCTTCGCCGCCGTTGACGTCAATGTCCGCGCGAGAAGGAGTTCCACCCAACTGAACATGAAACAGAAAAACGCGGTGACACCGACACCAGCCGAGATCAGCGGCAGGAAAATCTTCACGAAGAACCGGGGCCAACTGTAGCCATCCAGGTAGGCCGTCTCGTCCATTTCTTTCGGGACACCCGACATGAAACCCTCGAGGATCCAGACCGCCAGCGGTACGTTGAACAGCGTATGTGCCAGCGCCACGGCGAGATGCGTGTCGAACAGCCCTACGCTCTGATACAGCTGGAAGAACGGCAACAGGAACACCGCCGGCGGCGCCATCCGGTTGGTCAGCAGCCAGAAGAAGAGGTGCTTGTCGCCCATGAACCGGTAGCGTGAAAAAGCGTAGGCCGCCGGCAGCGCGACCAGCAACGAAATAATGGTATTGAGCCCGACGTAGTAAATCGAGTTCAGATAGCCCGTATACCACGACGCGTCGGTGAAGATCTTGACGTAGTTATCGAAGGTGATCGTCGCGGGGAACAGGGTGAAGCTGCCGACGATCTCGCTGTTGGGCTGCAGCGACATCTTGAGCATCCAGTACAACGGCAGCAGCAGAAACAGGATGTACAGCATCAGTACGGCATTCGGAACGCGCGCCCTGATGGCCGTGCCGAGGGTGCTGTCCGGTACCGCTGTGCTCCGCGGGTCGTGATTCCCGGTCATTTCGATCTCCTCCTCACCCTACGCCCTTGCCGAGATTGTTGATCACCTGGTAGAAGACATAGCTGACCAGAAGAATGACCAGGAAGTAGATGAGCGAGAACGCGGCGGCGGGCCCCAGGTCGAACTGACCCACTGCCATCGTCGTCAGATACTGGCTCAGGAATGTGGTCGAGGTGCCGGGACCGCCCCCGGTGAGGACGAACGGCTCGGCAAAGATCTTGAAGCTGTCCATGAAGCGCAGGAGGATCGCAATCATGAGCACCCCCCGCATCTTGGGCAGTTCGATATAGCGGAAGATGGCCCAGCGCGAGGCGCCATCGATCCGTGCCGCCTGGTAATAGGCGTCCGGAATCGCCTGGAGGCCGGCGTAGCACAGCAGGACCGCGAGCGATGTCCAATGCCAGACGTCCATTGCCAGTACCGTGACCCAGGCATCGATCGAGTCGCCGGTGTAGTTGTAGTCGATGCCGAGCCCGTTGATCGTGATGCCGGCCAGACCGATATCGGGCCGCGCAAAGATCTGCCAGATGGTGCCGACCACGTTCCACGGAACGAGCAGCGGCAGTGCCAGCAGAATCAACAGCACGGATACCCAGGGGCCTTTACGCGGCATGCACAGGGCGATCGCTATACCGAGCGGGATCTCGATCGCCAGGACCGCGAAGGAAAACAGGAACTGGCGCCGGAACGCGCCGAGAATATCGGGATCCGAGAGAATCTCCCGGAACCATTCCATGCCCACGAAGTAACGGCTTTCCGGACCGAAGATATCCTGTACCGAGTAGTTGATCACGGTCATCAACGGCACGATCGCGCTGAACGACACGATCGCGACGACCGGAAGAACCATCAGCCATGCTTTTGGATAGTACGTTTTTCCCATAGCCCGACTCCGGCCCCGGGATCAGCGCACGAGGCGGCTGTCCGCGTAGAGCAGTGTCCATTCCGGCGGGAAACGCAGCCTTGCCCGGTCCCCCGGCACCGGCTGATCGTCTCGCAGTTTGACGAACAGTTCGTTGTTTGCTGCCCGGGCCTTCACGAGCCGATGGGTGCCGCGGTCCTCCACGAACTGGACCTCCACCGGCAGGCCGTCGCCTGATTCTCCGGTCAACTCGAGGAACTCCGGACGAACACCGATCTCCAGACGGCCCTCGGCTTCCCTGCTTGCCGTCAGAACCTCATCGGACAGCGGAATCCTGTGGCCGTCGACGACAGCGGCGTCGCCATCGAGTTCGCAGTCCAGAAAGTTCATCCCCGGACTGCCGATGAAATAGCCGACAAACGTATGCGCGGGGCGCTCGAACAGTTCCTGCGGTGTGCCCAGCTGTACGACCTCACCCTCCGACATGACCACGATCCGGTCGGCGAAGGTCAGCGCCTCGGTCTGGTCGTGGGTCACGTAGACCAGTGTCAGCTTCAGACGCTCATGGATTTCCTTGAGTTTGCGCCGCAGACGCCATTTGAGGTGGGGGTCGATGACCGTCAAGGGTTCATCGAACAGTACCGCCGCGACATCACTGCGGACGAGCCCGCGTCCGACCGAAATCTTCTGCTTCGCATCGGCACCGAGATTGACCGCTCTGCGCTTCAGGACGTCCCCCAGGTCGAGCATCGTCGCGATTTCCTCGACGCGCTCGCGAACCCGGTCTTCCGGGACACGGCGGTTGCGCAGCGGAAAGGCCAGATTATCGTAGACCGACATGGTGTCGTAGAGCACCGGGAACTGGAATACCTGGGCGACATTGCGGCGTTCGGTCGGCAGGGCGTTCACTTCCTGGCCATCGAACAACACCTGGCCTTCCGATGGCTGGACCAGACCCGAAATAATGTTCAGCAGCGTGGTCTTGCCACAACCGGAGGGCCCCAGCAGCGCGTAGGCGCCGCCGTCCTCCCAGACGTGGTCCATGCGACGCAGCGCGTAATCTTCCGGCCCGGACGGATTACCGCCGTACGAGTGCGCCAGATTCCTGAGTTCAATCTTCGCCATGTGCTCTCCCGCGCATGTCGGCGTTCACCCCGCATCCGGCCGGACTGAGCCGGGGGCCGCGGCCAGCTGGCCCGCGCTGTCGAACGCGAACAGGCGATCCGGTTCGATATAGACCGTAATCGGATCCCCGAGCCCGAAGGTGTGAACACCCTCGACCTGTACGACCCACGAGGCCTCCCCATGACGGACATGGATGTACGTCTCTGACCCGGCGATCTCGGCGACTTCTACCTCACCGCTCAACGCCATACGCGCCTGGTCCGGATTCTCGAGATGGATCTGGCCGGGCCGGGCGCCGAAACGGTAATGACCGGGCGGCAGATCGCGCAGATGGGCGGGCGGAGTGAAACGCGCTTCGGCCCCAAGCGACAGTTCGCCGTTTTCAAGTTCGCCGGCGAACAGATTCATCGGCGGATCGCTGAAGACCTGCGATACGTCCACGCTGGCCGGCCGGTGATATACATCCGGCGTCGGGCCGTGCTGAACCAGGCGGCCCTCGTGCATCACGGCAGTGGTGCCACCGAGCGTCAACGCCTCCAGCGGCTCGGTCGTCGCGTACACGATCACCGTGTCACGTTCCCGGAAGATCTCCTGAAGGTCCTCGCGCAGCTGTTCGCGCAGCTTATAGTCGAGGTTGATCAGTGGCTCATCCAGCAACAGCAGTTCCGCGTCGCGTACCAGTGCACGGGCCATGGCCGTACGCTGCTGCTGGCCGCCAGAGAGTTCCGCCGGCAGACGGTCAAGCAGATGGTCAATCTGCATCCGCTCCGCTTCCGCACGGACACGGCGGTCGATCTCGGCCTTCGAGATACGGGCGAGCTTCAGCGGGGACGCGATATTGTCGTAAACGCTGAGCGACGGATAATTGATGAACTGCTGATACACCATCGCGACGTTGCGCTTGCGCACCGGGACGCGGGTTACATCCCGGTCATCCATGAGAATCCGGCCGCTGCTTGGTCGGTCAAGGCCGGCCATCAGGCGCATGAGCGTCGTCTTGCCGGCCTGCGTCAAACCCAGCAGCACGGTCGCCTGTCCCGGTTCGCATGCCATATCGACATGATCGATATGCATTTCACCGTGGACATACTTGCTGACGCCTTCCAGTCGCAGTGTCATCGGCTCGCCGTCCCGGGAACCGGATGAACGACGTCGTTCACCATCCGGCTCTCCACATCCGCACGCTCTTCCATGGTCAATTGCAGTCCCAGTTTGCTGCGGCGCCAGAGCACATCCTCGGCCGTCAGGGCCCATTCATGGTCCACAAGGTAACGCACTTCCGCCTCGTAGAGATCGGCCCCGAAATGGTGGCCGAGTTCGCTGAGCGATGTCGCATCCGCCAGGATGCCCTCGACACGGCTCCCGTAATTCCGGGCCAGCCGCCACGCCATAGCCTCGGGCAACCATGGATAGCGCCGTCGCATTGACGCCAGGAACGCATCGAATCCGGCTTCCCCGAGGTCTCCGCCCGGAAGCGGCGCCTGTCCGGTCCACTCGGACTCATCGTTGCCGAGCAGTGGCGTCAGCAGATCCATCGCTTCGACCGCCAGTTTCCGGTACGTGGTGAGCTTGCCGCCAAGTACCGTGAGCACGGGCGCCTGACGCGTATCCAGATCCAGCGCGTAGTCGCGGCTGATCGCCGATGCACTGCCCGATCCGGACTCATCATGCAGGGGACGGACACCCGCATAAGTGGATACGACATCCTCCGGCCCGATCGGCTCGGAGAAGTAGCGATTCACGGCATCACACAGGTATTCGATCTCCTCCGGCGAAGTCCGCGCCTCGGCGGGGTCGCCCGTAAACTGGACGTCGGTGGTGCCGATCAGCGTGAAATCCCGCTCGTACGGGATCGCGAATACGACCCGCCGATCGGTGTTCTGGAAGATATATGCATAACCATGATCGAACAGGCGCGGAACGATGATGTGGCTGCCCTTGACCAGCTGCACCTTGTGCCGGCTGGCAAAGCCCCCCGCGTCACTGAGGAGCCCCGAGACCCACGGGCCGGCGGCATTGGCGATCGCCTTCGCGTGCACCGTCCACTCATCGCCATCGAGGGTCGAGCGCAGAGTCACCGCCCAGTCACGCGCCCTGCGTTCGGCCGCCACACAGCGCGTCCGCGGCCACACGGTCGCACCGCGCTCGGCGGCGTCCTTTGCATTCAGGACGACCAGCCGGGCGTCCTGCACCCAGCAGTCCGAGTACACGAAACCCTTGTTCAGTTCGCGCCGCAGCGCTTCACCGGCGACGTGCCCGCGCAGTGCGATGCCGCGGGATCCCGGCAGGCTGCCGGAGCCGCCCAGATGGTCATACAGAAAAAGTCCCGCCCGGATCATCCAGGCGGGGCGGAGCGCCTTCACATGGGGCATGACGAACTGCATCGGCCAGATGATGTGCGGCGCGATCCCCAGCAGGACCTCACGCTCGAGCAACGCCTTGCGGACTAAACCGAACTCGTAATACTCAAGATAGCGCAGGCCGCCGTGAATCAGTTTCGTGCTGGCCGACGACGTGTAGTTGCCGAGATCGCCCTGCTCACACAGCGCCACGCTGAGTCCGCGCCCGGCGGCGTCGCGGGCGATGCCGGCGCCATTGATGCCGCCACCGACCACCAGCAGATCGAACGTCCCGGAATCCGGCATCAGTATCGGCTCACGGTTGCGGCGCTCCGCTCCCCCGGGGATTTCCGGGCGTAGCTCGGGCAACAGAATGTTCGGAAGTGAAAATAATCTGTTTTCAGTTTAGTGACAAGTCGAAAATCAACTAGCCGTATTTTTTGTTATTCGAAACGGGAATCTCAGCACTCGACACGGTCGCCTGACCGCGTACGCACCCGCTGCAAACCACTGCGCGATGGTCACGCAGCTGCTTCATCCGGAGCCAGGAAGAGGCTGGCACCGGCATCGGCCAGCAGGCGCTGGATTCCGGTAGGCGGTGGTTCATCCGTGAACAGGGCGTCGATCTGCGAGAGTTCGCCCACCCGGACCATGGCATTGCGGCCGAACTTGGTGGCGTCGGCGGCGAGGTACACGGCGCGCGCGTTCGCGATGATCGCCTGAAGCACCCGCACCTCGTGGTAGTCGAAGTCCAGTAGCGCCCCGTCCCGATCGATGCCCGAAATCCCCATGACGGCGTAATCCACCTTGAACTGATTCATGAAATCGATGGTGGCCTCGCCGGTTACACCACGATCGCGGGCGCGAACGACTCCCCCGGCGATGATGACCTCGCAGGACGTGTTGTCGATCAGGATGTTTGCCACATTGAGATTGTTGGTGATCACGCGCAAATCGCGGTGATCGGTCAGTGCCTCCGCGACCGCCTCGGCGGTGGTCCCGAGCGTAATGAAAAGCGACGCCTGATCGGGGATCTGCCGGGCGACCGCTCGCGCGATACGCTGTTTTTCGGCCCGGCGCGAGACCTGGCGCGCCGTATACGGCTCGTTGTGGACACTCGACGCCAGGCCTGCCCCACCGTGATACCGGCGCAGCAGCCCCCCATGGCACAGGGCGTTCACATCCCGACGGATGGTCTGGGTGGTCACCGCGAAATGGCGGGCCAACTCCTCGATGGCAACGAAACCCTGCTCCCGGACCAGGGCAAGCATTGCGCGCTGGCGCGTGTTGAGATCGCCCCCGTGTTCATCCGACGCCATATCTTTCCTCTTTCAGGATCGCCTCTGGCCCGCATCGGCCAACCGCCATAGAGGGTAGTCGATTTTTTCGGTTTCGAACATCCGTGCTTGACATTTTTCATAATCGATCGATGATTGTGTCGACGGGTGACCAATCCACGCGTACTGGCGGGTGGTCGGATTCATAGTGAGGAGGCGGGATCATGCCGGGCGGAATTCTCGCAATCGATCAGGGAACCACCAGTTCCCGCGCCATCGTCCATGATTTTCGTGGACGCGTTGTCGCATCGTCTCAGGTCGAATTCGATCAGCATTATCCGCACGGCGGCTGGGTCGAACACGATCCGGAAGATCTCTGGCAATCGACCCTGCGGGTCGCGCGTGAAGCACTGGGTCAGGCCGATCGAGAGGGCGTCGATGTGGTTGCGCTGGGCATCACGAACCAGCGCGAGACCACGGTTGTCTGGGACACGCACTCCGGGGAGGCCATCCACAATGCCATCGTCTGGCAGGACCGGAGAACGGCCGAGTACTGCGCACGCCTGAAATCGGAAGGCTATGAGTCACACGTCACCGCCCGCTCCGGGCTCCTGCTCGATCCCTATTTCTCGGCCACCAAGGTGGCATGGATACTCGACAACGTCCCGGGGGCACGCGACAAGGCCACGGCCGGACGGCTGGCCTTCGGCACGGTGGACAGCTGGCTGATCTGGCGCCTCACCGGCGGGCGGGTCCATGCCACCGACGCGACCAACGCGTCGCGGACGATGCTGTTCAATATCCATGAGCAGTGCTGGGATGACGAACTGCTCGCGCTGTTCGATATCCCCCACTCCATGCTGCCCGCCGTACTCGATTCCGCGGACGATTTCGGCAGCGCCGATTCCGGCTATATCGGCCGCGCCCTGCCGATCCGCGGTGTCGCCGGCGACCAGCACGCCGCCGTGGTCGGCCAGACCTGCTTCACGCCCGGCATGATCAAGAGCACCTGTGGGACCGGCTGCTTCGCGCTGATGAACACCGGACCCACGCCGGTGACATCCCACAATCGCCTGCTCACGACCCTGGCCTACCGACTCGGCGGCACGCCGACCTACGCACTCGAAGGCTCAATCTTCGTCGCCGGCGCCACGATCAAGTGGCTCCGTGACGACCTCGGCATGCTCGAGACCGCGACCCTCAGCGAGGAGTACGCGCGCCAGGCCGATCCCGACGACGAGGTCTATCTGGTGCCGGCCTTCACCGGGCTCGGCGCTCCCTACTGGGATCCCGATGCCCGCGGCGCCATCTTCGGGCTCACCCGTAACACCGGGGTCCCCGAACTGACCCGTGCCGCGCTCGAGGCGGTCTGTTACCAGACTCACGATCTGGTCGTCGCCATGGCGGCCGATGCGAACACGCCGGTCCGCGAACTGCGCGTCGACGGCGGCATGGTGCCCAACAACTGGCTCCTGCAGCGCCTGGCCGACCTGGTTGGCGTATCGGTGGAACGCCCGCGCGATACCGAAACCACGGCACTCGGCGCCAGCTACCTCGCCGGCCTCGGCCACGGCATCTGGGGCTCTCTCGAAGAGGTGCGCGGCCAATGGGCGCTGGAAGCCCGCTTCGAGCCGTCGATCACGGGCGAGGAACGCGACCGTCGCCTGGCGGGTTGGCATCGGGCGGTGCGCCATGTAACCGACTCGGGTTGATCAACGCTGATTGCCGGGAATCGCTCCCGCGAGGCTTGACCGCACCCGCCCCCACCGGTACAACCGCGTCACCCGCCCCGGTAGCTCAGTTGGATAGAGCACTCCCCTCCTAAGGGAGTGGTCGGAGGTTCGAGTCCTCCTCGGGGCGCCATGAATACCCGGTTCGCAAGCAACCCCGCTCCTACGGGCCATTGCCACCGCGCTCGGCCGACCACCTTATCGCCCCGATGATATTGCGCTCGACCAGGAAGGCGCGGGCGTCGTCCGCGTCATGTTCGAACCATTCACGGGTACTGCCGAGGCGGAAGGTGTAGCCCCAGCGGTCCATATCCCGCTGCATGCGCCCGCTGCCGACGTCGGGCAGTTCCTGCGCGAGGACGATCTGGAGGTAACACACGGCGCACTCCTCGATCGCGGTACCTCCGGCATCGGTGTGCAGCCGCTGGCGTCGGCCCGCGTCCATGCAGGCGAAATGACCGGCCTCATGGAGCGCGGAGTGCACCGGCGTGTCCCCCCGCAGGTAGAGCCGGTCGCCGATCAGTCCCGCCTCCGGTTCTCCCCAGTGAGTCCCGGGTATGGCGGCGCCTTCTTCCACCCAGACCACGCCCATACCGAGCCCCTCGATCAGGCGCTCGAGATGGGCCATATTGATCTGGCCGCATCGCAGGACGTCATTTTCGCCGTGATCGTTCATGCACGCTCGAACGGGAACGGGAGTACGGCGTCAATTGTATCCGCTCCAGCGGCCAGCATAACCAGTCGATCGAAACCCAACGCTACGCCGGCGCAATCGGGAAGCCCGGCTTCCAGCGCGGCGAGCAGCCGCTCGTCGATCGGGACGGCCGCATCGCCCTCGGCGCCGCGCGTGCGGTTCTCAGCCTCGAAGCGGGCTCGTTGCTCGGCGGCATCCGCCAGTTCGTGGAAACCATTGGCCAGTTCGAGTTCCCCCCAGAAGGCCTCGAACCGGGCCGCGACCCGCGGATCATCGGCATCGATGCGGGCCAGGGCCGCCTGCGAGGCTGGCCAGTCGTATAAAAAAGTCAGCCTGTCCGGCGCGAACCGTGGCGCCACGAGACCGGTCAGCACGCGATCGAGCCAGCCGTCGCGGTCGTCGTCGGCGAGGCCCGGAACCGGTGACAGCCCTTTCTCACCTGCGGTGCTACGCAATTCGTCCATGCCCGCCGTCAGCGGGTCGACGCCGGCATAGCAACGGAACGCGTCGGCATACGGAATGTACTCGGCGGCCGGGACCGCACGGTGCGGCGCCAGCGTGGCCGCGATCACCGCCTCCACCTCTTCCATCAGTTCGTGGTGGTCGAAACCGAGGCGGTACCACTCGAGCAGGTCGAATTCCGGCTGATGCCAGCGCCCGCGTTCGCCATCGCGATACACCCGCGCCAACTGCCAGCAATCGCCGACACCGGCCGCCAACAGGCGCTTCATCGGGAATTCGGGCGAGGTCTGCAGGAAACGGGGTTCGCCGAGGACCCGCGCGCGGACGGGCTCAACCCGCGGTTCGGTCGGGGCGGCCGCGGACAGCCCGGGGGTGTCGACCTCGAGCACATCGCTCGCGTCAAAGAAGGCGCGGATCCGGCCGCGCATGCGTGCCCGCAGGCGCAGAATGTCGGCACCGGCGACGGGCCGCCAGGTGCCGGAATCGTCCGATACCGTCATGATGAGAGCCGCTGCGGTCGAGTCAGCGGAGGCGGATTCCGGCGCCGGGCGCACGCGCCGCGGTGGCCCGGATCGGTTCCGGGTTCAACGGCCGTCCGATGGCGACGGATGCGGGTTATTCCTTCACCCGGCTGACGTATTCGCCCTTGCGCGTATCGACCCGGATGACCTCGCCCTCCTCGACGAACAGCGGCACTTTCGCCACGGCACCGGTCTCGAGGGTCGCCGGCTTGGTGCCCCCCTGGGCGGTGTCGCCGCGGATACCGGGATCGGTCTCGACGATCCGCAGATCGGCGAAGTTCGGCGGCGTGACCGTCAGCGGCTCGCCGTTGTACAGCGTCATCTCGACCGTATCCTGCTCACGCAGCCACTTGTGTGCATCGCCCATGGCGGCGGCGTCGGCGGCAAGCTGCTCGAACGAATTCGGGTCCATGAAGTGCCAGTATTCACCATCCGAGTACAGGTAGGTCATTTCGGTGTCGATGACATCGGCTGCCTCGACGGAATCGCCGGATTTGAACGTCCGTTCGACCACGCGGGCGGTCTTGAGGTTGCGCACCTTGACCCGGTTGAAGGCCTGGCCCTTGCCCGGCTTCACGAATTCGTTGTCGACGATCTGGAAGGGATCGCCGTCCAGCATGATTTTGAGGCCTGCCTTGAACTCATTCGTGCTATATGTCGCCATTTGACCCTCGTCGTGAAGCCGGGAAAAATCAGACGGCTATGATACCGGCAACCCGGAAGCAAAAAAACGACCCCGCGCCCGCCACGGTACCGGAATGGCAACGCGAACTCGGGACGGCGATCCGGGATGCGGGCGAACTGCGCTCAATGCTGGGCCTGCCGCAGGATGCGACCGAAGATGCCGGTTTCCCGGTCCGCGTACCGCGCGGCTACGTCGCGCGCATGCGCCAAGGCGATCCCGGCGACCCTTTGCTCGCACAGGTCCTGCCGAGCGCGGCCGAAGCCCGGGAGGTTCCGGGCTTCGGCCCCGACCCGGTCGGTGATCGGGCGGCAATGATACGGCCTGGCGTGCTCCACAAGTACCATGGCCGCGTGCTGCTGGTGACGACCGGGGCGTGCGGCATCCACTGCCGCTACTGTTTCCGCCGCGAATTCCCCTACGCCGATGCGAATCCGAGGCCGGACGACTGGCAGGCCGCGATCGACTATATCGCCGGCGACGACAGTATCGAGGAAGTCATCCTCAGCGGGGGGGACCCGCTGTCGCTGTCCGACCGAAAACTCGCCGATCTGGTCGAGCGCATCGAGGCCGTCCCCCACGTCGCCACGCTGCGAATCCATACCCGGCTTCCGGTCGTATTACCCGAACGCGTCGACCACGCCCTCAGCGACTGGCTGCATGGTACGCGTCTTGCGAAAATCGTTGTCCTGCACGCGAATCACGGCAACGAAATCGACGCGTGCGTGGGCACCGCAGTGGAGCATCTGCGCGCCACCGGAGCGATGGTATTGAACCAGACGGTACTGCTGCGGGGGGTCAACGACGACGTCGATGCGATGGTCGAACTCTCGCGCCGGCTGTTCGCGGCGGGCGTGCTACCGTATTATCTGCATATGCTGGATCCCGTGCGGGGGGCCGCCCAGTTCGAAATCGGGTCCGAAGAGGCCCGTCGACTCATGGCCGCCGTCGCGGCCCGTCTTCCCGGCTACCTGGTGCCACGGCTTGTGGTGGAACAGGCCGGCCGCCCCGGGAAGACCCCGCTCGCGCATGACTGGAGCGGGTGTCGTGACGGCGTGACAATGCCCACGCTGGACCAGGCGGGAGGCCCTGCAACACCTTGAACAGCCAATCGACAATTCGTCTGCTGATGATCAGCGACGCGCTCGACGACGCCGAGTTCGTGACTTCGATGATGCGACCGGCCGGATACGCCGTGAAGGCCATCCGTGCCGAAGACCGGGATGAACTCGACCAGGCACTCGCGAAGGGGACCATCGATGTGGCGATGCACTCCCTCGCGGCGATGGATCTGTCGCTGAGCGACACGATCGAGGCAGTCCGCTCGCACGAACAGTTCGTACCGGTGATCGCGTTCGGCGAGGACAATGACCTGACCGCCGGCAAGGCACTGGCGATGGGGGCGGCCGAACGCATCCAGTTCAACGATCAGGAGCAGATGCGGCACGTGATCGTCCGCGAGCTGGATCGCGTGCGCGTGCGGCGACAGGCGCATTGGCTCAGCACCGCCTATCGCGAGAGCGAGCAGCGGGCGCGCGCGTTGATGGAATCCTCCCGCGATGCGATCGCTTACATCCACGACGGCATGCATGTCCTCGCCAATGACGCCTATCTGACCCTGTTCGGCTATAACGCCTTCGAGGAAGTCGAAGGTATGCCGATGATCGATATGGTCCAGGCGGAGGACCAGACGAAACTCAAGGAATTCCTGCGCAACTACTCCACCAGCGACCAGGCCGTCGGTACGCTGGATCTGGCGCTACAGCAGGCTGAAGGCAACCATTTCCAGGCCGAGGTCGAATTCTCGCGCGCGTCGATCGAAGGCGAGGCCTGCAGCCAGATCATCATCCGCCACCAGGGCAATACGGAAGAGCTCGAGAAACAGCTCAATCTCCTCAGCCAGCGCGACAGCGTCACCGGGCTGTTCAACCGCCAGCACTTCATGGAGCTGCTGCAGGGATCGCTCACCCGGGCCGAGCGCGAGGAAGGCGAGTCCAGTCTCCTCGAACTGACACTGGACGATTTCAGCTCCGTAAAGGACCGCGTCGGCATCCTGGGTTCGGATCAGGTCATCGGCGATATCGCCGGTGTGCTGCAGGCGACGTTTGGTGAGGACGATCAGGCCGCGCGGCTCGACGGCGCGACCTTCGCCGTGCTGACACCGATCTCGGATCAGGAGGCGCTGGATGAGCTGGCCGGCCGCGTCCGGGGAACGATCAAGGACCACATCTGCGACGTCAACGGGACCTCGATCGGCGTGACGGCCACGATCGGGATCGCCCGCATCGACGGCAGCACCACCGACCCGAACGACATCCTCTCGCGGGCGGAGCGCGCCTGGGAAGAGGCCCTGAAAGCGGGCCCGGACGCGCACCGCATATACCAGCCAAAAGAAGGCGAGCTGTCGCAGAAGCAGATCGACCAGCAGTGGGTTGATCGCATCCGCGAGCTCCTGCGCAACGAGCATCTGCAACTGCTCTATGAGCCGATCGTGGGATTGACCGGCGAGAGCATCCCCCGCTACGAAGTCGTCTTTCGCGTGCTCAACGACGATGGCCACGCGGTGGAGGATCCGGAACTGCTGGCCGCCGCCGAGCGGACCGGCATGTCCAAGGGACTCGATCGCTGGACCGTACTCAACGCGCTGAAAGCGTTGATCGAACAGCTGAAGGTCGACGAAAACTCGGTCTTCTTCGTCCCCTTATCCGGGCATGCGTTCGACGATCCCGGCCTGTTCAAGTGGATCCATGACCGGGTATCGCAGATCAACCTGCCCGATGGTGCTCTGGTCTTCCAGGTCGATGCCGGCGCCGCCGCGAACCGGATCAAACAGGCCGGCGCCTTCGCGAAGGCCGTGCACACGATCGGTTGCCGCGTGTGCCTGTCCGGCTTCGGTCATGGCGCCGATCCCTTCCAGGTCACCCGCCACGTTTCGGTCGACTGTCTGCGCGTGAACGACGAATTCACGCACAACCTCCAGCAGAATGACCAGAACCAGCAGGCGATCCGCGAGATCGCCTCACGGGCATCGGAGGAAGGCAAGCAGACCATCTGCCCCGGCGTGAAAGACGCGGGTAGCCTGTCGGTGCTCTGGGGGCTCGGCACGGACATGATCCAGGGAGAATTCCTCCAGGAACCCGGCACGGAACGCGACTACGACTTTTCTTCCATGGCGATGTAGGCGACGACCATGGCAATTCGGTACCGGCTGCGCCCATCCATTCTCCCCGCATGGAGCGGCCGGCGCCCCCTCCGGGACGGTCGGCCCCGCAGTCCCACCATATCGCTGCCCGTAAGCCGGCGCATTCGCGATGCGTGACACGGCCAACGAGTCCAGGCCGGACGCCGCGGATCATCGGGATCGATTCGCGCACGCCGTCCAGCGGGCCAGACTCGATCATCTGATCCAGCAGGGCCGTATCTCCCTGGCCGTGAATCTGGCTCTTGCGGCGATCGTCGCCGCGGCGATGGCACAGGTGACGACCCGGCTGACCGTGATCGGCTGGCTGGCAGCGCTGCTCATCGTGACCGGGCTTCGCGGTTTCGCTCTCCGGTATGCGGGCAGTGTCCGCGATCAAGTCCCGGTGCAACGTGCACTCGCTCCGATCTTCGCATCCACGATGCTGTCCGCGGCCCTGTGGGGCATCACACCCTGGCTGTTCCTGGCCGACGCGACACCCTACGAAGGTCTGATCCTTCTGATCGCGATCGCCGGACTCTCAGGCGGCGCGATCGCTTTTCTGGGCTGTATATGGGGCGTGTACCTGGGCTATACGGTCCTGACCATCCTCCCTGTCGCCCTGTGGCTATTGCTGAATAGCGGTCCCGCGGGAATCGGGCTCGGGCTGATGACCCTGGTGTACCTCCTCGCTCTGGTGGCCGCCGGACGCAACCACGCGGCCAACTTCCGCCAGGCGCACGAGATGGCCGCGCGTCTTGCCCGCACCAACGCCGATGCGGAATCCGCGAACCGCCATCTGCGGACGAAAATCGATGAAACCCTTCGCGCCCGCGAGGCACTTGCGCGCAGTGAACAGCGGTTTCACACGGCATTCGATCAGGCCCCGATCGGCATGGCTCTGGCACGACCTGATGGCGGGATCTTTCAGTCGAATCCGGCGCTGCGGGATCTGCTGCATTACCAGCCCGAACTTCCCGCGGATTTCGGCCTGACCGATCTGGTCATCGATGAGGACCGCCCGGGATTCGAGATCACGCTGGGGGCGCTCGCCAGTGGTGCGCGGAGCCGCGCGGATCTCGATATCCGACTGCAGCGCGCCGATGGACAGACCCTTTGGACCTCGGTGGCGATCGCCACCGTGAACGACCTGCCGGTCGATGACCGTTACCTGATCGTCGAACTCCAGGACATCACCGAGTCCGTGAAACTGTCGGCGAGACTCCATTACGAAGCAAGCCACGATGTGCTGACGGACCTGACCAATCGCCGCGAGTTCGAGCGGCGGCTGAACCGTCTGATCGAAGCGCACCGGCAGGCCGATCGGGTGCATTCGATCTGCTACATCGATCTCGACCGGTTCAAGGTCGTCAATGACAGCCAGGGGCACATCGCCGGCGATGAAGTACTGCGACAGGTCGCCGGCGTGCTGCATCAGCACGTGCGTACCGGCGATACCATCGCACGGCTCGGTGGGGACGAGTTCGCGCTGTTGCTGGAAAACTGCGATGCACCGCACGCGTTGCGGATCGCCGAAGATCTGGTCCGCGCTATTGGGGACTTCCGGTTCTTCTGGAAGGATCAGATCTTCCGCCTCGATCTGAGCATCGGCATCGCGGAGATCCAGCCCCATGAGAGCGCCGTCAGCGATATCATGCGCAACGTCGATGCCGCCTGCGCGGTGGCCAAAAAAGCCGGCGGCGGCCGGGCCCATGTCTACCGTGCCGATGACCTCGAGATGCAGCGCCGCCACGGCGAGGTAGAATGGATCAGCCGCATCACACGCGCGCTCGAACGGGACGCATTCGAGCTGTACGTCCAGCCGATCGTCGATATCCGCCGACAGGACCGCGAGCGCGGCATGCATTTCGAAGTGCTGCTTCGCATGCGCACCGAGGATGATCGACTCCTGCCGCCGAGCGATTTCCTGCCGGCGGCGGAGCGCTATGGTCTTGCAACCCGCATCGACCGCTGGGTCATCAGTGCCGTCTTCGACTGGGTCCGTCGACACCCGGCCCTGGTGCCCTGCATCGATGCCTGCGCGATCAACCTCTCCGGTACATCGGTGGACGATCCGGAATTCGCCGAGCAGTTGGTGACCGAATTACGGACAGCACCGTTATCGCCCTCACAGCTTCGTTTCGAGATCACGGAAACCGCGGCGATCAGCCACCTCGCCCAGGCCAGCCGTTTCATGACGCGACTGGCGTCGCTCGGCTGCCGCTTTGCCCTGGACGATTTCGGCAGTGGCCTGTCCTCGTTCGGCTATCTGCGCTCCCTGCCGGTCGATACTCTCAAGATCGACGGCCAGTTCGTGCGCGACATCGCGCGCGATCCGGTCGACCATGCCCTGGTCCGATCCATCAATGACATCGGTCGCGTGCTCGGATTGACGACCGTTGCCGAGTACGTTGAGGACGAGGCAACACTCGAGGCGCTCCGGACGATCGGCGTCGACTTCGTGCAGGGCCATTTCCCCGGGCGCCCGATTCCGATCGACACCCTCTCCAGCGACCCCTCCGACACACCTGTCAGCGCCTGAACCCGCTCGTGCATTTCTCCCTGGTGGGAACTTGAGCCAGATCAATACGCCAGCGCGCGTGCTGCGGCAGACTCCGCGCTTCACAGCGTACACGATGCCCCTGAGCGTGGATCGATATGACCGACACCTACTCCGACGTCCACCAGAGTTTCAATCGCTGCCTGCAGCGGCGCGATTTCCTGTCACGCTTCTATACGATTTTTGTCAGCAGTCACCCGGATATCGCCGCGAAGTTCGCGGACACCGACTGGGAACAACAGATCCACCTGCTCCGACACGGCATCAGCGCATCGATCCTCTACGCGGGCGGTGGCGATCTCGGCGACCATGAACTCAAACGCCTCCACAAGAGCCACGGCAAAAAGGGTTATCGGATCGCACCCTGGATGTATGACAACTGGCTGGAATCGCTGATCAAGACGCTGTCGGAGACCGATTCGCAATTCGATGAGCCGCTGGAACGGCGCTGGCGGGAGACCATGGGCATCGCGATCGCGCAGATCCGCGACGGACGGGATGTCCGGAAGAAACGGTAGCGACGAAGGGGATTACGTCCCATCAGGGAACGGCGTTTCCCGCCGCGACGGATCCGTGCGCCGGTACCCGGCGAATTACGACTCGCAGAGCGAACGTAATGCGGGTTCGGATATCTCCCCGCAAAGGCTGGCATCACCGGTATCGCGACGCAGCTTCAGCAGGCAGGTATCACGCAGATTCCTGTCCTCGATTTCGCCACACAGGGCCGGTTCGCCGCTGACGATGGCGACATCGCTCAGACAGATCTGGCGCAGACTCGTGGGCCGGTGACCATCGCCGGGGATCGCGCGACAGGCGCCCGGCTGTCCGGTCTGCACCGCGAAAACGCCGTAGCACTGATCGCGTACGCGCTCGTTTTCCGCCGCGTCGCATGACGCCACATCGTCGGCGGCAACCGCGCGCTCGGCGTGACACAGGACGCGCTCGGTCGCCGATTCCCGATCGCCGCATTCGGCTGCAAGGGTCTGCGGCGACACCGACACACCAACGACCAGGGACAGTCCCCACGCAAGCCATCTCACGACAGCGCTCTCCGGTTGTCTGCTCACAGGATACCGCGCCGGAGATCGGCGCACGAATCATCCCGCATGGATCACCAGCCGCTCAGCGACCATCTGGATCGGCATCGGTGATCCGCCACATATACCGGGCCAGCCATGACCGCTGTGGCGCGAATCGCTCAGCCGCCCGCGCCGGTTTGCGGCGTCGGCCGATCAGGTTTACGAACGTGCGCTGTACCGCGATATCCGTTTCGGGCCAAACGTCCGCATCGTCACAGTGAAAGATCGAGACCATATCGCAGGTCCATTGACCAACCCCATGGATCGTACGCAGCCGGCGCGAACGCTCGGTATGGTCGACTGCCGCCAAGGCGGCACCGTCGAGCCAGCCGTCCATCGCTGCGGCCCGAATGGCGAGCAGCGCGCGCGCCTTCCCGCGCGACACACCGCATGCCCGTAACGCGTCGAAATGCTCGTCGGTGAGATCGATCGGAATCGCAATCCCCTCGGCGTTCGCCATAGACTCGACCCGCGACCAGATCGTGCCGGCCGCGGTCGTCGACAGCTGCTGGCCGACCACCGCCCGAGACAAGAATCGCCCGACCGGCTGGTCGCCGCGGTTGCGCGCTTCGGGCGGGCCGACCCGCTCCATCGCCGCCCGCAGATCGGGCGCGAATTCGCCGGCGATATCCAGGAAGCGGGCGTGCAGTTCGTCGCGCGACACGCCTACCGCCCCTGCGCCCGGAATCGCCTGACCCGCGCGCGCAGATGGTGCAGCCGCCGGTCGTAAATCCGTTCGGAATCGAGATGGTCGACGGTGCTCTCGAGGTAATCCTGCGCGGTACCGAGCAGGCCCTGGCCCGTGGCCATCAGGGCAACCGTGTCGTCCTCGCCAAGGCGCCCGCAATAGCAGACATGCCCGCGATCCACCGTGAAAGCGATCGCTGGCAAATCCCCGTCGGGCGTTTTCAGCGTGAGCCAGCGCGGCACGTAGACGCCGGTCAGCATCTCGCGACGCCAGACCAGCAACAACTCCCGCCTGAGTACCGCCCACGGCACGCGTAGCGCAACACCGCGGCAGGAACCGCCGGGGACGAGACCGAGCATCAGCCCGGGGGTTTCCGGCGTGCCGCGGCCATAGGTCAGTTTCAGCCGAAAATCCCGGTGATAGCCATACAGTCGCGCGGGACACCGCTCGGCCACGTCGATACAGGGATTCCACAGGAGCGAGCCGTAGGCGAACAGCCAGACGCCCTGCGTATCGACCTGGGCCGGGCGCTGCTCGAGCGTCCGCTCCATCGAGTCGCGCAGCGTCTCATCGGCCAGCAGCGGGACCTCCGGATGGGTCTCACTGATCGCCGCGCGGACCGCATCGTTTTCGAGCACCTCACGGGTGATACCCCGGGCGGGGCGCGCCTCGATCCGGCTCATGCAGCCGATCCCGGCGTTTCAAGGGCGGCGACCGCGGCATGCGCGCGACGCCTCGACGGATCGCGCGGGACCGCCCGCGGGCGACGCGTCCCGAGCCAGAGCAGGTGGCTGCCGCAGCGGTTGCGGCAATCCGTCGCGCCGAAACGGGGAATCGCGACCTGCCCGTCGAGCCTCGCATTGACTACGCATTCGGTTTCCGAATCGAGTACTACGTGCATAACCTGCCCCGGACCGCTTCCCAGCAGCCAGTCGATGTGCCATCGGCGCGTCTCGGCGCCGCTCAAATGGCGGCGCAGCCGGGATGCCATATTCCGGCGAGCACTTCCCGTATAAACATACCAGCCTCGGGCGAGCGCGTGAGATCCCAGTCGCCCGGGTTCGATCGCCACCCTTCGCGGAACCCGTATATACAGTCGATAGGTCACCAGAAGGACGCCGGTATTCCTGCACATCACTTTGGTGCATTCACGCATGTCGAAGTTTCGAGCACGCAGATGTTGTCGCCTCCGGGGGAAATGTCGTTGTGAACGGTCAGATCCGCCCTTCGGCGATACGCGCCAGCAAGGCGGCATGTGACTTCATCCCCCGCTCAAAACAGGTGATCTCGAACTTCTCATTCGGGCTGTGCATCGCGTCGTCATCGAGGCTGAAGCCCATGAGCAGCGTGTCCATCCCGAGGATTTCTCGCGCCCATGCGGCGATCGGGATGGAGCCGCCGCAGCCGATCGGCACGGCCTCTTTCCCGTAGATGTCGCCCATCGCCGCGCAGGCGGTACGCAGCCATGGCGAGTCGGGATCGATCCGGATCGCCGGCGCGGCCGAGTGGATGGTCAGTTCGCAGGTGCAGCCGGCGGGGGTGTGCTCGTCGAGGAAACGCCGGAAGCCTTCCGCGATCGCGTCGGGATCCTGGTCGGGGACCAGGCGGAAGCTGACCTTGGCCGTACCCTCGGTCGCAATGACGGTTTTGGCGCCGGCGCCCGTATAACCCCCGTGGAGGCCGTTCACGTCCCCAGTCGGCCGGGTCCAGATGCGTTCCAGCAGGGTCCGGTCGCGTTCGCCGCCGCCGGTGCTTACGCCGGCCCCTTCGAGGAAGGCGCCCTCGTCCATATCGAGGTTTTCCCAGGCCGCGCGTTCCGCGGGGCCGGGCTCAAGAACCTGATCGTAGAAACCGGGGATACGAATGCGGCCATCGTCGTCGTGGAGAGCCGCCAGGACCTTCGCGAGCGCATTGAGCGGATTCACGACCGCACCACCATAGAAACCGGAGTGGAGATCGCGTGACGGTCCACGGCAGGTGATCTCGGTGTACAGCAGGCCACGCAGGCTGTAGGTGATCGCCGGCGTATCGACATCCCACATCGTGGTGTCGCTGACCACGCACACATCGGCCTGCGCCAGACGCTCGCGTTGGGCCTCGAGGAATGGTCGCAGGTGTTTGCTGCCGATTTCCTCCTCGCCCTCGAGCAGGACGGTCGCCTCGACCGGCAGCGTGCCATGCTCGGCCTGCCACGCGCGCAGCGCCTCCACCCACATCATCAACTGGCCTTTGTCGTCGACTGCGCCTCGGGCCACCATCTTCTTGCCGTATGGGCTGTCGACCACGGTCGGTTCGAACGGCCCCGAGTCCCAGAGTTCGACCGGGTCGGCCGGCTGGACATCGTAGTGGCCGTAGTACAGCAGGTGGGGCGCATCGCCGCCCGGTCCCGGATGATGACCGAGCACGACCGGGTGACCCTCGGTCTCGTGCAGTTCCATCGCGAAACCGAGCGCCTCGAACTGCTCCATCAGCCAGTGCGCGGCCCGGCGGGCGTCATCGGCGTAGGCCGGATCCGTGCTTACACTCGGGATCCGCAGCAGTTCGGACCAGCGTTCGATGGACACATCCAGACCATCGTCGATCCGTTTGAGCACCGGGTCCAGCATCGCATGTTTCCTGTGATCGGGTTTACGGTTCAGCATGGAGGAATGCCGCAATACCGGCAACACCACGCAACGAAGTCGGCCCGGCCCCCGGCATTTGCAGAGCACCCCGGGCCACTGGCATCCGGCGGGGGAATCGACGTACGCTGGGATGAGGCAATCGACCCGAGGGAATTTCCATGACCGCACGCTCGAGCCAAACGCCCCTGCATGTGGGGGTCCTCCTCGGTGACCCGCGCCTGCCCTACCCCTATTCCGTCGACGGCCGCTTCGGTGAGGAAGAGATCGAGGGCGCCCGCCGCCTCGGCGAAGCACTGTCGGAACTCGAAGGCTACCGTTTTACCTTCCTCGACGATCACGAGCGGCTGATCGACGACCTGCGCACGACTCCACCGGATCTCGTGCTGAACCTCTGCGATACAGGATACCGGAACCAGTGGGAACTCGAGCGCAACATTCCCGCGTTCCTGGAGATGCTGGAGATCCCCTATACGGGCGCCGACCCGATGGCCATCAGTGTCTCCACCGACAAGGCGCTGGTATCGATGGCGGCGGAGCGGCTCGGTATTCCGGTCCCGAACGAGACCTACGTCGATCTGACCGCCGACCCGCTCGTGCTGCCATCGAGTTATCCCGCGCTGATCAAGCCCAACAACAGCGGCGGCAGCTTCGGCATCACGTCTTCGTGTGTCGTGCATGACAGCGCCGAGGCCGAGGCGTATCTGCGCTGGCTCGCGGACCGACTGCAGCCTCCGGAGGCGGTGATCCAGGACTTTCTGACCGGTTCAGAGTTCACCGTCGGAATTATCGGCAATCCGGACCACGGCTTCACGGTGTTGCCGCCGCTGGAGGTCGACTACAGCGCGCTGCCGCCGGAACTGCCACCGATCCTGACCTATGGCTCGAAGGCGGACCCGGAATCGGCTTACTGGAACCGGCTGGCGTTCCGTCAGGCGGAGATCGACGAAGTCACGTACGCCCGCCTGGTCGACGGCTGCGTGAAACTGTTCCGGCGTCTCGGCTTCCGTGACTATGCGCGGATCGATTTCCGCAACGGCGCCGACGGGGTGCCACGCCTGCTGGACGCCAACACGAACCCGACCTGGTTTCACGACGGCAAGATGGCGATGATGGCCGCCTGGGCCGGCTACGACTATTCCCGGATGATGGGACTCATCCTCGACGCGGCCGTGGCCCGGTACGGTCTTCGTCAGGAATAACCAGCCACGTCTGATCGTCCGACCCTGGCGTTTATCACGCAGAGGCGCAGAGCAACGCGGAGCACGCAGAGACTGCAGCGTTGCCGGCACCTCGGCATAAGCAACGAAATCTCCCGGCACACACGACGCGCGTGGAGCCAACGGCGGTTACCGGCTAGCCCCCTGAATGGCCCGCAGCCGGACTGCAGCCATATATCCGCCTTTCTCCGCGACCTCGGCGCACTCCGCGCCTCTGCGTGATAAAAGATTCTCAGTCGGGATTGGATGAACGCGGAATCCGCTCGTTCCACTCCCGGTTGACCAGTATTTTCTCGCCCTCGTAAGCGGTGAGCGTCGCTTCGAGATAAAAGTGCTCGATATCCGCGGTCAGGCGTGTCACGCAGTATAACCTTGCCGACCAGTCGTCGCGGCGGTGTTCGGTTTCCTGCTCGATCCGCACCTCCGCCGTGGACGGGTCGTACTCACCGATGCGGTACGTCCGGCGGATGGTGTAGCCCACCGTGAGATCAATGTCCTCGATCCGGGCGAGCGCCGCGCCGTCGAATTCACCACTGTCTGCATACACCCGGTACTCGGAATCGCCCGTGGTCAGATCACGCTCGACAGTGCGCCTCAAGGGGGCGGTGCGCAGTGTGGTGGCGACCGGGCGCGGTCCGCGCTCGGGGGACTCGAACGGCTGCAGCTCGGCGTCTTCCGCACGCGGCGGCCGCTCCGGCAACTCGAGCATGCTGGCGCCGGTGTATACCGTCAGCTTGACCGGCTCGGGCGCGGGCCAGAGGACCGGCCAGTAGGCGGTCGAAATGGCGAGGCGGGCGGTGTGTCCGGCCGGAAAGGCGTGCGCGATGTCGTTCAACCGTATCCGCACGCGATAGCGCTCGCCCGACACCAGCTCGTCGTGGCGGTCCGGGCCGTGGCGTTGTGTCAGGTTGAGCACGCCGTAGCACACGCGGGTCGACGCCCCATCCGAATCCACGTCATTGAGCCGCACCGTGATCTGTGCAACGGGCCGATCCACGGAAAGCTCCAGTGTGACTTCCGGCGCACCGAGGATCTCGAGCCGTTCCGTGAGCGGATCCGAGTCGAACACCATCGACTTGCCGTCGTCTTCACGCTGATCCACCGGCGATTCGCCCTCGCCACCGAAGCCGTACCAGTCACCGGCCGCGAGTCCGGCCGTTTCCGGCGAGCGCACATGCAGCCGATCCTCCGGAGCCGGGCTGTCCCCGAGCGAGAGGACATTGAGATACCAGCGCCGGGACCGGATCCGGGGCGACGGCCACCGCTCCTCCGCCACCCACCGGCCCGGGCGTTCCTCGTACACCGGCGCCGGTCGCACGGACTCCTGCATCCATACCCGCATCGCCGGTTCGTCCATGATCCCGGTCTCGAGTCCCTTGAGCCAATAATCCCACCAGCGCAGCATCTCCTGGAAGAAACCGATGCTCGGCCCCGGTGCCCCCACATGCGGGAAGGCATGCGACCACGGCCCGATCAGCGCCTTCGAGGGTGCCGACAACCCCGCCATCATGCGCGGGATCGCGTTGGAGTAGCCGTCCGCCCAGCCACCGACCGCGTATACCGGGCATTCGATCGCGGCGAAATCCTCGCAGACGGACCCGAACCGCCAGTAGTCGTCGCGCAGCGGATGCCGCATCCAAATCGACGGGTACAGCACCGCGTTCTCGAGCCGGTAACGCCAGCGCTCACGCCAGTCGGAGCCCGTCAGCGCCGGGTCCGGCGGCGCGTTGGCCGAAACCAGGAACACCGCGCCCCAGTTGAGGTTTTCCGTCAGCAGGCAGCCGCCCTTGTAGTGGACATCGTCGGCGTAGCGATCGTCGGTCGAGCACATGGTGACGATCGCCTTGAGCTGCGGTGGCCGCCGCGCCGCGACCTGCAACGAGTTGAACCCGCCCCAGGAGATACCGAACATGCCCACGCCACCGCTGCACCACGACTGCGCTTCGAGCCATGCAAGCACCTCGATGATGTCGTCGTGCTCCTGCTCGGAGTACTCGTCCGTCATGAGGCCTTCGGAGTCGCCGGAGCCCCGCAGATCGAGGCGAACGGAGGCATAACCGTGACCGGCCATATAGGTATGCAGGGGTTCGTCACGCAGTCGCGTAAAGTCCCGCTTGCGGTAGGGCATGCACTCGAGCAGCACCGGCACCGGATCGGTCTCGGCGTCGTCCGGCAGCCAGACGCGTGCAGCGAGCCGGACCCCGTCGCTCATCGGGATCCAGACATTTTCGATCACCCGCACCGGGCGCGGAAAATCCTCGACTATGCGCACATCAATCCCCTGCCGTCGCGGCTGGATGTGATCAGCCTGCAAGCGATACTAACGCGAACGGGGGTGATGCATGTTGCCGCCGATCAATTTACCGTAACAGGCGAATGCCGGAGCCGATGCGGGAACCCATGAGTCACTGCAGCGAAGACGAAGTCGAAGTCCTCGAACACGTATCGATCCCGATGGCCGATGGCTGCCGGCTGGCGGGCCGGGTCTGGCTGCCTCCGGGCGCACGCGGGCGCCCGGTACCGGCAATCCTCGAATACATCCCGTATCGCCTCGACGACTTCCGGGCCGTTCGCGATGACCAGCACCAGCGCTGGTTCGCCATGCATGGCTACGCGGCCATCCGCGTTGACCTGCGCGGCTCAGGCAGTTCGGAAGGCGTGCTGCAGGACGAATATCTGCAGCAGGAACTCGACGACGGCGTGACCGTATTGCGCTGGCTCGCCGAACAGCCCTGGTGCAACGGCCGGGTCGGCATGATCGGCATCTCCTGGGGCGGCTTCAACGCACTCCAGCTCGCTGCCCTGCAGCCCCCGGAACTGCATGCGGTGATCACCGTGTGCTCATCGGACGATCGCTACGCCGACGATGTCCATTACATGGGCGGCTGCCTGCTGACCGACAATCTCTCCTGGGCCTCGGTCATGGCCTCGTACAACGCCTGTCCGCCGGATCCGGCCGTCGTCGGCGACGCGTGGCGCGACCTCTGGCGCCAGCGCCTCGAAGACAGTGGCCTCTGGCTGCGGCAATGGCTGCGCCACCAACGGCGCGATGCCTACTGGCGCCACGCGTCCGTGTGCGAGGATTTCGGCGCGATCCGCTGCCCGGTCTTCGCCGTCAGCGGCTGGGCCGACGGCTACTGCAATACCGTCTTCCGGCTGATGCGCCATCTCGACGTCCCGCGCAGGGGCCTGGTGGGCCCCTGGAACCACAAGTATCCGCACCTCGGCGGGCCGGGCCCGGCGATCGATTTCCTCGGCGAGTGCCTGACCTGGTGGGATCGCTGGCTCGCGGACGTCGACAATGGCGCCGACAGGGAACCCCGGATCCGCGCCTGGATGCAGGACAGCGTCTCACCCCACTCCGATGACCGCCCCGGGCACTGGGTCGCGGAACCGGACTGGCCCGCTGACGGCATTCCATGGGCGCCGTGGGGGCTCGCACCGGGGCGACTCGACCCCGATCCCGAGACCCGCTCGCCGGCAGCCCTGTCCGTTCAGAGTCCGCTCTCGGTCGGGTTGTTCGCGGGCAAGTGGTGCAGTTACTCCGAGAGCACCGATCTGCCGACCGACCAGCGGCTGGAGGACGGCGGCTCGCTCGTCTTCGACTCGAACGCGCTGGAACACGACATCGAGATCCTCGGTGCACCGTATGTCGAGCTGGATATCGAGGCGGATCAACCGCAGGCCATGGTCGCGGTGCGCATCTCGGATGTCGCCCCGGACGGCAAGGCGACGCTGGTCACCTACGGCCTGCTCAATCTCTCGCACCGGGACAGCCACGCCGAACCGGAACCGATTGAACCCGGTCGGCGTTATCGGGTCCGGGTCCCGCTGAACTACGTGGGCCAACGCTTCCCGGCGGGCAACCGTCTGCGTCTCGCCGTCTCCAGTTCCTACTGGCCGCTGGCCTGGCCCGCCCCGGAACCGGTGCGCCTCACCGTGCATACGGCCACGAGCACGCTCCATCTGCCAAGGCGCGAACCGCGATCCGGTGACGCCGAACTGCGCGATCTCGGCGAACCGCGCATGGCGACACCGCTGCCGACGACCGTATTGGGCACCGCCCGGCGCGAGTGGCGTGTCCTGTTCAACCTCGCGACCAACGAAGCCGTACTCGAAGTCGTTGACGATGACGCGCCGTACCGCCTCGACACGACCGGCACCCGGCTTGGCAATGAAGTCACGGAGCGCTACGCCTGCGCCAACGACGACTACGACACGCTCCGCGCCGAAGTCCACAACCGCAGAACGTTCGACCGTGACGACTGGCATGTCACGGCCACCACGCGAACCGTTCTGACGGCGACACCCGAAACGTTCCGGCTGCGCGCGACCGTGGATGCATGGGAGGGCGATACCCGGATCTTCTCCGCCGAGTGGGACGACGAGATTCCACGGGACAGACTGTAGAGAGCATCGCAAGCCCGGACCTCGCTGGAAGAACTCACCGGCACCGACATCGACGCCCACACCGCCGGCGCCGCGTCGCAACGGGCCGCTTATCGCCTGCTATAGTCCAGCGACAGTCTGGCGTGTCGCATCAGCGCAGCCAGGTCCGGACAGGCTACTGATAGGCCATACCCTGATGGGCAGTTCATCCGTTCCGACCGCAGCCGCTGCGGCCGCTCCCGTATTCCGTGTGGAAGGGCTCATCAAGACCTATCGGGTCGGCGATCTGGATATTCACGCCCTGAACGGGGTCGATCTGGAACTGCACGCGGGCGAATTCGCTGTACTGCTCGGGGCCTCAGGCAGTGGCAAGTCCACGCTGCTGAACATCCTCGGCGGTCTCGACATACCGACCCGCGGGCACGTCTGGTACCGCGAACATGAACTGACCGTCAGTGACGACGCGTCGCTCACCCGCTACCGGCGCGATCATGTCGGCTTCGTATTCCAGTTCTACAACCTGATCCCCAGTCTGACCGCGCGCGAGAACGTCGCCATCGTGACCGAAATCGCACGGGACCCGATGACGCCCGAGGCCGCACTCGCGATCGTCGGCCTCGACCAGCGCCTCGACCACTTCCCGGCACAGCTCTCGGGCGGTGAGCAGCAGCGCGTGGCCATCGCTCGCGCGATCGCGAAGAATCCGGCCGTGCTGCTCTGCGATGAACCGACGGGCGCGCTCGATTCCAGAACCGGCATCGTTGTCCTCGAGGCGCTGGAACGGGTCAACCGGGAGCTCGGCACCACGACGGTCGTGATTACGCACAACGCGGTCATCGCCCGGATGGCCCATCGCACGATCCAGATCAGCGACGGCCGTATCGCCGGTGTCGAGATCAATGAAACCCGCAGTGCGCCGGCGGAGCTGAGCTGGTGAGACCTTCGGCGCTGACCCGCAAGCTGCTGCGGGATCTCTGGATCCTGCGCGGGCAGGCTCTGGCCATCGCCGCGGTCGTCGCCAGCGGGGTCGCCATGTGGGTGATCGCGTTCTCGACCATCGATTCGCTGGATACGACCCAGCGCGCCTTCTACCGCGACCACGCCTTTGCGGAGATCTTCGCGGGTGCCACGCGCGCGCCTGAGCGGATCGCGGCGCGCGGGCGCTCGATCAAGGGCGTGGCGGCGCTGCAGACGCGGGTGACCGGCAGCGCGACGCTCGACGTGGCCGGGTTCGCGGATCCGGTCAATGCGCGTCTGGTATCGCTGCCGGAGAGCGGCGAGGCACTTCTGAATCGCCTCTACCTGCGCGAGGGACGCCGGCCCCGAACGGGGGCAACGGACGAGATCGTCATCAGCGTGCCCTTCGCCGACGCGCACGGGCTGGCGCCCGGAGAGCGGCTCACGGCGACGATCAACGGCCGGCGGCGGACGCTGACGATTGTCGGCACCGGACTGTCGCCCGAATTCGTGTACCAGATCCAGCCGGGCGCCATGTTTCCCGACTATCGCCGCTTTGGCATCGGCTGGATGCGGCGGCCCGCGCTGGCGGCCGCCTATGACCTGGAGGGTGCTTTCAACGACCTGACCCTCACGCTCACCCCGGGCACGGCGGCGGCCGAGGTGATGCCCGCGCTGGACCGGCTGCTGAAGCCCTTCGGTGGCACCGGCGCCTACACCCGCGAAGAGCAGGGCTCACACAAGTACCTCTCGCAGGAAATGGAACAGCTGCGCTCGACCGCCGTGGTGGTGCCCCTGCTGTTTCTCGGTGTCGCAGCCTTCCTGCTCAGCGTGGTCACCGAACGCACGATCCATCAGCAGCGCGATCAGATCGCGGTGCTCAAGGCCTTCGGTTATCCGAACCACACGATCGGACTGCACTACCTGGAGCTGGTCGCGGCGATGGTGATGCTGGGCGCGCTGCCGGGTGTAGCGCTGGGTGCGTGGGCGGGTCATGGTCTAGCCCAGCTCTACGGCGAATTCTTCCATTACCCATGGCTCGCCTACCGGCTGGCGCCGGGCACGATCGCGGCTGGCGTCACCGTCGCCCTGCTCGCCGCCGTCGCCGGCACCCTGCGAGCGGTCCTGCGCGCGGTCCGGCTGCCGCCGGCGGAGGCCATGCGGCCCGAACCGCCGCCGGTCTACCGGGCCACGCTGGTCGAACGCCTGGGTCTGCAACGCTGGATTGACCAGCCAACCCGCATGATCCTGCGCCACCTCGAGCGTCATCCAGCGAAATCGCTGCTGTCGGTGCTCGGTATCGCGCTTGCCGGCGGGATCCTGACCGTGGGCAATTTCCAGGAGGATGCGATCGACTACATGCTCGATGTCCAGTTCGAACTCGCCGCCCGCGAAGACCTGACGGTAACCCTGACGGAGCCTACCGGGCGCGCGGCCCTGTTCGAACTCGCGGCCCTGCGGGGCGTAAACGCGGCGCAGCCGTTCCGCACGGTTCCCGGTGAACTCGTCCATGGCCCACGCCGCCACCGAACGGCGATCCAGGGATACCCCGCCCGCCCTGACCTGCATCGCCTGCTCGATGCCGCCAACGAACCGATCGCTCTCCCCGCCGCGGGCCTGTTGATGTCACGCTGGCTGGGCGAAACTCTCGATCTGCGTAGCGGCGATACGGTGACCGTCGAACTGCTCGACGGCAGCGATGAACGGAGACAGGTGCGCGTGGCCGGCCTCGTTGACGATTACGTGGGGGTCTCCGCTTACATGCGCATGGAGGCACTCAACCGGCTCCTGGGCGAAGGACCGCGCATATCGGGAGCCTACCTGTCGCTGGCCCCCGGCACTGAGCCGTCCGTCCTCCGCGAACTGGAGCGCCGGCCACGCGTGGCCGCGATCACGCAGCGGACTTCGGCGATCGAAGCGTTCGAGGAGACACTCGGCGACACGCTGCTGATCTTCGCCTTCGTCAACACCCTGTTAGCCGGCTCGATCGCGCTGGGTGTGGTCTATAACGCCGCACGGTTGGCCTACGCCGAGCGCGCACGCGAGCTCGGCAGCCTGCGCATCCTGGGATTCACGCGCGGGCAGACCGCATACATACTGCTCGGCGAATTGGCGTTGCTGACACTGGCGGCCCTGCCGCTGGCCTTCGCGCTGGGGTGGCTGTTCTGCCGACTGGTGGTGGCCGGGCTCGCATCGGAACTGTACCGCGTGCCGCTCGTGATCGAACCGGCCACCTGGGGCTTCGCCGCGACCGTGATCATCGTGGCGGCGATCCTGTCGGCGATCGCGGTCGCTCGCCGTCTCGTACGCATGGACCTCGTCGCGGTCCTCAAGATCCGGGAATGATCATGATCCAACGCCGTCAGCTTGTCCTCGCCGCGATCGCACTGTTCGTACTCGCCCTGCTCGCATGGCTGCTGCGCCCCGCACCGGAGCCGGTATCGACCGCCGTGGCCGAGCGAGGCCCGCTGGCGGAGACCATCGAAGAGGAGGGTTTCACCCGCGTGCAGGAACGCTACGAAATCTCCGCACCGGTTGCTGGCTGGGCGCCCCGTATCACGCTCGATCCGGGCGACCCGGTCGCTTCGGGGCAGGTACTGGTGGCGCTCGATCCGGCCCCCGCCGCCGCCCTCGACCCACGCGCCCGGGCCGAGGCGACGGCCGGCGTGCAGCGGGCGCGAGCCGCGCTGCAGGCGGAGCGCGCCCGCCTCGAGGCGACGCGCGCCGGTGCACGCTATGCGCAGGCCGAGTTCCGGCGCCTGACCAGTCTTCGCGTTGACGGCCAGGTATCCCAAAGCGAGGTCGAGCGCGCGGCCGCCGAAGCCGAACGGGCGGCGGCGGAACTCGAATCGGCCGAATACGCCGTCGATGTCGCGACCCAGGAGCTCGCGGCGGCGGAAGCACGCCTCCAGTACACGGGCCGCAGCGACACGCTGGAGCCGATATCGGTGGAGGCGCCGGCGGACGGCCAGGTACTCGCCGTCCAGCACGAGAGCCGCGGTGTCGTCGCCGCCGGCACGCCCCTGCTGGTGATCGGCAATCCGGCGTCGCTGGAAGTCGTAATCGAGGTGCTATCCGCGGACGCCGTTCGGATCAGGCCGGGCATGGAAGTCCGTTTCCACCGCTGGGGCGGCGGCGAGAGCCTGCCAGGGAGAGTCCGGCGCGTGGAACCGTCCGGGTTTACCGAAGTCTCGGCGCTCGGCGTCGAGGAGCAACGCGTGCGCGTGATCGCCGATATCGATAGCCCACATGAGCGCTGGCGCGGGCTGGGCGACGCCTACCGGGTCGAGGCGGAGTTCATCCTCTGGTCCGATGCCGACGTCCTGCAGATCCCGGCGACCGCCCTGTTCGAGACCGACGACGGCCACGCGGTCTATGTAATCACCGATGGCGTTGCCCGACAGCGGGCTGTGCGCATTGGCCACGAGGGCGGCCTCGACGTCGAGATCCAGGCGGGACTTGCCGAGGGCGAGCGCGTGGTGCTGCAGCCCTCCCGGGCGATCAGCGACGGTACCCGGGTCACGGCGCGGGGCCAGAACTGACCCGTCCTGCTCACCCGCGCTGGGCGGTCGAGTCCAGTGCGGAGCGCAATGTCTCCAGACGCCCCTGCAGATCCTTGAGTTCCGCGAAGGTGAGGCCCGTCGCCTCGAACACCGAGCGGCGCACATCATGGACTTCGGGCCGGACCGCGCGCCCGTGCTCCGTGAGGTACACATGCATGCACCGCTGGTCGCGCTCGGCGCGCACGCGGTTCACGTAACCGGCCTCCTCGAGTCGGCGCAGCAGCGGCGTCAAGGTGCCGGAATCCAGCGCCAGCCGGTCGCCGAGCGTTTTCACCGTCGGGCCATCTTCCTCCCAGAGGACGAGCAGCACGAGATACTGCGTGTACGTTACGTCGAGCGATTTCAGCAGGCTCGTGTAGAGCCGCGTGAACGCATGCGCCGTGGAGTAGACGCTGAAACACAGCTGATTGCCGAGCTCGAGCGAGTCGTCCGTGGTTTCGTTTGCGGTCAAAATCGCGTCCCCGGTAAAGCGTGATGGACCGGCCCGACACCGATCAGCCTGAGCGAGAGGGTCGCCCAAAACGTTCACGATGCCAAGCGTGGGATTGTATCCTGGCTGACGGGGGGCGCTACACTGACTGACCGGAACCCGGATCGTGCCGCCTGTCGAAAGCCGTCCGGGGCCAGCCGCCCGACCACCCTCATGGAATCCACTCGATGACGAAATGGATGGTCCTCGTGACCGCACTTTTCCTGACCGCCTGCAGTTGGACACCGCCGCCCACTCAGCCCATGGGCACTGTCTCCGAGCCGAGTGAGCGCCGGTCCGACACGCTGCTGGTGTTTCTGCCGGGCCGTGGCGACCGCGGGCCCGACTTTGTCGAGCAGGGCTTTCTGGAAGTCGGTGCCGGGCGGGGCTACGACATGCTCGCCGCCGATGCGCACTTCGGCTATTACGTGAGCGAGACGATCGTCGATCGCCTCCACGAAGATGTTATCCGCCCGGCCCGGGTACGGGGTTACGAACACATCTGGCTGCTGGGGGTTTCCGCCGGTGGTCTGGGCGCCGGTCTCTACGCCGATACCCACCCGGGGACGATCGATGGACTGATCCTGCTGGCCCCCTATCCCGGCGACGAGGCACTCGTGCAGGACATCGCCGACGCTGGAGGCCTCGCGGCATGGAAAGGCGAATCCACGGCGGGCAAAGACTGGCAGCGCGGACACTGGCGCTGGCTCAAAAAGACCGCCGAAGACGCCGATTCGCCGCAAATCGTCCTCGGCTATGGCCGCGATGACCGTTTTGCCGAGAGCGGCGATCTGCTGGCCCGAGAGTTGCCGCCGGAACGGGTCTTTCGCGTCGACGGTGGGCATCGTTGGCCCGTGTGGCGTGATCTCTGGGAGCGCATCGCCGCTGCCGACTTTCCGCATGCAAACCGCCCCTGAATCGACGGGGCGGTCCCGGTGGGTCACTAAGGGCTGGTGTTTTCGAGCGCCTGGTGCAATGCCGGGGGATCGGAGACGAAGCCGATCGTCCGCGCGTTACCCTCGGTGGGTGTAAGCCGAACGAACGCGAAGCCGAGGTACCTCGCAAAGCCGTTCTGGATGAGTTCGACCGCGCTGGCGCCCGGTGCCTCGATCTCATGCGTGCGGCAAACCCCGGTCCGGGCAAGTACGCGGCGGTCGGTGACCACCAGTTCGATCCGGATCGCCTCTAACGCGCGCACGCACAGATCGATACTCCCG
>Ga0075106_1000123_pt1 | contig 43898 bp, 43 predicted proteins | sample AntDeeMetag02WF4_FD_69796 | JGI IMG/M metagenome (GOLD analysis project Ga0075106, IMG submission 69796) | Saline lake microbial communities from Deep Lake, Antarctica - Antarctic Deep Lake Metagenome 02WF4 | ecosystem: Environmental > Aquatic > Non-marine Saline and Alkaline > Saline | place... | reverse complement strand
CCCCGTTGCGCCCCTGGCGGCAGGCAAGCCCGGCACGGCGCGAACAGGGCGTGGCGCGTTACTGGTGGGCCAACGCAGTGCTGCCGCAACCACGGGGCACGTGACGTATCAACAGGCCCCGAAACCAACGGCCGCGCCGGCTCGGTTGACGGTGAACACCCGTATCAACTGCGCCGACGACGGCGCCGCCGGGTCCCGGGCGAGTCTGCACCACCCGGCACCTGCCCCTGGGTCGAGTGATCCACCTCGGGCAGAACAACGGCCCGACGCAGGTTTTCAAATGGTGCCGTTTTATGCGGGATCGCCATGGCCTCGACGAAGTGCTCCTGAAACTTCGGTTCGATGGCCGTCTCGACTTTCTCGATCCGGCGCACGACCTCCTCGATCTCCCGCCGCCCCTTACGATCCAGCAGGGCGATACGGGCGCCGACACCGGCGGCATTCCCCGCCGAAGAAACATTGGCCAGATCACAGTCGGGGATCAGGCCGAGGATCATCGCGTACTTGACGTCGATATGATTCCCGAATGCACCGGCGAGACGGATCCGCTCGATGTTCTCGACATGCATGCGGTCCATCAGCAGCCGGATACCGGCATACAGCGCCGCCTTGCCGAGCTGGATCTGGCGGACATCGTTCTGCGTGATGCGGATGGTGTTTTCGCCGCGCCAGAGGATATACGACCACGTCCGGCCCTCGGCGACCACCCGATCGGACTGCTCGGCCACGCGGCCATCGACCACACCGTCCTGGTTGATGATCCCGGCCAGGTACATCTCCGCGATGACTTCGATGATGCCCGAGCCGCAGATGCCGTTGACCCCGACCTCGGCAACCGCCTCTTCGAAGCCATCCTCAGTCGACCACAGATCGCAACCGATCACCTTGAAGCGCGCTTCCTTCGTCTCGGGATCGATGCGGACACGTTCGATCGCGCCGTTGGCGGCCCGCTGTCCGGATGAAATCTGCGCGCCTTCGAAGGCGGGGCCGGTCGGACTCGAACAGGCCATAAGCTGTTTGCGGTTGCCAAGCACGATCTCGGCATTGGTGCCGACATCGACCAGCAGCGTCATTTCATCGCGCAGGTACGGCTTTTCGGAGAGCACGACACCGGCCGTATCGGCACCCACGTGCCCGGCGATGCAGGGCAGCGTGTAGGCGCGCGCATTCTTGTGCAGGGTCAGTTCGAGTTCGGAGGCCCAGACCGTCGTGCCCTCATCGGTCGCCAGCGCGAACGGCGCACCGCCCAGTTCAACCGGGTTGATGCCCAGCAGCAGATGATGCATGACCGGGTTGCCGACGAACGTACATTCCAGGATCGCGTTCCGATCAACACCGGCGTCGGCACAGACCTCTCCCACGAGTTCATTGATGGCCTCACGGACGACCCGCGTCAGATCCACTTCGCCGCCGGGGTTCATCATCACGTAGGAGACCCGGCTCATCAGATCCTCACCAAAGCGGATCTGGGGGTTCATCACGCCAGCGGACGAGACGACCTCACCGGTCGACATCTCCACGAGGTGCGCCGCGACCGTGGTTGAGCCGATATCGACCGCGAGCCCGTAGATCCTGTCGAAGAACCCGGGCCAGACCGCGATGATCTCGTTTTCGTTATGGACGGCCACCGAGACGGCCCAGTCGCCCTTGCGCAGCGCCGGCTGGATATCCTGGAGCACGCGCAGATCGCAGCGCCGAATGTGTTCCAGCCGCCACTCGAATTCGAGCGCCTCGAGCAGGCGCCGCAGATCCCCGGAGGGATCGTGCATGGATGGCTCCTGCACCTCCGTGTAATACATGCGGACCGCGGGATCGACCTCGATGTCGTAGGACCCCGGGTCCTTGCGTACGATCTGTTTGTGGACCTGACTGTCGGGCGGGACATCGATCACGACATCGCCGAGCACTTTCGTGGAACACGACAGCCTGCGGCCGACCTTGAGTTTGCCGACCTGCGCCTCGTAATCCTGTTCGGTCTCGGAGAATGCGGTCAGATGCTCCGGGCGCGACTCGAGACCGTACTTCGGGAACTCGCCCTCGGACACGAGCACCTGGCAGCGGCCGCAGAGCCCGCGACCGCCGCAGACGGAATCGATATCCACACCCAGCGCCCGGGCGGCCTGCAGGACCGGTGTCCCGATCGGGAACCGGCCCCGTCGCCCGGACGGGCTGAATACGACGAGCGCGTCTTCCTCAGCCACGCCGGCGCCGACCACCACGGCGGCGGCTGCCGCTGCTGCTCTCGGTCTCGGCAGCCACCTGGGCGGGATCGCGATACGCCCTCATCCAGCGCATGCAATCCGTATCGTGACCCATCATCACGTCGGCGCCCCGCACCGCCTGCATGACCTCGGTATGCAGCGGGCTCATGATCGCGGAGGTCATCCCCGAAGCGATCGCCATGCTGACGAACGAGCCGGTGAGGCCATGACGATTCGGCAGACCGAAACTGACGTTCGATGCACCGCAGGTCGTATTGACCTTGAGTTCGCGCCGCAGGCGTTCCACCAGTTGCTGCACCTGGCGGCCCGCCGTGTTGACGGCACCGACCGGCATCACCAGCGGATCGACGACGATGTTTTCTTTCGGAATCCCGTGATCCGCCGCCCGATCGACGATTTTCTTCGCGACGTCGTAACGGACGTTGGGGTCCGAGGAGATGCCTGTTTCATCGTTGGAAATCGCGACCACCGCAGCATCGTATTTTTTGATCAGTGGCAGCACGGCTTCCATGTTCTCGTCTTCGCCGGTCACGGAATTGACCAGCGGCTTGCCCCGATAGACTTCAAGGCCACGTTCCAGCGCCTTGATGATCGACGAGTCGATGCACAACGGAACGTCGGTCAGCGACTGCACGAGCTGAATGGTCTCGGCCAGGATCGCAGGCTCGTCGGCCAGCGGGATTCCGGCGTTGACGTCGAGAACGTGGGCCCCGGCGGCGACCTGATCGAGCGTGTCCTGCTTTACGCGGGAGTAATCGCCCGCCGCCATTTCCTGCGCGAGGAGCTTGCGTCCTGTCGGGTTGATGCGCTCGCCGATGACCGTGAATGGACGTTCGAATCCAATCACCCATTCTTTCCTGGCGGAGCTGATTACGGTCTCGGTCATGATGCTGCCCTCTGCTGTTCGGTTGGGGTGTCACGGTGCGGATGCCAGGGTTCGCGGCCTTCAAGGACACCCGAGGCGTCGATAATCTCCGCCACGGCCTCTTCCTGACGATAGGCCATGACGTGCACGCCGTGCACGCCCTCGATCTCGCGTATCTGCTGGATGAGCTCGACGCAGATTTTGCGGCCTTCCAGCTTCGGTTTCTCGGCTCCGGCGAGCCGGTCGATGATCTCGTCGGGAATATGCACGCCCGGAACATGCGCGCGAATCCAGCGCGCGGCATTGGCCGAGGCCAACGGTCCCACACCAACGAGAATGTACACCTGCTCGTGCAGCCCCATCTCGCGGACACGCTCCATGTAGCGCTTGAGCATCTCGATATCGTAGCAGTACTGGGTCTGCACGAACTGGGCACCGGCGGCGATTTTCTTGGCGAGCCGCTCCGGACGGAACTCGAAGGGCTGCGCGAACGGATTCGCGGCGCCGCCAATGAACAGCTTCGGCGACTGGGTCAGTTTGCGGCCGCTGCGCAGGCGGCTGTCGTCACGCATCGTGCGAACGGTTTCGATCAGCGACATGCAGTCGAGGTCGAACACGGGCTTCGCGTCGGGCTGGTCGCCAGCCTGAACCCCATCCCCGGTCAGGCACAGCACGTTGGCCACACCCATCGCGGCAGCGCCAAGGATGTCGCCCTGCATGCCGATGCGATTCTTGTCACGGCAGGAGGCCTGCATGATCGTGGCGTAGCCCTCCCGCGTGAGCAGCGCACAGACGCCGACCGATGACATGTGGCAGTTGGCGCCGGAGCCGTCCGTCGCGTTGATGGCATCGACGTAGCCGTCGAAGATGCGCGCGCGCAGATAGACCTCGTTGGGGTCGGCCGAGTCGGGCGGCGCGATTTCGGCGGTCACGGCGAAGCGCCCCGCGCGCAGCACGCGCTCGAGGCGCCCGGGCGAGGAGTGCCCGGGCAGGATGGGCAGCTGAAACCCAGGGACCGGCTCGTCTTCGAATCTCATGCTGCCTTCTCCCCGTCCGCGCGTTCCTGACGCTTCTCTTCGGTCTTGATCCGCACGACCCGAAGCCAGGACGAAGCCCCCTCGAGCCGGCGGTCGACGGCCACCTCGACGTTATGGATCTGGCTACCGTGACGCATCTGGCGGGAACCGTTCCAGGCCTCCACCCACACACACTTCATGTCGGGCTTCACCTCGCAGTTGCCGTTCGCGCGGACACCGCCACAGGGACCATTGCGGAGCTGTTTCGGACAGTTCATGGGACAGGACATCCCGGTGCGTGAGAGCGCACACTGGCCACACATCTGGCAGTCGAACAGGAAGCCCTTGACCTTTTCTTCCAACCACGCGACCGGCTTTTCGAGACGACCATAGCCGACACGCCGAATGACCGGTTCGAGCCAGAGCAGTACGCGTTCGAAGCCGTTGTAGAAAGTCTCGAGCCCGCGCGAGTGACGCACGGACCAGCGGCGTACTGCGTACATGGCCTGTCTCCCCAATTCGATCGGACGCTGCCCGATCCTGCATCAAGTGTCGGACGGCACCACGACAGTGGCACCACACCATTCAGCCGCCTTCGCCGGCAACCCCACGATTGCGCGTGATCGCCGCCAGGTCCTCGTCCGACCACGCGTTCTCGATTTGCTCGGCGGCGGCGTCGACCTCCGCCTGGAGGTCGTCACCGCATTCCTGGGGCTCACGCCGCCATTCGGACATATAGGCATCGGATCCACCCTTGCCGGCCCGCATCGCCGCGCGGTCGATCGCCTCCTGGAATCGCGCCGACAGCATCAGCTTGGCGGATTCCCTGCCCTTCTTCGCCATCACCTGCGCCGGGATGTCGCGCCAGTACACGGTAATCAGCTTGGCCGCCATTGCACTTCCTTTTCGTTCATCGTGTGGCGCCGGACCCCGGCAAGCGTTTCTCCGAGTTCACCGTACCCGGTATAGCGGTATTCGTAGTCGAGCCCGAGGCGTTCCGCCGCACCGCGGGCGCGCTGCTCGAGATCCGGGTCCTCTATCTGCGCCAGATACACCAGCCGGCGATAGTTGCCGAACAGCATCGACTGCAGCTGAGGATGGCGATCAAGCCCCATTCCGCGGATGATCAGGCGATCGAAATGCCGCGCCAGGAAATCGGTCAGGTAGAAAGTGCCCGGCTCCTGCTCGGCCAATGCCCTGAAAACCGAATCACCGGCAAAGAATTCGTAGCAGTGCGCCCCCGGGAGTCGCTCGATGCCTTCCTCGGCGAGGACCGTGTCCAGCTGCCCGCCCGTGCCGCAATCGGCATAGGCCACGAAGACGTGATCATAGCCGTCGCGGAGCGCGCGGATCTTCTCCCGTACCGCCCCGGGGATCTCACCGGGGCGGTTGTGCAGCTCCGCCGGGAGGCACTGAACACGGAAGTTATCCCAACCGTTGGCCCGGATAAGCGCCACGATCTCGTGCGACAGGGCGCCGCAGGCGATGATGAGCGTTTGCGGCGCCGTCGACATAGCGCGCGTGCCCGCCTTAACCGGCGGCGCTGCGCCGCTCCTTGATCTTTTCCTTGGCGGTCTCGACGGCGACCGCGGCGTCGCGACAGTACGCATCGGCGCCGATCGCTTCGCCGAATTCCTCGTTCAGGGGAGCACCGCCGACAAGGACGATATAGTCATTGCGGATACCGCGCTCGGTCATCTCATCGATGACCACCTTCATGTAGGGCATGGTGGTGGTCAGCAGCGCCGACATGCCAAGGATGTCGGGCTTGTGCTCGTCCAGCGCGTCGATGAATGCGTCCACCGGCTTATTGATACCGATGTCGATCACCTCGAAGCCGGCGCCTTCCCACATCATCGCGACCAGGTTCTTACCGATGTCGTGGATATCGCCCTTCACGGTACCGATCACGGCCTTGCCCATCGAGGGCGCGCCGGTTTCGGCCAGCAGCGGACGCAGCACCTGCATGCCGCCCTTCATCGCATTCGCGGCCATCAGCACTTCCGGCACGAACAGAATGCCGTCGCGGAAATCGACCCCGACGATCGTCATTCCGGCCACGAGGGCCTCGTTCAGGACCTTCGACGGCCCCCAGCCACGCTCCAGCAGGATATTGGTACCCTCGACCACTTCTTCCTGCAGACCATCGTAGAGATCGTCGTGCATCTGTTCGACGAGCTCATCATCCGAAAGAGACCGGAGATCAATTTCGCCATCATCTTGCGCGTCGGTCATCGGACTACCCTCTCGGTCATTGTGGTTTGTGTCCTGCGGTCAGGGTACTGCGTCGCCCCCGCTTCAACCCGCAAGCGTATGCGGCCCCCGACACGCCTGCTGACGTCCCGGCGACGCGACGTTACCTGACAACGACACCCTCCCCGATACGGGGAAACAGGCACTTACGCCATTCAACCGGCACCGCCGGAACGACCGGGCCGGGCAGCAACCCATGTTCGCTCATGCGCCCGGACCCCGTCCATCTACTCGCTGCCCAGGCCCTCTGACTGGATCCGTTCGCGCCGACGGGCCACATACGCATCCAGTTCCTCCCGCACCGCCGGATCCATGGCGGGCTCTTCATACTGGTCCAGCAACTGCTGCCAGATGTCGGTCGCCCGCTGCGTCGCATCGCGCGAACCCGCCGCCTCCCATGACTCCCGATTCTGCCAGTCCGACAGCAGCGGCTGATAGAAGGCCGTTTTGTAGCGCTCCATCGTGTGGGCCGTGCCGAAGAAGTGCCCCCCTGGACCCACCTCCTCCATGGCCTCCAGACCGAAGCTCTCGTCATCGACCGCCAGCGGTGTCAGGGTCTCTGCCATCGACTGTAGCAGTTCAGCATCCAGGATCACCTTTTCGAACGATGCCGTCAGGCCACCCTCGAGCCAGCCGGCCGCGTGGTAGACGAGATTGGCACCGCCCATAACGGCGCCCCAGAGGGCCATTTCCGTCTCGTAGGCCGCCTGTGCATCGACGACGTTGCTCGCATTGGCGTTGGTCGTGCGATACGGCAGCCCGTAGCGACGAGCGAGCTGACCGCTGGCGATGTTCGCCTTCGTGTTCTCGGGCGTCCCGAACGCCGGCGCCCCGGTCCGCATATCAACATTGGATGTGAATGAGCCATACATCACCGGAGCACCCGGGCGGATGATCTGGGTTAGCGCAACGCCGAACAGGGCCTCGGCATTCTGCTGGGCCAACGCCGCGGCCAGCGTGACCGGCGTCATCGCGCCCATGAGCGTGAACGGCGTGATCGTCACCGCCTGCCCGTGCCGGGCCATGGCCATCAAACCCTCGGTCAGGGCGTCGTCGAAACGCCGCGGCGAATTGACATTGATGACGGTCATCGCCGCCGGATGTTCGGCGAGCTGGTCAAGTGTCTCGCCGCGTGCGATGGCGGCCATGCGGATACCATCCAGCGCCCGCTGTTCCCCGACCGCGGTGAGCATGAAGACTCGGTCGGTCAGCGTGAGAGTGGAGTGATACGTATCGAGATGGCGCGTGGTCGGCGGCAGATCCTGGGGCGACGTCGGCTGATTGCCGATCATATGGATAATGTTCAGGCTTTGCGCCAGACGCAGCAGATCGCGGTAATCCTCGTGGTTGCCGGTGCGGCGGCCCCGTAGGCAGTCGTGGACGCCCGGCGGCCCCCCGACCGTGGTGAAGTTGAGGCTGTGCCCGCCGAAGTCGAGTGCCCGTTCGCGATTGCGCGGCGTGAGCGTGAACGTCGATGGGGCCCGGGCGATCGCCTCCTCGACCAGGCCACGGTCCATGCGGACCACCCCGGTCGTATGATCGACCTCGGCGCCGGCGCCCTCCAGGATCGAGCGCGCCTCGGCGTTCATCAGCTCGATGCCGAATTCCTCCAGAATCCGCATCGAGTAATCATGAACCGCGTCGAGCTGCTCGGGCCGCAACACCTCCATGGGCCGGAAATGATTCTCGACATGGCGCCAGGGCAACTGCGGAACCGTATCGGCTGCCTGACGACGGCCACCGGACCGCCGGCGTCGCTCGCGGGTCATCGTATCCTCCAGTGACAGACCTTCCCGTGAAGGCCAGGGAACGGACCGCACACGCGGCCCCGATCACTCCATAAAACCACAGGGACACCGGATGATTTATCCCGGATTCGACGTTTCCTGGCTCGCGACCGCGTGCGAACAGCCGTATCCGAAGGCGATAAACCCACGGGGCACAACCTCGCCCGCCGGGATTTTTCTGTCGCATCTGCGACATCCCGGATGTATCCTCCACGATCATGCAAGTGACCGACGAGCCGCACGACAGCCCGGAAATCCAGCGTATCGGTGTGCTGCTGGTACCGGGATTCCCCATGATGGCCTTTTCATCGGCCATCGAGCCCCTGCGCGCGGCCAATCTCATCTCCGGTCAACCGCTCTACGAATGGCATCTTCTGTCGCCGGACGGCCAACCCGTACGGGCGAGCAATGGGATCCCGGTCGTGCCCGATGCACCGATGTGCGAGGCGCCGACACTGGACGCGGTATTCGTATGCAGCGGACTCGACCCGCAGGGTTTTGAACATCCGCGCGCGTTCGCCTGGCTGCGCGACCGGGCGCATTCCGGCACGCGGATCGGCGCCCTGAGCACCGGTACATTCGCGCTCGCCCGAGCGGGCCTGCTGGATGGCTTCCGATGCACGACGCACTGGGAGCACCTGCCGGCGCTGGCCGAGGCCTGGCCCGATCTGGAGGTGACTGGCGGCCTGTTCGAGATCGACCGTTGCCGCTTTACGAGCGCGGGCGGGACAGCGGCGATGGATCTGATACTCCATCTGATCGCGAAAGATCATGGCGACGAACTGGCCGCCGCCGTCTCGAACAACTTCCTGCATGGCCGCATACGGGCACCGGCCGATCGCCAGCCGATGACGGACCAGGTGCGCCTCCGGGCGCGTGCGCCCAAGCTGGCGACAGCCATCGACCTGATGCAGGTCAACGTCGAACAGCCCCTGTCCACGGCGGACGTCGCCGCGCGCATCGGCATCTCACGGCGACAGCTCGAACGGCTGTTCCAGCTCCACCGCCACTGCACGCCGAGCGAGTACTACATGAAGATCCGGCTCGAGCACGCACGCGTTCTGCTGCTCGAGACCGGTCTGTCACTGCTCAATGTCGCCCTCGCCTCCGGCTTCGTCTCGCAGTCCCACTTCGGCGCCTGCTATCGCGAGCACTTCGGCCACACGCCCGGGGACGAACGCCGCGGCGCCGGGGACACAATGCATTCAGCCGAATGACCCCGCACCCTGGGAGCGGCCGGCCACCCTGGGCCGGGTCCGATCAGTTATGGCCGGTATCCCGGACCGACGCGGGCACGCCAATCATGCCATCCAGACGCTGCGCCTCGCGCACGACGAGGCCGAGATTGGAGTCGCGCACAGTCGGCAGCAGGTAACGGGCGCGGCGGACCTGCTCGTAGTCGATTTCGGCCTGAACCAGCGTCTCTTCCCTGCCACCGCTTTCCGCGATAATCCGCCCGAAGGCATCGACCACGCAGGACCCACCCCAGAAATCGAGATCCCCCTCATGGCCGACGCGATTGGCCATGACCAGCGGAAGCCCGTAGGTCATGCCGTAGAAGCGCACGTTCATGTGCCAGCCGGCCGGATTGTCGAACTCGCCCCCCACCGCTTCGACCGCCGAGCTGATGGGCGCGAACAGGATCGTACAGCCATGCAGGGCCACCAGGTTGACCAACCCGGGATTCCACAGGTCCGCACAGACCATGACCGATGCACGCCATGGGCCACCGAGCTCCCATGTATCGACGTACCGGCCCTGCGCGAAGTGCTTGCCGTCCTCGAGCCGACCATACGTCGCGAGATTGATCTTTCGATGCAGGAATACCTGTTTTCCGCCGCACAGGGCGATCGCGGTGTTGTAGAACTGCGCGGCGGGACCTTCCTCCATGATCCCCACGATCGTGACCATGTCGCCGGTGGCATCCGCGAGGCGCCGCAGTCGCGGGTCGTCGCGCTCCAGTGCGAGCCGGAGCACTTCGCTGCCGGCGCCATGCCCCGTCAGGGACATTTCCGGGAACAGCAGTACATCCACACCCGCCGCCCGCGCCTCATCGATCACCGCAAGGTGTTTCTCGACGTTGGTTTCCAGGTCACCGAGATGGCTCTCGATCTGCGCGGCGGCGACATTGACGGTCCGTGGACGGCTCATGCTGTCTCCAGGTGGGCCATGCGGATAACGTGATCCTGACCGAGGATCATACCGCGGGCGGAACATACGAAAAAAAGCGGGGGCGTGCCGCCTCTTGCAGCACGCCCCCGCCCCGGTCAATTGGAAAACGGACCGGTTCAGATCAGCCCCTGTTCCTTGAGGAACTCCTGCGCGACCTTGCGGATCTCGACTTTGTCCACGTCTACGCGTGCATTCAGCCGCTGCATCGTGTCGTCGTCGAGTTTCGACGCCAGCCGGTTGAGCGGACCACGAAGTTTCGGATTGTCTTTGAGCGTATCCGAACGGACAACTGGGCACAGGGCATAGTTCGGGAAGAAGCCCTTGTCGTCCTCAAGCACGCGGAAGTCGAAGGCCTCGATCCGACCATCGGTTGCGAACACGAGTGCGATATCGGCTTCACCCTCGTTCAGCGCCGAATAGGTCAGGCCGCTATCCATCGGCGCCCGCAGTGAACGCGGCACCCGGAACTCGTATTCCTTCTCGAGGCCGACGAGTCCATCCTCGCGGTGCGGGAACTCCGCGTTGACGGCCATCGTGAGTTCCTTTCCCTCGTTGTAGGCCGCAGCGAGATCACTGAGCGATTCGATATCCGCGGTACCGTCCCTGCCTTCCTTGACCGCCAATGCGTAGGTGTTGTTCGCGTCGGAACAGTTGAGCCAGGTCAGACCCTGTTTCTTGTCGAGTTTTCGTACCTCCGCGATCGTCTGCGCCGCCGTCATACCCTCGGCGGACCCCTTGTTGTACGTATGTTGTACGTAATCAGCGAGGTCCCGGTGTACTCCCAGTAGACGTCGATCTGGCCATTGACCTGGGCCTTGCGCAGAACGGTCGATCCCATGCCATCGTTCTTGCTTACATCGAAGCCGTTGGCCTCGAGCAGCTGCGTGGTCATCTCCGCCATCAGGAGCTGTTCGGTGAAGTTCTTGCCGCCCACCGTAACCTCGGCCGACGCGGCCGATACAGAGAGTGCAAACGCGGCAAACCCCGTAAGCATTTTCTTCAAGTGATTGATCATGTCGTAGTCCCCTGCCTGTTGTAATCAGCGATTGAGGCGCAACGGATTGACGCCCTTGGGCACCAGCCAGAACTGCACCTGGCCGATGAGAAAATCGAGACTGACGGCGAGCAGTGCGGTCGGAATCGCCCCCGCCAGCATCATGGTCGTGCGATCGAGCGCGATGCCCGTGAAAATCAGTTCGCCAAGGCCACCGCCACCGATCAGAAACGCCAGCGGCGCGGTGCCGACGTTGATGGCGAGGGCGGTACGCAGCCCTGCGAAGATCACGAACAGCGCATTGGGCAATTCCACCCGCCACAGAATCTGGCTCCGGGTCATGCCCATGCCGACCGCCGCCTCCATCAGATGCGCGGGGACCGCGAGGATCCCCTGGTAGGCGTTGCGCACGATCGGCAGCATCGAATACAGCCACAGAGCGAAGATCGATGGCCAGAATCCGATCCCGAGTACGCTCATGGCCAGCGCCAGTACCGCAAGCGTGGGTATCGTCTGACCGATATTCACGAACTGGAGCACGCTCTCCGAATAGCGGCGCATCCACGGCCGTGTAAGCAGAACGCCAAGCGGCACCCCGGCGCCGACCGCCAGCCCCCATGACAGGCCGACCAGTACCAGGTGCTGCTCAGCCAGGTAGCGGATATCGGGCCACAGATAGAGGATATCGCCGAGCAGCCCCGAGGATTGCGCCCACGCCCCCGCCGCGAAGATGGCGACGAGGAGCAGATTGCGGACGGTCCGCCGGCCCGGAGCGGCCGCACGCATTGTGGCAGTCGCCGTCGCCATGCTCAGGCCGCCCTCGTATCGCCACGCACGGTGCCGAGCAGATCGGTTATATCCTGCTGACTGACATAGCCGATCAGATGACCGCCATCGTCGAGCACCGCGACCCAGTTGACGTTGTGGGTAAACATGCTCGACACCGCGGTACGCAGATCATCCCTGGATCGAACCGTGAACGAAAGTGGCTGAGCGAGATCACCGGCCTTGCCGGATCCGCCTTCGGCGATCCGCTGATTGATGAATCCGCGCGGATGACCGTCACGGTCCACCACGGGTACACCTTCCTGCGCGGACGATGCCAGGATTTCCCGCGCACGCTCGACCGAGTCATCCGGTTTCAGTGTCTGGACATCGCTGTGCATCACCTCCGCGATCCGCGCGAGGCGCAGGCGTTTGAGCGTGCGATCACCGCCCACGAAATCCGCGATGAATTCGTTGATCGGATAAGCAAGGAGTTCATCCGGAGGCGCATACTGCTCAAGATGGCCTTCCCGGAAGATGGCGACCCGATCTCCCATCTTGACCGCTTCGTCGATATCGTGGCTGACGAATATGATGGTCTTTCGGATCTTCTCCTGCATCTTCAGGAATTCGTCCTGAATCACTTCGCGATTGATGGGGTCGATTGCACCGAACGGCTCGTCCATCAGCAGCACGGGCGCATCTGCGGCCAATGCACGGATCACGCCTATCCGTTGCTGCTGTCCGCCGGAGAGTTCATTCGGATAGCGGTCCATGAACGCATCCGGGTCCATTGCCACCATGTTGAGCAGTTCGCGAGCCCTCTCATGGCATTTCTTTTTGTCCCAGCCCAGCAGCGATGGCACCACCGAGATGTTTTCCGCCACCGTCATGTTCGGGAACAGGCCGATCTGCTGGATGGCATAGCCGATGTTCCGCCGCAGCTCCACCGGGTCGTATTCGTCCGTATCCTTGCCGTCGATATAGATCTTGCCCGAGGTCGGTGTGATCAGGCGGTTGATCATCTTCATGGTGGTCGTCTTGCCACAGCCGGACGGGCCCAGAAGCACGCAGATCTCACCTTCCGGCACCTCGAGGTTGATGCGATCGACCGCCGTTACCACACCCTGATCGGTCTGGAACGTCTTGGTCAGTTCTTCGAGCCGGATCATGTGTCCCCCTGGAGCTGCAGACCGCGCGGCGTCAGCTTCTTCTGCAGCCACAGCAGTCCATAGTCGGCGGCAATGGCCAGCATGCTGACCGCAACCGCGCCCGTGACGAGTTTGCGTGGATCCGTCTGCGAGATGCCACGAGAGATGAGTTCGCCGAGACCGCCCGCCCCGATATACACGGCGATCGCCGTCACGCCGATATTGAGAACGACCGCGGTGCGCACCCCGGCCATGATGACCGGCACGGCGATCGGTATCTCCACCGTGCGCAGGCGCTGCACGGGCGTCATACCCATGCCCTTCGCCGCCTCGCGCAGTGCCGGGTCGACGTTGTTGATGGCCGTGTAGGTGTTGCGGATGATCGGCAACTGCGAATACAGCAGCACCGCGATGACCGCCGGCAGGTACCCGATGCCGTGTCCGATCAACGACAGGATGGGAATCATGATGCCGAACAGGGCGATCGAAGGGATGGTCATGACCATCGCCGCGACGTAGAGGACGTTCTCGGCGACGCGCTGATTCTGTGTGATCGCGATGCCGATAGGAACACCGGTGAGAATCGCGAGCCCTACCGCCACCGCAACGATCGATATGTGCTCGACCGTAAGAACGGCGATCTGATCGAGATTCGAGAAGGCGTAGCTGAGCGTTTCCATCTCAGCGTCCGGTCAAACCGGCCAACCGCCGTGTGCGAAAAACCGATGATTCAAGGCGGGCTCCCCCGTGTGTCTTGTCGATGTTCTCGTGGAGGCCAGACAAGGCGACTCCGCCGGGCCTTGCCGGTCAATACGACAAGAATAGCGCGGCATGCGCGGCACGTTCTCGCGAATCCGACTGAAAATCTTCTGATCACGACGCCGGACCGCCCGCCTGGTCCAGCAACCATGCCCGGAGGGCTTGCAATGGTGGCCGCTCGGCCGTCGCGGCCGGCGCCACAAGCCAGTACTGCCCCATGCTCCGGAGGCGCTGATCGAACGGCTCCACCAGCCGTCCCGCCGACAGGTCGGATTCCACCAGCGGGGTCCGTCCCAGCGCCACGCCCATCCCGTTGGCGGCAGCCGCCAGTACTTCATTGGAGGCATCGAACACCGGTCCCCGTTCGGCCGGCACCTCACTGACATCCGCCTCGGCGAGCCACTCTTCCCACTCGCCCGGATGGGCACCGTTATGCAGCAGGATCGAAGCGCCAAGATCCCGCGGCGTGCGAAGCGCCGGTGGGCCGGCCACCAGCGCTGGGCTGCAGACGGGGAAACGCTCCTCCCGCATCAAGGGGTCGCAGCGCAGGCCAGCCCAATCGCCGTCGCCGAACCGAATCGCGGCATCGATGACGCCGCTTTCGAAATCGACCCGGCGCACCGAACTGACCAGTTCGATCTCGAAATCCGGCCAGCGCTCCCGGAAATCATTCAGCCGCGGAATCAACCAGCGCACGGCGAAGCTCGGGAACAGACTGATGGTCACCGTGCGCTCGCCATGCCCCTGGCGGACGCGGGCCGTCGCCTCGCCGAGCGCATCGAGCGCCTCATGGACTGCACGGAAATAGTCCCTGCCCGCATCGGTGAGCCGCAGGCCGTGCGGCTCACGATGGAAAAGCGCAGTCCCCATTTCCTCTTCCAGACCCCGAATCTGATGACTGATCGCCGAGGGCGTGCGATGCAGTTGCGCCGCGGCGGCTTTGAAACTCATGAGCTCCGCGGCCGCTTCGAATGCCCTGAGGGCGGCCATCGGCGGCAGTTTCCGGTACATCGCATACTCCACGGCGCCGGCGCAGGCCGGATGAATTTCATTCACCTGAGATGGAAATTATATCGCTTGAGTGCGCGGGAGACACGGCGCACGGTGCGTGGCGATGTCCATTCCACGGAATAACTACCCATGAGTTTCCCGACCCGCTCGCCCTACGTGATCATCGGCGCAGGCATCCACGGCCTGAGCACGGCCTGGCACCTGGCGCAGGAACTGCGCGCCCGCGGCCGCGGCGATGGCCGCGACATCGTCGTGCTCGACAAGTCGTCCATCGCCGCCGGGGCCTCCGGCATCGCCTGCGGCGTGATCCGGAACAATTATTTTCAGCCGGCCATGCGGGAGTTGATGGCGCACAGCGTCGAGGTCTGGGAGAGCGATCCGGCGGCGTTCCACTACCACCCGGTGGGCTACATGCAGATCAGCCCCGAGAGCATGCACGAGGATGTCGCCTCGATCGCCGAGCAGCAGCGCCAGATCGGCTATACATCCGAGTTCATCGAGGGCGAAAGGGATTCGCACGACTACATGCGCGGCCTGTTCGATGACTGGCGGGCACCGGGCACGACCTCCGTTCTTCACGAGAAGAAAGGCGGTTACGCCAACAACACCGCGTCGATATACGGGCTCGCCGGCAAGGCGGAGGCCGAGGGCGTGCGCATCATCTCGGGCGTCCGCGTGACCGGTTTCCGCACCGACAACGAAGCGGTCACGGCGGTCGAAACGGACAAGGGGACGATCGAAACGGACTATGTCGTCATCGGCACGGGGCCCTGGATCAAGCATTTCTGGGACATGCTGGAGCTGCCCTCGCACATCACGATCCACGGCAAGGATGGTCAGGACCACGAGAACGTACGCATGTGGACCTACTGGAGCCTGCAGGAAGGCACGCTGGGCGTCGATCCCGAGACCCTCAAGACCAATGCCGGCGGGATGCCGCCGGTAATCCATGTCGACAGCGACCAGCCGTTGTACTCCGACGAGGACGGATCGCTGATCACGGATAAAATGTGGGGCATCTACTACAAGCCCGACTTCAACTTCGGCGGCGTCCAGGGCGGCGCCGCACCGGTGAAAATCGACCAGGAGCCCGACCGGGTCCAGGTCGATCCCTACGGCACCGAGTCGCCCGACTTCGTCATGGGGCCCGAGTTCGCCCACATGTGGGTGTCCGCACTGGCATTCTGTCAGCAGCGCTTCTCGGGCACGCTCGGCCAGTACAAGCGCGAGCCGTCCGGCGGCATCGGCTGCTTTACGCCGGACAATTTTCCGGTCTTCGACGTATTCCGGCAGAACTGCTATTTCATTGCCGATTCGAATCACGGTTACAAAATGATCGGTGTGGGCGCCCTCGTAGCCCGCGAGATCATGGGCGACGACAGCCGCCTGCTGGAGCCGTTCCGCTTCGGCCGCTACGCCAAAGGCGAACTGCACCCGACCTCGCACAGCCCGTTCCCGTGGAGCTGAGACGGCCCGGGCCCTACGGTAAATCAGGAACCGCGGGAGACGAGCAACCGCGTTTATGGGTTTATAAGACACGCTGACTGGCGTCTTGGCGCTGGTCGGGCATGATGGGGAACCGCGTTCGTCACGGTCCCGCCGATTTCGAGGAGTCCGTCATGGCACTTGGCCTGCTGAAACAGGGTCTGCGCCGCAAATACAAGCCGCAGCCGGTACTGCCGCCGCGACCCGAGCTCAAATCGAGCTACGACGTCGTGATCATCGGCGCCGGCGGCCACGGGCTGGCCACGGCCTATTATCTCGCGAAGGAACACGGCATTACCGACATCGCCGTGCTCGACAAGGGCTATCTCGCCGGCGGTAATACCGCCCGCAACACGGCCATTGTCCGCTCGAATTACCTCACGCCCGAGGGCGTGCGCTTCTACGACGAGTCGATGAAGCTGTGGGAAGGGCTGTCGAACGAGTTCGACTTCAATATCCAGTTCTCACACCGCGGACACCTGACGCTGGCGCATGCCGATTCGACCCTGCGGACCATGCGCTGGCGCGCCGAGGTCAACAAACACATGGGGGTGGACTCGGAACTGATCGGCCCCGAAGACATCCGACGCCTGTGCCCGCAGCTCAATCTCTCCGAAGAAGCCCGCTGGCCGGTTCTGGGCGCGCTGTACCATCCGCCCGGCTCGACCGCGCGCCATGACGCCGTCGCCTGGGGTTACGCCCACGGCGCCGCGAAGCGGGGTGCTGAGATCCACCAGCACACCGAGGTCACCGGATTCCGGACCGAAGGCGACCGTGTAACCGAGGTCGAGACCAACCGCGGCAAGATCCGCTGTGGGCGCGTCCTGCAGGCGGTCGCAGGGGCGTCGAGCCAGGTGGGTGCGATGGCCGGCCTGCGCCTGCCGATCCACACCGTGCCACTGCAGGCCTGCGTATCCATCCCGATGATGCCGTTCCTCGACCCGATCATCGTCTCCGGCACGCTGCACACCTACATCTGGCAGACCGGCCGCGGCGAACTGGTCATGGGCGGCTCGAGCGATCCGGTACCGGGCTATATGACCCGCTCCACACTCGACTTCAAGGAAAGCCTGATGGCGCACGTCATGGAACTGTTCCCGTTCCTCGGCGAGGTGCGCCTGAACCGCCAGTGGGGCGGCATGACGGACATGACGCCCGACTTCTCTCCAGTCATGGGCGAGACGCCGCTGACCAATTACTACATCGATGCCGGTTGGGGCACCTGGGGCTTCAAGGCCACACCGGTCTGCGGCTACCGCATGGCCGAGACGGTCGCCAAAGGCACCGCACCCGACATCCTCAAACCCTTCCGCTACGAGCGTTTCGACACCTTCGATCAGGTCGGCGAACGCGGCGCGGCTTCGGTCGGGCATTGAAACGGGAGCATCCCGATGAAACTGATGCATTGTCCATTGAACGGCTGGCGGAATGTCGGCGAGTTCGTCTACGGCGGTGAAGTGACACCGACACCGGCGCACGACGCCGATCCGAAGGCCTGGGCCGACTGGGTTTTCATGGAGGACAACACCGCCGGTGTCGTGCGCGAGTGGTGGTTCCACTCGCCGTCGAGTTACTGGTTCATCGCGGAGCGCGACAACGTGCGTGACGTCGTGCTGCGCACGTACCCGCCGGAAGAAATCTTCCGCGAGCGGGTCGATTTCAGCCGTGAAGGTGCTCGAAATGAATGAACGCCTGCCGACTCCGTGGGGAGCGCTGCTCGATCGCGAGCAGCCGGTCACATTTACGTTCGAAGGTGAGCGCGTCGGCGGGTACGCCGGCGACACCGTGAGCTCCGCTCTGCTCGGCCGCGGCACCTGGCTTCAGGGCCGGTCGTTCAAGTACCACCGCCCGCGCGGTCCGTTCACGCTGGTCGGCGATGACGCCAATTGCCTCGTGCAGTTGCCGGAAGAGCCGAACTGCCCGGCCGAGCATATCGCGGCCGTGGCTGGACTGAACGTCCAGGGGCAGCATTACAGCGGCAGCCTCAAGCGTGACCGTGCGCGTTTCATGGAGAGGTTCGCGCGTTTCTTCTTCGTCGGTTTCTACTACCGTGCGTTTTACCGGCCGCGCGGCATCTGGGATTACTGGGAAAAGTTCATCCGGCGCGCGGCCGGGCTCGGCAGTGTCAACACGAACACCGCCCACTGCTACCGTGACAAGCAGTATGCGTTCTGCGATGTCGCCGTGGTCGGTTCCGGCGCGGCCGGCCTGTCCGCGGCCCTGGCGGCGGCGGACTCCGGCGCGGATACCGTGCTGATCGAACGCGAACCGGTCCTCGGCGGCGGCCTCAACTACCACCGTTTCGATGCCGACGGTTCGGTCGGTTCGGCGCTGCGCGCGGAACTGGTCGAACGTGCGGAACGTCACGAACACATCCGCGTCTACCGCGATACTCAGTGCACCGGCCGCTTCGGTGACAATCTGCTTGCACTGGTTCACGCCAACCGGCTGACGAAGCTGCGCGCCGGGCGCGTAGTCGTGGCGACCGGGTCGATCGGACAGCCGGCGGTATTCCGCTACAACGACCTGCCTGGCATCACGACCGGATCCGGGGTGCAGCGGCTGATGCGCCTGTACGGCGTGAAACCGGGGCAACGTGCCGTCTGCGTAACCGCGAACGGCAATGGTTATGGCGTCGCCCTCGACCTGGCCGATGCCGGAATCGAGGTCGCGGCCGTGGTCGACCTGCGTAAACGCCCCGCCGCGGAACCGCGCGCCGACCTGGTCCGCGAACGCGGGATCGCCGTTCACCCCGACAGCGGCATCGTCCATGCGGTCGAGCGCGACCAGCATGTGGCCGGCCTGCGCGTCACCCGCCGGAGTCAGGCGGAGCGCGACGGTGCACCAGGCACCGACATCGAATGCGATCTGGTCACGGTCGATGTCGGCGCCACCCCGGCGATCTCGCTCATCGCCCACGCCGGCGGCGATGTCAGTTACAGCAATGAGACGCATGGCCTGACCGTCCGCGAACTGCCACCCGGCATGCATGTCGCCGGTTCCGTGGCGGGCCCCTGCTCGCTCTCGGGGGCTCGCGCGGAGGGCGAGGCGGCGGGCCGCGCAGCCGCCTCGGGTGCGCCTGCCGCACTGCCCGTGCCCACGGAACGCGATGGCCCGGAGAACGACCCCTGGCCGATTTTCGCGCATCCGAAGGGCAAGGAGTTCGTGGATTTCGACGAGGACCTGACGATCGCGGATCTGCGTAACGCCGTGCGCGAAGGCTTCGATTCGATTGAACTGGTCAAGCGGTTCTCCACGGTCGGCATGGGGCCGAGTCAGGGCCGCACCGCGGCGGTGAACGCGGTCCGGATCACGGCCGATCAACTGGGCGAATCAGTCGAGGGCGCGCGCGCATCGACCAACCGCCCGCCGGCGATCCCCGAGCGTTTCGGCCATCTGGCCGGCCGTGGCTTCGATCCGGTCCGCTACACACCGATGCATCAGCGCCATGTCGATGCCGGCGCCACCATGATGGTGGCCGGGGCGTGGATGCGGCCGGCGTATTACGGCCGCGACGGCCAGGCCGCCGTGCGCGAGGAGGTTCGGGCCGTGCGCGAGAACGTCGGCATGATCGACGTGACCACGCTCGGCGGTCTCGAAATCCGCGGGCCCGACGCGGTCGAGTTCATGAACCGGATGTACACCTTCGCCTACCGCAAGCAGCCGGTGAACCGCTCGCGCTATCTGCTCATGACGGACGACACCGGTTCGATCGTCGACGACGGTGTTGCCGCGCGCTGGGCCGACGATCATTTCTACGTGACGGCAACCACCGGCGGTGTCGACAGCGTCTATCGCCGGATGCTCTGGTGGAATGCCCAGTGGCGCCTGGACGTGGATATCGCCAACGTCACCGGCGCCTGGGCGGGCATCAATATCGCCGGGCCAAACGCGCGCGCCGTGATCGAGAAACTCGACAGCGATATCGACTTCTCGGCCGAGGCCTTCCCGTATATTGAGGCCCGCAGCGGCCGCCTCGCCGATATTCCGGTGCGGGTCCTGCGGGTCGGTTTCGTTGGCGAGCTCGGCTATGAGGTCCATTGCCCCGCCGGCTGCGCCGAGGCGCTCTGGGACCGGTTGATCGAGGCCGGCCGCGAGTTCGGCATACGGCCATTCGGTGTCGAGGCCCAACGCGTACTGCGGCTCGAGAAGGGCCACATCATCATCGGTCAGGACACCGATAACCTGACCCATCCGGAAGAGGCTGCGATGGGCTGGGCCGTGCAGCGCAAGAAGCCGTTCTTCGTCGGCTTCCCCGCGCTCAAGGCGCGCGAATCGCAGACACTGACCCGGCGTCTGGTCGGATTCCGGCTGCCGGCGGACACCGATCCGCTGCCCGAGGAATGCCACCTCGTGATCGACGGCGACCGCATCACGGGCCGCGTGACCTCGATCTCATATTCGCCGACGCTTGACCGCCCGATCGGGCTGGCATTCGTCGATCCTGAACGCACCGAACCGGGTACGCCGTTCACCATCAAGGGCAGCGGCGGCACACTGATCGAGGCCGAGGTCTGCGCGGCCCCGTTCTACGATCCGGACAACGAACGCCAGAATCTGTGAGGGAGCGGCCATGGCCGTCACACCGGAACACTTTAATCGCCGCAGTTTCATTTACCCGCGTCTGATCGCGGCGGGTGCGGAGTTCGACGAGATCGTCGACGCCGCCGTGGCCGCTCGTTACCCGCACGATGCGCCTCCCCTCGGTCTGGTCGATCTTTCGCCCCTGCCGCGCACCGGCATCAAGGGGCCGCGATCGCTGGAGTGGCTGGCCGAGCAGGGCTGGCCGATACCGGCGGACAACAACCAGGCGGCCCATACCGAATCCGGCGGGCTGGTCATGCGTCTCGGCAATCGCGAGGCGTTCGTACTGCCTGCTCCCAGAGGGGATGGGGAAGCCGTGCGCGCGCTGGAACAATCGATCCCCGGGGATGGCGCATGGCACATGCCGCGACGTGACAGCCATGCCTGGTTCCTGCTGCGCGGGGTGGCGGCTGTCGAGTGCATGGCGAAGCTATGCGGGGTCGATCTGCGCGAGTCACGATTCCCTCGGGGCGCGATCGCGCAGACCTCGGTGGCGCGCCTGAACACCATCGTCTGTCGGGATATCGCCGGGGCAACGCCCTGCTTTCATCTGCTGGCCGACAGCGCCTCGGCGATCTGGTTCTGGGACGCATTGCTCGATGCGATGCAGGAATTCGACGGCGGTCCCCTGGGCGTCCGGGAACTCGACTGAACTCCGCGGAACGGCACCGTCGGGCCGGGTTATGGATCGCGGGCGCCCGGGTCGTGGCATGATGGCGGCAGAGCCCCAACCGGGAGTCCGTCATGCCCACCGATTCCAGTTACAGTGAACGCCGTACGGTCGTGCGCGGGCAGCCCGTTGATCTCGACCGGCCGATCGCGCCGGACACGGATATCGGCCACGTACATCTCAAGGTAGCCGACCTGGAGCGAGCCCTGGCGTTCTATTGCGGCGTGCTCGGGTTCGGGATCCGCCAGCGCTGGGGCAACAGCGCCGCGTTCATCGCCGCCGGCGACTATCACCACCATATCGGCCTCAATACCTGGGAAAGCCTCGGCGGTCCGGCGCCGCCCCCGGGCAGTACCGGCCTGTTCCACACCGCGATCCGCTACGCCGACCGTCCCGCTCTGGCCGATGCGCTGCGCCGCGTCATAGCGGCCGGAATCTCGCTGGACGGCGCCGCTGACCACGGTGTCAGTGAGGCGCTGTACCTGCGCGATCCCGACCGGAACGGCGTCGAGCTCTACCGAGACCGCGCGCCGGCCGAATGGCCGGTCGATGCCAGTGGACACCTGGCGATGGGGACGGATCCGCTTGACCTGGAGGAATTGCTGAACGAACCCGCACCGTAAACGGATCGGCGACACGCCCCGGCGGTTGGTAAGTGGAGATCGATCCGCAGGCGCCGTCAATCGCGAGCAAGCTCGCTCCCACAGTCAGCATGTACCGCACTCGTTGGATTACATCTTGTGGGAGCGTGCTTGCTCGCGATAGCGCTCAGAGACCACGCTTCACCGCGGGATCAGCGCGTGATGCCGCAGCCGCTCATACGCCGGCTGACACTCCTGCGCGATCGCCTCCAGGTCTTCCGGCAGGCGCTCCGGCGGCGGCCGATATGGCTGAAAACCGGTCGAGGCCTCGACGGCCTCATACCAATGGCGCGCCCAGACCCCGTCGGTCTCACGCCGTCCGGGGGGCCAGGAAAGCATGCGCTCATCGAACGGAATACCGACGCGCTCACACAGCAGGCCGAGGGCGGCGGCCGGATCGCCAAGGATCTCCGCCGCGTCGATGACCGGCGGAATCCCGCCGTCGTTGCGCGCGACCACTTCGTCGAAAATCGCCGCCTGCTGGACCATGCCCACATCCTCGACCCGGACCCGCTCTTCACGCTTCTTCGCATAGGACGCGAGGACCGCGCGCGGATCACGCAGCAGAAAACAGTTCTGGACGCCGTCGAGCCAGTCGCGGCCGACCTCATCGAGCAGATGATGGGTCATGTGTTTCTGATACCAGACGGACTTGTCGCCGGGCACTTGCCCCGTCAGCCAACCGGTGACCTCGCGCCAGTCCGTCGACTGCGAGGCGATCACCTCGTCGCGCATCGGGTGCGGCGAGCCGCTCGCCTGCAGGTAGTACGCGTATAGCGGTTCATCGGTCACGAACGCATCCGGGCGGTTGCCGAAAGAGCGCAGCATGGCCGTGGAGATGTTCCGCGGCCCCGACCACATGGCGATGCGAACCGGTTCGCTCATGACGTCGCCTCCACGCGGTAGCGGCGTTCCAGCCAGTCCGCGTACACCTCCTGCAGGTGCTTTGTCACGCCGCCGCGCCCGCCGTCTCCCAGCGTCCGGCCGTCAACGGAACCGACCGGCATCAGCCCGGCGAACGTCCCGGTCACGAAGGCCTCGTCGGCGCCGTACACCTCGGTGAGCGAGAAGTCTTTTTCGCGGACCGTATAGCCGTTCGCCCGCGCCTGCTCGATCACGGTCGCTCGGGTAATGCCGTGGATGCAGTAGCGGCCGCTCGAGGTCCAGATCTCATCACCGCGCACAACGAAGAAATGGGTGGAATTGCAGGTTGCTACAAAGCCATGCGGGTCGAGCATCAGCGCCTCGTCGGCACCGGCCTTGTTCGCCTGGATGCAGGCGGCGATGCAGTTGAGTTTCGACAGCGAGTTCCACATCGGGTCCTGGACATCGGGCGCGCCGCGGTGCACATGGACCGTAAACAGGCTCATGCCGCGTTCCAGCACCGCTGGATCGGGTTGCTTCCATTCCGGAATAATGACAATCGTCGGGCCGCCGATATTCGCCGCCGGGCTCTGGTACGGCGTCGATTTCTCTCCACGCGAGACCACGAGCCGGATGTGCACCCCCGTATCCATGTCGTTCGCCCGGCAGGTCGCCTCGATCGCCTCGATCAGCTCCTGCCGGGTCAGGCCGATATCCAGATCGATCGCCTTCGCACCCTCATAAAGACGATTCATATGCGCTTCTACATGGACCAGGTGGCCGTTGTGGAGACGGATTCCCTCCCAGACGCCGTCACCGAGCAGGAAACCGGAGTCGAACACGGAGACCGTCGCCTCCGGGCGCGGGACGATGCGTCCATTGACATAGATGCCGACGGTTTCATTACGGGGATCGTGCGTGTGGGCGTGGCTGCCGCGTTCCATTTCCGGGCTCCAGTGGAGATAACGACTAGTGGGCCATACGGGTATTTCGGTAATGCTCTGCGGTGCTGTGCGTGCTCGCCGCAAGGCGCGAGGCGCGAGTGTAGCGCGTCCTACACGAGTGACGAGCAACGCAGCGGCGGGTGCGCACAGCGCCGCCCTGCGGGAGCGGACATGGCGCTCCATCACGGCGTTGCACCTCGCTCACGTAAGACTCGCTACGTTCGTTCAGCGCGCCTTGTGCTGAAGCGCCATGTCAGCTCAGAGCGTTACCGAAATACCCGCATGGCCCACTGGCGCACGGTAGTGCCCCCGCGCCCGCGGCGCAACGCCTCGCACGCACCGCAGCCCCGCAAAAGGGCCGGAGGGCCCATGCCCGCTTGCATCCGCGGTTGTTACACTGCACGGATCCTCGCGGGATCATGCGCACCGACCCCGGCATACCCGGAATCGTCGTGGCGGACAACATGACCGTCGCGGGCGGGCAAGCGTCGGACTGCCGGTTCGATACCCTGTCCGGATCAGTCCGCGGAGGCGCGAACGTGCCTCCATCCAAAGTATGCAGGGGGAAATGACGCATGGCGGAAATCATCGACGGCAAAGCCTTCGCGGCCGGGCTGCGCGAGCGCGTGGGGCGCCAGGTGGCGACACTCGGCGAACGCCACGGCATCACGCCGGGCCTCGCCGTGGTCCTGGTGGGTGAGAACCCCGCCAGCGAGGTCTATGTCCGCAACAAGGGCAAGCAGACCCGCGAAGCGGGCATGGAATCCTACGAATACAAGCGCGACGAATCCATTTCCGAGCAGGAACTGCTCGACCTCGTCGATGAACTGAACCGTGATGAGCGCGTGAACGGAATCCTCGTGCAGCTGCCGCTCCCCGATCACATCAACGACGAGAAGGTGCTGGCGGCGATCGATCCCGACAAGGACGTCGACGGCTTCCACACGGTCAACGTCGGGCGTCTCTGGACCGGCCTGCCCGGACTGGTGCCGTGCACACCGCTCGGATGCTCGCTGCTTCTGAAGGACAAACTGGGTGACCTGTCCGGCAAGCACGCCGTCATCGTCGGGCGCTCCAACATCGTCGGCAAGCCGATGGCCGCACTGCTGCTGCGCGAGAACTGCACCGTCGAAATCGCGCACTCGCGCACGCACGACCTGCAGGGCGAGGTGAAACGCGCCGATATCGTGGTCGCCGCCGTCGGGCGCAAAGAGATGATCCAGGGGGACTGGCTCAAGGAAGGCGCGACCGTGATCGACGTCGGCATCAACCGGATCCCGACCGACGAGGGCAAGACCCGACTGGTCGGCGACGTCCATTTCGAGTCCGCCGAGAAAGTCGCCGGTGCGATCACGCCGGTGCCCGGCGGCGTCGGGCCGATGACCATCGCCTGCCTGCTGAACAATACCGTCGAGGCGACCTGTCTGCAGCGGGGCGTCGAGGTCCCCGCAGGCTGAACGCCGCGCCCGCCAATGGTCCGGTCGGCGGCGACGCGATCGTCGCCGGCTGGGCCTGGCTCGCCACCCTGCCCCGCGCCGCCACGGCGCATTCGGAACGCGGCGCGGACCCGCTTGCCGCCGTACGCGCACTGCTGTCCGCACTGGACAACCCCCATCAGGGGCTGCGCGTCATCCACATCGCCGGCTCCAAGGGCAAAGGCTCCACCGCCCTCTACACGGAGCGGTTGCTCGGCGCACTCGGCCTGCGGACCTTCACCTTCACCTCGCCGCATCTTGAACGCTGGACCGAGCGCCTGCGGCTTGACGGCACGGAGGCACCGCCGGGACGCGCGCTCGCCGCGCTGGCGTCGGTACGTGATGCCAGCGAGCGATGTGACGTCGTGCCGGGATTCTTCGAAGCGCTGACCGTGGCCGGACTCTGGCTGGCCGCCGCGGAACGCGTCGACTGGTGCGTGATCGAATGCGGGATCGGCGGCCGCGCCGACGCCACCAATATCGTCGAACCGGCCGTGACGGTCATTACGGGCATAGAACGGGAACACGTGGACCGCCTCGGCCCCCGGCTGACCGACATCGCGCGCGAGAAGGCGGGCATCGTCAAACCCGGTGCGCCCCTGATCGCGCCCCGACTCGCCCCTGAACTGGACGGCATCCTGGCGGCGCGGACAGAGGCGGCCGGAACCCGGTTTCTGCGGGTCGAACGAGGCGCACAGGCGCCCTCCGGCCCCGGCGTCGACTACGTTGTACATTGGCATCATGGCCCGGGGGGCGTAACCGCCGCCGGACCGCGCTGGCACGTAGAGACCGCGCTCGCCGCCCCGGGTGCGCATATGGCCGGCAATGCCGTATTGGCTCTGGCCGCGATCCACGCGCTCGCCCCCGCTCCGCTCGAGACCATGCAGCGTGCGGCCGACGTATTGACCGGTACCGCCCTGCCCGGCCGGATGGAGACCGTCCGCGAGCGGCCATGGGTCATTATCGACGGGGCCCACACGGGGGCCTCGGCCGCCGCGCTGGCGGCGGCCGTCGTGGACCTGCACGCGCCGCGTCTGCACCTGCTCCTTTCGTGCTCGGCGGGGAAGGATCTCGACGCAGTCCTGACGCCGCTACTGGCAGTGGCTTCGGCCGTTACGGTGACGCGTGCCGATCCGACGTATTCATTGCCCGCACAGACACTGGCGGAGCATGTACGCGCGCACCGCGAGACCCTCGCCATGGAGGTCATCGAGGATCCGGGAGAGGCCGTCGCGCACGCCTGCTCCGACGCCCCCGGGCGGACACTCATACTCGCCACCGGCTCCGTCTATCTCGCCGGCGCGGTTCGGGGGATCTTCACCCGCGAACAGTCGGGCAGTTGATCGCGGCGTCGGACTGTCACGCGTTAATCGCGGGCAAGCTCGCTCCCACAACACCAGACAAGTCGTCACGGTGTGCCAAGTCTGTGGGAGCGAACTTGCTCGTGATCGCTCCGCGACATCCTCACCGCTCGACCGAAACACCCAAAAATGCCCCGCAGAATGCGGGGCAAACTACTGCCGTGTCCGTCAGCGGAAAAGGCTGATTCAGCAATCCAGCGTGTGCTGCCGCTCCCACTCGGTCAGTTGACGCGAGTAGTCGTCCCATTCCTGCATCTTCAGTTTGATGTACGCCTTGCTGAAGTCCTCACCGAGTGCCGCGCGCAGACCCTTGTCGCGTTCGAAAGCGCGGATGGCGTCGATCAGGTACAGCGGCAACCGGCGTGCGCCGCGAGCCTTGTGCCCTTCCGTGTACATGTTTATTTCCAGGCGCTTGCCGGGCTCGCGCTGGTTGGCGATTCCCTCGAGGCCGGCGGCCAGCTTCACGGCCTGGAGGAGATACGGGTTGGCCGCGCCATCGGCCTGGCGGAACTCGAATCGGCCCGGATCCGGGATACGGATCATGTGGGTCCGGTTATTGCCTGCCCACGTGATGGAGTTCGGAGCCCACGTGGCGCCGGAGGCCGTCACCGGAGCGTTGATGCGTTTATAACTGTTCACCGTCGGATTGGTGATCGCACACATCGCCTGTGCGTGATACAGCACGCCACCCATGAAATGATACGCCTTCGCGGATAGACCCAGGTCGTCATCGGCATCATCCAGCATGTTTGTGCTGCCACTCTTGTTCCATAGCGACAGATGCACATGGCAGCCATTGCCGGTCAGGTGCGTGAACGGCTTCGGCATGAAGGTCGCCCGCATACCGTGTTTCTCGGCGATGGAGCGGACCATGAACTTGAAGAATGCGTGGCGATCCGCGGTGACGAGGCAATCATCGAAGCCCCAGTTCATCTCGAACTGGCCGTTCGAGTCCTCGTGATCGTTCTGATACGGCTCCCAGCCAAGATCAAGCATCGCGTCGCAGATCTCGGAGATGACATCGTATCGACGCATCACGGCGGACTGGTCGTAACACGGCTTCTCGGCCGTATCCAGCGAGTCGTGAATCTCGCTCCCATCCGGACTGATCAGGTGGAATTCGGCTTCGACGCCCGACTTGGGATGAAATCCCTCGGCATTCGCTGCCTCGATCATCCGTTTCAGAACACTACGCGGCGCCTGCTCGATCGGTTGACCGTCCATCCACAGATCTCCGGCCACCCATGCGACTTCCGGCTTCCATGGGAGCTGGATGGCCGTGTCCGGATCCGGTACCGCGAACATATCCGGGTCCGACGGACTCAGATCGAGATACGTCGCGAAGCCGGCAAACCCGGCACCATCCTCCTCCATACCGGCCGCGGCCGCAGCCGGTACCAGCTTGGACCGCTGTACACCACGTAGATCCGTGAAGTTGAACAGGAAATACTTGATATCCCGTTCTTTTGCGAATGCTGCGAGCTTACTTGTCATTGTGCCTCCCGGGTGGCGTTGCTCGGATTTGCGCGGATCGGCCGGATCAGGTCCAGCCAGGGATCCAGTCGGTACCGGCCAGTGGGACGCGGGCCATGGCGGCCGCCTCCATGGTCAGTGCCACCATGTCTTCCGGTTCGAGGTTATGGACATGCGATTTCCCGCATGCGCGGGCCAACGTCTGACATTCAAGCGTCAGGGTGGCGAGATAATTGCGAACCCGCTGCGCGCCGAGTTCGGGGTCGAGGCGCTTTTCCAGTTCCGGATCCTGCGTGGTGATCCCCACCGGACACTTGCCGGTATGGCAGTGATGGCAGGAACCGGGGCGGGTGCCGAGCGCGTGATAATCCTCCTCGTAGATCGGCGCATTGCAGTTGAGCGCCATCAGCGAGGCCATGCCGATCGACACCGCATCGGCACCGAGCGCCAGCGCCTTGGCCACGTCGCCACCGGTACGGATGCCGCCGGAGACGATCAACTGCACCTCGCGGTGCATGTCGAGTTCCTTGAGGGCCTCGACCGCCTGGCGCACCGCCGGCAGCGTCGGGATCCCCACGTCCTCGATGAAACACGTCTGCGTCGCGGCGGTACCGCCCTGCATACCGTCAATGACGATGGCATCGGCGCCGGCCTTGACCGCGAGCATCGTGTCGAATTTCGTCCGGGTGGCACCGACCTTGACGTAGATCGGTTTCTCCCAGTCGGTGATCTCGCGCAGTTCATGGATCTTGATCTCGAGATCATCCGGACCGGTCCAGTCCGGGTGCCGGCAGGCGGAGCGCTGGTCGATGCCCTTGGGCAAGGTGCGCATCTGCGCGACCCGATCGGTGATCTTCTGGCCCAGCAGCATGCCACCGCCACCCGGCTTCGCACCCTGCCCGGCGACCACCTCGATCGCGTCCGCCTTGCGCAGCTGGTCCGGTTCCATCCCGTAGCGCGATGGCAGGTACTGATACACGAGGATGCTCGACGACTCCCGTTCCTCCTCGGTCATGCCGCCATCGCCGGTAGTGGTACTCGTGCCCATGGCGCTGGCGCCGTGACCGAGTGCCTGTTTGGCATTGGCACCCAGGGCGCCAAAGCTCATACCGGCGATCGTGATCGGGATCTTCAGTTCGATCGGTTTTTTGGCGAATCGCGTACCGATCGTGACGTTGGTATCGCATTTTTCGCGATATCCCTCGAGCGGGTAGCGCGAAATCGACGCGCCGAGAAAAACCAGATCGTCGAACGTCGGCACCGCACGCTTGGCACCGGAGCCGCGGATGTAATAGAGCCCTTCCGACGCGGCCCGCTGGATCTCGGCGATGACATGCGGGGGGAAGGTGGCGGATTCGCGTACCTTTCGTTCGTCCATCGGGATTTCCCCCTCAGTAGTAGCCAATGTTGCCGATCTTGAAGTTGTAGAGCTGACGCGCGGAACCGTAACGCCGGAACTCGGACGGCTCCGCTTCGATACCGGCCTTCTCCAGCAGTCCACGCACGATTTCGAGATGCTCGGGACGCATCTCCTTTTCAACGCAATCGGCGCCCAGACTCTCGACGCTGCCACGGACGAACAGCTGCGCCTCGTAGATCGAATCGCCGAAAGACTCACCGGCGTCACCGCAGACCACCATGTGACCGGACTGCCCCATGAATGCGGACATATGGCCTACGGAACCGCCGACGACGATATCCACACCCTTCATGGAGATCCCGCAGCGGGCGCTGGCATCGCCGTCGATGACGACGAGCCCCCCGTGGCCGGTCGCCGCCGCGGACTGGCTGGCGTAACCGGTGACGTGCACGGTACCCGACATGATGTTTTCGGCCACGCCGACACCGGCGTTGCCCTCGATCGTCACGCTGGCTTCCTTGTTCATGGAGCCGCAGTAGTAGCCGGCATGCCCGCGTACGCTGACATCGAACGGATAATCGAGGCCGACGGCGATCGCGTGGCGTCCCATCGGGTTGAGGATCTCGTACTGTCGATCGGAATCGGTGCCGGCGGCGTCCTCGTGGAGTCGCTGATTGACGTCGCGCACCGCCATCCGGTCCAGGTCGAGCGTATGCATGGTCATGCCCTCCCCCAGCTGTACACGGTGGCCGGCTTCGGCTCCCATACACGCGCCTGCTTGACCCCCGGCAGGCGCGCGAGGGCGCGGTATTCGGTCGCGATCGCGACCCAGTCATCGGTCTCCGCCATGATCGCGTGCTTGCAGGCGATCGGGTCGCGGACGACGGAAAAGCCGTCGCGCGTGCCGACCGCAAACGTATAAAAGCCGTCCAGATCCTTCAGCCCCGCCTCCAGCGCCTGCGACAGCGAATCGCCTTCACGCAGCCGCCAGGTGAGATAAGCGGCAGCGACCTCGGTGTCGTTTTCGGTCTGGAAGGTCATACCGGCGTGCCGGCGCAGCCATTCGCGCAGCCGGTGGTGATTGGAGAGCGAACCGTTGTGGACGAGGCACAGGTCGTCTCCGGTATTGAACGGGTGCGCCCCTTCGGTCGTCACCGCGCTCTCGGTGGCCATGCGGGTATGGCCGATCGCGTGCGTGCCGTTCATGGCTTCGATACCGAACTGCTCCATCACGTCGACGGGCAACCCGACCTCCTTGTAGATCTCGAGCGCGCTGCCGGCGCTCATGACGCGCACGTCAGGATCGTTGTCCAGCAACCACGCGCGCAGGTCGCGCGTCGAGGCGTCGGAGCGCAGGATCGCGTGCGTCGATACGCGCTCGACCGCGACCGGCGTACCAAGGTCGTGGCCCGCTCCCGCGGCGAGAGCGTCCCAGTCGAAATCCGGATCGCCGCTGTAAACGGTCATCTTGGTCGCGTACTGGCCGTCATCACGGTATACCGCGATACCGGCGCTGTCCGGGCCGCGGTCCGTCATCTCCGCAAGCATCGGACAGAAGAGTTCGCCCAGTCTCTCTTGCAGTTCCGGGTTTTTCAGGTACAGCCCGACGATTCCACACATATTCGCCACCTTTTAATCGACACGACGGCACCCGGTCCGTCGCAATAGCGCTTCCCGGAGTTTACCGCAAGGAATATTTGTTTCCTAGCAGTTTTTGGACCTGACACGAAAACCCGCGTGCCGCCCGGGCCACTCCAGCCTCAGCCGACCGGCGCAAACGGCGCGGCTGGTCTCCTTCGAGGTGAATCCCTTTCATGAGCCGTTCTTTCGTGCATTTCAAGGCCATTTCAGGGGGCGCTGCCCCGGAGCCGGCGATAACGTTCCCAGCGGAAACGTGCCGTCCGATAGGCATCCATAAAGGACACCGCGTAGATGAACCATCCCCCCGCATACCGGCCGAGCACGCTGTGTTCCGGTGTCGTCAGGTGAAAGGAGACCGCGGCCAGAAGGACCATGTAAAAAACCATCAGGAGGCCGCGCGCGGGCTGCCCATTCATAACATGCCCCGATCCGGGCAGGAGCATCCCGCCGATCAGCACGATATACGGATGCAAGGGCCGGGATCCGGAACCGCCGGTTGGCCCACGTTGGGCGCGCACTTCATTCATCTTCGTTCTCCTGGCCCAGGTCCTCGGCGATCGCGATGGCGCGGTCGAGGAGTGCATGAGCCTCTTCCCACGGCACGTTGAGATCCTCGAACGTGACGCTGCGGAGCACCAGATAGTAGGGACGCTCCGCCTGGTGAACCTGATACACAAGGCGCACGCCACGCCGCGTGATCATCAGTTCCTTCGCGCGCGGATCGTCGAAAAAACGCATATGCGGCGCGACACGCTCGAGCGGCGGCATTGTTTCCGGATCGTCGGTGCGCAACCACGCCTGCTGCGGCCACTCGGCCGGCACCTCAAGGTGATGCGGTAACCGCCCGATCGGGGAGTAGAACTCGATATTCTCCGGCCGAATCAGGTAATCGAAGACCCCGCGGTACGGCAACTCATTCATGACACTGATTCGAAGCCACATCGACGGTACTTTGCGGAAACCCACATGCTCCTCGATGGGCTCGATACGCACGAAGTGATCGCGGTAACGGCCATCCAGCACCGGGAAGCCGATCCCCTCCTGTCGGAGGTCGGGATCCTTCAGGTTCGCCAATACCTCATCGAACATCGCCCGGCGGCGGAGCCGCATATCCCGGCGATGAGCGCGGTGGAAGTACGCCATCAGCACCGCGGCGGCGACGCCGAGCGAGACGAAGATCAACTCCTGCATAGGTAGCCTTCCATGCACCGAGGCGCCCGCGAAACGCCCGTGCCGGCCCGCGAACCGGCACGGGGTGCATGGTAGTCACCCGCGGTCAACGTACGACGGTCACCGGGCAGCTCGCCTTCTCGGCCACGCCGTACGCAACCGAGCCGATCCGCGACATCGCCGTCTTGCCCGCGTGGCCGGTGACGATGTGGTCATAACCCTCGCTGGCCGCATACTCGGCGATCGCCTCGTCGACGTCCCGCGCCTGGACGGTTACGCAGGTGACATCTTTCAGGCCGTTCTCCTCGGCGTGCCTGCGTGCATGAGCCAGCTCCCTGCTGGTCTGCTCGTCGGCCGCCTTGAGCACCTCCGACCCCCAGTAGCGGGACTTCTGCGCCTTGGCGGATGTCGCCCGCTCAACCGCCAGGAAACAAACCGGCACACCGAGCACCTTCGCGAAACTCGTGGCGAACGCCACGGCCGCTTCCGAGGCCCGGGAACCGTCGGTTGCACAGAGAATTTTCTCCAGCATGATCCCCTCCTTCAGTAGCCGAGCGGCCGCGGCCACGGCATGGTGAACTGCGAGCCCCGCTCGACGAACGGATAACGGCGAAAGTGGAACCACACCGACGCGATGATGTAGAAGCTCATCGTGGCGAGCAGCGTGCTGCCGTATCCGAGGAACGTCGCGAAGTACGTGGCGACACACAGCGTCAACAAAGCAATCATCGGCAGCGGATGCATCGGGTGGACGTAACCGCGATCGATCGAGCCCAGCGGCCACTGTCGGCGGAACTTCACGATGTTGATCGTCATGAAGGTGTAACCAAGGAGGCCAGACAGGATCGAGAAGGTGATCACCTGATCCAACAGCCCGGTAAACGCGAACGACACCGCGATCGGGATCAGGAAGATGATCGAGCGGAACGGTGTGCGATAGCGTGGATGGACCGCACCGAACCAGGCCGGCATGTACCGGTCCCGGCCGAGCGAGAACCAGGCCCGTGAGGCGTCGTTGATGCAGCCGTTCGCCGAGGCCACCGCTGCCAGGATCGTCCCCAGGAAGAGTAGACCTGAGAGTGCCGGGCTACCCAGCACGCGGGCGGTGTCGTACAGAGGCACACCCGACTGACCAAGGTACTCCCACGGCAGGAGGCCGCTGGACACGTACCATGTCAGTGTCGCCGCAATCAGCAGGGTCACGATTCCCGTGATCGTCCCGAGCGGTAGTGCCCGCCGCGGCGAGCGGCATTCCTCGACGGCCTGACAGGTACCCTCGATCCCGAGGTAATACCACATGCCGAACTGCAACGCGGCGACAACACCAATCCAGCCGTACGGTAGACCATCCAGAAGTTCGCCGTGCTGCAACACCTTGCCCTGGATCCAGGGCTCCGTCGCGAAGAACAGCACCACGATCGACAGGAAAGCGATCGCCGTGATCACGAAATTCACACTCAGCGTCATGAACACGCCGCGGTAATTCAGCCATGCCAGCACGGCAATGGTGAGCAACACGAATGGTTTTGGATCGAGACCTTCGTGTCCGGTCTGTGCCGCCACCGTAGATATGAGATCACCGACCACGAGTGCGTCGGCCGCCTCCAGCATCGTGTACGCCAGCACGAGATACAGCGCCACGTTGAACGCCATCAACGGGCCGATGATGTGTTTCGCCTGTGCGTACTGTCCGCCGGCGGCGGCCACTGTCGAGGTGACCTCGGAGTCGATCATCGCGACACAGGTGTAGAGCAGGCCGATGAACCAGCAGGCAATAAGCGAACCGAGGGCACCGCCCTTCCCGACCGAGAAGTTCCAGCCCATGAACTCGCCGACCAACACGATGCCGACGCCCAGCGCCCACACATGTACCGGCCCGAGCACCTTGAGGAGTTGCAGTCGCTTGTTGCCGCCGCCCTCCACGGCCACTTCGGATGCGCCGTTAGCCATTGCCCTTCTCCTCGTCCAGAAGCAGATCCTCGCCCTCCCGCGAGCTCAAAAGGTAATCCTCGTCATATTCTTTGCTGACCTTGATCGCATCGAAAACGATCCAGAACAGAAGCGCCCCGGAAATGATCCAGGCCAGATAACTCATGACGTTCCAGAAATCCATGGTCTATCCCCCTTGGCCGTTCAGCGACGACCACTTCCGGTCATTCACCGGTCGCCGAATTTCTCGTCGATGACATCGCGGTACTCGCGATCCGACACCCTCAGCACGAACACGAAGTACCCGATAATCACGAGCGCCGTGACAATGAGTGCCCATGGTTCGAAGGAGTAATCGAAGCGGGTATTAATGAGCTGGCCCGCCTCCTTCGGTGTCATGTCGAGCTTCTCCCACTGCGCCTGCATCGTCGGATTCTGCTCAAGCGACTCCCAGGTCGGGTTCTCGCGCGCATCGGCCACCGTGTACTCACTCGCGCCGCCGCCGATCAGCAGCGGCAGCAGCAGCGCTACATAGACCAGCGCGAGCACGAAGACGGTGTCGATGACCTGTCCCAAACGGCTCTGTATTGGTGGTTGATATTTGACTGGCATGGTCATGCTTCCCTCCCGCGAAATGATTGACTGGCCCCAAGCGACGGAACGGGCCATGCCGAACTATCTATTGTTCTGTTCGCGCTTTTCATCGAGATGCCGGATATCCGGCTCGTAGGTAGCGGTCTTGAAGTCGGCGTACTGCTTGAGCATCGCGCCGATGGAAGCGGTATTAAAGAGGAGCACGAGAACACCGCCGACGATCATCGAGAGTCGAACACCGCCGCTCTCCACCAGGGGCGAGATCTGCGTGAATACGAAGGCGTAAACGATCCACAGTACGACGGCGAAACCGATCGCCCAGATGCGATCGATCAATGCCATCCGGTCGATCCGGTTCTTCATGGTGGAATCCATAAGCATGTCCTCCACTGGTTGTGTAGCCGCGACGCCGACCGAACAGCCGGCGGCCGGGCGGGTCGCCCACGGGGCGTCCGGTACGGATATCGACCGGGGCGCTCCGAGGGCCCGCATGCATCGGGAAAATCCGTCCCCTGGGGCAATCCCCGCGAACAGTTTCCTGTTGTGCATATTACTTTCATATTCGTTCTTGAGGGCTTACGTCAAGCAGAATAATTTCCCGTGCCGTACGACAGACCGGTTTGGGGTGAGTAAAAAATTCACAACCCAAATGAAATTATTTTTCTTTACAGGAATTTACAGTCCACGTGGCACAACCCGTGCAATCATGTTCAACGGGCTCTGCGGCGCCCCTCGGAAGGGGGTTGAAGGTGGTTTCACGGGCGGCACGCGGGGGGATGTAGCTGACAGGGCTGCGATAGATGACGCGCATTCTGATGGATGCCAGGAGCCTGTCCGGGCCTTCGCCATCGTTTGGTCGACCGCTTGGTCGACGGTCGTCAGCCGTTGGTTTCCCCACGGGAATACGTAATGACCGTCAGGTACCGACAGGGCATTTCGAGGAGTTCGATCGGGCCGTGCGGGGCGATGGAATCGAAGAACAGGGCGTCCCCAGGCCCCATCGGAAAGGTCTGTTCGCCGTGGCGGTAGACCAGACGCCCCTCCAGCATGTAGATGAATTCGACGCCCTCGTGCTGGAAATCGCCGAAAGGTTCGGAGCCCTCCGACAGCGTGATCAGATACGGTTCCACACCGACCACGCTGCGCACGCCATGGCCCAGAAGCTCGTACAGGTGGCCCGACCGGGTACCGCGCCGGTCAATCTCGAGGCCAGTACCGGCCGGCACGAAGGAGACATCCCGGCTCGTGTCGAGCGGCGCGAACAGAGCCGAAAGGGGGATGCCCAGCGCGTCAGCCAACGCACTGAGCGTGCTCAGGGAAGGCGACGTCTGGCCATTCTCGATCTTGGACATCATGCCCTGCGAGAGACCGGCCCGTCGCGCCAGGGCGACGATGGTCATATCCGCACGCCGCCGGTGCCTGCGGATCTCGGCACCGACGTATTTTTCGAGGTCGCGACTCGCTACCCCGGCCGTCGTGTCGGGAATGAGCCCCAGCGATTCGGCATCCGTCTTCTTCCGCTGATTCACCGTTGTCCCTTTCTCGGTTTTACCCTGCCCCTACAGGATACAGGTCCCGCGGCGAGGCATCACGACGGGACCATATCGATCAGCGCGCCTTCACGCCTGGTGGGCCATACGGTTTTTTCGGTAATGCCCTGCGGCGGGGATCAGTTTTCGGACAGGTTCATGAACCAGATGGTGGCCATCCGCAGTAGCGCGGAGTTATTCGGAGCCCCCAGCTTATACTTCATATGCTCCCGGTGGCTGACGATCGTCTTGGGGCTTCGCTGGAGACGTTCCGCGATTTCCCGGGTGGCGTAGCCCTGCCCGAGGAGCGTGAACACCTCGAGTTCGCGATCCGATAGCAGCGTTTCCGGTTCCGCCCCCGCGGCGTTCTGTCCCCGCATGCTCTGGCGCAGCAGATACGCCGCCCACTCCGGCTTGAGATAGAAATTCCCGGCGAGCACCTCCCGGATCGCCTCGATCAGCCGGTCCACGGCTTCCGCCTTGGTGATGTAACCGTCAGCACCCGCCCGCAGCGAGCGCTCGGCGTACATGCGTTCCTCATGCATGGAAACGACGAGGATCTTCAGCGCGGGATGGCGATAGCGCAGATCGCGCACCAGCGGCAGCGCATTCCCGTGCGGCAGCGACAGATCCATCAATACGAGATCAGGGGCGACCTCGTCGATGACACGGCAGCCCTCGGCGGCATCGGCCGCCTCACCGCACACGTGCAGATCTTCCACATCCTGCAGGAGATCCACGAGTCCCTTGCGAAAGACGGGGTGATCCTCGACCAGGACGACGCGCGACACGGCGCTTACGGCCCTTTCTGCAGTCTCACTCAAACCCCTTCCTCCTCGCCGTATGAGTGCGAACGATCTCCGGGCATGTCGGGCACACTCTGATGATCATGCGGATGTCCTCCGTCTCGCCTCCGTTCGCGCGACGACGTCGAGCGCCGAATCGCGAACCGGCACCCAATAAATATGCTCGGCAGTATCTTCTTGCCGCCCCTTGACTTCAGGGATGATCCCAGTCTAGAGGTTTTCCGGACGAAAGCCATAGGCCGCGCGACGAACGGTATCAGCGAATTCGGCGGCGATCCCGGACCGGCATGGGAGGGACCATCCCGTGCCAGAGCAGGCAGCGCGAACCCTGGATCCCGCCTATACGGCCTGTTGCGGTCTCTCGGTATTTCTCCCAGGGAGGAAATCCGATGCGAGCCGATAGGATCGGGATGCCTCCGAGGTTACCGTGGCAGTCGAATTTCACGGTTCCAGGGATACCAATATGGACATGACGTTCCCCAGTAATGGACAGCCGCTCGGTCAACTGGCACGCGATCCCGGGACAGGCAATGCAGGCGCCAACGGAGTACTGCCATACGACCGCAGGGGTATTCCCCGGGAAACGGCGCCCATCCAGAAACGGAGCTGTTTCCACTGTGCGCTCCGTTCATCGTGTTTCCCGGGTCGCCTGACCGAGGACATCGTAAGCGGGATCGACCGGATCGCACACGGGCGAGGCCCCATACCCCGGGGAGATACGATCTTCAGTGCCGGCGAACCGTTCGAGTGCGTATATACGGTCCGCAGCGGGGCGCTGCGCACCAGCATGATCGACGGCAGCGGCGCCGAACAGGTCATCGGGTTCACCCTGCCGGGCGAAATCGCCGGACTGGAGAGTCTTGGTGGCGAGCGACACTGTACGCACGCGGTGGCGCTCGAACGGACCGCCATCTGCGCGATCCCGATCGATCGTCTGCTTGAACTGGCCCACTCGAACCCGGGTCTCCAGCGGCGACTCCATCAGCTTGCCGGTGGCATAATCCGGCGCGATCATGCGCACTTCCGCGAACTGGGTCGCCACACTTCCCATCGGCGCCTGATTCTCTTCCTCGCGGACCTGCTCGCGCGCTACCGCGCTGCGGGCTTCGCGACGGACGAAGTCCACCTGCCGATGTACCGGGAGGACATCGCCAGCTATCTCGGTGTCGCACTGGAGACGATCAGCCGTATGATGACGCGGTTGGCGAATGAGGGCGTTATCGACGTCCGGCATCGCCACATCCGCTTGATCGAATTCCGCCTGATCGAACTCGCGGAGTCGCCGACCGCCTCCGGTATGCCGGCCACCGGCTGAGTTGCCATTCGTATACCGGAAACTTCGCCGGTCCGGCTGAATGGCCAACTTCAACCGAGATCCGTGCCGACCGCACCGGGGCGCACGGCGGGTACGCGGCGCGTGGCCCGGACCAGCGAACCGAGAATCCGTTTGCGATCGGGATTACCGGGGCGATCGATCCATGCGTGGACCATGCCGGTAAACAGCCGACCGAGCCGCTCATACTCGCCATTGAAATGCCCGCGCGGGCAGTCAGCTCCGGCCGCAGCGTTACCCTGGAGGCCAAAGAATTCAGTTACAAGCATGCCATGCGTTGTCAGCATCCGGCCCGTGCAGCCGAGGGCACGCGCCCGCTTCCCGGACTCCGCCGGCGAAGAAACGAAAATCGAGGCGAACTTTCCCTGGACTGCTTCCCAGAAATACGGCTCCAGTGATTGCTGCCAGAGATCCAGCGCCGCGACCACGCGCTGCGGATCGGCGTGCACCCCGACAACGAGGCCATCACACCAGCGCAGGTGATCGATCGCGACCGATTCCAGGGGGCACAGGCGGAGTTCCGCGGTACGGACCGTCCGTGCGCCACGGGCAACCGCACTCGCTATTGCCGGTAAACGTTTCGGCGAATCATGCTGCGAAGCGATCAGAATACGGGCCATCGTGATCCCCATCTCCGAAAAATCGACATGCCTTGCACGGGTCGGATTGCTCAGGCGATGGTGCCCCGGTCTCCGCACCAGATACGCACCACCGCATGACCCGAAGTCTGACCGATTATCGTGATGGGGGTTTGACCGTTATCAATCGTGCAATCGCCGGACGCACCTGGTGGGCCATGCGGGGAGTTCGGAGAATCCGGAACGAAAAAGGGCGCCCGCAGGCGCCCTTTTTCGTGAACACGTATTCCGGCCATCAAGCCGGGACCACGTCGATCAGAAAAGTCCTTCGATATTGCCGTCGTCACCGAGACGAATATGTGCGGCGGCGGGAACCTTCGGCAGTCCAGGCATGGTCATGACATCGCCGCAGACGATCACGAGGAATTCCGCACCTGCGGACAGGCGGACTTCACGGATCGTGACGGTATGCCCGCTCGGGGCGCCCTTGAGGCCTGGATCGGTCGAGAACGACAACGGGGTCTTGGCGATGCAGACGGGATAATGCCCGTAACCCTGCTCCTCGAGCTGGCGGAGCTGATTGCGGATCTTGTCTTCGGCATTGATGTCCGCTGCACCGTACAATTCGGTGGCAACGGTCTTGACCTTGTCCCACAGCGGCATCTCGTCCGGATACAGGACGTTGAACCGGCTCGGCTTCTCCTCGATCGTCCGCACGACGGTATCGGCCAGTTCGCTTGCACCAGGGCCGCCATTCGCCCAGTGATCGGAGAGCACCAGTTCGACCTCTTCCTCGGCGATGCGCTCGCGCAGCGCCTCGATCTCCGCCTCGGTATCGGCCGAGAACTTGTTGACCGCGACGACCGGCGGAACGCCGAATTTCTTGACGTTGCGTACGTGGCGGATCACATTCTCGGCGCCCTTGCGGACGGCCTCGACGTTCTCCTTCTTGAGGTCTTCCTTGGCCACGCCACCGTGCATCTTGACGGCACGGATGGTGGCGACGATGACGCAGGCATCCGGCGTCAGACCGGACTTGCGACACTTGATGTCGAAGAACTTCTCGGCACCGAGATCGGCACCGAAGCCGGCCTCGGTGACGACATAGTCGGCGAGCTTGAGCGCCGTGCGCGTGGCACTGACGCTGTTGCAGCCATGGGCGATGTTGGCGAACGGCCCGCCGTGCACGAACGCCGGAGTTGCCTCGAGCGTCTGCACGAGGTTCGGTCCGAGCGCGTTTTTGAGCAGCACCGTCATCGCGCCCTCGGCCTGCAGATCGCGCGCCCGGATCGGCTCGCGCTGGCGGGTATAGGCAACAACGATATTGCCGAGGCGCTCCTGCAGATCCTCGAGATCATTGGCGAGACAGAAGATCGCCATGACCTCGGACGCGACGGTAATGTCGAAACCGTCTTCGCGCGGGAAGCCATTGCCCACGCCACCAAGGCTATTGGTGATATTACGCAGCGCGCGATCATTCATGTCGAGCACGCGCTTCCACGTGATGCGACGGGCATCGATACCGAGCTCGTTGCCCCAGTGGATGTGGTTGTCGATCATCGCCGACAACAGGTTGTGCGCGGAGGTGATCGCGTGGAAGTCGCCCGTGAAGTGGAGGTTGATCTCCTCCATCGGCACGACCTGGGCGAAACCGCCGCCGGCGGCGCCGCCCTTGACGCCGAAACACGGGCCGAGCGAGGGCTCGCGCAGGCAGATCGCGGCGTTGCGGCCGGTGTGATTAAGCGCATCGCCGAGGCCGACGCTGGTGGTCGTTTTACCCTCACCCGCCGGCGTCGGCGTGATACCGGCAACGAGGATCAGCTTGCCATTCGGCTTGTCTTTCAGGGTTTCCGCGTATTCCGGGTCCACCTTGGCCTTGACATGGCCGTACGGCAACAGACCATGGCCGGGAATCCCCAGCTTGTCGGAAATCTCGGTAATGTTACGGAGGGTCGCGCCACGCGCAATCTCGATATCGCTTTTCGGATTCTGGTGCTGTTCGTTGCCCATCGGCCTGCTCCCGGTCTTGCTGTCAATTATCCGCGGGCACCCCCGCAATACCCGAACGGCCATCCCGTTTTCCGGACATGGCCGTTCCATTGGAGAACGCGATTCCGCGATCGGTTCCCCGTACGCCTCCCGCCTTCAGCAGCCGGAGGCGGTACGTTCAGTCGCTGACCGCCAGGCCGCCGTATTCGACCGCGGCGTCTTCCAGCCAGATAAAGGTGTAGTCGGCGAAACTGCGGCGCACCACGAGTTCGAACGCCTGTCCGTCCTGAACCGGACGGATCAGGATGCCGGCGTGACTCAGAAGGGTCTGCGCGCACTGTCCCGGCGCGAATGCACGTGGATGCAGATCCAGCGTACAGCCCTTCTCGAGTACATCCCGCGCATGCGGTCCGGAGAGCTCAACAGTCGTGAAATTACCCGTCACATCGTTCGTCGCGATGTGTTGTCCGGCGAGGGCTTTCTCGAGGCGCGCGATCAGATCACGCTCGCCGTCCGCAACGGTACGCACGAACCACTCGGTCGGCGCCAGCCAGAAAACCGTGATGTCACCGCTCTCGACCACCGTATTCGGTTCGGTCGGCAGTGCGACACCCAGAACGCCCTGTACCGCGTCGGTGAAATTCGCATCTTCCGGATTTCCGCGCAGATTGATGCAGCCGAGGAACGGGCGTTCACGCAGCGTGATTCCGGCTCCCGCCGGCGAAGCCGCCTTGCGTTCGGGCGTGATCCGCTCGACCAGCGGCGATTCCTGACGAATGGCTTCAGACATTCTGCCGTTCCCCCTTCGGATCGTAGAACACGGGGCTCGTGATCCGGCACTGGATCACGCGGCCATCCGCCTGTGGCGCATAGAGCACTTCATCCATCCGCTCGCGGCCGCGTTTGATCATCGCAAGCGCGATCGAATAGCCGAGCGTGGAGGAGTAGTAACTGGACGTCACGTAGCCCTGCAGCGGCACCGGTTTCGGCGCCTCGTTGGCGTTCCGGTCCTCGACCAGCTGCGCGCCCTCGGGAATGATCTCCTTCGGATCGTCGACCGTCACCAGTCCGACGAACTGCTCGCGGTCCTCGCGCATCGCATCGGGACGGCTCAGTGAACGCCGACCAATGAAATCCTTCTTTTTCGACAGCAGCCCGTGCATGCCGAAGTCCATCGGATTGACGGACCCGTCGGTATCCTGCCCGGCGATGATGAAGCCCTTCTCCGCGCGCAGGATGTGCATGGTCTCGGTGCCATACGGCGTGATGCCATACTCCTGGCCGGCCTCCCACACGGCATCCCAGACGTACTGGCCATAATTGGCCTGCACGTTGATCTCGAAGCCGAGTTCACCGCTGAAGCTGATGCGGAACACGCGCGCGGGCACGCCAGCCGCCTCGCCGTCCCGCCAGGTCATGAACGGGAACGCCTCGGCGGACAGGTCGATGCCACTGACGACCTTCTCAACCACGTCACGCGCATGCGGCCCCGCGAGGGAGATTGCCGCCCACTGATCCGTGGTCGAGGTCAGGTAGACCTGCAGCTCAGGCCACTCGGTCTGGAGGTACTCCTCCAGATGCCCCAGCACGCGGGCCGCTCCGCCCGTCGTCGTGGTCATGTGGTAATGGTCTTCGGCTATCCGCGCGGAGACGCCGTCGTCCATGATCATGCCGTCCTCGCCGAGCATGATCCCGTACCTGGCCTTGCCGACTTCCATCGTCTTCCAGCCGCTCGTGTAGACCCGGTTCAGGAATTCCGCGGCGTCCGGACCGCGCACATCGATCTTGCCCAGCGTCGAGGCGTCGAGGACGCCCACGGCATGGCGCGTCTGATACGACTCGCGGTCGAGTGCGTCGCGCATCGACTCGCCCGGCTTCGGGTAGTACCACGGACGCTTCCAGTCGCCCACGTTCTCGAACAGGGCGCCGTGCTCGACATGCCATTTGTGCATCGGCGTCTTGCGCACGGCGTGGAACCGTTCCGGACCGAAATCGCGGCCCGCGAACGCACCCATGGTCACCGGGGTATAGGCCGGGCGGAACGTGGTCGTGCCGACCTTCGCGATATCCTCGCCCAGCGCCTCGGCGGCGATACCTGCACCATTGATGTTGCCGAGCTTGCCCTGATCGGTGCCAAAGCCCATCGCCGTGTAACGCTTGATGTGCTCGATCGAGCGATACCCCTCACGCACGGCGAGATACACGTCGCCGCTGGTCTGGTCGTTCTGCACATCGATGAACTGCTTCGGCGCACGCGAGATCGGCTTGCGCGACGGAACCCGCCACATCGGGCGCAACGGCGATTCCTTCTGCTTGCCGGTCGCCGGCGCCGCACCTTCGATTTCCTCGCTGCCGAACCCGGCACCGGCCGCTGCGGTCGCCCCAGCGGACAGTCCCTCGGTGATACAGCCGCCAAGCGCGAAGTTGCCGTTGCAGGCGCCGGCGTTGTAGGTGTTGCCAACGGACTGATCGGGCAC
>Ga0075106_1000110_pt1 | contig 45512 bp, 40 predicted proteins | sample AntDeeMetag02WF4_FD_69796 | JGI IMG/M metagenome (GOLD analysis project Ga0075106, IMG submission 69796) | Saline lake microbial communities from Deep Lake, Antarctica - Antarctic Deep Lake Metagenome 02WF4 | ecosystem: Environmental > Aquatic > Non-marine Saline and Alkaline > Saline | place... | reverse complement strand
TGGGTCGAGGAAGGCACACGTCGGCAGCCACGTCGAATCGCTGTCGAAGGGACCGACGGGTTTGGGCGGCTTGCGCAGGCCGACGAGGAATGCGGGCCGTCCGTGGATGGCCGCCACCTCGGTTCCGTCGATATCGACGGTGGTGTCGCCCTCGCCGGCGAACAGTCGGGGCTGGAGGACGTCGCCGAACCCTTCGTCGACGAAGGCCCTGATCTCGTCGCGGCGGATCGGTGCGAGGTTCCCGACGTCGTCGAGCGGGACGTACCGGCCGCGGCGCTCGTGGTCCACCTTCGCGTCGTTCAGCGCCCGCCAGTCGATGCAGCAGCCGGCACATCCCTCGCAGTTCACCTCCATACTGTTCTCTCCGCGACCGAGCTACAAAAATTCGGGGCGCGAATCAGTCCCCGGTGACGTGGGCGTTCTGAACCGGAAGCACGCGCCGCCGTCGTCGCTCTCGGCCACCGCAACGTGCCAGCCGTGGGCGTCGGCGATGGTTCGGACGATGTTGAGCCCGAGTCCGGTGCCGCTGTCGGCCGTCGAAAAGCCCGCGTCGAAGACGCCCTCTCGCTCGTCTTCGGGGATGCCGATGCCGTCGTCCGCGACCAGAAAGCCGCGTGCGTCTCGCAGGTCAGCCACCGTGACCGTGAGGGCGTCCGGTCGGTCGGCGGCGTGTTCCAGGGCGTTACGAAAGAGGTTCTCGAACAGCTGTGCCAGCCGACTCGGGTCGGCCATGACGACGAGGTCGGCGTCGACGACGAGCGTCGCGTCGCCGGAATCGACGACGTTCCAGGCGTCCCTGGCGACGGTCGCGACGGCGACGGCTTCCGGTTCGGTGACGGTCCCGCCCTGCCGGGCCAGGCGCAGGACGTCTTCGACGAGTTCGTCCATCCGGGCGAGCGACCGCTCGATGGCGTCGAAGTGGTCCGGGTCGCCGTCTTCCCTGGCGAGCTGGAGGCGGCCCTGGGCCACCTCGAGGGGGTTGCGCAGGTCGTGGCTGATGACGCCGGCGAACCGTTCGAGCCGTCCGTTCTGGCGTTCGAGCCGGTGTTCGTACTGTTTGCGTTCGCTGATGTCCCGCGTGACGCCGACGATGCCGACGACGTCGCCCCGCTCGTCGTACCACGGCGCCTTCGACGTGGCGACGTACGTGCCGTCGAGCGCCGAACCGTGGGTGTGTTCGACCTGGTCGACGACCGGCTCTTCGGACTCGATGACTCGCCGGTCGTCGGCCGTCGCGCTTTCGGCTAGCTCCGCGGGATAGAGGTCGAAGTCCGTGAGGCCGACGACGTCCTCGGGCGTGTGGTAGCGGGTCCCGTCGGGGCCCTCGATGTACGGATTCGCGGTCGTCGACGGCATCTCGTCGCTCACTTCGACGTGGCGACTGTCGCAGTCTTTGAAGTACACCGACAGCGGGATGTTCTCCAGCAGCGAGGCGAGCATCGTCCGGTCCCGGTGCTGGGTGTGGTGCTCATCGACGACCGACCGGAGTGCGTCGAGCGTCTCGACCGGGTCGTCCTCGCCGACGTCGACGAAGTGGGCCGCGCCGTGTTCGAGCGCAGTGGCGGCGTCGAGGCCGTCCCGCCCGAACACGACTACCTGGAGGCCGGGAACCGACTCTCGGGCGCCGTCGACGACGGCCAGCACGTCCTCGCCGCCTGCACAGACCAGACAGTCGACGTCGTCTTCGGTGAGGGCGTCGAGAACGTCGTCCGCCGCGGACAGGCCGCGGAGGTCGAACGGCCGGCGTTGCTGGTCCCACCGCTCTGTGACTGCCGCGGCGTCGGGACCGTGGTACAGCACCAGGGGGGACTCCTGCATCAGTGTCTGTCTCGTTTCCCCCGCGTCGGACTGACAGGGGCGATGTCACTTCTGGTTTGTAGTACTCCGTCATAAACTCCCGGGGCAGCCGGGGACTTATCGCCGTGGTCGGCCTACGGAGGGTATGACGACCCGGCCCTGCGACGGCTGTGGCGAGGACGTCACCATCGCCGGCGGCATCGCCGGCATCTGGTCGACGTCGCCGGAGACGACCGGCGGGATAACGCTCGAGCTCGTCGACGACACCGAACACTTCCTCTGTTATGCCTGCATCGACCGGTTACCCGACGACGAGGAGATAACGCGCGAGCACGTGGCAGATCTGTAGCCGGCGGCGCGGGACGAGCGGGTCCCGGGCGGCCCCGACTGTTGTGACTGCCGACGGATCAGCGGTCCTTCTCGGCGACGTTCTTGAACTCGAAGCGGGCGCCGCCGCCTTCGCTCTCGACCGCCTCGACGACCCAGCCGTGGGCGTCGACGATGGACTGGACGATGTCGAGGCCGAGGCCGGTCCCCTTCTCGTCGGTGGTGAACCCCGATTCGAACACGGACTCGCGCTCGTCCTCGGGGATGCCGACGCCGTCGTCGGCGACGTAGAACCCCGACTTGTGGGGGAGGTCGTCGACGGTCACGGTGAGGTCGGCCGGGTCCTCGGCGCCGTGTTCGACCGAGTTCCGGAACAGGTTCTCGAAGAGCTGGGACAGCCGGCCGGTGTCTGCGTGGATGACCAGCCTGGTGTTCACCGCGAGCGTCGCCCCCTGGGAATCGATCACGTCCCAGGCGTCGCCGGCGACGGTGGCGACGTCGACCAGGTCGGGGTCCTCGACGGTCTCGCCGTAGCGCGTGATGGTCAACACGTCGGCGATGAGGTCGTCCATCCGGTCGAGCGACCGGTCGATGGCGTCGAAGTGCTCCGACTCGCACTCCTCTCTGGCGAATCGGAGCCGGCTCTTGGCGACTTCGAGGGGGTTGCGAAGGTCGTGACTGATCACCTTGGCGAACCGTTCGAGCCGCTCGTTCTGGCGTTCGAGCTGGTGTTCGTACTGCTTGCGTTCGCTGATGTCGCGCGTGACGCCGACGAGGCCGACGACGTCGCCCTGGTCGTCGTACCACGGCGCCTTCGAGGTGGCGACGTAGCTCCCGTCGAACGCCGGGCCGTAGGCGTGTTCGACCCGGTCGATCGGCTCTTCGTTCTCCATCACCGACCGGTCGTCCTGTGTGGCGGGTTCGGCCAGGTGGTTCGGGAAGACGTCGAAGTCCGTGGTGCCGACGATGTCCGCGGGCGCGTAGTAGCGGACGCCGTCGGGACTCTCGATGTACGGGTCGCCCATCATCGACGTCATCGCGTCGCTCACCCGGAGAAACCGGCTCTGGCGGTCCTTGAAGTACACCGAGAGCGGGATGTTATCCAGCAGCGAGTCGAGCATCGTCCGCTCGCGACGTTCGTCCCGGTAGCGCGTGACGACGGGGTCGAGACTCTCGATCACCTCGATTCGGTCCCGGTCGGCCACGGAGAGACAGTGCGTCACGCCCTCGGCCAGGGCCGCGACGGCGTCGGTCTCCACGTCGTCGAGGACGACGACCGGCACGTGCCCGACGGCGTCGCGGACGTCGTCGACGACGGCCATCGCGTCCGGCCCCGAGCAGACGAGCGCGTCGACGGCCGTCTCGGCGGCGAACGCCCGCGCCGCTCTGGCGTCGTCGAACGCCGACAGCGCGAACGGGCGGTCGGTCGTTTCCCATCGCTGCTCGAGCGCGGCGGCGTCGGGACCGTAGTACAGTACGCAGAGTGGTTCCTCCATTGGTCTGGTGCTCTGGCGCGCCGGAAGCGCGCTCCCGAGCGGGTTGTCACCGGGTTATTGTCGTACTCGTCTATAAACGCCCGGGAGGGAAGCGTCGTCTGTCGAAGGTGGGGCCGGCTGTTCTCGCTCGCGTCCCGTCGGCTGCCGGCCTGCGTTCGCAAGCGAGGGCTAGGCGCGACTCCCTGTGGTCCCCTCACCCGGGACGAGCGGAGAGAGGACGACGCCCTGACTGGTCGCGCGAGTCTCCGATGGATTGACGTGGACCCGGAGACTGCGAGTGGACGTGAACGCCGCGCGAATCTTCGACGAGTTTCCCGCGCCCTCCTATCGCGGCAACCAGAAAGAAGCGCTCGCGGACATCCAGGCGGCCTTCGAGGACGGCGCGCGCGTCGTGCTGGTGCGCGCGCCGACGGGCAGCGGCAAGTCGCTGCTGGCCCGCGCCATCGCGGGCTGTGCCCGCACCGCCGGCGAGGCCGACCCGGAGGCGGTCATCGACGCCTACTACACCACGCCGCAGGTCTCCCAGCTCGACGACGTCGCCGAGGAGCCGATGCTCGACGACCTGAACGTCATCCGGGGGAAGAACAACTACAACTGCATCCTCCCTGGCGAGACGGACACGCCGGTCAACCAGGCGCCCTGCGCCCGCGAGCGAATGTTCGACTGCCAGGTCAAACACCGGTGTCCGTACTTCTCGGACCGCGCCATCGCGTCGAACCGCCGCATCGCCGCGATGACGCTGGCCTACTTCATGCAGACGGCGGGCTCGGACGTATTCGGCACGCGCGACGTCGCCGTCGTCGACGAGGCCCACGGCCTGGGCGACTGGGCGGAGATGTACGCCGCCATCGAACTCGGCCCCGACACCGTTCCCATCTGGGAGGACAAGGCAGCGCCGGCCATCGACGACCTTGAGGACGCCGCGAACTACGCTGACGGCCTGGCTGCCACGTCAGAGCGCCGCGTGAAGGAACTCCGCCAGCAGGAGGAGCTGACCGCCGAGGAGGTCGCCGAACGCGACCGGCTGAACAAACTCCGCCAGGAGCTATCGTGGTTCGCCGAGGACTACCGCGACCCGGAGAGCGTGACCACCTGGGTCGTCGACCAGCCCGACGGCGAGGGCACCAGCGTCACGATCAAACCCCTGGACCCGGAGAAGTACCTCAAACACACCGTCTGGGACCGGGGCGAGCGCTTCGCCCTCCTGTCGGCCACGATTCTCAACAAGGACGCCTTCTGCGCCAACGTCGGCCTCTCGACTGACGACGTCGCCCTCGTGGAGGTGGATCACACCTTCCCCGTCGAGAACCGCCCGCTGTACGACGTCACCCAGGGGAAGATGACCTACGAGGAACGCGACGAGACGCTCCCGAAGATCGCCCGTCAGGTCGTCCGGATCATGCAAAAGCACCCGGACGAGAAGGGCCTGATCCACTGTCACTCGTATGCGATCAAGGAGAATCTGGAGTCGCTCCTGCGCGATTTCGGCGTCGGCGAGCGATTGCGAAGCCACGAGTCCGAGGATCGCGACGCCCAGTTGACCTCGTGGAAGCGCACCGACGACCCCGACGTCTTCCTCTCGGTGAAGATGGAGGAGGCCCTGGACCTCGAAGGCGACCTGTGTCGCTGGCAGGTCATCTGCAAGGCGCCGTACCCGAACACCCGCGACTCGCGGGTCGCCCAGCGCCTCTCCGACGGCCAGTGGGGCTGGTACTACCGCGCCGCGCTTCGCACCGTGATCCAGGCCTGCGGTCGCGTGGTCAGAGCGCCCGACGACTACGGCTCGACGTACCTCGCCGACTCCTCGCTGCTGGACCTGTTCGAGCGCGCCCGTGCGGACACGCCAGACTGGTTCCAGGCCCAGATCGACCGGCTATCCGAACCCGACCTGCCCGAGTTCTCGCCCGTGGACGCGCTTGGCGGCGAGAGCGTCGAGGGCGAGGACGGCGGTTCGGAGAGCGGGACCAGCGGCCGGTCGCGCTCCCGTTCGCGGTCCGGTTCCCGGGCTGGCTCCCGCTCCCGGAGCGGCGCCTCGACGCGGTCGAGCCCGATGGCCGACGTCTGGGACACGGAGTAGCGGTCGTCCCCCGCGTCACCAGTCGGGCCGGAACACGCGCCAGACGATCCCGGGCCGCAACAGCGACGTCGGCGGGGCTTCCAGCCGGAACACCCGGAAGAAGGCGTTTCGCAAGACGCCGTCGGTCTGGGCCTGTCGGAGGAGGCGGTCGACGTAGCGGTTGAACAGGTCGGTGCCGCGTGGTTTCGGCCCCGTCGTCTGGAGGAACGCGAAGTCCGCCCCGACGGAGACGGCCCAGACGTCGTCCACGACGTCGGCGACCCGATCGAAGAATCGCGGCGCGACCCCGTCGACTCCCCCGGCAGCGAGCGCGTGGTGGAGCGAGAGGGCGTCGAGGGCCGCGACCGACATCCCCTGGCCGTAGATGGGGTTGAAACTGGCGACGGCGTCGCCGGTGACAATGAGGCCGTCGGGGAATCGGTCGAGGGCGTCGTAGCGCCGGCGCAGGCTCGACGGGAACGGGTACCGACGGATCTCGTCGCTGACCCACGATCGCTGGGCGACGACGTCCCCCAGCGCATCGAGGGGCAGACTCTCCGCGAAGGCGACGAAGCCGGCGCGGTCGGTCGGTGCGGCGTCGCCGTGGACGCCCTGCATGATCACCTCCCACTGGTCGTTCTCAACGGGCACCGCGGCGCCGCCGCGGGTGCGCGGCGGTGACGGTGGCACGCCCAGCACGCGCCGGTCTCCGGGCGGCCGTTCGACGCGGACGGTGCTGTAGGTCACGTCGACGTGGACCTCGTCTTCCGGTGGAGTGCGGTAGCCGTTGGCGGCCAGCCACGCCGGTGTCTGGCTCGTCCGCCCGGTCGCGTCGATCACGAGGGCGGCGTCGCGGACGGACTCGTCGTCGCCGGCGGTGATACTCACGCCGGTCACCGTGTTCGTGTCCGCGTCGGTCTCGAAGCCGGTGAACCGGTGGCCGCCGCGGAGGATGACGTTCGGTATCGCCGCCACCTGCTGGCGGACGACGGACTCGATGAGCGGCCGACTGGCGCAGTACATCGGGAGGCGTTCGGGCCCGTCGGCCAGGGGGCCGCCCTGGTCGTAGTAGGTCATGTCGGTCGCGGCGTCGACGATCAGCCCGCCGGCCGACGCCAGCCTCTCGCTGAATCCCGGGAACAGGTCCTCCAGTGTCGTTCGCCCGGCTTCGAGCAGGATGTGCGGATGGCCGGTCTGGGGGGCGCCCTCGCGGGCGACGGCGCCGTCGGGAAACTCGTCCCGTTCGAGGACGACCACTTCCTCGAACCCATCGGCCAGGACGCCCGCCGCACAGAGGCCCGCGAGGCTCCCGCCTGCGACTACCGCCGACTCGCCGAGAGAATCCATTCGGTCCGGGTCGTACCGGTCCCGCCCACCCAGCGTCATGGCTGGTCGTCCAGGTGGGGCCCACATAAATCACGGCCACTGAACCGGTCACGTACGTGACTCGCCGACCGACTCCATCGACGGTTCGGGGGCCAACGCCCCTTCACACCGAGTCGACGTCGGTGCCGACCGAGCAGATGTACTCGCCGGTGGCGACCTGCGGGAGGCGCCGGGACCGCCAGAAGATGCCGGGAGCGTCGGCCGTGACGGTCGCCTTCACCTCGCCGAAGACGTCGGTGATGCGGTAGAGCGCGTCACCGCGAGAGACCCGGTCGCCCAGGCCCTTCTCGAAGCTGACCAGGCCGCCGGCGGGCGCACCGTACTGGTCGAAACCGGTCGCGCGGGTCTGGGTCTCCGGCGCGTGGCGACCGGCGAGGAAGTCGTAGTACCGCAGGACGTTGAACACGCCCTCGACGCCGGTCTGGATGGCGCCCTCGTCCCAGCCGACGCTGCCCCCGAGTTCCGGGTCGATGGTGGGGATACCCTCGTCCGGCGCGGCGCGGGCGAGTTGCCCGTCGGGCCCCTTCTGGTCGAGGACGTAGCCACAGCCGAACGCTTTCGCCAGTTCGAGACACTCGTCGTGGAGCCGGTGGCGCCGCCCGCAACGGACCCGACACTCCTCCAGCATCCGCGAGGTCGACCCCTGGTGGAGGTCGAGGATCCGGTCGGCGCGCGTGGCCGCCTGGAACGTCGCGGCGGCGATGCGCTCGGAGGAGGTGCCGTTCTCGTCGCCGGGGTAGGCCCGGTTCATCTTCGTGTCGTCGATGGGGTTGCGGTGCTCGGCCACCTGGAAGGCGTGGTAGTTGACGATGCCGACGACCAGTATCGTCCCCGACAGCTCCGCCGGATCTAGCTGGGGGAGCACGCGCTGGACGACGCCGACGCCGTTGAGTTCGTCGCCATCGCTCGCGGCCTGCATGTAGAGCGTCTCGCCGTCCTCGGCCCCGTTGACGACGGCGACGGGCAGCCCGAACGGGCTCCCGTCGCGCGTCTCGCCCACCTGCAACCGCCCCGTGTCCACCTCGCCGGGCGCGGCACTCGCCGTACCGAGGGATACCATTACACCACGGTTTGTGTTGGGTGCCTTTACTAATTCGGTCTCCGGCTATGTGTGTGCTCTATAGGTGGTGCTGGGGTTCGAGTGAAGATTGATCTAGTAGACGACCGCAACTACAGTCGGCGGAACGCTTCGGTCCGCTCGCTAGCAATGAACGAAACTACAAACACATCGAAAGCCCTCGGCGCGCTCGTAGCTCCGCGGCTCGTTGCGCTCCTCGCTCCGCTGCGGTGCTTACGTCGCCGGGGAGCCGACGACCGCGCCTCGCCCTTTCATTCCTCCAAGGCCCGCACGACAGCCCTGCCCTTCCCCTGGTCGCGGCATGAACGCCGCTCCCGGCCGTGCGGTTGCGGAGCGGTCAGGACGCGTGATTCGGCGCGGACGCGCCGAATCCGGGGAGGTATGGTGGTCTCAATCGCGAGCGCGTTTCATCGCGCGAGCAACGCGGCCCCTGGTGGAATGAAAGGGCGAGGTCCGGTCGGCGACGGCGGACGACGTAAGCACCGGAGCGAAGCGAGGAGCGCAACGAGTCCTCCGAGCCGAGCGGGCCGAGGGCTTTCTTTTTGTTTGTGGTTTCGTTCACTGCTAGCGAGCACGTCGAGGGCTTTCCTCTGTTTGCGGTAGTCGTGACTTTCGCACAATGAACTTCTCATCCATCTAGTCGAAGTCGCGAGGTTTAGGGCCGGCCAGCGACAGGAACACATAGATGGAGGTCACGCTGCTCGGGACGGGCGACACCACGGGAACTCCCACGCCGCGGTGCGACTGCGAGACGTGCGAGCGCGCCCGCGAGGAAAACGTCGAACGCACCCGGTTCTCCGTCCACGTCCGGAACGAGCAGACGGGCGAGTCTCTCCTGATCGACGCCAGCCCTGACTTCCGCCACCAGTTCCGCCGGGAGGACGTCCCGCTGCCCGACGAAGCGGTGATCACCCACGTCCACTTCGACCACCTCGACGGGCTGGGCAACGCCTACCGCCTGCTCGACCACCTGCCGGTCCACGCCGCCGACGAGCACGACCCGAACCTGGGCGAGAGCGTCGCCGAGCACGTCGACTCGCGCTATCACTACCTCGACCAGGTGGCGGTCCGCCCCGAGACGCCCTTCGAGCCGTTCGAGGCGGCGGGGTTCGAGGTGACGCTGGTGCCGGGCGTCCACCCGCCGCTTTCGACCTACGGCCTGCGGATAGACGAGCCCGAAACGGGCGCATCACTGGCCATCTCCGGCGATACGAGCTACGCCTTCCCCGAGGAGTCACGCGACGTCCTGCGCGGCGCGGACCTGGGAATCGTCGAGGGCATCGTTCACGCCGAACTCTGCGAGCACCACCCGGCGGGCGGCGACCACTACGACGCGGACGGCGTCCCGCGCACCTTCGGGACCAAACACATGACCCTCACGGGCGCGCGTGCCCTGGCCGACGACCTGGCAGTCGACGACTACCGCATCGTCCACACGGCCCACTTCGTCCCCGAATCGGAGGCCTTCGCCGACGACGTGGCCCTGGACGGCGAGCGGTTCGTGCTGTAGGGGAGAAGGCACTTATCGGACTGACCGCCCGGAGGAACCAGGCTTCGGCGCTCGATTCCGCCGCAGTACCTTTAGTGGAGTACACGCATTCACCAGTCGATGGACCGACGCGGCATCGCAGAATCGGGTGGGGCGGCGCTGGCCTGTGCGCTCGCGGCCGCGGCAACGTTCCAGGCCCTCGACGTGACGATCGACTGGGCGCTCGTTCTGGGGTTCGGGATGTGTGCCGGCATCGCCGGGGCGGCGAACTACCAGGCGCGGACGAAACACTCCGAGAAGGTGGCCGACGAGGCGCCCGTCGAGACGACGGACGCGACCAGCCAGGACTAACTGCGATTTCCGGTTAGCCAAATCTGTCGAGCCCTGACTGTTGCCGTTTTCGACCCGCTGGGTCCGGATTCCATGGCGACCGCTCGGCCCGCAGCGAGTCGGTGTCGATGGCCACCGCCTCGCTCTCTTCGTAGCCCGCACAACTCGTTCCACATTCGTCGCTGGCGCGGACGGAGCGCCCCTTCCACGCACACTGTGGCAGGCCGTCGTCGTCCGGCGAGCACTGGGCACAGGCCGGGATATCGAACGTCCGCCAGCCCTTGCCGTAGGCCCGCTCAGCGAGGCGGCGGCGGGCCCGGGCTTTCTCCGCACTGCCCACGACCCGGACGTCGGTCCGGCCAGGCAAGGACTCGATCACTTCGACGCCGGGTTCGTCGACGGCCAGCGGCGTCGCCTCGCGGATCACCTCCCGCTCGTCCGTCTCGGGGTCGAAGCGCCACACGCCCACTTCGTCGGGGATGCGATTCAGGTGCGCCCCCGTCACGTGCGACGCTGTCGCCAGCACCACCTCGTCGGCGAGGCCGAGCGAGACGTCGGTCCGGAGTTGCATCTCAAGGTCGCCCGGGCGGCCCAGGTCGGGCTTGTTCTCGATGGCGACCAGCGAGCCGAACCAGTCGGGGTAGCGGGCGACCTGGCGGGCGTAGGTGCGACCGCCGCGGCGTTCGGCCTCGAAGAAGCCTCGCTCGACGGCGAGTTCCTTCGCGCGCTCGGCCCGCTCGGGATGGCAGTCGAAAGCGTCCTTCCAGTAGCGGGCGCGGCCAGGGCCGACGTCGGCCTCGACGGCGGCAGTCGGGATGCGCTCGGGCGTGATGGCGACGCGGTCGTCGAACTCCGGGCCAGGTTCGACGGCGAGGACGTCGACGACGCGGCGGCCGTGGACGTGGGCGCCGAGCTGGCGGCTGAGGAGGGCGTCGCCCAGCGGCCCATCTGTGCCTTCGAGGTGGGCACACAGCGCCAGTTCGAACGCGAATTCGCGCACGCAAGATGGCAGGACTCCGGCGGGGAAAAGCACGTCGCCCGGGGAGCGTCTGACGGTTTTCTCAGCCTGCGAAAGCGCTCGTGGCGATATATGGTCGCCGGGACCGAACGATCGTTCAACATGGCGGTGGTGGATGACGTGGGACAGGACACAGACGCTGACGTCGACCAGGGGGCCGGACCGATCGAAGTGCTCGTCGTGGACGACGACCCGGATCTCGCGGACCTCGTCCAGGAGTTCCTGGAGCGGGCCGACGACGCGCTGGCGGTGACGACGGCGACGAACGCCCGGACGGGCCTGCAGCTGGTCCGCGAGCGCTCCTTCGATGCCGTCGTGAGCGACTACCACATGCGAACGATGGACGGGCTGACGTTCCTCGACAGGGTGGCCGACACGGATTCGGCGCCCCCCGGTATCGTCTTTTCGAGCGACGACGCGCCCGAGATCGTCGAGGCGGCCCGCGCCGCCGGCGTCCCCTACGTTCAGAAGCGGATGCGTTCCGAGCGGTTCGACCGGCTGGCGAGTCGCGTCCGGACGGTCGTCGAGGACCGGCAGAACTGACGAGCGGCGGGGCCGCCTGCCCGGAGTCTGGGCTGCAAACAGTAGGCTTATCAGTCCCAGGGGGCGAAATCCACACAAGATTACTCCCGAGATGACATCCCACAACCACCCGGAGGTGAACATCGGCCTCGTCGGCCACGTCGACCACGGCAAGACGACGCTGGTCCAGGCGCTGTCTGGCGAATGGACGGACCAGCACTCCGAAGAGATGAAACGCGGCATCTCCATCCGCCTCGGCTACGCCGACGCGACCTTCCGGCGCTGTCCCGAGGAAGACGAACCGGCGGCGTTCACGGTCGAGGAAACCTGCGGCGAGCACGACGTCGAGACCGACGTTTTGCGGACGGTGTCGTTCGTCGACGCCCCGGGCCACGAGACGCTGATGGCGACGATGCTGTCGGGCGCCTCCATCATGGACGGCGCCGTCCTCGTCGTCTCCGCGTCGGAGCCGGTCCCCCAGGCCCAGACCGAGGAGCACCTCATGGCCCTGGACATCATCGGCATCGACAACATCGTCGTCGCCCAGAACAAGGTCGACCTCGTCGACCAGGAACGGGCCCAGGAGAACTACCAGCAGATCCAGGAGTTCGTCGAGGGCACCGTCGCCGAGGGCGCGCCGATCGTCCCCGTCTCGGCCCAGCAGGGTGTCAACACCGACCTGCTCATCCAGGCCATCCAGGAGGAGATTCCGACGCCCGAGCGCGACCCCGACGTCGACGCCCGGATGATGGTCGCCCGGAGCTTCGACATCAACCGCCCGGGGACGACCTGGGAGGACCTCAAGGGCGGCGTCCTCGGCGGCTCGCTCGTCCAGGGCAGCCTCGAGGTCGACGACGAGATACAGCTTCGACCGGGACGCGAGGTCGAGGAGGGCGGCCAGACCGAGTGGCGCCCCGTCGAGACCTCCGTCCGCTCGATCCAGGCCGGCGGCGATTTCGTCGACGAGGCGACCCCCGGTGGGCTGCTCGGCGTCGGTACGGGACTCGATCCCTCGATCACCAAGGGCGACGCGCTGGCCGGCCAGGTCGCCGGCCCGCCGGGGAGCCTGCCGCCGACGCTCGAACAGTTCACGATGGACGTCGACCTGCTCGAACGGATCGTCGGCGACAACGCCGGCGAGGTCGAGGAGATCTCTACTGGTGAGCCGCTGATGCTCACCATCGGCACCGCGACGACCGTCGGCTCCGTCACGAGCGCGCGCGGCGGCGAGGCGGAGGTCGCCCTCAAACGACCCGTCTGTGCCGCGCCGGGCTCGAAGATAGCGATCAACCGCCGGGTCGGCGCGCGCTGGCGCCTCATCGGCGTCGGCACGCTGCGTGAATGATCGTCGTCGACACGAACGCACTCATGATGCCCGTCGAATGCGACGTCAGGCTGTTCGACGAGCTCGAACGATTAGTGGGGGACCGGGAACTGGTTTCCCCCGAAGCGGTCGTCGCCGAACTCGAAAAGATCGCCGACGGAAACGGGAAGGAGGCCACTGCAGCGAGCGTCGGCCTGGACCTTTCCGACCGCTGCGAGGCCGTCGCCACCGACGCGGACTACGCGGACGACGCGGTCCTGGAGCTGGCGAGCCATCCGGACGCGACGCACGCGGTCACGAACGACAAGCCCCTCAAACGCCGCCTGCTCGACGCGGGCGTACCAGTAATTAGTTTAAGGGGCCAGCACAAACTCGCCATCACTCAACCATAACACATGTACAAACGGGTCAGACTACGCGACACGGTGGAGGTACCGCCCAGGCATCTCGCAGAGGTGACGCCGGACCTCGTGAAGAAGCTCCTGCAGGACAAACTCGAAGGTCGAATGGACGAGGACGTCGGCTCGGTCGTCTCGGTCATCGAGGTGCAGGATATCGGCGACGGCGCCGTCCTGCCCGGTCAGGAGGGTGTCTTCTTCGAGGCTGAGTTCGACGCGCTCACCTACGATCCGCAGATGCAGGAGGTCGTCGACGGCGAGGTCGTCGAGGTCGTCAACTTCGGCGCCTTCGTCGGCATCGGACCGGTGGACGGTCTGCTCCACGTCTCCCAGATTTCCGACGAGTACCTCGCCTACGACGAGGAGGGGCAGGCGCTTGCCTCCCGCGAGTCCAACGAGACGCTCGCGGTCGGCGACGCCGTCCGCGCCCGCATCGTCACCAAGAGCATCGACGAGCGCAACCCGCGCGACTCCAAGATTGGCCTCACGGCCAAGCAGGTCGGCCTCGGCAAGCACGGCTGGCTCGAGACGGAGCGCGAGAAACGCGCCGCACAGCAGGCGGAAGCCGGTGAGAGCTGATGGCCGACAGACTGGTCTGCCGCGAGTGCCATCGCGTCCAGGACGCCGCCAACGAGGAGGTCTGTGACGCCTGCGGGTCGAGTTCGCTCACCGAGGACTGGGCCGGCTACGTCGTCATCGCCCACCCCGAGAGCTCCGACATCGCCAGCGAGATGGAGGTCACGGAGCCGGGGAGCTACGCGCTGAAAGTCCGCTGAACGTGACCGACGTCGTTCTCGAACTGCCCGACGCGCTTCGCAGCGAGCTGAAAGAACCGCTCGGACCGATCTACACCGACGCCGAGAATCTTCTCTCCGACGCCGTCGAACCTATCGTCAGCGTCGGCGACGTCGTCACCTATCACCTCTTGCAGGCGGATCAGGTCCCCGCCGTCGCCTTCGTCGACGAGAAGACCAAGCGCCAGACCGTCGACGCGGAGATTCGCGAGGGGATCACGGGCTTCGACCGCGAGGTCGACGTCGACAATCCGCCGGCGACGCTGACGAGGGAGCTGCTGCAGACGCTCCGGACCGGCATCGACGACGGCGCCACGACGCTGGTCCGCGTCGACGGCGAGGAGGACCTGGCCGCGCTCCCCGCGGTTCTGGCCGTCCCCGAGGGAGCGACCGTCGTCTACGGGCAACCGGACGAGGGGATGGTGCTCGTGACGGCCGACGAGGAGACCAGAGCGTTCGTTCGGGACCTTATCGAGCGGATGGACGGCGATAGCGAGGCGGCGCTGGAACTGCTCGGGTAATTCTGCGATATCGCTCGGCTGGCAGCGAGACGTTACGCGTCGAGCACATGCACGTGTCTGACCAGCGACCGGTGAACGCGCCGTTCGAACCGGGAGTCGACGGTCCACCCCGCTGCCCGCGCAGCGTCCTCCCAGGAGCGGTCGGCCATCAGCACGCAGCGCGGGGCCACTCGCCGGGCTTCCGAGAGCGCGCTGGAGACGATCTCAGTCAGTTCCCCCTCGATCTTCGACTGACGGCCGTAGGGGGCGTCGAAGACGACGCCGTCGATAGCGCCGTTTCGGACTGGAAACTCCGTCGCGTCGGCGCGGAACACGTCCCACGCGCCGGGGTCGGGGTAGCGGGGGTCGGCAGCGCTCCGATCGGCGCCGAGTGCGTCGGCGAGGTTCCGGTTCGCGCCGCGGACCATCTTCCACTGGGCGTCGCTGCCGACTACCCGGGCGCCCAGCAGGCCGGCCTCGATGGGGATGCCGCCGGTGCCGCACATCGGGTCCAGAATCGTCGCGCCGGGGCGGGCGCCGGCGAGGTTGGCGAGCGCGCGGGCGTCCATCGGGGCCATGCTCCCGGGCTGGAAGAAGGGACGGTCCGAGGGCATGCGCTGGCCGAAGTCGCGGACTGACGCCGCCACGGCCCAGCCGACGGCGCAGATTCGGCCGGGCGTGTCGTCGTCGACGTCGCCCGCTGCGTCGCTGAAGACGACGCGGAGTTCGTGGTCGGGGTTCTCCAGGTCCACCGAGAACCCCTGGTCGACGAGGACGCCCCCGAGTTCCCGTTCGATGGCCTGGGTGTCGACGTCGGTTGTGTAGCGGACGTCGACGGCGCGGACCGCGACGGAGCCAGAGCGGTCGGTGGTGGGGGCGTCTTCGAGCAGGGCGCGGGCGCTCTCGACGTCGGGGTCGCAGGTGCCCACCAGTTCGCTCGCGTGGTGGGTGTAGGCAAGCGTCCGCGCGCGGGCGTGGTCGAGTTCGCTCGCCGTCGCCAGGCCGGGCGCGACGAGGGTGACGTCGCTGGCCACGCTGGCCGCCTCGCGCGCGGCGAAGTCGTCGTCCTGGCCCGCCAGTTCGAGGACGTACACACCCTAGGGGACGGCGGTGCGCCAATCAGCCTACCGGTCCGAGGATAGGCCTGGAAATGATTGTCGGGTGGTTTAGAAAGCACTGGAACCACCGTTGTTCACGGCAGTACTCTCGGCAGTACGGACGAGCACATCAACAGATCTCATTCTCGAATCCCGCCGCCGTCCGGGAGAAATCCCTGTTAACGTAGCGACTTATCAATGGATGCATGAACCTTTATAAACCTTAAATACGTGACTTAAAACGAGACATGGCAGATCCCAAGGAAACTATAAATATCGAGAACGTCGTCGCCTCGACCGGTATCGGGCAGGAACTCGACCTCCAGAGCGTGGCGATGGACCTCGAGGGCGCGGACTACGACCCCGAGCAGTTCCCCGGTCTCGTCTACCGGACCCAGGAGCCGAAATCTGCGGCGCTGATCTTCCGGTCGGGGAAGATCGTCTGTACCGGTGCCAAGAGCACCGACGACGTCCACGAGAGCCTCCGCATCGTCTTCGACAAGCTCCGTGACCTGAACATCCAGGTCGACGAAGACCCCGAAATCGTCGTCCAGAATATCGTCACCTCCGCGGACCTCGGTCGCACGCTCAACCTGAACGCCATCGCCATCGGCCTCGGGCTGGAGAACATCGAGTACGAGCCCGAGCAGTTCCCCGGGCTGGTCTACCGGCTGGACGACCCCGACGTAGTGGCACTGCTGTTCGGCTCGGGCAAGCTGGTCATCACCGGCGGCAAGAAACCCGTCGACGCCGAAGAGGCCGTCGACAAGATCGTCTCGCGACTCGAAGAGCTCGGCCTGCTCGAATAAAGCGTCGAGGCGGCGACTTTTCCCTTTTTTCGACCCGGAGCGACGTCCGTAGCGGCGAACGCCGGGCTCGGGACCGACAGCTACAGGTCGCGGCCGTTATCCAGCGAGCGCATCGACGTGCCACAGCCCGGACAGACCCGGTCGTCGGGGTCGCTCGTTCGTGCGCCGCACGAGGGGCATTCGTACTGACTCGATTCCGGAACGGATGTGCTCGGTCTCATAGCTATCTGTTCGTGATTGACTAGCACAAATAAGCACTGTCCTGCCATTCATAATACGATTTTATTGGACGTTCGTTCACCCGACTCTCCTCGGGCGATTTGCCAGCCATCGTTTATACGCCGGCGGGGGCCCAACGCCGGAGCGACGCGATGCCGTTTGAATGTCGCCAGTCGAACTGGACGAACGGTGGGGTAAATTTTATACTGGATCCGATACACACCGCTAGCGGCCATGACGGAGTACGTTTGTCAGGAATGTGGCCGAGAAACGGAACGAAGTCCGCTCTGTGTCACCTGTCCGTCGTGTGGCGGCCCGCTTGAGTCCGCCGTCGCGCGCCGCAACGGCGGGTCCAGCCGGCGTCTCGAATGACAGGACCCAAGCCAGCGGCCCGAGAAGCGCCGGTATGCTCGCGCTGACCTCGGGCCTTGCCCTGCCCCTCCAGTCGCAACCGGACCCCACCGGGCAGGGCGTCCTCGCCGTCGTCGGTACCGTCCTCCTCGGCTGGCTGTTCTACGCCGTGACGCTCCACCTCGCCGCGACGTTCTTCGTCGGCGATGTCCCGACCCAGCCCGCCGTCGCCGCCGGTATCGTGCCCGCCGTCGTCTCGCTGTTGCTCGGTCGGTACGGCCTCGGAGAGCAGGCGCTCGTCTCACCGGGCGTCGACTTCGTCGTCGCTCTGGTCGCTATTCTGGTCGCCGACGCGCTGGCCATCAACTACGCCTACGACCTGCCCTGGAAGTCGACCGCAGCGCTCACCGCGCTCCACTTCGCCTTCGCGAGCGTGCTGATAGTCGCGCTGAACAACATCTTCGGCTTTGTCTGAGCGGACTGTCTGCACCGTTGCGGTCAGAATCGTCGACTGCGACGACGGACGGAGCGAACGGTGGGACTGAGCGAAGCGACTACTCGACCAATCGCTCGATTTCGGTCACCAGGACGTCGCTCGCACCGACTCCTTTCAGCGCGTTGATCGTCTCGAACACGTCGCGCTCGTCGACGACGGCGTGGACGGCGACGTCGTCCGTCCCGGCGATGTCCATCACCGTCGGCCCGCCCATTCCCGGGAGAACCTCCTTCACGTCGTCGAGCGCGTCGGCGGGCGCGTTCATCATCAGGTAGCGCTTGTCCTCGGCGGCGATGACCGAACTGAGCGCCATCGAGACCTGCTGGACTTTCTCGTCGTCGGCGACGTCGTCGCGGGCGAACAGCCGGACCGACGATTCGAGCACGTCGTCGATAACCTTCAGCCGGTTCATCCGCAGCGTCGTCCCGGTCGAGGTGATGTCGACGATGGCGTCGGCGATGTCGACGTGGGGGGTCAGCTCCGTCGCGCCGGAAACCTCCGCGATGTCGACGTCGACCCCCTTCTCGTCGAAGAAGTTCCGGGTGACGTTGGGGAACTCCGTCGCGACGGTGCCGCCGGCCAGGTCCTCGACCGACTCGATGTCGCCGTCCTCCGGCGCTGCGAGAACGAGCTTGCAGGAGCCATAGCCCAGGTCGAGCAGTTCTTCGAGGTTGCCGGGGTCGGCCTCGCGAACCTGGTCGAGACCGGTGATTCCCACGTCGGCGGCGCCGTCGGAGACGTACTCCGGGATGTCCGCGGCGCGAGCGTACAGCACGGTGACGTCCGGGTCGACGGTCGCGGCGTACAATTGCCGGTCCGCGCCGTCGACGACGTGCAACCCGGCGCGTTCCAGCAACTCGACCGACGGGTCGTGCAGGCGGCCCTTGTTGGGCACGGCGATGCGCATACTGGGGATAGCGCGGGCGTGCGGCAACTGTCTTTCCCTCTCGGTCGCGGGCGGCCGCCCCAATCCAGCAGATTGACGCACCCACAGCCAGAATTCCAGCCCATGAGCGAACTTCTCGTTTCGGGCGGGCAGGTCCTGTTTCCGGACCTCACCGTACAGGAAGCGGACGTCCTCGTCGACCAGGACACCGGTGATATCGTCGCCGTCGACGACCCCGGCACACTGGACGGCGACGACGAACTCGACGCCGGCGACGGCCTCGTCGTCCCGGGACTGGTCAACGCCCACACTCACGTCTCGATGACGCTGCTGCGGGGCTACGCCGACGACAAGCCCCTGGACGCGTGGCTCCAGGAGGACATCTGGCCCGTCGAGGGGGAACTGACCGCCGAGGACGTCCGCGTCGGCGCGGAACTCGGCCTTATCGAGATGATCAAATCGGGCACTACCGCCCTGGCGGACATGTACTTCTTCATGGAGGAAGTGGCCGAAGCGGTCGACGACGCCGGGATGCGGGGCCTGCTCGGCCAGGGCTGCATCTCCGTCGGCAAGGGCGAGGACGAGGCCCACGAGGACTTCGAGTCCGGCCTCGCGTTCGCAAAGGAGTACGACGGCTACGCCGACGGGCGCGTGCGGACGGCGTTCATGCCCCACTCGCTGACGACTGCCGGCGAGGAGTACTACCGTGAGTACGTCAGCGATGCCCGCGACGCGGGGCTGCCGATCCACTTCCACGCCAACGAGACCGAGGGCGAGGTCGACCCCATCGTCGAAGAGCACGGCGAGCGGCCCCTCGAATACGCCGACGACCTGGGGCTGCTCGAACCCGAGGACTTCCTGGCTCACGGCGTCCACGTCGACGAGACGGAGATCGACCTGCTGGCCGAGCGCGGGACGGGTGTCGTCCACAACCCCGCGTCGAACATGAAACTCGCCAGCGGGATGGCACCGGTCCAGGAGATGCTCGACGCCGGCGTCTCGGTGGCGCTGGGCACCGACGGCGCGGCGTCGAACAACGACCTGGACCTGTTCGACGAGATGCGGGACGCGGCGATGCTCGGCAAGCTGGCGGCCGACGACGCCAGCGCGATGGCTGCCGGGACCGTGCTGGAGATTGCGACCCGTGGCGGGGCCGAGGTGCTCGGCTTCGACTCTGGTCGTATCGAGGCGGGCGCGAACGCCGACCTGGCCGTCGTCGACCTCGAAGCGCCGCACCTCACGCCACACCACGACCTCGTCAGCCACCTCGTCTACGCCGCCAAGGGAAGCGACGTGCGTCACACGGTCTGTGACGGGCAGGTCCTCATGCGGAATCGGGAGGTCCAGGTCTTCGACGAGGAGTCGGTGCGCGAACGGGCGGAGACGGCGGCCCAGGAGCTCGTTGCCCGGGCCGAGGGGGATGGGGGCGGCGCGTAGCGCCGGTGTCACCGGTCAGTCGCTCGATACCGCGCGTCCGCGAGCATCCGGCGTGACTGCCTCCCCTAGCGGCCGGGCGCGTCGTCCTCGTGGTCGGAATCGCGCCGTCGGAGTAACGCGGCGGCAGCGCCGACGGCGATAGCCAGCGCGCCGAGTGCGAGTACCCACGGCCCAGTCGGCTCGTCGTCGCTGTCGGTCATATTCACGGTACGGCGGGGTGACGGAAGAGTCGTCGGTCGGCCGGTGCCGCTCAGAAGGAGTCGACGACGGGGATGCCGACCGTGTCGAAGTTCGTCATGGCATCCAGGGTGTCCGAGACGTCTTCGAGGCCGATGGTCTCGGAGACGACGGCGGCGGGGTCGAGCTTTCCGGTGGCGACCATCCGGAATATCTCGTCGTAGTCGGCGGGCGGCATGCCGAGCGCGCCGTGGAAGTCCACCTCGCTGGTGACCATCTCGTCGGTGGGGAGCGGTATCTGGCCACCCTCCTCGCTCGTGGTGAGGCCAATCTGGACGTGCGAGCCCATCGGTCCAAGACTGTTGACCGCGTTCTGGCAGGTCTCGGCGATGCCGAGCGCGTCCATCGAGACGTCGGCGCCCCGTCCAATGAGATCCTGGACTGCGGCCGGCACGTCGTCGACCGCGGCGGCGTTGAGCGTCTCGTCGGCGCCCAGCTCCTCTGCGAGCGCGAGCTTTTCGTCGTCGAGGTCGACGCCGACGACGTTGAGACCGAGCGCGTCGCCGATGTGGACGGCAGAGAGGCCGACCCCGCCGCAGCCGTGGACGGCGAGCCAGTCGCCGGCGCCAGCGTCGGCGCGGTGGGCCAGCCCGTGGAACGCGGTCATGAACCGGCAGCCCAGGCCGGCCATGTCGACCGACGAGACGCCGTCGGGGAGGTGGACGAGGTTGTGGTCGGCGTGGGGGACCGGCACCTGTTCGGCGAACGCCCCCGGCGCCGCGGGCTGGAGCCCCAGCGCCTGGCGGTTCTCACAGATGTTGGCGTGGCCCTTCCGGCACAGCGGGCAGGTGCCGTCGCCGAGGCTGAACGGGATGGCGACGTGGTCTCCCTCGCTGACGTGGTCGACTTCGGACCCGACCGCGACGACGTGGCCCGCGGGTTCGTGGCCCAGGATGTGGCCCGGGACGGGATCGAGGCCGCGCCAGTCCCAGTCGCCCTGCCAGGCGTGCCAGTCGCTGCGGCAGACGCCGCAGGCCTCGACGGCGACGACCGCGCCGTCGGGTTCTGGCTCCGGGTCCTCGACTTCACGGACGTCCAGGGGTTCGCCGTAGTCGGTAAACACTGCTGCGCGCATGCCCGTGACGAGGGCCCTGGGGACCAAATACGCTTCCCTGGCGTTCGTCCACGGCTCCCCTCGCGTTCGGCCCGCTCCCTTCGGGCAGATCGTGGGTGGAACCGCCACGGCCCCGTCAACCAGAATGACGGAAGATGGTGAAATAAACGCTGAGTACAGTTTTTGAACCGTGTAACTTCATCTGAGTCGGTATCGATGCAGCGGTGAACGGCCTGAACCACCTGAACGAGATTGCCGGTTTATCCCCATTCGGTCTCCAGTAGCGAGTACGATGCACACGAAACTGTTTGCACTGGTCGCGGCCGTCGGTATGCTCGGGCTCGCAGTCGGCCCCGGCGTCGCCGCGGCCGCGGCGAGCGACTCGGGCAACGCGGCGGCGAACGAACCCCTGGACGTCAGCGTCACACAGGAAGTCGGCGTGAGCGTCTCCGTCACCGAGAACGGGACGGGCGTCGAGAACGCGACCGTCGACGTCGCCGTCGTCGGTAACGGCACCTACGACGAGGCGGGCACGCACACGACCAACGAGAAGGGCGCCCTCCTGCTGTCGGCACCGGAGGAGAACGTCACCATCGACGTGACCGCGAGCACGAACAACGCGACGGCGACGACGACGACCAGCCTGACGGGTACGAACGGGACCGACGCCGCGTTCGGGCACCAGGTCTCCTGGTTCGTCCAGAAGCTACTGGGTGACGGCGAGACGGGCATCGGCCAGCAGGTCGCCGAGTTCGTCACGGCCAACAACCCCGGTAACGCGCCGGACCACGCGGGCCCGCCGGCCCACGCTGGCCCCGGTGACGAGAACGAGAGCGCCAACGAGACGAACGGTGGCAACGGCCCGCCCGCCCACGCCGGTGGTTCCGATAAGGGCGACGGTGACGACGAGGGCAGCGCCAGCGGCAACGGGAACGGCGGCGGCCCGCCGGACCACGCTGGTCCCGGTGACGACGCTGACGAAGACGACGACGTTGACGAAGAAGACGAGTCGGAAACCGAAACCGAAGCGGAGTAATTGCGCGACTATTCGACTGGACCGATTCGCGTCGTTCGACTTGACTTTTCGACTTCGGTCCAGTTCTCGCAGTCCGGTTCTTTTCACGCGGTGACAGAGTACGCTCCCGTAGCGGTAGCGTTTTCAGCGGTCTTCCCCATTCTTCGGGCATGACTGCATCCATTACGGAGCAACTCGACGACCCCGAATCGGCCCGCGAGTCGGGCCGGCGGAAGATGGACTGGGCCGTCCAGCACATGCCGATCATGGCCGCGCTCCGCGAGGAGTTCGAGGAGAGTCAGCCCTTCGCCGGCGAGCGCATCGCGATGGCGATGCACGTCGAGGCCAAGACCGCCGTGCTCGCGGAGGTCCTGGCGGCCGGCGGCGCCGAGGTGGCGATGACCGGCTGTAACCCGCTCTCGACCCACGACGACGTGAGCGCGGCGCTCGACGCGGTCGACGGCGTCACCTGCTACGCCAAGCGCGGCGTCGACGACGAGGCGTACTACGGCGCCATCGAGGCGACCATCGCCCACGACCCGACCATCACCGTCGACGACGGGATGGACCTGGTCGCGGCCATCCACGAGGACTACCCGGAACTCATCGACACCATCGTCGGCGGCGCGGAGGAGACCACCACAGGCGTCCACCGCCTGCGCGCGATGGACGAGGACGGCGAGCTGAAATACCCGGTGTTCGCCGTCAACGACACGCCGATGAAGCGCCTGTTCGACAACGTCCACGGCACGGGCGAGTCCTCGCTGGCCTCCATCGCCATGACCACGAACCTCTCGTGGGCCGGCAAGACCGTCGTCGTCGCCGGCTACGGCTACTGCGGCAAGGGCGTCGCCAAGAAGGCCAGCGGGCAGAACGCCGACGTCGTCGTGACGGAGGTCGAACCCCGCCGCGCGCTGGAAGCGCACATGGAGGGCTACGACGTGATGCCGATGGAAGACGCGGCCGAAATCGGCGACGTCTTCCTCACGACTACGGGCAACCGCGACGTCGTCGTGAAGGAGCACTTCGAGAAGATGCAGGACGGTGTCCTGCTCGCCAACGCCGGCCACTTCGACGTCGAGGTCGACCTCGACGCGCTCTCGGACCTCGCGGTCGACACCTACGAGGCCCGCGACGGCGTCCAGGCCTACGAGATGGACGACGGCCGTCGACTCAACGTGCTGGCCGAGGGTCGCCTGGTAAATCTGGCGACCCCCATCGCCCTGGGTCACCCCGTCGAGGTGATGGACCAGTCCTTCGGTGTGCAGGCAGTGTGCGTTCGTGAGCTGGTGGAGAACGGCGACGCGTACGACGCCGGCGTCCACGACGTTCCTGACCGACTGGACAAGGAAGTCGCAGAGATCAAGCTGGCTGCCGAAGGCGTCGAGTTCGACGAGTTGTCGGACGCGCAGGCCGAGTATATGGATTCGTGGCAGCACGGGACGTAGGCTGGTTCCGAGCGTAGCGAGGAACCAGCTTAATTGCGAGCGGGAGCCGAACGAAGTGAGGCGACACGCGAGCAGGCTGGCGCCGAACGGAGTGAGGGGCCAGCTATACGCGAACGGTGAGCGGAGCGAGCCGTGAGCGGACGTAGGCTGGTTTCGCGCAAACCGCGCGCGAAACCAGCTTAAATGCGAGCGGGGAGCGTAGCGACCCGCGAGCCGCTGGGTGGTCTGAGCGCAGCAAGCGAGAACCGCCCTGATTGCGAGCGGGAAACGAAGTGACCCGCGAGCAGTAGGGAGGCGCGCGCGAATCGCGCCGCCGTGAGCAGGAGGAGGCGAACGCTCGTCATCGAGACGCGTGGAGACGTTTAACCACACCCCATTATCTCGACTGATACGCGCCAGCCAATCGTTATAACCCAGAACGGTGATCCTTCTGCAAATGAGTTCGCACACCCGCGGGTCGCCGGGCAGCGCCGACGTCGAGATGGCGCACTTCTGGCAGGAGGGCGGCGGCAAGCGGATGATCGAGGAACTGTTCACCGACTTCAGATCGAAACATCCGGGCGTCGAGGTGACCGACCAGGCCAACACCATCGACGACCACGGCATGCTGGTCAAGAGCCAGATCCTGCGGGAGGAACCGCCGCCGGTGTTCGTGGAGTGGCCGGGCCAGAACCTCGCGCCGTACCAGCAGGCCGGCGCGATCCGGGACATCTCGGACCTGTGGGCGGACAACGGTTGGGCGGACGTGTTCATCGAGGGTCCGCGGGAGCGCTCGCAACTCGACGGGGCGTACTACGGCATCCCCATCGACATCCACCGGATGAACAACCTGTTCTACCACGTCGACCTGGCCGAGGAGTACGGCGTCGACCCGACACGCGTCGACAGCCCGAGCGAGTTCCTGGAGGTGCTGGCGGCCTGCGACGACGGCGACCTGATCGGCATGGAACAACCGATGAAGAACCCCTCCGACGTCCTGCAGCTCTTTGCGAATATCGTCATCGGCGAGTTCGGCGCCGAGACGTACGCGGGGATCACGGAGGGCCAGACTCGCCGGTACGAGAGCGAACTCCGCCAGGCCGTCGAACTGCTCGACGCCTACGCCGACCTGGCTCGCGAGGACGCCACCTTCGTCGACATGGTCCAGGCCAACGAGCGATTCATGGACCGCGAGTCGGTGTTTTTCCACCAGGGCGACTGGATGGCCGGCTCCTACGAGGACCAGGCGGACTTCGACTACGGCGTCGACTGGGACCACGCCGTCTTCCCGGGGACCGAGGGCGTGTTCATGCTCTCGACGGACGCGCTGGTCGCCGCCGAGCACGCCGACTTCGGTGAGGACACCCGCGCGTTCCTGGAGTTCATGGCCTCGCCGCCGGCCCAGCAGACGCTGAACCGGATCAAGGGGTCGATCCCGCCCCGCGAGGACGTCGACATCTCCGGGTACCCCCAGATCCTCCGCGAGCAGTTCCAGGACTTCAAATCGGCGAGTCACTTCCCCGCCGGCCACGCCCTCCAGATCACCCCGGATGCGTTCGTCGAGGCGAAAATCGCCGCCTCGGAGTTCGTGACGACGCGCGACGTCGAGCGGACGACCCAGGGGTTCCTCGAGGCCTACGAGTAGCGACGGCGGGCGCCCCCGCTCCGTCTCCGAGAGCGGCCGACGCGGGTGCCGATCGACAGCGAGGCAACACTTTTGAGGGCGCCCCCTGAGTTCGAGCCATGACCGAGACCAGAGAGAGCTACGCGACGACCGCAGCCGTCTTCGTCGGGTCGTTGATCCTGTTCGGCCCGCTGACGTTCGCCATCTTCGTCGGTGCGGCGACGATACTCACCGACTTCGCCGGAGTTGCCTCCGTGATGGACGGCGTCGCCGGGAACGTCGTCCAGATCGTCGCGGTGCTCGCAGCGGTGGAAGTCGTCACTGAAATCGCCGACATTCAGTTGCACGGATTCGACGCACTCGACCGGGGATCGCGCAGGGTGCGCCTCGGTCGGCACCTCTTGCTGGCCGTGACGGTGCTGGCCGCGCTGGTCGTGGCCGTCTCCTTCCTCGTCTCGACGGTCCAGTGGTCGCTCGCCGAGGGGCGCCAGTCCTACGTCGCGATGGCGGGACTGGTCGCGCTGGCGCTCGCGTGGGCGGGCGCGCGGACGGTGTCGGCGTTCCGCGACGGCTACGGTGCGGGAGACGCAGAGGTATGAGCGAGGGGGGTCCGACGAACCGCTGGGACGCCGGCGACTACGACGGCGACCACGCGTTCGTCCACGAGATGGGTGCGAGCGTCGTCGGCCTGCTCGACCCGGAGCCCGGCGACCGGATTCTCGACCTGGGCTGCGGGACGGGTCACCTCACGGCCGAAATCGCAGCGGCGGTCGGCGACGAAGGTGACGTGGTCGGCGTCGACCAGTCCGCCGAGATGATCACCGAGGCCCGCGAACAGTACCCCGGCCTTGCGTTCGAGCGGGCCGATGTCACCGAGTACGACCCGGGCGAGTCGTTCGACGCCGTCTTCTCCAACGCGGCGCTGCACTGGATGACCGACCAGGACGCCGTCGTCGGGCGCGTGGCCGACGCGCTCAGGCCGCGCTCGGGAGACGAACGCAGCGAGTCTGCAGGAGGTCGGTTCGTCGCGGAGATGGGCGGCCACGGCAACGTCGCGGCCATCGTCGACGCTACTATCCAGGAACTGGCCGGCCGGGGATACGAGGCGAGCAGTCCCTGGTACTTTCCGACAGTAGGCGAACAGGCGAGCCTGCTCGAACGGCACGGCTTCGAGGTCCGCCTGGCACGGCTGTTCGACCGGCCGACCGAGCTCGACGGCGGGCTCGAGGGCCTCCGGAACTGGCTCGGGATGTTCGGCGACTCGCTGCTGGCGGGGCCCGACGAGTCCGAGCGACGAGAGATAGTGACTGCCGTCGAGGACCGCTGTCGCGACGCGTTGTTCGACGCGGAATCGGGGACGTGGACGGCTGACTACCGGCGGTTGCGGTTCGAGGCCGTCCGGGCGACGGGGTGAGGGAAGCGGAGAGACGAAAGAGCGGGAGGGGCGGAACAGCGGGAGAGAGGGAGCGAACGGAACGCGACGGTCGGAGAGCGCGGATCAGTTCTCCGCGGCGGGCCGGTCCGAGACGGTGAACACCAGGCTGTCGTCGTCGAGCGCGTCGATGCGCGTCTGGGCGGTGAAGGTGGTGTCGTCCGCCCGGCGAAGCTCGCAGTCGCCGATCCAGCGCCAGCCGTCCGCGAGGCTGGGGAAGGCGTCCTCCTCCAGGCGGTCCACTTCGGCGTCGGGGAACAGCGCCCGCCACGGACGACCGACGAACTCCGGTGGGGTCGCGCCGAACTGGCGGGCGAACAGGGGGTTGACGTACTCGACGGTGCCGTCCGGCGCGACGATGGCGACGGCGTCGGAGCCGTGGGCCAGCGCGGCCAGCGACCGGCGGGCCAGGGCCGTCGCCCGGCGGTATCCCACGAGGGCCCGGATTCGGTTTGCGAGGCGTTCGCGCTCACAGCGGGTGGTCGCCGGCCGAATCAGGTCGCCCCACTCGAGTTCGCCGAGGGCGTCGCGGACCGCTCGCGACGAGTCGGGTGCCAGGAGGACGACCGGGACCGCCTGGTTGCGCTCCCGTATCGTCCCGAGTAGTTCGAGGTAGTCGTCTTCGGAGAGACCGGGCCCGAGGACGACGCAGTCCGCCGCGTCGACGTGCGCTGGCACGGCCGCCGGCGTCGTGACCGTCGCGACGCTAATCCGTTCGTCGCCGGCGAGGCGGGCGTCGAGGGGGTCCCCCGCCTCGGGGTCGGCGGCGACGCCGAGCACGCTGATCGTCGCGGCGGACGGCCCCTCCCCTGGCAGGCGGTCAGACGGCCGGGACGCTGATTCTGTCATGGCCATCACGTTGCAGGTCGTCGCCTTCGACGGACCGTCGGACCGTCCCGCGGTGACCGTCGGCTGTGCCGGTTCATGGGACGATCGACTGGACCAGGTCCGACCGGACCCAGGCGTGGCCGTTCTGTGGGTCGGCGATTGTCGCGACCGTGCGCTGGCCGTCGGTGTGTTCCTCGTAAGTCTCCCTGATCCACCCGTCGGCGTTCGGGAGGCCGTCGCCTGCCGTCATCGGCTCGCATCCACTGACGGGGAGGCGTACTCTTCGCCGTCGACCGTGACGGCTCCGTTCGCCCCCACGCGGACGGCGTGGTCGCCGTACTGAAAGGTGACGCGGACGTCGGCCCCGGTCCTGACGAGCGAGTCCAGGGCGTCCGTGTCGATGACTGTCGCCAGTGGCGTCATCTCCAGTGGGTCCATCTCGGTGTGGTCGGCGATTGCCTGGACGATATCCGTGCAGACGGCGTCGGTTTCTCGAACAGCGGTGGTTGCTTCCATCGTAGTTGTACTAATGGGGTGACTGGTCATTCAGCTGTCCGCAATATGCGTTGCGACGGTGTGCGGCGGGGGTAACGTGTATAGTGTCCCACCGGTTCGCTCCCGCCCCGACCCGCCAGGACGGGGCCGATTCACCGTGCTTTCGGGCGGGTCTGCAGTGCTTCAGGGAGAATCCGGCGCGCTGAGATCCATCTGAATGGACGTGTATAATGAGTGTCGAACTCCAATGACACGACATGACCGCATCCTGGGGCGTGGTTCCCGCGGCCGACCGGTGGCTCCACCGGTTGACCCGGGGTCACGCGTGGTTCGTCCTGTCCGTCGCGTTCTGTGTCGCCGTCTCCGTGGCCGTCCTCGGCGACCCGGTAGTATTCGGGGGCCTCGGCGGTCCGGGTCAGATGTTCGTTGGACTGGCGGGACTCGCTGTCGCGGGCAACGGCGACGACCACGTCAGCGACCTCCTCGACCGGATCGAACGCTTCGAGGACGGCGAGGACGTCGACTTCGAAAGCGACCGCGAGGACGAGGTCGGGCGGCTGTACGACGCCGTCGGGTCACTGGCCGAGCGCGCCGGGAACGGCGACCGGCGCGGGGAGGCTCACCAGCGCGAACTCGAACGCCAGGCGAGCCTGCTAAACTCGCTGTTCGAGCGGCTCCCGGTCAGCCTCTACGTCAAGGACCGGGAGGGGAGACACGTCCGCACGAGTACCCCCTACCATCGCGAGCAGTATCCCGGCGACGAGGAGTGGTTCATCGGGAAGACGGACCCGGAGATCTACGACAGCGAACTCGCAGCGGAGACCCACGCCGACGACCTTCGCGTGATCGAGGAGGGGGAGTCGATCGTCGAGAAGGTCGAGTTCGATCCCGCGGACGAGGAGTGGCTCCTCACCTCGAAGGTGCCCTGGCGCGACGAGGACGGCGACGTCCGGGGTCTCATCGGCATCTCACAGTACGTCACCGAGCAGAAGGAGCGCGAGGCGGAGCTGCGCGAGACGAAACGGAAACTCGAACTCGCACTGGAAGGGACGAAAACCGGGATCTACGACTGGAACCTGGAGACGGACGAAGTCGACTGGAGCGAGACGTTCGAGCGGATGCTGGGGATCGAACCGGGCACCTTCGAGGGGACGTACGACGCCTTCGAACGGCGGGTTCACCCGGACGACGTGTCGCGAATCGACGCGGCAGTAGACAGGGCTCTCGAGAACGACGAACTGTTCCTGGCGGAGTTCAGGCTACGGCACGAGGACGGACGGTGGATCTGGGTCAACGCCCGCGGCCGGGTCGTCTTCGACGAGGGGGGACACCGGCGGATGGTCGGGATCAACCACGACATCACCGAGCGCAAGCAACGAGAACAGCAGTTACAGCGCTACAGGGAGTACACCGACGACGTGCTCGACGCGCTCGACGACGTGTTCTACGTGCTCGACTCGAACGGCAACCTCCAGCGGTGGAACGAGAGCATGGGGGAGGTGACCGGCTACACGGACGAAGAGCTGACGGAGAAGCAGGCGCTGGAGTTCTTCTCGGAGAAAGACGTGGACGCTGTCTCGGCCGCGATCGAGGAGGTGTTCGAGACGGGTAACACCCGCATCGAAGTAGACGCCCTGACCAAAGACGGACGGATGCTCCCCTACGAGCTCGTCGCTGCCAGGCTGCAAGATCCCGACGGAAACCAGGTACTGGCCGGCATCGGGCGAGACGTCAGCGAGCGCAGGCGCCTCGAGCAGGACCTTCGGACCGAGAAGGAACACTTCCGCGTGGCCCTCGAGAACTCCCCCATCGTCGCGTTCAGGCAGGATACGGACCTCCGCTACACGTGGGTCGGCAACCCGCAACGTGACTTCAGGGATCACGGGGTGATCGGGAAGCGTGACGACGAAATACTGCCACCCCAGTCGGCGGAAACGCTCACGGAGATCAAACGGAGGGCGCTCGAGACCGGTGACCCCGTGCGCGAGGAGGTGACGTACGAACTGCCCAACGGCGAGCGGGTGGCCTACGACCTCACGGTCGAACCGTTCCGGAACGAGTCCGGAGAGATCGTCGGTCTGACCAGCGCCGCCCTGGACATAACTGAACGCAGGGAACGGGAGGCCGAACTCGAACGGACCACGGACCTCCTCGAACAGGCGGGGCGGATCGCCCGAATCGGCGGCTGGGAATTCGACCTGACCGCCGACCCGCCCGAGATGACGTGGACGGACGAACTGTACGACATCCACGGCGTGGAACCCGAAACGGAGATCGACGTCGAGACCGCCGTCGACCTCTACCACTCCGACGACCGAGAGTACATCCAGGAGAAGTTCCAGGCGGCCATCGAGCGCGGCGAGGGCTACGACATGGAGGTCCGGATCCAGTCGGAGCCGGACCAGCACCGGTGGGTGCGAGCGCTGGGCGAGCCCGTCTACGAAGACGGCGAGGTCGTCAAACTCCGCGGGTCGATACAGGACATCACCGAACAGAAGGAGCGCGAAGCGGAACTGCGGGCGACCAAGAACCGCATGCAGAAGTTCATCGAGACGTCGCCGGTCGGCGTCGTCGGGACCACCCCGGAAGGGCGCGTCACGCTCTGGAACGACGCGATGGAGCGGATATTCGGGTGGTCCGCCGAGGGGGTACTGGGAGAGCCGTACCCGGCGGTCCCCGACGGCGCCGGCGACGACCCGGACCCGGTCCGCCAGCGCATCCTCGACGGCGAGGCGGTCACCCAGGTCGAGCTCCAGCGGGTGACGAAAGCGGGCGAGCTGATCGACGTCTCGCTGTCGGCGGGGCCAGTGCACGACGCGACGGGGGAGGTCAGCGAGACCGTGGGGTACATCGAGGACATCACCGAACGCAAGGAGCGCGAGCGCGAACTCCAGGAGACGAACGAACGCCTCAACGCCGTCATCGACGCCTCCCCGGACGCTATCATCGCCCTCGATACGGAAGGAACCGTCACGCTGTGGAATCCGGCGGCCGAGCGCATCTTCGGCTGGAGCGAAGCCGAGATACTCGGCGAACCAATGCCCATCGTCCCGGCGGAACGGGCCGACGAGCACCGCGACGTCCGCAGCCGCACCGCCGACGGCGAGACGGTCCGGGGCGCCGAAGTCGTTCGCCGGACCAAAGACGGCGACCGGATCGACGTGAGCCTCTCTGCCGCGCCGCTGCGCGACGCAGACGGCACCATCGTCGGCGACATCGGCGTCATCGAGGACATCACTCCGCGCAAGGAGCGCCAGCGGGAACTGGAGCGGACCAGGGACATGCTCGCCCAGGCCCAGCGACTCGCCGCGGTCGGCGGCTGGGAGATGGACCTGTCGGGCGAGGAGCCAGAGCTCGACTGGACCGACGAACTGTACCGCATTCACGGTCTCCCGCCCGGAGCCGACGTGTCCATCGAGGAAGCCCTCGACTTCTATTACCCCGAAGACAGGTCCCGCATCCGCGACGCCGTCGAGCGCCTCACCGAGACAGGCGGGAGCTACGACGAGGAGGCCCGGATCCGGACGGCCGACGGCGAACAGCGATGGGTGCGGGCGATCGGCAAGGCGATCCGGGACGACGGGGAGACCGTCACGCTCCGCGGGGCGTTCCAGGACATCACCAGGCAGAAGGAACGCGAACTGGCCCTGCAGTCGCTCCACGACGCCACCAGGGGCCTGCTCCACACCGAGTCCGAGACGGAGGTCGCCGAACTCGTCGTCGAGACGGCGGCGTCGCTGTTCGACGTGCCGGGCGTCGCCGTCTACACCATCGACGACGCGTCGAACCGGCTGGTTCCGGCGGCCTACACCGACGCGTTCGAAGCTCTCTCGGGCGGGGCGCCTGCCGTTGGCGTCGGTGACGACGCCGCGGTCTGGAACTGCTTCGCCACCGGCGAGCGGGTCGTCTTCGACGACGCCGAGACCGCCCGCCAGTCGCGGGTGTTCGGCGAGGCCGTCGACGGCGGCCTGCTCGTCCCGATGGGGGACCACGGCGTGTTCGTCGTGGCGACCGACGGCCCCCGCATCGACGACGACACCCGGCGGCTGGCCGAGACGCTCGTGGCGACGACGGAGGCCGCCTTCGACCGCCTGGCCAGCGAGGCCGACCTGCGCCAGCGCGACGCGGAACTCGAAGCCCAGAACCAGCGACTCCGCCGGCAGATCCAGATAAACGACATCATCCGTCGGGTCGACCAGTCGCTCGTCGGCGCCACCAGCCGCGAGGAGGTCGAGTCGGCCGTCTGCGACCGCCTGGTCGAGTCTGACGACGTCGCCTTCGCCTGGATCGGCGGGTTCGACGGCGACGGCGACGGCGACGAACTCGTCCCTCGGACGTGGGCGGGGTCCGGCCAAACCTACCTCGACACGCTCGCACTGGGCGACTTGGAGGGGTCGGCCGAGCCGTCGCTGGCGACCGCCCGCTCCGGCGAGGCGACGGTCGTCGGCAACGTCGTCGACCGGTTGCGCGAGGACGCCTGGCGTCGGGGCGCGCTGGCCAACGACTTCCATTCGGTGATCAGCGTCCCGCTGGCCGTCGACGAGTACAGTCACGGCGTCCTCACGGTCTACGCCGGCGAACCGGGCGTCTTCGGCGACCTCGAACGGACGGTGTTCGCCGAACTCGGGCAGTCCATCGCCAACGCCATCAACGCGGTGTCGGCCCGCGAGGCGCTCCACGCCGATACCGTCGTCGAGCTAACGCTCCAGTTCGACGACCCCACCGGCGTGCTGGCGCGGGTGGCCCGCGACGCCGACTGCGACGTCGAGTACGAGGGCATCTCGACCCGGTCGGCCGACGAGACCCAGCTGTTCTTCGCCACCACCGGCGCCGCGGCCGATGCCGTCGCCGACGTCCTCGACGGGCTCTACGCCGTCTCCGAGTGCCGACTCGTGAGCGAGAGCGACGACGGGCAGTGCCTGTTCGAGGCGACCGTCAGCGGCCCCGTCCTCCCGTCGGTGCTGGTCGACCAGGGCGCCTCGCCGCGGTCCATCCGCGCCACGCCGACCGGGATGGAAGCGGTCGTCGACCTGCCGACGTCGACGGCCGTCCGCGAGTTCGTCGAGACGCTCCGCGAGGAGTTCCCCTCCGTCGAACTCACCGGCCGGCGCAACGTCGAACGCGGGATGGGCACCCGCCAGGAGCTACTCTCGTCGCTGCTGGGCGAACTGACCGACCGACAGCTGGAGGTGTTGCGGACGGCCTACTTCGCCGGCTTCTTGGAGTGGCCCCGCCAGAGCACCGGCGAGGAGGTGGCCGAGATGCTCGACGTCACCCAGCCGACGGTGAACCGGCACCTTCGCCTCGGTCAGCAACGACTGCTCGCGCAACTGTTCGACGAGGAGGCGCCGGAGCTCGTGGCGGTGTAGATTTGCAGTAACGACTCCGGTCCTGCGGTCTCGCGATTCAGGCCGTGACCCCTACGACGACGCCGTGTCTCTCGGACGACGACGTCTCCTCACTCGCCCTCCGAGTCGAGATAGGGGTCGTGCGTTCTGTCGCAGTTTTCGCAGACGTACTCCGATATTCGCCACCCGCCGCCGGTCGTATATCGAGGTCGATAGGACCCCGTTGCTCCACACTGCGGGCAGCGGTCGGGTGGTGAGTGCACAGTGCCAGTTCGGATCCTGCCTGCTAAGTCCTTACTCTCACTCGGTTCCGACGCGTGCGACGAAGTGGAAACGGATCGCCGTCACTGGACGGTGTCTTTCGGCTTCAGCGACGACTCGCGGACCCGTTCGAATGCGGCGTCGTTCTCCCGTTCGAGCGTTCGAATCTCGTCTAGATTGTCGTAGTAATACGACAGGGCTGCGTAGACGGACGATAGCGAGAGGTCGAACTGGTCGGCGACGTGCGCGGGCGAGTGGCCAGCATCGATCACGCGAGCGGCGACGTGCCTGACGGCGACGCGACTCCCGTCGATTCGCGGCTCGCCGCCGAGAATGCCGTCGTCGCGCGAGATCGTCATACGTGGGAAGAGAGGTCGTGCTGATCTATAGGTTTTCGGCCGTCGTCCCGTCCGACGGTCTTGAAGTAGCAATTATCAGCGACTAGTCCGCCCCGACCTCGCCCACCTGCACCTTCCAGAGGTCGGCGTAGGCGCCGTCGCGGGCGACGAGTTCGTCGTGGGTGCCGACCTCCTCGATCTCGCCGTCGTCGAGGACGACGATCTGGTCGGCGTCCCGGACCGTCGAGAGGCGGTGGGCGACGACCAGCGTCGTCCGGTCGGCGGTCACCTCGGCGAGGCTGCGCTGGATCAGGACTTCGGTCCGGTTGTCGACCTGGCTGGTGGCCTCGTCGAGGACCAGCAGCGGCGGGTCGGTCAGCAGGACGCGGGCCAGGGCGATGCGCTGGCGCTGGCCGCCCGAGAGCTTCGTCCCGCGCTCGCCGACCTGCGTGTCGTAGCCCGCGTCCATCGACGAGATGAACCCGTGGGCGCCGGCCTGTCTCGCGGCGGCGACGACGTCGTCGTCCGTGACGTCGTCGCTCACGGGTCCTTCGTCCCCGTTCGCCCGTCCCGAGGTCTCCCGCGAGTCGACCTCGCTGATCCCGTAGACGATGTTCTCCCGGACGGTGCCCGTGAAGAGGAACGGGTCCTGGGCGACGTAGCCGATGGAGTCACGGAGCGCGGGGAGCGAGACGTCCCGGACGTCGTGGCCGTCCAGCCTGACCGCGCCCTCGTCGGGGTCGTAAAAGCGCAGCAAGAGTTTCGTGAGGGTGGATTTGCCCGCACCGGTCGCGCCGACGAGGCCGACGGTCTCGCCGGGGGCGACGTCGATGGCGACGTCGCTGATGACCTGCTCGTCAGTGCCAGGGTAGGCAAAGGAGACGTCGTCGTACTCGACCCGTCCCGCGACGTCGGTGAGTTCGACGCCCTCGGCCTCGCGGGGCGGTTCGACCTGCTGGATGCCGACGACGCGCTTGGCGGCGGCCTTCGCGCCCTTGTAGAAGCCGGTCACTCTGGCGAGAACGCGCATCGGGCCGACGAGGTTCTGGGTGTAGTAGAGAAAGGGGATCAACTCGCCGGCCGTGAGCGTGCCCTGGAGGACCCAGAACCGGCCGTCGAGCACCCACTGCGTGCCGACGACGAAGGTGAGGAGGAACGCCATTCCGGCCAGCAGGCGGAGCGCCGGCTCGTGGCGAGAGCGGGTGACGTGCGAGCGCCAGATGGCGCCGCGGTGGACCCGCGACTGGTCTGCGATCCGGTCGGTCTCGTGGCGCTCGCCGCCGTAGGCTTTGACGACGGGGACGCCGCTGATGGCCGTCTCCAGGGCGGCGTTGAGTTTGCCGGTCTCCGCGCGGACCACGTCGTGGCGGCGTTCGTGGCGGCGGCCGAACCACCAGTTGACGCCGGCGACGATGGGGGCGAGCGCGACGGCGACCAGCGCGAGGCGCCAGTTCAGCAGGGCCATGTAGCCGAACGAGGAGAGCGTCACCACCGTCGCGTAGACGGTCATCTGCGGGCCGTTCGTGAGGAACTCCTCCAGCCGGTTGACGTCGTTGTTGAGGACGCTCATGACGTCGCCGGTCTGCTGGCCGTCGAAAAAGCCCATCCCCAGGCGCTGGACCGTGTCGAAGGCGTCGACGCGGACGGCGTGCTGGATGCGCTGGGCCAGCAGGTTCCAGCAGTACTGGCCCGTGATCGCGAGGCTCACGTCGGCCACTTTCAGCGTCACCAGCAACGCCGCGGTGAACGCGAGTATCCCCACGGGCTCGGGCGGAACGACGCCCGCCGGCAGGAGCGGCAGGTCGTAGGCCTGGCCGTTGAACATCGCGTCGAAGGCGATCCCGATGATGAACATGTCCGCCGTCGCGAGCACCTGGGCCAGCCCCGTCCCCAGAACCCCGACGACGACGAAGAGGGCGTTCTCCCGGCCGCTCTCGGCGACCAGTCTGTAGAGCGGCCAGCGGTCGACCGCCGCGTCGGCGACGTTGTCCGGGGTGTCGCCGTCTGCGGTGGCATCTGTCGCCGCTCCGTCGCCGTCAGTCGCCGGGTCGTCGTCGCTCGCTTCGCTCATCGGACCACCTCTTCGCCCTCGCTCACCCTGTCGAGGAACGAATCGGAGAGGGCGTCCGTCTCACCGACCTGGACCCGCCAGAGGTCGGCGTAGAGACCGCCTTCGGCCACGAGTTCGTCGTGCGTGCCCGCCTCCCGGATCCGCCCGTCGTCGAGGACGAGGATCTGGTCGGCGTCCCTGACGGTGGAGAGCCGGTGGGCGATGGCGACGGTCGTCTGTTCGGCGCCAAGCGCGTCGACGCTGGCCTGGATCTGGCGTTCGGTCTCGTTGTCGACGTGGCTCGTCGCCTCGTCGAGGACCAGGATATCGGGCTCACGCATGATTGCCCGCGCGATGGCGATGCGCTGGCGCTGTCCGCCGGAGAGGCGACCGCCGCGCTCGCCGACGTGGGTGTCGTACCCCTCGGCCAGGTCGGTGACGAACTCGTGGGCGCCGGCGAGTTTGGCGGCCGCGACGACGTCTTCCTCGGTGGCGTCCGCGACGGCGTAGGCGACGTTCTCACGCACCGTCCCGTAGAAGAGGAACGGATCCTGGGAGACGTAGCCCAGGTGCCGGCGGAGGCTCCGTCGGGAGACCGTCGAGACGTCCGTCCCGTCGACGCGGACGGTCCCCTCGGTGGGGTCGTAAAAACGGAACAGTAGCTTCACGATGGTGGACTTGCCGGCGCCGGTCGGGCCGACGATGCCGATCAGGTCGCCGGGCTCGGCAGTGAAGTCCACGTCTTCGACGGTGTCCTCTTCCGCGCCATCGTAGGCGAAGGCGACGTCGTCGTAGTCGAGGCGGGCCTCGCGGACCGAGAGCTCGCCGTTCTCGTCGGCGTCCTCGAGCGCGTTCGTCCGTTCGAGCACCGCGACGATGCGCTTGCTGGAGGCCAGCGCGTTCTCGTAGCTATCGAGCACTTCGAGCATGAGCTGGCGGATGGGCGCGTAGAAGGACTTCCCGTAGAAGAGGAAGGTGACTAGCGTCCCGGCGGTGAGCGGGTCAACGAAGGCGGGCGCGTCACCCATCACGACGAGCGCGCCGGCGGCGAACACGCCGATGAACACCAGCGATGCGAGCAGCCAGGTGCTCAGGTTGTACGCCAGGCGCAGGCGGATGACGGCCCACTTGTCGTCCCGGTACTGGGCGGAGACGTCCCGGATGGCGTCGCGCTCGTCGTCCTCGGTGCCGAAGGCCTTGACCGTCGTGATGCCGTCGATGGAGTCCTCCAGCCGGGAGTTGACGGACCCGATGGTCGCACGGACGGCGTCGTACCTGGGCTCGACCCGGACGGCGTACCAGTAGCTCAGGCCCGCGAGGACGAGCGGCATGAGCGCGAGCAGTATCGCCAGTTGCCAGTGCAGCAGCGCCATGAAGGCGAAGGAGACGACCACCTGGAGGAGGAATCGCAGGCCCCGGAAGGCAGCGTCGCCGAACTTTCGGAGGTTCCCCACGTCGTTGTTGAGGACGCTCATCAGGTCGCCGGTCTGGCGGTCGTCGAAGTAGCCCATCTCGTGGCCCACGAGTGCGTCGAAGGTGTCGACGCGGACGTCGTGGAGCGTCCGGTAGGTCGCCGTCCCGGAGATCCGGCCGCCGAGCCAGCTCAGCACCGCCTCGGCGACGAACGCCGCCGCGAGCAACGTGATGGTGAAGGCGACCTGCCCCGCCGTCTCCTCCGGGATCACCGCGTCGGGGACGAGTGGCAGCGAGTAGGGCGTGCTCTCGAGGAAGATGGCGTCCAGCGCGACCCCGACGAGCAGCGCCGGCACGCGCCCGGGAATCTGGGAGAGGCCCATCCCGGCGCCGCCGAGGACGAACCGGCGGCTGTGCGGTCGCGCGTAGCGCCGGATCAGATGGCCGAGCGGGTCGCCGTCGACGGGAGTGGTCTCTGGGTCTGTCACGTGTTTCCTCGCGAACTACGGTGGTCGAAACGGTGTGGAGCGGGCTGTGATTCGCGGCTGACGTAGACGACGTGTCGTTCCAGGGCCCTGTGATTTCTGTGGGTGTGGCTAGCACAGCCGCGCGAACCCGGTCGGCGACTTCGCGGGGTCGAACCGGGGCCGGTCAAACCGGGTGTGGTCCGGCTGGGCTCGGTCCGGCCGGACCCGGCCGCTCCGCTCGACAGCGGCGGAGAATCGGGTCGTCGGATGTAACAGTACCGAAACATCGGTGGAGGCGGTCGGTCAGTCGGCCGGCGTCGCCGCCAGGTCCTCTTCGTCGACGACCCTGTCCGACCAGGTGTCCCTGGCGAACCACGCGGTCACGAGCAGGGCCGCGCCGACGTGCATCAGGGCGATGGCCCACCAGGCGCCGTCGGTGCCCATGTCGAACCAGGCGAGGAGGACGTACGCGGGAATCACCTGCAGCCCCCAGACGGCGGTGACCGAGAAGATCATCGCCGCGCGGGTGGAGCCGGCGCCGTTGAAACACCCCTTGATGACGTGGAAGACGCCCATCAGGCCCCACGTCGGGGCGACGATGTAGAGGAAGCGAACGCCGATGTCGACCACTTCGGCGGCGCCCTCGCCGTCGATGAACACCGAGACGATGGGCTCGGCGTAGGTGACGGCGACCAGCGTCAGGACGAGGTACGTCGAGACGAGCATCCCGACGGCCATGAAGACGACGCGGCGGGCCCGCTCGGCCCGTTCGGCGCCGAGGTTCTGGCCGACGGCGGTCTCGACGCCCATCCCGAGGCCGACGGCCAGCAGGAAGACCAGCGAGTTGATCCGCGAGGAGATGCCGAACGACGCCACGGCCGTCGGGCCGACGATGGCGACGATGGCCGTCATGGCGCTGTAGGACAGCGCGCCGGAGCTCTGTTCGATGCTGGCAGGGTAGCCGATCTCGACGATCTTCTTCATCGTCCCCAGTTCCAGGCGCAAGTCGGAGAGCGACAGTGAGAGCCCCAGGTGGCCGGTGAACAGCAACGCGACGCCCGGAATAGTGGCCAGGGAGCGCGAGAGGATGGTCGCGATTGCAGCCCCCTGGACGCCGTAGCCGGTGAAGCCGGTGGCGGCGTACAGCCACGCCTGCAGCGACTCCAGGTCGATCAGCGCGAACAGCGGGTTGGCCCGGAAGCCGAAGATGAATATCGGGTCCAGGACGATGTTGACGGCGACGCTGAGGGCCATCAGGTACATCGGGGTCTTCGTGTCGCCCCACCCGCGCAGCAGCGACTGGAAGACGAAGAAACCGAACATGAACCAGACGCCGACGAAGATGACGCGCATGTACTCGACGGAATAGGTGAAGACGTCGGTTCCTGGCTCGGCGCCGATGAGTCGCAGGAAGGTCGGCGTCATGACGTAGCCGACGGCGCCCAGGAGGAGCGAGAACAGCGTGACGAACGCCAGCGTCTGGCCGGCGACCTCGTTGACCCGTTCCAGCTTGTCGGCGCCCTTGTTCTGTGCGACGAGGACGCTCCCCGCGAGCGTGAGTCCGCCGCCCAGCGAGATGAGGACGAACACGGGCGGCCAGGAGAAAGACAGGGCGCTCACCGCGTCCGTGCCCAGTTGCCCGACCCAGATGGTGTCGACGAGGTTGTACAGCACTTGCAGTAGCTGGGTGACGACGATGGGCGCCGAGAGGGCGAGCAGGGGGCGCCACAGCGACCCCGAGGTCAGGTCGCGGTCCGCGTCCTCGCTCACTCGCCGCCCTCCTCGCCGGCGAGGAGTCGGTCCACGATCAGGTCGTCGACGGCGGCGAGCACCTCGTCGGTCTGCGCCGCGTCACCGAGGATGACGCCGTGTACCTGGGTGCCCTCGATGGCGTAGCGAAAGAGCGCGGCGAACGCCTCGGGGTCGACCGATTCGTCGAACTGTCCGCGCTCCTGTCCCTCGCGGACGATGTCGGCGATCAGCTCGCGGATCCGCTCGTCGTTGCGCGCCAGTTGCTCGCGCAGTTGCTCGTCGTACGGCGCCTGTGCGCGCAGTCCGAGCAAGGCGGTGTGAAAGTCGTTCGGGTCGTGGCCGTCGTCGCCGCCGACGATCACGATCTCCGCCATCCGGCGGAGTTCGTCGACCGGGTCCTGGCCGCCGCAGCCGGTGACCATGTCGACGAAGTTCTCCAGCAGGTGGTCCATGAACGCCGCGAGCAGGTCGTCCTTGGAGTCGTAGTGGTAGTGGATGAGCGACTTGCTCTTGTCGAACTCGTCCGCGATGGACTGCATCGTGAGGTTCGCGTAGCCGCGCTCACAGAGGGCGTCGAACGTGGCCGACATGATCGCTTCCTTGGACGAGTCGTCCGGGGCCATTACCGACTGACTATCTGGTCAGTATACAAATAGCCGTCGGTCGTCGGCCGCGCCCGTGTGGGCGCCGCCGGTTCGTCGAGACCGCCTGGCGGTTGCCAGATCCGTGCGGGGTACCGTCCGGTCGGTCCCCGGAAAGTCAGCGAGATGCCACGAGCCGGCCGGACGCGTCGGGTTACGAGCGGTACCACTAAGCAACTCGCCACCACATGCCCAGTTGGATGCAAGTGTTCGGGTCGAGCGGCGTCCGGGGAGTCGCCAACGAGGAGCTGACGCCGTCGTACGTCCTCCAGATCGCGCAGGCGGCGGGGACGGTGTGGGAGGCCGACCGCGCCGCGCTCGCGCGCGACACCCGGACGACGGGACAGCTGTTCGCGAACGCGGCCGCCAGCGGCCTGGCCAGCGTCGGCCTCGACGTCGACCGGCTGGGCGAACTGCCGACGCCGGGGCTGCAGGCCTACTGCGCCGCGGAGGGCGTCCCGGGGATGATGATCACCGCCTCGCACAACCCGCCGGCATACAACGGCGTGAAGCTGGTCGGTCCGGACGGCGTCGAACTCGACCGGGCGACGCTCGACAGCGTCGAGGAGCGACTCGACGCCCAGTCGTGGGAACGGGTCTCCTGGGCCGACGTCGGCGCGGCCCGCCACGTCGACGGCGCCGGGGAGTCCTACGTCGACGGGATTCTCGACGCCGTCGACCGAGAGGCCGTCGCCGACGCCGACCTCACCATCGTCGTCGACCCCGGCCACGGCGCCGGCTGTCACACCAGCCCCGACTTCTTCCGGGAACTGGGCTGTACGGTCCACACCGTCAACGCCCAGCCGGACGGCCACTTCCCCGGCCGTGACCCAGAACCCGTGGCGGCGAACCTCGCCGACCTGGCCGAACACGTGAATGCGACCGACGCGGACCTGGGGGTGGCCCATGACGGCGACGCGGACCGAGCGACGTTCGTCGACGAGACCGGCGAGTTTGTCAACGGCGACGCCGCGCTGGCGGCGCTGGTTGGGGCCGCCGTCGAACCTGGCGACGCGGTCGTCTCGGCGGTCAACGTCTCCCAGCGCGTCGCCGACGTCGTCGAGGCCGCCGGCGCCGACCTCACGCTGACCGCCATCGGCAGTACGAACATCATCACCCGAATCCGGGAGCTACAGGCCGACGGCGAGCACGTCGCCGTCGCCGGTGAGGGCAACGGCGGCGTCATCTACCCCGACTACCGCATCGCCCGGGACGGCGCCTACACCGCCGCGAAGTTCTGCGAACTCGTCGCCGAGCGGCCGGCCAGCGAGGTCGCCGGCGCCTTCGACGGCTACGCCAACGTCCGCGAGGCCGTGGGCTACGCCGACGAAACCGAGGAGACTGCGATGATCGGTGCCATCGAGGACGCCGCCCGCGACGCCGTCGCCGAACTGGACACGACGGACGGCTACCGACTCGACTACGGCGACGGCTGGGTGCTGGCGCGCCCCTCCGGCACCGAACCGGTGATCCGCATCTATGCCGAGGCCCGGACCGAGAAGCGCGCGGAAGAACTGGCGGCGATGTTCGGCGACGCGGTGCGACGCGTGCAGGACTAATCGTTCCCGTCGTAGTCGACGTCGTCCCGGTTCGCCAGCAGTTTCGACAGCACCGTCCCGTCGAGTTTGTAGAGGAAGTCCGCAATCTCGCTGTCACCGTTCAACTGGTAGCGCTTGCTCGGGCCGGTCTCCCTGGTGAACTCGACGACGCCGAGTTCGACGAAGTCGTCGAGGTGGTCGTAGACGGTGCTCCGGGCGACGCCGGCCTGCCTGCCGATTTCGCTGACGCTCAGGTCGCGCTTGCGCTCGTCGACGAACACACTGAGCAATCGCGCCCTCGCTCCGTCTCCGAACAGTTCGACGAGCGGTGTCCAGTCGGCATACGCCGCTTCGTTGGCTGGTTCCGACATGATGGTTGATATACGTTCTCGCCCCTTCCCACTTGAGTGTTCGTCTAGACGAACATGGGTGTTGTATCAAGACTACAAACAGCGACGTCGCCTTCGGATTCGGGTGAACGGGACAGCACTCACCGCTCCGAATACGTCTCCAGTGCGTCATCGAGTTGCTCGCGTTCCGTCCGAAGGTCCGCCAGCTCTTCCGCCACCGCGCCGCTCCGGAGCCGCTCACGTTCCCCGCCGGTCAACTGGTCGCGGGCCAGCGCGCTGTCCCGGAGCCGGTCGTAGTCCTCGCGCCGGGTGAGTTCTCGGACCGCTCGCAGGTCCGGAACCACCTCCGGCGCGAATCGTCCCACCACGGAGATGCGTTCCTGGCACTGCCAGCGCAGCACGTCGGCCTCGGGCGGCGGCCAGCCGACGGTGAGCGGATCGGCGTCGAGGCGCTCCAGGTAGGTCTGCTGGGTCGCGACTGCCCGTTTGAGCGCGTCCGGGTCGTCGACGTAGTGGTCCAGCTTCGACCGCGAGAAGCCCGCGTACTCCAGTAACTGTGGGATCGACTCACCGCCGGCCTCGCTCGTCCGGACGAACGCCCGGAGGTCGTCGGGCGGTCGCTCGAAGGGGACGAGCGGGAAGTGGGCCGTCGTCGCCAGGAAGTCGAGAACCTCGCGGGCGGACGAGTCGGCCACGAACGATTCGAACGCCTCGCTCACGGTGGCGTCGTACGCCTCGATAGGGTCGCGCAGGCGTTCGACGGGTGCGTCCAGATCGGCCTCGCCGAGTCGCTGGAGGCGTTCCCGGTCTGCGATTTCGTCACGGACCTCGTCCAGTCGGCGGCCCACGGCACGGCGGGCCTCCCGGTACCGGTCGGTGGCGTCCTCCCAGTCTTCCAGGGGGTCGAGCGCCGCTTCGGCCTCGTTCAGTCGCTCTCTGGCGCGCTCGAAGTCGCTCTCGACGAGTCGGCGCTGCTGGAGCAGGTCGTCTATCTCCTCGAAGGTCTCGCGCTCGGGCAGGTCCTCCGGAAGGTCGTTCGTGAAGTGGCCGATGCGGTCCTGGAACTCGATGAACGCCGCGAAGTCCTCGTCGCGGACGGCCCGGTCCTCGTAGGCGGTGAGGATCTCCCGCAGGTCCGCGACCGCTTCGCGGAGGTTGCGGAGGCCCTCCTCGCCGACCGCTTCGATCTGTTCGTTCGACTCCTGCCGGTCCGCGTCCGCGCGTTCGAGGCGGGCGACCGGGTCCGCCATCGGCCTACTCGTACACCTCGTCCGGGTCGAAGACGCGCTCGCCGACGGTCTCGCCGTCGACGGTGCGATAGAAACAGGACTCGTAGCCGGTGTGGCAGGCGCCGCCGGTCTGGTCGACCAGGTAGAGGAGCGCGTCGCCGTCGCAGTCGACGCGGACCTCCGCGATTTCCTGCGTGTGGCCGCTGGAGTCGCCCTTCTTCCAGAGTTCGTCGCGGCTGCGCGAGTAGTAGTGGGCCAGGCCCGTCTCGCGGGTCCGGTCCAGCGCCTCCTCGGTGACGTACGCGAGCATCAGCACCTCGCCGGTGTCGGCGTCCTGTGCCACCGCTGGTAGCAGCTCCTGATCGTCGAAGGCCAGGTCCGGCTCGGCGGGCTGGGCGGCGTCGCTCATGGACGAGCGGAGGCGCGTGGCCCGGATAGGCTTTCTGCTAGCGACGTTCGAGCGGCGTAGTCGCTACGCGAACCCGAGCGCGGCGACGGCCGTGAACAGGACATCGCCGTAGACGAGCGAGAGGAGCAGACCGAAGAACATGGGGACGATGAAGGGGATGCCCGGCGATATCCACACCTCGTCGGCGGTGGTGAGTACCTCCAGGCCCTCGCGCAGTTGGTCCGGCGAGGTGCCGTAGGCCGACCCCTCGATGTCGTCGAGGAAGGCCGCGGCGCCCCAGGGGTCGTCGTCGGGGGTGGTGGTAGCGGCTCCCGGTTCGGCGGCGTCCGTCGCGGGTGCGGCGGCGTCGGTCCCGTCGGCGGACACGCCGCCGTCGGTTGCCAGGCCGCCGTCGCCCGGGGCGTTCGGCTCCGCGGGGAGTGTCGACGGATTCCGCAGCGCGTCCGGGTCGGCCCGGAGCGCGGCCAGCGACTCGCCGCGCCACTGGAGGTACATCCGCAGGGCGTCGAGGTCGAGGCCGCCGCGGGTGAAGCCGTCGGGCGTCTCCAGGAGCATGCCGTACTCGTCGGTCGCCCGGTCCCAGGAGACTGGCTTCCCGATGAGCATCGGCCAGCCGACGTGGCCGCGGACGAGGTTCCCCAGCGCGACCGCCACCGGGTAGGCGGCGCCGACGACCACCGTGTTCGAGAGGATGGTCAGCGAGAAGACGCCGACCGGCGTCGGTTCGAGTGGCAGCGCCGCCCACGGCAGGTAGAACACCGGATAGACGGGAAAGAGGACGGCGACGACGTAGAACGCCTTGGCGTCCGCGCCGCCGAAACTGCCCATGTACCAGAACGCCGTCGACAGCGGCACGATGAACCCGACGCTGATGGCCACCTGCAGGAAGAACAGCCGGTCGCCGGTCGCCCACGCACCGGCGCCCTCCCAGAGCAGGAGGACGACGGCCAGGACGGCGAGGGGTTTCCAGGTCCGGTTGGGGACCCGGCGGGTTTTCACGTCGCGCCAGGCGGCCCACCCCAGGACCGGAACGGCGACCAGGCGAAGCAGGTCGGGCGTCGATGCGAGCACGATTCGGTGAAGCGACCGGTCCGGTATAGCGTTTGCGGCGCCGATGATTCGTATGGTGTCTGGAGAAAATAACGACAGTTAACGCCAGGGACAACTCGAAAGCCCCGGCGTGTTCGCCTCCCGGGACTCGTTGCGGTCCTCGCCTCCCTTCGGTCGGCTGCGGTCCTTATTCCGGAAGACTCGCTTCGCTCGTCTTCCGACGTTCGCCTCACTTCGTTCGGCTCACCGTCGTCCGGGTTCGGCGAACACGCCGCCCCTTTCATTCCCACCCTAGTTGATTGGTCGACAGTCGTAGAACGTCGAAATCGCCGTCGGCGCTACGCGTAGGCCTCGAACTCCTCGCCGAAGAGGAGGAAGTAGCCCGTGCCGAGCAGACCGATGGCGGCGGCGACGGTGAAGGCGATTTCGGGGGTGACGAACTCCCAGAGGTAGCCGCCGAGGGCGGCGCTGGGGATGACGACGGTGTTCCGGAGGAGGTAGTAGGTCCCGGTGACGCGGCCGCCGGCGTCCTGTTCAGCGGGGCCGACGATGAGCGCCTTGTGGGAGGGGAGGCCGGCGAAGCGGAGCCCGGAGAACGCGAAGACGAGGACCATCGCCGTCGCGCTCGCGGGCGCGTTGATCAGGACGACCGGGAATATCGCGTAGACGGCGAAGCCCAGCGCGACGACGGGCTTGAGACCGACTCGCTCCGCGGCCTTGGCTGCGGGGGCCATCACCAGGAGG
>Ga0075106_1000103_pt1 | contig 46508 bp, 42 predicted proteins | sample AntDeeMetag02WF4_FD_69796 | JGI IMG/M metagenome (GOLD analysis project Ga0075106, IMG submission 69796) | Saline lake microbial communities from Deep Lake, Antarctica - Antarctic Deep Lake Metagenome 02WF4 | ecosystem: Environmental > Aquatic > Non-marine Saline and Alkaline > Saline | place... | reverse complement strand
CGACCTGATGCAGTTCTGGATCACCGACGAAACCGGCAACAGCACCTGGATCACCGACCTCCAGTGGGAGCTCGGTGACGGGTCGACCGACGCCGGCTGGTACGCCGACAACAGGTACCAGTCCGCCGGTAGCTACACGGTCACCCTCACGGCCACCGACAACGAGGGCACCACGAGCACCCACTCGGTCGAGGTCACCATCTCCTGATGGGACCGACGCCATCCGATTCGAATAGCGACGCAACCACGCGACCTACCGACGACACGACAATGTCAAAGCAAAACGCGAACGACGGCAACGAATCGAACGGACGACGTATCGACAGCGTCTCGCGACGAGACGTACTGAAGGCCACGGGCGCAACGGCGCTGACGGCCGGCCTCGCGAGCAACCTCATCGGCTCGGCGGCGGCGGTCGGCATTCCGACACCGCGGCTCCAGCGGGACGGTAACGAACTGGTCGACCCGAGCGGCAACCAGGTCATCCTCCGGGGCGTCAACATCGCCGATCCGGCCCGCCTCGCCCGCAGCTGGCGGGGGAAGGACTCGATGGGCGTCTTCGAGAAGGCGACCAACACCGACGACTCGAACGACGGCGGCTGGCACAGCCACATCCTCCGCGTGCCGACCCAGCCCCAGGACATCGCGGACGTCGGCTCGGGCGGCGTCGGCAGCATGCCTCACGGCGACGACTGGGGCCCGCTCCTGCCCGGCCAGTTCGACGAGTCGGACATGGAGGCGTACTTCTCCAACTACATCGACCCGCTCGTCGACGCGGCCGAGGAGAACGGGACGTACATGATGATCGACTATCATCGGCACTTCCCCATCTTCCACCAGCCACAGCACGAGGAGGACATCGGTGACTACGAGTGCGGGAACGAGAGCTTCCCGAACGACCTCGGCTTCTGTGGCGAGCGCGGCGTTCTCTGGCACGGAGAGGACCAGGCCGACCAGCTCGACGGCTACACCGAGGAGTACGCCGCCGAACTCGGCCAGGAGCTCGAGATGTACTGGAACTTCGTCGCGCCCCGGTATGCCGACCGGACGCACGTCATCTACGACATCTTCAACGAGCCGACCGGTCCGTACGCCGGTGACTGGGGCTCGCCGACGTCGCTTCCCGCAAGCGGCGAAGAGGGCGATGGGAACGCTTCCTACGACGACTCCGCGAACCAGCAGTACTGGGACATGTGGGTCGACCGGGCGCAGCCCTGGGTCGACATCGTCGAGGAGAACGCGCCCGCGAGCGTCAAGACCATTGGCTCCCCCCGGTGGAGCCAGCTGACCTACTGGGCCCCGACCAACGAGTTCGACGGGGACAACATCTGTTACACGGGTCACGTCTACACCCACGAGGGCATGCGCCCGCTCTCGGAGTCCTTCGGCACGGCGGCCGAGGAGGTCCCCGTCTTCTTCAGCGAATTCGGCTGGGCCCAGGGCGGCGGCAAGGACGGCTTCAACTTCCTCGAAGGGACGGCCGACGAGTACGCCGAAGGCTTCGAGAACTTCATCGACGACTACCCGGTCCACCCCATCTGCTGGAACTTCGACCACACGTGGGAGCCGGCGTTCTTCCAGCACGACTCGAGCCAGGACGGCAACTGGGAGATCCACCCGTACCAGGACCGACCCGGTCAGTGGTGGCAGGAGTATCTCGCGGCCAACGCGGAGAACGACATCCCCGGCGAGAGCGACGACGAGACCGACACGCCGGTAACGACGACAACAACGACGTCGACGCCCGAAACGGACACGCCGGACACGGAGACGGAGACCGACACGGAGACGGACACCGAGACCGACACCGAGACGGAAACGGATACCGAGACGGAATCGGACACTCCCTCTGGCGACCTGATCGCCTCCATCGATCCGGGGGCGACGTCCGGTTCGACCGGCGACCTGATGCAGTTCTGGATCACCGACGAAACCGGCAACAGCACCTGGATCACCGACCTCCAGTGGGAGCTCGGTGACGGGTCGACCGACGCCGGCTGGTACGCGGACAACCGGTACAGTTCCAGCGGTAGCTACACCGTCACCCTGACCGCGACGAACAACGAGGGGACTTCGAGCACGACCTCGGTGGAAGTCTCGATCTCCTGACGACTGATAGTGACGCGAAAGCGGTGACGACCCCGCGCTACGCGACGCGCGGATCCTTCGGCCCCGGCAGGGGGACTCGGGCCCAGCCACCGCGGCCGGGGCCGGGCGCCGACGGCCGAACTGACGCTGCGGCCCACTGCACCATCCGGTGGTCGCCCGCTCCGGGGTAGCGGACCTCGGTTCGACGGTTCCGGGACGGGCGACTCGCCGCCGTCGGACGGCGGTGAACGGAGGGCTCTGCTACCGGAACCGGCCACGACGAATCACGAGACAGACCACGCCGTTCCCGGTCACCGTCGGGCACGTTACGGGGGTAACTGCCGCTCGACAGCTACCGGGACTGGCCGACGAAGATACCAACCGACGATGATATCCACAGACGCGGACGGACCGAGATCCGACGCGACCGAACCGGCGACGGGACGCCGATCACGCGACGAGCAGCGAGACGGGAGCGCCGGCGATTCCGAGACGACTGGCGGACGAGCGTTCCCGCGCCCCGTCGAGAGCGGTGTGCCAATCGGGGCCGACGGGATGCGGTTCGTTCCCGGGGGTTCGCCGACCGATCGAACTGCTGGTGGGGAGGACCAGCACGCCCGAACCCGGCCAGCGGCGACTCGAACAGCGATGCGACTACTGGCCCACCGACCACCGACTCGTCGGACGGCCGCGATTTCGGTCGAGCGGGCCACTCGAACCAACACATGACACGACGAACGAACGACGCAGACGGACGGGACGACGGACCGAGTAGCGACGACGAGTATCACGGATCGAACGTGGAGGAAGAATCCGCTGGAACCCAGCACCGGCGCGACTTCCTGAAGGCCGGCGCGACGGTCGGCGCGGGCGCGTTCGCGCTCGGACTGGGCGACCAGGCGGCCGCGGCCACGGTGACGGATCCGTCGAACCTCGACATCTACCTGCTGTTTGGCCAGTCGAACATGGAGGGGGCGGGTCCGATCGAGGCACAGGACCGGGAGACCAATCCCCGGATCCACCTGCTCGCGGATCTCGGTTGTTCGAACCTCGACCGGGAGTACGGCGAGTGGTACCAGGCCGAACCGCCGCTCAACCGGTGTAACGCGGGGATCGGTCCCGGCGACTACTTCGCGAAGACCATGATCGAGGAGATGCCCGAGGACGGGGGAATCGGCCTGGTCCCCGCGGCTGTCGGCGGAGCCGACATCGCCCTCTTCCAGAAGGGCGCGCCCATCGGCCGGAACGACCGCGACATCCCCTCGCAGTTCGACGGCGGCTACCAGTGGCTGCTCGACCTGGCCCAGCAGGCCCAGCAGGTCGGCACGATCAGAGGCATCCTGTTCCACCAGGGCGAGACGAACACCGGCGAGGCGGAGTGGCCATCCGTCGTCCAGGGTATCGTCGAGAACCTGCGTTCGGACCTGGGCATCGGCGACGTTCCGTTCCTGGCCGGCGAGGTGCTCTACGACGGCCAGGGCGGGTGCTGTGGCTCGCACAACGCCCTGATCAACGAGCTTCCGGACGTCGTCTCGAACGCCCACGTCGTCTCGGCCGAGGGACTCGCGGGCCAGGATTACGCCCACTTCACGACCGAAGCCTACCGTGAGTTCGGGCGCCGGTACGCCGAGGAGATGCTGGAACACGTCGACGTCGACGAGGGCGGTACCGGTGGGGACTCGGGCGGCGATAGTGGTACCGGTGGGGACTCGGGCGGCGGTTCCAGTGACGAATCGGGCGGCGACTCCGGTGGTACCGGCGAGTACCCCGCGTGGTCCGCGAGCGACGTGTACCGCGAGGGCGACCGGGTCGTCCACGACGGCCGCGTCTGGGAGGCCCAGTGGTTCACCCAGGACCAGGAACCCCGCGAGGAGGACTGGTACGTCTGGCAACCCGTCGAGGACGCCGGCTCCGGCGGTAGCGACACCGGAACTGCCGGGGGTTCGAGCGGTGACTCTGGCGGAGATTCGGACGGGAGCGCTGGGGGCGATACTGGCGCCGACACCGGCGGTTCCGGGGGGTCAACCGTCGACCCGCCCGAGAGCACCGGCGACCTGATCGCCGAGATGAGCCCGAGCACGACGTCGGCGGGCGTCGGCGAGCGCGTCACGTTCGGCGTCACCGACACGACCGACTCGGGAACCTGGATCGGCTCGCTGTCGTTTGACTTCGGGGACGGCGATTCGGCCACGGGCTGGTGGGCCGAACACGCCTACGACTCGACTGGCACCTACACCGTCGCGCTGACCGCGACCAACAACGAGGGCGGTTCGACGACCCACGAGGTGGCGATCACGGTTTCGTAGACCGAGCGACAGCTCGCCCGGTCGGCCAGCGGTCCTCCGGACCGCCCGGCGTGGCCCGGCGAGCGATTCGAACGAGAACCGACCGACCCATCCCGCGCTCGACCGCAACGGGACGGACCGCCGCTCGGCGCCACGTCCTCGACTGCGGTGACCGGGATCGCGAGATCAACGCACGCAGCTGATTCACACCAATGACACGAGACACGATCGACGACGGCAACGACGAACGAACGACTGAGGCGACCGACGAACACCCGGCCGACGGACCGCCGGCTGACGGCGACGGCCGACCCGCGCTCGCGGACCTCGCACGCCGGGATGTCCTGAAGGCGAGCGCCGCGGTCGGCGCCGCCGGTCTCGGACTCGGCCTGGGCAATTCGGCCACGGCACAGACGGCCGATGAGATCTGCGACTCGGAGTACGGCAAGATCGACGTCGGCGACGGCTTCACCGTCATGGACAATCAGTGGAGCATGTCCGACGTGCCCCAGTGCGTCTGGCTGAACGACGACGGGAGCTACGGCTACGACTTCGACGCCTCGAACGGGAGCGGCGGCCCCAACTACCCGGAGGTGTACATCGGGACGCGCCCGTGGGGCGAGGATACGGGGGTCGCGGAGTTCCCCATCCAGCGCCGCGACGTCGACCAGTTCGAGATGGCGGTCGACGCCGACTACAGCCAGTCCGGCGGCGAGTGGAACTGGGCCGAGGAGTGGTGGCTGATGGAACAGCCGCCAGGCCAGGAGACCGGGACCCACGTCTACGAGATCATGTTGCTGCTAGACTGGAACGACCAGCACGACCACGGCGGGATGGAGAACGAGGCCGCCTGGACCGACCAGTACGGCAACACGGTCGACCACTGGACGACCTACGACGGCGGCGGTACCGACGCCACGTTCCCCATCTTCCGCGTCCAGGGTGGCTACGGCGGCGGCCCCATCGACATGACGGAGATCATCGACTACGTCAGCGCCAACCTCGGGGCCAGCGGCGACCTGTGGCTCTCCGGTATCGAACTCGGCAACGAGTACTGGGAGGGCGCAGTCGGTGAGACGACCTACAACTCCTTCGAGGTCACTATCAACGGGTCGACGTACACCAGTGGCAGCGGCAGTAGCGACTGGACGCCGACGCCCGACACAGACACACCGGAGACGGGCACGCCGGATACTGAAACGGACACGCCGGAGACGGACACACCAGACACCGACACGCCGGAGACGGAAACCGAGACCGAACCGCCGACGTCCGGCGACCTGATCGCCTCGATCGATCCGGGGACGACGTCGGCATCGGTCGGCGACACGGTCCAGTTCTGGATCACCGACGAGACCGACGGCGGCAGCTGGATCACCGATCTCCAGTGGGAACTGGGCGACGGCTCGACGGACATGGGCTGGTACGCCGACAACCGCTACCAGTCCGCCGGCAGCTACACCGTCACGCTGACCGCGACGAACAACGAGGGCGACACGAGCACCGACGAGGTGACGGTCCAGATCTCCTGACCGAACTGCCAGGCTCGGTATCGACGGGCGCCGACTCGAATCGAGACGCAGCTGACGGCACGGCGGCCTACTAACGATGACAACCGACGACAGACCACGCGACGCGGCGGGGGGAACAGGGGACGAACAGACGCAAGCAGTGGGAGGAACAGGTGACAAACAGACGCGAGCGGCGGGGACGACTGGCGACGGGGGGACCACCAGGCGGACCGCGCTGAAGACTATCGGCGCGACCGTCGGCGGCCTGGCGCTGACGGGCGACGTCAGCGCAGGGGTTCCCACGCCGCGGCTCCACACCGACGGGAAGTGGATACGGGACCCGAACGGGAACGAGGTCCAGCTCCGCGGCATGGCGCCGGCTGATCCGGCGTTCTACCGGCGGACGCATTCCAAGTCGTTCGAAGAGGTGCTCCGGTGGGCGACCGACGAGTCTCGTGGGTGGCACCCGAACGTCGTTCGCCTGCCGTTCACGCAGGACAACGTCGACTACTACGGCATCGACACGCTGGTCGAGGAGTTCATCCGACCGTCGGTCGACCTGCTGGCCTCTCGTGACGTGTACGCGCTGATCGACTTCCACCTCATCAGACCCTACACCCAGGACGCGACCGAGACGTACAACGAGGAGAACGACGAGGAGCTGGCGCCCATCGGCGACGTGATGGAGACGTTCTGGAGCGCCGTCGCCCCGGAGTTCGCCGACGACGAACACGTCATCTACGAGCTGTTCAACGAGCCGACCCAGCCGGCGATGTACGGCGACGACGCCGGTGCCTGGCAGGCCTGGCGCGACGCGGCCCAGCCCTGGGTCGACCTGATTCGCGAGCACGCGCCGGAGACGCCCGTCATCATCGGTTCGCCACGGTGGACGTCGGTCACCCACATGGCGCCGAAGTACCCCTTCGAGGGAGAGAACCTGATCTACGCGGCCCACATCTACCCGGACAACGGCGCGCCTGCCGAGTTCGACCAGTACTACGGCGAACCGGCCAACGACGTCCCGGTCGTCGTCACGGAGTTCGGCTGGGACCCCGCCGGGGTGAACATCGATCAGGGAACCAACTCAGAGTGGGGCCAGCCCTTCCGTGAGTGGGCCGAGGGCTACGAGAACATGGGGTGGATCTCGTGGTGTTTCGACGATAGCTGGGCGCCGACGTTCTTCGATTCGCCGGGCGAGGGCGCGAACGAGCCCTGGACGCTGAAAGACGGCGACGAGCAGATGGGCGGGTATATCAAGACCTGGCTGGAGGAGACCCAGGACGACAGCATTCCCGAGAGCACCATCGACGATTCCATCGCCCCGCCGGCGCCGTCGAACCTGACTGTCTCCCGGACCTCGGAGATCAGTGTCGAGGTGTCCTGGGACGCCGTGACCGACGAGGGCGAGGCCGGCCTCTCGCACTACGCGATCGCCGTCGACGGCGAACCGAGCCAGGAGTCCCTGCCCGACACCACGTCCGCGTCGGTCACCGACCTCGACGCGGCGACCACCTACGAGATCGCCGTGCGGGCCGTCGACGGCGCCGGCAACGAGTCTGCCCCGGCGACGGTGATCGCCGAGACCATCGCCACGGACGCGGAGCAGTCGCCCTTCAACGGCCCCCATACGATCCCGGGGCGGATCGAGGCCGAAGACTTCGACGAGGGCGGCCAGGGTATCTCCTACTACGACACTTCGTCGTCGAAGCAGGGCGGCGCCGACTACCGCGACACCGCGGTCGATGTCGGTACCTCGGCCAACTCGGGGTACAACGTCGGCTACATCGACACCGGCGAGTGGCTGGAGTACTCCGTCCAGGTCGACTCGGGCGACTCGCTGCTCACCCACGTCAACGCCGCGGCCGGCGAGGGCGGCGGTGGCACCCTCCGGATCGACGTGGACGACGAGACCGTCGCCACCCAGGACGTCTGGCAGACCGGTGGCTGGTCGAACTGGGAGGAGATCCGCGTCGGCAGCCTCGACCTGCCAGCGGGCGAGCACATCGTCCGGGTCACCGCCGAGGCCGGCGCCTGGAACTTCGACTGGATCGAGTTCGGCGACGGGAACGGCGGTACCGGGACTGAGACCGAGACAGAAACGGAGACGGAAACTGAGACGGAGACGGAGACTGAAACTGAGACGGAGACGGAGACTGAGACGGAGACTGAGACCGAGACTGAAACGGAAACTGAGACCGATGACCCGTCCGGAGGGACGCTGGTGGTCAACGACTACGACGGGGGCCCGTCGTGGTCGTCCAACTGGAACGACCTCGGTCAGTGGTGCGGGGCCGGCTCGTTCGAGAACGGCGGCGGCGAGGTTTCCGACGGCGCCCTGGTCCTGGAGTACGACAACGGCGGCTGGTTCCAGGAGCAGATCAATCGGGACGTGAGCGAGTACTCCTCGCTGGTCCTTAGCGTCAGCGGTGCCAATGGGGGTGAGGAATCGGAGGTCCAGTTCAGCATGGGCGGGGCGCGAGGCCTGCTCGCCGACGTCACCGACGATTCGATCGGAACGAGCACGTCGGACGTGGCGGTCGACCTCGAATCGGCGGGGGTCGACTCGTCCTCGTCCACTCTGGCCGTCCGACTGAACTTCTGGCAGGGCGGCAGCAGTACGCTGGAAATCGACGAGATCAGACTCGAATAGCGACGCAACTGACACGTTCAGGATACAACACAATGACGAACGACGATACACGCGACGACGGGGAACTGACGGACGGACAGAAGACGAGCGAAACGGCGACCGAGTCGACCGATCCCGACGGGGCGGACGGGCCGACGGATGCCGAAGTCACCGCGGAGGCGGCCGGCGTCCTGGACTCGATCGACCGGCGGGACTACATGAAGGCGGTGGGGGCGGCCGCGGCCGCCAGCGCCATCGGCGGGGCAGCGTCCTCGCCCGCGACGGCCGAGACCGCCGACACCTCGCTCGGCGTCGACGACCGGATCCAGGAGCACCGAACCGGTGAGCTCGCGATCACGGTCCAGAATTCCGACGGGTCGACCGTCTCGAACGCCGACGTGACGGTCGAACAGCAGTCCCACGAGTTCGACTTCGGGACGGCCGTCAACGCCAACACCTTGATCAACAACTCCAGCGAGGGGGACAACTACCGGGAGTACATCCCGGAGCTGTTCAACACGGCGGTGATGGAGAACCGCCACAAGTGGGATTTCTGGGAGAACGAGCAGCAACTCGCCGACGAGGCGACCCAGTGGATCCTCGACCAGGGCATGGACATGCGCGGTCACGTCTGTCTCTGGGGTCGTGAGGACGTCGCTGCCATCCCGTCTGACATCCAGACGGCCATCGATAACGAGGACGAGCAGACGATCCGCGACCGGACGATGGACCACATCGAGGAGATCATCACCCACTACGGCGACGACCTCACCGAGTGGGAAGTCGTCAACGAGGTGATGCACACGTACCAGATGCAACTCGGTGTCTACGGCGACCAGATCAATACCGACGAACCCTGGACCGGCGAGGTCGTCCCGTGGACCTCCGACCTGCTGGCGGACTGGTATAGCCACGCCGCCGACGTCATCGAGCAGAACGACCTGGACCTGGACATCGCGGTCAACGACTTCAACCAGTTCGCCTACGGCTACACCGACGACCGCTACGTCACCCAGATCCAGCACCTCACCGACAACGCCACGGACATCGACATCGTGGGCCTCCAGGCCCACGCCGCGGCCCGGACCGGCGAGTACAACTCCAACGACAACCCCGACGGCCGCATCTCGGCCAGCCAGGTCGTCCAGGAGATGAACAAGTGGGCCGACCTGGGTGCACGACTCAAGATCACGGAATTCGACACGTACAACGGTGACGACTGGAACAGCGACCAGGAGCGCGCCGACATGCTGGAGAACTACCTCCGGGGCGCGTTCTCGCACCCCGGCTGTGACGCGTTCATCATGTGGGGCTTCTGGGACGGGCGCCACTGGGAGAACGAGGCACCGCTGTTCTACGACGACTGGTCGGAGAAGCCGGCCTACGACGTCTGGACCGGCCTCGTCTTCGACGAGTGGTGGACCGAGGAGAGCGGTACCACGGACGGGTCGGGCGCCTACTCGACGAGCGCCTTCCTCGGCGAACACGAGATAACCGTCTCCACGGACAGCGACTCGGCGACGACGACGGTTTCCGTCACCGACACCGGTACGGCGTCGGTCACCATCGACGTCGAGGGCGATGGCACCGGGACCGAGACGGAGACGGAGACTGACACCGAGACGGAGACTGACACCGAGACCGAGACGGATACCGAGACCGAGACCGACACTGAAACCGAACCGCCGTCCGCTGGGGACCTGATCGCCTCCATCGACCCCGGCGCGACGTCCGGGTCGATCGGCGACCTGATGCAGTTCTGGATCACCGACGAGACGGGCAACAGCACCTGGATCACCGACCTCCAGTGGGAACTCGGGGACGGCTCGACCGGCGCTGGCTGGTACGCGGACAACCGGTACCAGTCCGCCGGCAGCTACACCGTGACGCTCACGGCGACCAACAACGAGGGCGACACGAGCACCGACGAGGTGACGGTCCAGATCTCCTGATCTGACCGGCGCCAGTCCGTCGACGTTCCCGATTCGGCGGGCGCTATCACCTGGCGTCGACGGGCGACACCAAGAACCGGCGAACGACTGCTCGACGACGCAGACCAGCGACCAATGACACGACCGACGACCGACGCCGACGACACGGGGGAACAGGGCGACAGAACGAACGGGGACAGAGAGACCGGCCCGCGGGGAAGTGACCGAGACGTGCCCGGAGACGCGCCGAGCGGCGGCTCCCGGCGCGATTTCCTGAAGGCCACGGCCGGCGCGAGCGCCGTCGCCGCGGGGATCGGATTCGGCGTCAGCGGCTCCGCGTCGGCGGGGATTCCGACGCCGTGGCTCGAACGCGACGGGAACCTGATCCGGGACCCTAGCGGGAACGAGGTGATTCTCCGCGGGGTGAACATCCCCGACCTGAAACGGTTGAACTCGGACAACTACTACTCTTACAGCGTCAACCAGTACATCACCTGGGCGACGAACGGCAACTCGCCGCCGGGAACCGAGGACGAGAACGGCTGGTACTCGCGGGTGATCCGCCTGCCCTGCCAGCCGGTCGACATCGGCGGGCACGACCCAGGTGCGGCCCCGCCGGCACCCGGCTTCGACCAGGGACAGCTCGACAGCTACCTGGAGAACCACCTGCGACCGGCCGTCGAGACGTGCGCCGAGCAGGGCGTCTACGCCATCGTCGACTACCACCGCCACCGCGGGGAACACGACGAGACGCTCCACTACACGAGCGACGAAATCGACGCGGAGATCCGCATGTTCTGGGAGACGGTGGCACCCGAGTTCGCGGAGGACTCTCACATCCTCTACGAGCTGTACAACGAGCCGACGGCGCCGTATGCCGACGAGACAGACCCGACGTCGGACTCCCAGGCCGCACAGGAGACCTGGGCGACGTGGAAGGAGACGGCCCAGCCGTGGGTCGATCTGATCCGCGAGCACGCGCCGCGGAATCTGGTCCTCATCGGCTCGCCCCGCTGGAGCCAGTGGACCGCGCAGGCGCCCAACGACGAGTTCGAGGGGGACAACCTGGCCTATACTGGCCACGTCTACGGGCAGGAGAACATGCGCCCGCTATCGGAGTCGTTCGGCGAACCCGGGGAGGAAGTCCCGGTGTTCATGACCGAGTGGGGGTACAAAAACGGGCGCGCGCCGTACCTTTCCGGGACGACAGACGTACAGGGCCAGCAGTTCCAGGAGCTGTTCGAGAACTACCCGCTCCACCCGGTGCCGTGGATCTTCGACTTCCGGTGGACGCCACAGTTCTTCAACCGGGAGTCCCGCGACGACTTCGAACTGCTCCGGAACAACGAGACCCACGGCGGGCTCGTCAAGGACATCCTCTACGAGAACCGTAACTCAGACCTGCCGAGCGGCGACGGCGGCGGTTCGACGACCGATCCGTCCACGACCACGACGGCGCCACCGACCACCACGACGACTGCGCCGCCGACCACGACGACAGAGGCGCCGCCGACCACGACGACTGAGCCACCGACCACCACGACCGAACCGCCGGAAACGACGACCACGACAGAGCCGCCGACCGAGTCGCCGACGCCGGACGGCACCGCCCTGCTGGTCAACGACTACGACGGGGACCCGGCCTGGTCGGGCGAGAACGACCTGGGCAACTGGAACGGCGCGGGCTCGCTGGCCAACGACGGCGGCGAAGTCGTCGATGGAGAACTCGTCCTGGAGTACGACGGCGGTGGCTGGGTCGTCGAGCAGGTCAACCGGGACGTCTCGAACTACGACCAGCTGGTGTTCAGCGTCCGCGGTGCCAGCGGCGGCGAGGGAAGCGACTTCGTCCTCGACGTCGGCGGCGTCCGGGCCCAGTTCAGCAGCGTCGCCGGGTCGGCTATCACGACGAGTACGACCGACGTCGCCGTCGACATGGACGCCGCAGGGATCGACCGCTCGTCACCCGGTGAGCTCCGCTTCGACTTCTGGGCCGGTGAGCAGGGGAGCAGTACGATTTACGTCGACGAGGTGCGATTCGAGTAGGCCGAATCCGGCGATCTGTCCGCCCCCTCCGCCTGTTCGCCGGGGACAACCCATCCCTGGCACGACCACTAGTTAGTATATTTATTCAAGACGGACGACAAATTTAACTGGCCTGAACCGTTAATGTAAGACGCAATGGTAAAAAGACGAACCATAATCAAGAGCAGCATCGCGTTCGGGAGCCTCGGGATGGCGGCGACGGCCCTCGGCCAGGAATCCTCGCTCGTCGTCCACTCCTTCGACGGTGGAACGTATCCGGGATCGAACGATCTGGGCAACTGGGCCGGCGCTGGCAGTTTCGCAAATGGCGACGGCACGGGCGAGGTGTCCGACGGCGCGCTCCGACTCGAATACGACAACGCCGGCTGGTTCGGTAGCAACGTCCAGCAGTCCGTCTCCGACGCCTCGACGCTGAACCTCGTGGTACGGGGCGACAGCGGCGGCGAAGAGAGCGACTTCGTCCTCGGCGTCGGCGGTGCCAAGGACCTGCTCTCGGACCTCACCGACGACACCATCGGCACGGAGTGGTCGACGGTCTCCGTCGACCTCTCGGCCGTCGGTGGCGATCCTGACAACCCGCAGGCGGTGCGGTTTAACTTCTGGCAGGGTGCCTCGGGAGCCATCGAGATCGCCACCATCTCGTTTGCCTCCGGGTCCGAAGTGCCGACGGACACGCCGACGACGACCGCACCGCCGACGACGACGGACACTGATACTGAGACGGAGCCAGAAACTGAGACGGAAACGGAGCCGGACACCGAGACGGAGACCGACACCGGTGGCGAGTCGACGTGGGACGTCCCGTTCCCGGACCGACCGCCGGAGCCGGATACGCTCCCGTCTGATATCACGGGCAGTACGACGGTCGCCGAACTGTACGAGCACTTCGACGACCCGTACTCCGTCCCGCGGAGCTTCCTGGACTACATGCCAAGTGGGACCTCGTCGGACGCCGAGAAGGCCGACCAGTTCGGCTACGACGCCACGGCCGTCCAGAACAACATCCAGGACGGCTCGCTGACGCTGGACGCGCTGGGGTCGCAGGCACTCCCGCTGGTGCAGCAACTCGCCGACAACGACTTTCCCGCGCACGCGACGGTGAAGCTCCTCCCGCGTCTGGCCCTCCTACCGGACGAGACGGCGGACCCCGGCACGCACGACGAACCCGCGACCGTCTGGGAGGAGACCGCCGGACCGACGAACGCGACGAACGGACCCGGGCAGTTAATCCAGGACCGCTGGCCGACTGACGCCCGCGACTACCAGCCCGAGGAGGTCCGCGTCCGTGACCGCGTCCACGACCAGCCGGAGGACGACGACAGCCGCGACTGGGGGAACTCCGGGAATCTCCCCGACTCGGTGCTCAACAATCCGGACAACCCCCTTCTCGACATGGTCACGGACAAGGCCGACCCGCGCGGGGGTTCGCTGGGCGGTGACGGTTTCACCGCCAACGCGCCGATGGCCGCCGAGGCCCGGATGCACGAGAACAGCGGCAGCTACTGGAACCAGTACATCGTCCTCGAAAACACCAGCGACGTCCCGTACTTCGGGAACGGCGCGGTCATCACGTGGCTCGGTCCGTCTGGCGAGGCCGGCAACCTCTCTGATGGCCACTGGAACAACCCCCACCGGCCCGACTCGTCGCTGGGGCACCCCCAGCGCGACGTGATCGAGGTCATCCACCCCGACCACGAGGGCCTCTCGGCGTACGCAGTCCGCCTGGCGTTCCACGACGAACCCTACCACATGCGGACCATCTACCCAGGCCAGCAGGTCGCCATGGAGATCGGCACACCAGCTCACGAGGACCGCTGGACGTCCGCCTCGGCGCGCCAGGACCTCGTCGACACGATGCTGGACTCGCTCCACGTCGAACTCGAGACGAACCTCAACCGCAACGACCCGCTGATCGACGAGATCGACCTGACCTACCGCGTGCCCAACTGAGCGCGTCACGACCTGGGTCGCCTGCGTTGCGTCGCGACCGAAGGCCGGGCACCGGGCCCGCCGGTACCCGAACTGGTCCGTCGATTCAGGTCAGGCCGGGCCCGCCCCAGTCGGGGGCCCCCGCATCATTTCTTTCCGGCGCTCCAGTGCTATCACATGGACAGTACGGACGCAGCGATGCCGGCAAGTGCCCACGTCGGGCGCGTGGGTCTGGCGGTGAACGACCTCGATGCGATGGTCCAGTTCTACGCGGACGTCGTCGGCCTCCACGTCCGGTCCCGCGACGACGACAGCGCGACGCTCGGTGCCGGTGGCGACCCGCTCCTCGTCCTCCGTGCCGACCCGGACGCACCGGAACGCGGCCGCGAGGAGGCCGGCCTCTTTCACACCGCGTTCCGCTTGCCAGCGCGTGCCGCCCTGGGGGACGCCCTGAATCGTGTTCAGGACCGCTGGCAGCTATCCGGCGCGTCGAACCACCTCGTCAGCGAGGCGCTGTACCTCTCTGATCCGGAGGGTAACGGCGTCGAGATATACTGGGATCGACCACGCGAGGAGTGGCCAGTCACCGACGAGGGCCGCGTCGGGATGGACACCCTGCCGCTCGAACTCGACGGCCTCCGGGCGGTCGCGGCCGGTGACGACGCTGTGCCCCCCGACACCGACGTCGGTCACGTTCACCTGGAAGTGACGAACCTGGGGGGGGGCCCGCGAGTTCTATGTCGACGGGCTGGGACTCGGCGTCCGTCAGGCGTTCGGCGACGCCGCGCTGTTCGTCGCCGCGGGCGAGTACCACCACCACGTCGGGCTCAACACCTGGAACGGCCGGTCCGGGCCCGCGTCAGCCGATAGCCGGGGACTCGACTGGTTCGAACTCGTCGTCCCGGACGAGGCAGCGCTCGACACCGTCCGGTCTCGGCTGATAGATCAGGGGGCCGCCGTCGAGTCGACTGACGGCGGCCTGGCACTCTCCGACGCCGACGGCATCGGGCTTCGACTTCGTCGGTAGCGCCGATAGCCGGGCTTCGAGCGTCGGCTTCGGCCGTCGAATCGCCGCGAAACCCCGGGGGTGGCCGCCCTCACGACCGTAATTTTCCGCCCGGAAAATCTAAATCGGCTGATTTCGGGAGCGACAGCGCTTCGTTCGCCGGTTCGTGAACAGTCGGTAGTGTTCTGATCAGCACCGATTTCCTATAGCGTTATATAGTTTATAAGTAGTGACAGATCCGCCTCAGTCGTGGCGGTCGCTATTCGCTGATCACCAATATTCGAGGAAAAGCGGCCTCAGCTGCGGTGGTCGTCCAGCGCGTCGAAGCTATCGTCGGCGATGGCGGCGGCCAGGCCGGGGACGTCGACCTCGTCGACGAACTGGGGGTACTTGCGGCGGAAGTAGCCGACGACGTTCGTCACGTCGCGTTCCAGCAGTTCGCGGGCGTTCTCGTGGTCGGTGGGGACGGCCTGGGGCCAGTCGAAGACGGTGACGCCCTCGCTGGAGACGAAGACGTTGTACTCGCTCATGTCGGCGTGGACGAACCCCTCGTGGTAGGCCGTCTGCATCTCGTCGAGGACGAGTTCGAGGACGGGGATAACCTGCTCGTCTTCGAGTTTCGTCCGCGCGAGTTCGACGCCCGCTAACTTCTCCATCACGATGGCGTGGCGGTTCTGGTCGATGGGCTGGGGGACGCTGACGTCGGGGTACAGCGTCTCGAGGGCCTCGTACTCCCGCTCGGCGGCCTTGCGCGCGGTGTACTGCCAGGAGACGTGGTCGCGGTCGGACGTGTATTCGCGTTCCTTCTGGACCTCGCGGAAGTTGGTGTACCCCTCGCGGTGGAACTTCAGCGCGAGTGGTTTGTACGAGCGCACCTCGTAGACGTCGCTCTCCTTGCCGACGCCGAGCGGCGCGCCGAAGCCCTTTATCGTCCCGCGTTCGACCAGGGTGTGCAACGCCAGGGCGTCGTACCCCTCGAAGGTGAGTTTGAACCCCTCGTACTGGATGGTCTTCCGTTCGAGGAAGCCCCGGTCTTCACAGCGGTCCAGCCGGTAGTCGACGTTCTCGGCGGTGAGCCGGGAGAACTTCGGAATTTTCTCGCGGTCGACGTACTCCGAAAAGCGCATCCCCTGCTCGACGCCCGAGAGGAGGTGGAAGTCCTCCGCCTCGAGGTCCGCCATCTCGCTGGCGACGTTCTGGACCATCGACCGGCCGTAGACGCCGGACTCCTAAAAGGACAGCGCGTTGCCGCCGGAGGGTAATTCAAGGGGCCGGGCCGCCTACCCCGTCTGTGACAGACCCAGACGACGGCGCGAGTGACCTGCCCGGGGAACCGGACGGGCCGGCCGACTCGCCGGCGACAGACGACCTGACCGTCTCCTGTGAACGCTGCGACCGTGAGTGGGACCTCTCCGACGAACTCCAGGCCGTCGGCAACCAGGCCTTCGAGCAGTTCGCGCTGGACCACCGCCGCCACACCGGCCACTTCCCCGACAGCGTCGAGACCTGGCGTGCGAGGTGCCGGAACTGCCCGGAGGAGGCCGAACGACTCGACGAAGGAGCTGCTCATCGGTGGGCCGAGACGCACGCCCGCCACACGCGTCACGACGTCGAGATTCGGCACGCGACGGCCGACGAGACGTCGGTCGTCGAGGGATGACCGCGAAACGATTGGATAGGAGACATTTATTGCCGGCCCCATCGTAGCTCCGCCCGGTACACGATGAGCGTTCACCTCCAGCAGCGCGCCGTCGACGAGCTGGTGCACGAAGGACGGTATCTCTATCCGACGGCCGTCGTCCGGATGATCGAGCGATTTCACCCGCACGACGGCCCCGGCGTCTCCCGGTCCGTCATCTCCGCCTACGTCGGCGAAACCCTCCGCCGGCTGGACCAGCGAGCGCCGTTCTCGCCCGTCCAGTTCGAGCGACTGCTCGACGAACGCACGACCGACGCTGACCTGTGGCTCCCGAACTCGCTCTACGCGGTCGCGCCCGGCCGCATCAGCACCTATCCGCTCCGGTGGCACGAGCGACTTGGCGCGGTCAGCGACCCGGTCGCCTACGCCTCCGTCATCGGCGAGGACCTGGCGGCGGCGCGGGGGCTCGACCCTGCCGCGGACCTCCCGTCGATCCCGAAGTCGATGCTCCTCGACGCCATGACCGTTCTGGGGCAACTGGAGCGTCCGGCCGCCAGCGCGCTGGTGACAGACGCCAGGCTGGCGGGCCGGGTCCGCGTCGACCCGTTCCAGAACCCAGACGCCGACGTCACCGTCGTACCGGCTCCCGCCCAATCCCGACAGTCTGAGGGGCAGACTGCCGCACCTGGACCAGTGGGGCCGTCTGTGCCTGGCGACCGGAACCTCTGACTCCCGCACGCAGAGACCGGGCCGGCTAGAGCTCCTCGAACGAAGCGATCCGCTCGCGCCAGCTCTCCGGCAGCGGTCGAGACGCGCCCGCCGCGCGGTCGTAGGCGACCATCGTCGTCGTCCCCTCCGCGGCGACGTCGCCGCCTGAGCGGACCTCGTACTCGATGGGGAAACTCGAGCCACCCAGCCGCGGGACGCGGATGCCGACCGTCACCGAATCGACCATACCGACGGAGTGGCGGTACTGCAGGTCCAGGCTGGCGACGACGATGCCGACGCCGTCGCCCTCGGCCGATTCGGTGGCGAGCGACCGCGCCTCGTCGCCCAGCACCGTGTCGAGGTAGTCGACCCGGGCCTCCTCCAGGTAGGTCGCGTAGGTCGCGTTGTTGACGTGGCCGTAGGTGTCGACGTCGGAGTAGCGGACGTCGACCGTCGTCTCGAAGGAGAACTCCCTCGTCGTCCCGTCACCGGCGTCGGGGCCGTCGGCCTCGCGCTCGTCGCTCACGCCGCCATCAGCTCCTGGAACTGCTTGCGGACCTTCTCGACCTTGGGGGCGGCGTTGACGGAACAGTAGGCGTCGTTCGGGTTCTTCTCGAAGTAGTCCTGGTGGTACGCCTCGGCCTCGTAGAACGTCTCCAGCGGTGCGATCTCGGTGACGATGTCGTCGTCGTACGCCGACTGGAGGTCGTCGACGAACGCCTCGACGGCCTCGCGCTGGGCCTCGCCGTGGTAGAAGACGGCCGAGCGGTACTGACTCCCCACGTCCGGGCCCTCCCGGTCCTTCGTCGTGGGGTCGTGCGTCGAGAAGAACACCGTCAGGACGTCCTCGTAGGAGAGCACGTCCGGGTCGTACTCGACCTGCACGCACTCGGCGTGACCCGTCTCGCCGCGACAGACGGCTTCGTAGCTCGGGTTCTCGACACGCCCGCCGGCGTACCCCGAAGTGACCCGCTCGACGCCCGCGAGTTGCTTGAACACGGCCTCGGTACACCAGAAACAGCCGCCCGCGACCGTCGCGATCTCTGTGTCGGACATTACCTCCAGTTGGGCGCCTGGCCACTAAACCCTCACTCTCGACAGACGGTTCTCGATGCTCGTGTCTCGATTTCTCACCCGTGGTCAGTACAGGTGAGAGAGGTATCAAACGGGGTATCCTGGAAGGCAATCGGTTACCGAAACAACTCGAAAGCCCTCGGCGCGCTCGACGCGCCCTGAGCGGGATATCCTCGCTCCTCCGTCGCTCGGATAGGGCCCGCTCAGCCCCCGCGACCGCGCCTCGCCCTTTCATTCCTCAAGGGACGACATCGCGCGACCAGGGGAAGGGCAGGGCTGCGGTGGTGTGCCGTCCTGGAGGAATGAAAGGGCGAGCGGCGGTCGAACCCTCCCGGGCGATGTAAGCACCGGAGCGAAGTCGTTCGAGAGGCGCGGAGCGCCTTTCGTGATGACGAGAGAGCTTCGCTCTCTCGAACCACGAGGAGCGCAGCGAGTACCGCGACCCGAGCGCACCGAGGGCTTTCTGGCTGTTGTTGTCGCCGTTTCTTCCAGCACCAAATCTTCAGAATCACCCACTCAGTACTCACCCCCAACTAGCAATCACCTCGAATCGCGTCCCGTTCAGGACGTCGACGGGTAGCCGGCCGCTTCGATGGCTTCGAGCAACGCTTGCAACTCCGTCGCAGCGGGGTCGAACCGGATGCCGACCACACCAGTGGGCGAGGACGTCGCTGCCCACTGGACGCCCGGGAGGTTGATGAGCGCCGACGTCACCGCCCGTTCGGCCTCCCGTGAACGGACGCCGGGAACGTCGAGCGCGACCTGTTGCATGCGGACAAATACGCTGTTATCAGATATAATATTTTGGGGGACATGGGAAGACAGCTGATCACTACCTGTCGACTTCACCCATGATAGTGTCGAGGCTGCCGATAGTGGCCACCAGGTCGGCGACGAACTCGCCCCGGCCCATCACTGGGAGTGCCTGGAGGTTCGAGAACGACGGCCCGCGGATCTTGAAGCGGGCGGGCGTATCGGTGCCGTCCGAGCGGATGTAGATGCCGAGTTCGCCCTTCGCCCCCTCGACGGCGCTGTACACCTCGCGGTCGTTCTCGGGCCGGAGTGTTCTGGGGACGTTCGACTGGAGGGTCCGCTCGTCGTCGGGCCACGATTCCAGCAGGTCGACGCACTGCTCGACGATGCGGGCCGACTGCTCGACCTCCTGCATCCGGACGAGCAGGCGCGCGAGGTTGTCACAGCCGTCCTGGGTGACCACGTCCCACTCCAGTTCGTCGTAGTAGCCGTAGGGGTCGTCCCGGCGCAGGTCGTAGTCGATGCCCGACCCGCGGGCGACGGGGCCCGTGCAGCCGAACTCTCTCGCCCGTTCCGGCGGCAACAGTCCGGTGTCCATCGTCCGTTCCTGCAGAATCTCGTTGTTCGAGAGGAGGTCGTGGTACTCGACGACTTTGGGCGGGAGGCCGTCGACGAACTCCCGTATCTTCTCGAAGAACGCCGCGCGCGGCTCGGGCAGGTCCCAGGCGACCCCGCCCAGGCGGAAATAGTTGAACATCAGGCGCTGGCCGGTGAGGTCCTCCAGGATATCCTGGATCAACTCCCGGTCGCGGAACGCGTACATCCACGTCGCGTTGAACTCGCCGACGATGTCGAGCGCGTACGCACCGAGCGCCAGGAAGTGCGACAGCATCCGCGAGAGTTCGGCCGACATCGTCCGGAGCACCTGTGCGTACTCGGGAACATCGATGTCGGCCAGGCGCTCGGCGGCGCGCGCGTAGGCCCACTCGTTGCAGAGGCCGCCGCCGCCCCAGTCCCACCGGTCGGGGTAGGGCATGATCTGGTGGCGGTAGGTGCCCTGCTGGCACATCTGCTCCTCACAGCGGTGGATGTAGCCGATGTCGGGCTCCACGTCGGCGACCACTTCACCGTCCAACTCGACGAGCAGGTGGAGCACGCCGTGGGTCGAGGGATGGTGGGGGCCCATGTTGAGCAACATCGTGTCGGGCCCCACCTGCCGGTCTTCGAGGATTCGCTCGTGCTCGCGATACGTCACGATCTGTGGCTGGTCCTGGTCGTAGTCCTCGGTCAGCGGGTGGCCCTGCCACGTCTCCGGCAGGAGGATCCGCCGGAGGTCGGGGTGGTCGTCGAACGTCAGGCCCAGGAGGTCGTACGCCTCCCGTTCGTGCCACTCCGCCGTCTCGTACACCGGCGCCGCCGACTCGTTGCCGGGGTTGTCCTTCGGAGACGGGACGACCACGGACACCTCGTCGGTCGGGTCGTCGTACGTTTTGAGGTGATAGATCGCCTCGAACCGGTCGCCGTACTCCTGGGCCGTGACGCAGGCGCAGTGGTCGTAGCCCGCCTCCGCTTTCAGCGTCGAGAGAACCTCCTGGACGGCGTCGGCCCGGACCACCACCGCTGGCGCGTTGACGTGCTCCTCGTACTCCACCACGGCGTCGTCCGGCAGGCAGTCCGGGACGCCGTCGAAAACGGCCGCCTTCGTCCTCGTACCCTGTTGCTGCGTGGCTTCCATCGTCAGAAACTCCGAGCGGAACGGTTCTCGCGTTTCTGCCTCAGCTGTGGGGTGGGTTTATACGCGACCGCCGTCAGCCACCCCGCATGAAGTACGTCCGACTCGCTCTCGACCAGGACCCGGAGGTCCGCCACCCGATGCACCAGTTCGTCGTCGCCCACGAGGGCTACGAGGTGTCGCGCCTGCTGGAAGTAAGCTACAGCCAGTGGGGCGACGTCGGCGACGGCTTCGGCGTCCAGACCGCGCTGTTCCACGTCACGGGCTCGCCCGTGGAACCCTACGAAGCGGCTCTGCAGGGAACCGACGAGGTCATCGAGTACGAACTCTCCCAGCGGGACGATGGCTCGTTCTACCTCTACGTCCGCGGCGAACACACCGACGCCGACGACCGCCTCGTCGAGGCGTTCAGCCGGCAGGGCCTCGTCCTGATGATGCCGGTCGAGTTCCGCGCCGACGGCACCATGCGCGCGACGGTCATCGGCCCCGGGGAGACGGTCCAGCGCGCCCTCGACGAACTCCCGGACGCGTTCGACGTGGACGTGCTCTCCATCGGCGAGTACGACGCCCGCTACTTCGCCACCGGCGGCACGCTCACCGACCGCCAGTACGAGGCCGTCGAAGCCGCCGTCGACTGTGGCTACTACGAGGAACCGCGCAGTGGGAGCGTCTCGGACGTCGCGGAGGCGCTGGGCTGTGCGCCGGGGACTGCCGCCGAGCACCTGCGACGCGCCGAGGCCTCGGTGATGGCGGACGTCGTCTCCGACGGTCTCACCTGAGTATCGGCCACGCTCGCGCGAGGTCCGGAGCCCGGACCGCGCTACTCGTCGCCGGACCGGACTCTCACCGCGAGGACCGCGAGCGGGACGGCGGCGAGGGCCGAGACGACCGCTCCAACGCCGACGATAACGATCAGGGGCCCGAACGGCCGTGTCGCGACCGGGACGCGCACCGTCGCGGCCAGGGAAAACAGGAACACGGCGCCACAGAACCCAGACGCGACCGACCGAGGGGTCCGGGCCGACCGCGGTCCTGCGACCGTGAGCCCGAACGCCGGTGCGATTGCGACCGGGATGTGGTACGCGGTCTGTTCGAGCACGGCCCGGGCTGAACCGCCGTCTGTCCAGACGACGGGTTCGATGGCGGTGGCGACCAGTCCGGCTCCGAGCGCAGCGACGACGGCCACTTCGAGCGCGCCACGCACCGACCCGAGGCGGTCAGGGCGACGCAGGGCGATGGTGCCGGTCACGAGGTATATCGCCGCCAGCCCGCCGTACCACCCTGGTTCGTAGCTGGTCTGGGCCACTGCCGCGACGACGATACCGACGAGACCGAGACCGGCGATGATTCCGGCGAGTCGCCTGGGATCGCCGGTTCTGCATCTCCGTGTAGCGGCCACGACGCCGAGGAGCAGGACCCCGTACACCGCCGTCGGCGGGAGGACGAACAACTTGACGTTCTCCAGCCAGAGCGGGGCGGTGGCGAGTGCAACTGCGGCGTCGGCGTGGTACTCGCTGGTGTCTGCCGGTCCGTACACGAGATAGACGTTTTCGCTAACGAACTGTCCCCAGTCGGTCTCCGGCCCGGTCCAGGTCACTCGCCGACCGTCGACGTCAGGAACGGCCGCGGGGTCGCCCACATCGATAGTCTCGCTCGGTTCGTTGACCAGCTCCGTCCCCGGCGGGCCGACGACGGTGAACCGGTCGGCGTTGAGGAGCCAGCCGCCCCTGACGCTGCCCCTGTGCAGCGTCCCAGCGACGGTGAGCCCGAGGCGTGATTCGCTGGCGGCGCGCTCTCGGAACCGAAGCGTGACGTTCCTGCCGTCGACCGACGCGGTGACGGACGTTCTCGGCACTCTCGTTCCGGCGGGGTGTCCATATCCCTCCGTCGTGGCGGCCCAGGCGACGCGGTGGAGCGCGGCGGGCGACTCGGCGAGTTGATCCGCAGCGGATTGGTTGACGCGATTGATCACGACCCACGTCACGGACCCGTTTTCGTGGATGAATACGGTCGCCGTACTGTGAGTCACGTCGACCGGAACTCCCTGTTCGCTGGCCACGTCCTCGAAGGCGTCCCCGCAGGCGCCACAGACGTTGTCGGGGGAGGGACTCGCCATCGCCGTGCCGGCGACGGCCAGGACGACGAGAGCGATCAGGGGTGCCCACTGGCGGGCGACGGGGCTCATTGGCGCCATCTGTTCCCGACTGCGCTATATGTCTTCTGTCGCTGCTGGTCTGGAAATTACGGGCCTCCAAGCGACGGGTTCGACTGCTGGTGTCGTGCGCGTACCAGCCCGCAATCCCTAACCGCCCCTCAAACCAACCCACCCACGATGACGGATCTCGCCGACGAGGAGTGGCGGATCATCGCCGAGGAATCCCACGATGGGCCCCTGAACATGGCGCTGGACGAGATAGCGGCCGAGACGGCGGCGTCCGGCGGTCCGCGTACCCTCCGCGTCTACCGCTGGGAACCCAGCACGCTCTCGCTGGGGTACAATCAAGATCCCGAGACGATCGACTGGGACTTTTGCGAACGGGAGGGGATCACCGTCACTCGCAGGCCCACTGGCGGCGGCGCCATCTACCACGACTCGTGGGGCGACGTCTCCTATTCCATCGTCGTCCCGGCCGACGAGGTGCCCGGGGACCTGATGGAGTGCTACGAACTGCTCTGCGAGCCCGTTCTCTCGGCCTTCGGGCGGATGGGTGTCGACGCGGGCTTCGCCGACGAGGAACGCCCCGCGGTCTACGAGCCGGCGTGCTACCTTCGGGCGTTGCATCCGGCCCACGACGTCGTCGGACCGGACGGCCGGAAGGTCTCCGGCAACGCCCAGTACCGCCAGCGCGACGCCGTCGTCCAGCACGGTTCGCTCACGTTCTCGACGAACCCCGAGCGCCACTGCGCCTGTTTCACGGGAGCGGCCGGCGACGCTGACCAGCGGACGAACGGTCCCGACCCCGACGCCTTCGACGACCGCGTCGGCGGCATCGACGAGTACGCCGACATCGACCGTACGGAGGTCGTCGACGCCCTGTCCGCGGCGCTGACCGAGTGGGCCGACGCTGACGAAGGGGCGTGGACCGACGAGGAACTGGCCCGCGCTCGCGACCTGGCCGAACGAAAACACGAGACCGACGCCTGGACGCGCGACGGCGAGGATCCGACCTGAGGGACGCTGGGAAACGGAGTCGCGAGAATCAGATCAGCATCGTGAAGCCGATACCGACGACGAGGCCGATGGTCAGCAACATCGCCGCGACGATGATGCCGACGAGCGGGCGGCGGTCACTGGCGGTCTGGCCGGTCGCACTTGCCGTTCCGGTGTTCGTGCCGAGCACCGAGCCGACGGCCCGCTCGACGGTGAGGCCGAGGTGGACCGTCGCCGCGCCCAGCGCGCCAATCAGGTACGCGACGAACTCGGCGACCTCCCAGACGGGGTCGTCGGCCGGGTCGGGGTCGGGGCTGGGCCGGCGCGCGCGTCGGTTGATGCCGCCGTCGGACTTGGCCGAGGTCCCGCCGGCGCTGGCCTGTGACCCGGCACTCGCACCGCTGGCGGAGGCACTGACGTCGCCCGCGGAGACGTTCCTTGCCGCTCGTTCGAGGGCGTCCTCTGTCGTCTCCGGGGAGTTACCGTCGGACTGCGACTGAGTGCTGGACCGGGACTGCGAACCGCTGGGCGCGACTTCGTCCGGATTGGGTTCGTCCAGTTCTTCGAGTCCCGTGGGATCGGTCGAGGGTTCCTGGGTCCCGCCGGTCGGTTCAGGGTCGGGCTGGGGGTCCGGCGTCGGTTCGGCAGCGGCTTGCTCGGCGGCCGCCCCCTCGCCGCGAGGCGCCGAGTCGGCGGGCTCCGGGTCAGCCGCTGCGGCGCGTTCGTCCCGCCCGGGGTCGTCGGCGACGGCGTCGACGGCACTGGAGGTCGCCGCGGCCTCGTCCTCGGCGTCCCAGTCCTTCTGCTCGCCCTTCTCGGTGAGGCTCGCGCCGGCGTCCTCCAGTTCGTCGACGATGTCCGAGCGGACCGACTCAGTCTCGGGGTCGTCGATACCGTCGAGATCCGGCGTCGCGCCGGCGTCGAGGGTGCGCTTGCGCCGGAACTTCACCCGGATCTTCTCGTCCTCCCAGTCAGCCATGATGATGGCCTCACCGGGTTCGAGGTTCTGGACCTCGTCGGCGGTCTGGGAGCCCATGATACTGGAGACGACCTGGGTGTCGTTCTTCCAGGTGAGGCGGTGCCAGACCAGCCAGTCGCACTGGGTGATGAAGTCCTTCGAGACGGAGGCGGGGCGCTGGGACATTGCACAGACGCCCAGTCCGCGTTTCCGGCCGCGCTTGGCGACGCGGACGAGCATCTCGCCCACCTCGTCCAGCCCACCGGATTCGGGGATGAACTCGTGGGCCTCCTCGATGAGCAGGAGGTAGGGCACCTTGGCCTTCTTCTCCTTGATGAATAGCTCCCGGACCACGTCGTGGACCAGGCGCTTGGAGTCCGATTCCTCGATGAACCCGGAGACGTCGAGGATGATGGGGACGTTGCTCCCCAGCGTGATGTCAGCGATCTTCTCGGCGTGTTGCGGACCGATTCGGAGGTCACAGCGCTCGTCGCCGCCGACGTGGAGCATCTCGTACTCCTCCTTGAGTCCGTAGTACTCGCCGTCGGTGTCGACGATCATCAGCGGGACGCCCTCGTCGAGCAACTCCTCGCAGAGCACGCTCGCCGTGTTGGACTTCCCGCTGCCGGACTTGCCAGTGATGAACCCTCGCCCGGTCACCACGTCCGCGATGGGCATGGGCTTGTGTTCTTCCGTCAGTGTCATCGTCCGGTCCGCGCTCGACATGTACTGAGAACGGCTATGTGCTGGGGGGATAAATGCTTCCTGTCCACCGGTCGTTCGTCAGACGCATTCGATTGTGCTGACAGATGACGGCGTGGTACGTACGGTGCGGCGGCGTTCGACATGTTTTCGTGTATACAATTCCCACCAGCTTTCTCCGAACCGAAGCAGATGGTCGGCGACGCATTTAATGCGACGCGTCCGGCTCTCGACGTATGGCTGGTCTCCCTGTCCCGTTTGCCGGTCGAGCGCCCGACTGGCTCCAGGCGTACCTCGTGGTCGTCGGGGTCTGGATCGCCGCGCTTCAGGGACGAAAGCTCCCAGCGGTACGCCCACCGCTCCCGCCGGCCGACCTCGTCATCCAGCACGAATACTACCTGTGGATGGCCGTCCTGCTGGGTGGCGCGCTCGTTACGTTCGGGCTTGCGCTAACCAACGACTCGGTGTTGGGTCTCTCGCCCGTGTTTCGGTACTCAACTGCGCAGCGAACGGGACTCCTGGCCTGTGCACTCGCCCTCGCGTCGCCCGCTATCGTGACGCTGTTGGGCCCACTCGCGGATTTTTCCGAGCCGTATCTCTTCGGCTGGTTTCTCTCGTACTCCCTCGCGTTCTGCGGACTGGCGGCCGGTATCGGCGTCGTCCTGTGGCGATTCGGGGCGGTCGCGCTCGCGAATCCGCTGGCGGACGCGGAGTGAGACACCGTCGCCGGCGGTTCGTCCCCTCCTCGTCCGCTGATGGACCGCCTCGGTTTCCCAGTAACCTTTTACCGGCCTGTACTCACCAGAGACTATGAGCGTTCGAGAACGGACCGTGGGGTTCCTCCGCCAGCGGGTGTTCACGCCGATGGCGCTCGGCGTCGTCATCCTCTCGCTGTCGCTGACGGCGGCGTTCCTCGGTCTCGTGGGGCTGATCAGCGGGGCACCGCTGGACGTGAGTGCGCGACTGCCGGCGTACTCGCTGGTGATGGGTATCGTCTTCGTCGTGGCTATCTTGCGACTCGACTCGCCCAACCGCGAGGGGATGATGGTGCTGGTCTCGACCAGCGGCATCGCCGTGCTTGCATTCGTCCTCGTCGGCCTCGCCACCGAGGGCGTCATGTACACGATGGTCCGGCCCGACGAGGTGCTGACGTCGAACCTCATCTTCTACTTCGCCGCGGCTGGCCTGGTGTGTACCGGCGTCGTGTTCTGGGCACTGCACCACTGGCGCGAGTTCGCGACGAACGACTCGCGGCTCTGAGGCGTCGACGCGGGTATACCGACTGCACCGATTCGATTACTCGTCGTCTAGCGCGTTCGCGACGTCCTCGTAAATTTCGTCGACGGGCGGCACGTCTCGAGTGGGATCGAGCCAGTGGTCGGCGAGCCAGCGGTACCGGACGATGCCGTCGCCGTCGATGAGGAAACAGGACCGCATCGCACGCGAACTCACGCCGAACGCGCGGTACTTCACGCCGAAGGCGTCGGCCATCTCCAGGTCCCCGTCGCTGTACAGCGGGAACTGCAGGTCGAGGTAGTCGATGAATCGCCGGTGCAAGCCCGCGCCTGAGCTGCTCGCTCCCACGACGCGGACCTTGTCCTCGACCGTGAACCACTCGAGATCCCGGAAGGAACACCACTCGGTCATACAGTCCGGGCTGAAGTCGGCAGTGTAGAAGTTCAGTAACACCGGCCGGTCCGCGTAGAGGTCGGCGATCGGGACGGGGTCCGATCGCGTGTCGGCGTCATCTGGATACACCAGGTGGCCGGCGACGTCCGGGACTGCGTCGCCGACCGCGAGAGGGTCATCAGCCATTTGCTTGCAGTAACCCGTCCGGCGGCTTATCGGTTGCCGACCAACTATCAGCGGTGATACGGGGACGGGCGGGGAAGGCCCAGATCCCGGATCGTCACCTGCACCGATCGGGACCCTTCGAAGCCCCTATAGTCCCGGTCGACTACCCCAGGGTATGAGAGTCGGTGCACACACCTCCATCGCGGGCGGCGCGTACAACGCGGTCGACGAACAGGTCGAGTACGGCGGGAACTGCGGGCAGATATTCAGCCACTCGCCGCAGGTCTGGCAGGACCCGAACATCGACGACGACGAGGCCGAACGGTTCCGGGACCTGACCGACGAAAACGAGGTCGGGCCGTGGGTCATCCACTCTTCGTACCTCGTCAACCTCTGTACCCCAAAGGACGACCTGCGCGAGAAGTCCATCGACTCGATGCAGAAGGAGGTCGACGCCGCCGACAAGCTGGACGTCGAGTACGTCAACGTCCACCTCGGCGCCCACACCGGCGCCGGCGTCGAGGGCGGCCTCGACAACGCCGCCAGCGCGCTGGACGAACTCGACATCCCCGACGGCGTCACCGTCCTCGTCGAGTCCGACGCCGGCAGCGGCACCAAGCTCGGCGGCGAGTTCGAACACCTCGCGGAAGTGCTCGACCGGTCCTCGCAGGACCTGGAGATCTGCGTCGACACGGCCCACGCCTTCGCCGCGGGCTACGACCTCTCGACGGTCGAGGGCGTCAACGAGACCGTCTCGGAGTTCGACGAGGTCGTCGGCCTGGACAAACTCGCGTGCATCCACCTCAACGACTCCAAGCACGACTGTGGGACGAACAAGGACGAGCACGCCCACGTCGGCGAGGGCGAAATCGGCGTCGAAGGGATGCAGACGATTCTGACCCACGAGGCGCTCGCAGACGTCCCCTTCGTGCTGGAGACGCCGACGGAGGACGGCAAAAGCTTCGAGTGGAATATCGAGCGGGCTCGCGAACTGGCCGGTCAGGAACGAAGTGACTGACCGGCTTCTAAGCGAACGGGGAGGAACGACCCGTGAGCTGGCTGGGGTCGAGTGAAACGATGCGCCAGCTAATGGCGAGCGGGAAACGCAGTGACCCGTGAGCTGGCCGGGCCGAGTGAGTGAGCTAGCTTTTGACGAACAGGACGCTTCGTGGTCCGCGAACCAACCGCTGACCTCTCGCCCAACAGAAGCTTTTTCGCTCTGATTCGGTTATCATACCCCAGTGGATTCCCCGTTCGACGTCCTCCAGCTCGACGCAGACGCGGACGACGAGGCGGTCAAGCAGGCCTACCGCCGGCGGGTGAAGGAGGCCCACCCGGACCACGGCGGGTCCAAGGCGGAGTTCCAGCGCGTCCGGGCGGCCTACGAGGCCATCAAGGCCGGCGAGACGCTCCCCGAGTCCTGGCCGGAACCCGAAGTCGAGGAGCCGGCCGAACCGGAAGACCAGGACCCACTCGTCGAGTACCTCGACTACGAGGTGCTGGCCGACAACGGCTGGGAGCTGACCGACGAGGACCTCTTCGAGAAGGCCGCCGCCGCGAACCTCGCCGGCGAGGACTACGGCGAGTTCCGGGTCGAGGAACGGGACACGCTGCTGGAGGCCGCGGAGGAACACGGCTTCACCTGGCCCTTCTCCTGTCGCGGCGGCGCCTGCGCCAACTGCGCCGTCGCCGTCGTCGAGGGCGACCTTTCCTTGCCCGTGAGCCACGTCCTTCCCTCGGAGATGACCGACCGAGGGATCCGGCTGTCGTGTGTCGGTGAGCCCATCACGGACGATCTGAAGGTGGTGTACAACGTCAAGCACCTCCCCGACCTGGACGAACTTCGGTTGCCGCCCGGTCCCTACGAGTGGGCCTCTGATGATTAGTAGACGAACTTCTTCTTTGGATTTGCGGTGCAGTCGGAGCAGCAACACGGAATCATACCGCGAACAGAGGAAAGCCCTCGGCGCGCTCGCCTCGGGTGACTCGCTGCGCGCCTCACTCCGTTCGGTGCTTGCGTCGTCAGCCGTCGGCGACCGCACCTCGCCCTTTCATTCCTCCAGGCCCGCTACGGCAGCCCTGCCCTTCCCCTGGTCGCGCGATGAAACGCGCTCTCGGCCGTACGGTTGCGGAAGGACGCGTGATTCGGCGCGGACAGGGTGGCGCGAAGCGCCACCTATCGCGCGAACGGCGCAGCCGTGAGCGACGCGCCGAATCCGGGGAGGGGTGGGGAATCAAACGCGAGCGCGTTTCATCGCGCGAGCGATACGGTCCCTGGAGGAATGAAAGGGCGAGGCGGGCTCGCGTCGAAGGGCTTTCGAGTTGTTTGTTGTCTCATTTTTGACTCCAGAGAGCGCGTCGAGGGCTATCGGGCTCCTCTCCCTGTCTCTCGTTCGCATCGCGAATCCATCCCATCCACCAGCTGATCGACCCGTTTTTTCCGGTCCGCACGCAACCACGGGTGTGCGACAGTTCAGTGCGGACTACCTGGAGACGACGCGCCAGGGGATGTGGGAGGGCTCGCGCGAGGCCCTCACGGACCTCGACCTCGCCGAACGCGAGTCGGTCCTCGACGTCGGTTGCGGCACCGGCGTCCTCACCCGCGTCCTCCGGGATGAGTGTCCCGGAAAGGTCGTCGGCCTCGATGCGGACCCCGCCCTGCTCGAAGCCGTCGACCCGCCGGTGGTCAGGGGCGACGCGACTCGCCTGCCGTTCCGCGACGATTCGTTCGACCTCGTGGTCTGTCAGGCGCTGCTGATCAATCTCCCCGACCCCGGCGTCGCGGTCCGGGAGTTCGCCCGCGTCGCCGCGGACGCGGTGGCCGTGGTCGAACCCGACAACAGTGCCGTCACGGTCGAGTCCACCGTCGACGGCGAACCTGCACTCGCCAGACAGGCTCGCGAGCGCTACCTCGACGGCGTCGAGACGGACGTCGCGCTGGGGGCCAGCGCGGCGGGCCTGCTCGACGATGCAGGCCTCGACGTCGTCTCGACCCGGCGCTACGATCAGGTCCGGCGGACTGGCCCACCGTATTCCCGGGCGGCCATCGAGGCGGCCCGTCGGAAGGCGACGGGCGAGGCCATCGCCGATGACCGGGCGGAGATTCTGGCTGGCGACGCCAGCGAGGCCGACTACGACGCGCTTCGACGGAAATGGCGCTCGCTCGGGCGCGACGTCGTCGAACAGATGCGCGAGGAGGCGTACGAGCGCACCGAGACGGTCCCCTTCTTCGTCACCGTCGGCCGGGTCTGATAGTTACGGTTGGCTCTGTCGATATTCCATCCTTCAGACGCATTTTCGTCTCAAACAGCCGGTCGATGAGAGCTGCCTAGTGAACGTGTAGTTCTGTGGGGCTAGCTCTGGAAGAGAGAGCGACAACAACAGCCAGAAAGCCCTCGGCGTGCTCCGGTCCCGCGGCCCACCTGCGCTCCGGTGCTTTGTGGACCGGGGTTCCCGGAGCCCACCTCGCCCTTTCAGTCCTCCAGGTCAACACGGCAGCCCTGCCCTCCCCCTGGTCGCGGCATGAACGCCGCTCCCGGCCGAGCGGTTGCGTTGAGCCGAGCGTAGCGAGGCGATGCTCGTCAGAACGAAGTTCTGACGGTGGTGCGGTCAGGACGCGTGACCCGGCGCGGACGCGCCGGATCCGGGGAGGAGTGGTGTCTTGGTGAGCGTAGCGAACCAAGGCTCGTCAGAGCTCTGCTCTGACGGTGGAGTCAAGCGCGAGCGCGTTTCATCGCGCGAGGGTCGTTGTTCCTGGTGGACTGAAAGGGCGAGGCGGGGTCGCGTGGCCTGAGCGGGCTCTATCCGAGCGACGGAGGAGCGAGGATATCTTGCTCAGGGCGCGCCGAGCGGAAGGTCGGCTCCGCCGACCTTCTCTAACTTCGCGGCAAAGCCGCGAAGCGCGCCGAGGGCTTTCGAGGTGTTTGCGGTACCGCCAGTCACGTCTCCCTGAACACACCCAATCGTTACCTCTAGCACCTGTACTGACCGGATTCGGGTCCGAACGCCTCACTTCCAGAGGATTTCAACAGAGACTGTCGGTCGTGATTCGGTACCGTCGCGTCTCCGACATCGGTCGATTCGCCCTCGATTCGCCCCGAGTGGCATCTGCCTGCGAGGAATTGGTCCAACCGTCACTACGAGACGGTCCGGTCCGACCCACTCTTCTAGTTCCGGTCGCCGACCGGGTCGGAGTCGGGCGCTGAGTCCGCTGTCGACGCCGTCGACTCGGCCGCCGCTTCGTTGGTCGCCGGGTCGGGGTCGCCCCCGTTCGGAACGGCGAACCCCGCAACCTTGACCGCGGCCAGGTCCAGCAGTGTGAACACCAGGCCGAACGCGACACCGACGGCGATGGCTATCGCGGAACCGATCGCGGCGATGAGGGCGATCCCAGCCGGATTACTGGGCCCTGAGAGCAGGTCCTGTATCGCGAGGAGAATCACCGGTCCGAGGAAGGTGCCGAGACCGACCAGCCCGCCGGCGGCGCTCCCCCGGAGAATCACGGGTTGAAGCGCTCCACCGAGCGTCTCGTCGAGGACGTCCTCGGTGAGCACCCAGCGCGTCGCCAGGAAGGAGAGCATCCAGAGGTACGCGTAGCCGAGCAATCCAGGAATCGTCCCGAACTCCGGGAGGACGTCGCTCAGGCCGCCCGAAGCGTAGGCGGGCAAGACGAAGCCGATAGTGAGCCCGGCGACGTGGAACGACGCCAGCGTCCAGACCAGGAGTCGCCGATTAGCCATGGGCGAGCACCTCCGCGAGGACGACAAGAACGAGAAGAGCGCCGGTCGTCGCGCCGTAGGCCCGGCGGTAGAAGGGCGCCGTCTCGGGCTGGCTCCTCGCCCCAGCGTCCATCTGCGCCACGACGACAGTCCGCACGAGCGAACCGAGGACGAAGACGGCGACGAGGGCGAGTTTGACGAGCAAAATGGAACCCCAGCGGGTCTCCGGTCCCGGCGCACCGAGCGCCCCGAGGTTGCCGACGCCGGTGACCACCATCACACCGAGGGCGCCCCAGAACGCCCACTCGTAGCCGCTGGCGAGCGAGCCCAGGGCGTCGTTATCGCCACTCCGGGAGTCCCGGCGAGCGGCGTACCACAGCGCGCCTGCGCCACCGAGCAGGACGGCCATTCCGAGGACGTGCAGCGTACGAACGGCGACGTGGAGGGTCTCGGCCATCGGATCGCCTTCGTAGGCAGTCGTAAAAAGCGTCCCGCCAGAGCACCGACCAGCGGGTCACCGGTCGTCGACCCTCTCAGACCACGTCGCCGCGGACCGTCGCGCCGTCCTGGCGCTCACGGTAGGCCTCGACGACGTCGGCGGCCTCGCTCGCCTCGTCCGCCTCCATCCCGAGCATCTCCAGGGCGCCCGAGAGCGTCGGGAAAACCAGTTCCCCCTCCCGGAGTTTGCGGAACGCCTCGTCGCTGCGCCGGCCGCGCTCGCCGGGTTCGCTGCTGCCACCTCCGGCGCCGCCAGCGTCCGCCTCGCCAGCCTCGTCGACCCACAGGCAGACGCCTCTGGGATCCAGAATCTGCTCGTAGTTCTCGCGGGCCTGGGCGCCCTTCAGCCGCTGTCGCACGTTGTCCTCGAAGGAGGCGTTGCACACCTCCAGGTGGACCGGCTCGTCGTCGTCGAGGAGGTGCGCCGCGAGACACTGCTCCGGCGCGGCGTGGCCGTTGGCGTTCGCCCGAACGTGCTCGGGGTACTCGTCTGCCCACGCGGCCCGGACCGTCTTGCCGACGCCCTGGACCCCGAGTTCCGCTTCGAACTCGTCGGCACGCTCCGGCGCGTCGCGCAGCAGGATGTCCTTCGTGAGGTAGACGTCCAGCCGTTCGACGGGGTCCAGCCCGAGCGCGACGTCGCCGTACACCCACACCTCGCGGACGGGAACTGGCATCGTCTCGCTCGCGACGGCCGAGACGATATCCTCGACGCGGTCGATTGCCTCCGTCCGGCCGAACTCGTTCATTGCCGAGTCCTTGGGGAGTGCGAAGGAAAACCGTTTCCAGTCGGGCCGGGCCAGTCCCGTAGCGTCGTCGCTAGGTACGGACACCGAACAATTAAACAGCGAGTGCTGGTAGCACCAGATATGTCACAGCCGGGGCCCATGGAGCGTGCACGAGAAGACGCCTCCAGGATCGCCGCGTTGCTCGTGACGGGGATATGGCTGCCGCTGATGTTGGCCGGGTTCGAGTACTGGCTCCCGCTCATGCTGTTCGGGTAAATCGTCGTCGTCCCGCTCGTCGGAATCCTGTTCGACGAGGAGGAAGACGAGTGGCTGGCGGACGACTCGGCCGAGCCGACACGCGAGGACGCCGACGCGACCGACGCGGGCGGCGCTCGCACCGACGCGGAGGGGGCCGACGACGAGGCCCTGGCGCGACTGCGCGAGCGCTACGCCAACGGCGAACTCACCGACGAACAGTTCGAGCGCAAGGTCGAGCGCCTGCTCGAAACGGAGTCCCTGGAAGACGTCGAGGATCGGTACGCTGGGTCCGTCGGAAGGGGCGACCGAGAGCGGGACGTGGACGACGACCGTGACCGACTGCGAGAGAGTGAGTGAGTGATAGCGCGGGTCTCTCACCGCTCGTCGACCCGCTGGGCTGGTCAGTTCGCCGGCGTCGTCGCCTTCGTCGTCCAGTCCGGGGTCGGGACGGTCTGGGGGCCGTCGAACACGACGACGGTGCGCTCGATGATGGTTTCCCGCTGACTGTGCGTAAACGTCACGGTGAACTTGTGGACGATCCCGTCCTCGGAGATGAAGACGTCGCCGCTGTGAATACGGCCGGAGGGAACGACGCGGTAGTGGGCGAGCGTCTTTCCGCTCATGGTCGCCGTACTCACGTACGTCCAGTTACTGGTGACCAGCGCGCTCCCCTCGTGGAACAGCGGCGTCGCGCCCGTGGCGGCGTACCTCGACGTCGGGGACGTCAGGCCCGGCAACTCGTCGTCGGTCAGGTCGGCGTCCTTGACGTACTGGGTTCTGGTCTCGCCGTTGTGGGAGACGACGGCCGTCGAGTATCGTGCGTCGGGGGTGTTGAACAACTCCAGCCGGTCGATGCTCCCCTCGACGTAGTCCACCGTCCGGTGAGACCGACCCGCCTCCCAGTTCGTCAGCTGTGTCCGGATGTGCGCATCTGGCTCCCACTGGGTATCAGCGTCGTACGGACCCGGCCGCGTCTCGATTGCTAACCGAAACTCGGTCCCGCCGGACGCCTGTAACTGGGTGATGTGCCGGTGCTCCAGGGCGCTCCAGTTGAGGGACCCGTTCAGGTGCTGTGGCGCCGAACTCGGGGCGAACGACGGAACGTCACTCGCGACGGGTGATGGCGTTTCGGACTCCGTATCGGTAGCTCCGTCCTCCGGTGTGGTCGGCGAACTCGTCGTCTCCGCGGCTCTCTGGGTTCCGTCGTCCGGGGTCGTGCCAGCGCATCCGGCGAGCGCGACCAGAATGACGAGGAGGAGCACGGAAGCCGATGGAGTGCCAACTGGTATGACATGTGATATTTTGGTCATGAACGGGGGTTACCTGAAGAGTAGGTGATGTGGAGGTGGCGTGAGCCGATAAATGCTCGCATGGCGAGGTGCTCCCTCAGATCCTATCAAATAATAATAATGGGGGCTGCGTCGATACGCGGCGTCGACCACGGACGGCGGCCTGCGAACGCAACAGATACAGTTCCGCACCCGTCATCCGTGAGCATGTCCTGGCTGCTACTCCTCGTGGCGGGTCTCTTCGAGGCTGTGTGGGCCATCGGCCTGGAGTACTCCGACGGCTTCACGAAACCACGTCCGACCGCGGTCACCGTCGTCGCGATGGCCATCAGCGTCGTCCTGCTGGCCAGAGCCGTCAGGGAACTCCCCATCGGCACCGCCTACGCGGTCTGGACCGGCATTGGCGCGGTCGTGACGGTAATCTACGGGCTCACGGTGCTCGACGAGCCCGCCAGTCCCGCCCGACTGTTCTTTCTCGGGTTCATCGTCGTCGGCATCGTGGGCCTCCACCAGACGGGAGGCTAACACTTACGACGTCGCTGCCTGAAGCGCTGCGCATGGTCGACGACGTCGAAACGGACGGCGAGGTGGCCGAGGCGTTCACGTATCTCGCCGAATGGGTCGAGGGATCGTCGCCGCTGTACGAACGACTCTGTCGGATCGTCGCCGACGACCCCGTCCTGCTCGAACTCGCCGCCGTCGTGCCCGCGGACCGCTCGACGGCGAACGTCTTCCTCGCCGCGGTGCAGTATCTCCTGTTTCGCGACACGGACCATCCACTGGCCGACTACTACCCGAGCGTGACCGATACCCCTCGCGGTCCGGACGACGCGCTCGGCGACCATCTCAGCGACTTCTGCGTAACGCACGAGGACGACATCAGACCCCTGCTGGAGACGCGGCGGACGCAGACGAACTCCGTCCGTCGCACCGCGGTGCTCTACCCCGCCATCTCCCACATCGCGCGGCAGGTCGACGGCCCGCTCGCGCTCGTCGAACTCGGCCCCAGCGCCGGCCTGAACCTCCTGCTCGACCGCTATCGCTACGAGTTCGGCGACCGCACCGGCGGCCCGGTCGACGCCCCCACGACCGTGCGGACGACGGTCCGCGGGGACGAGGACCCACCGCTCCCCGACGACCCGCCGGCCGTCCACTCCCGCGTCGGCGTCGACCTGAACCCGATGGACGTGACCGGCCCCGACGACACCGTCGAGCAACGCTCGACGAGCGCTCGCTCGCCTTAGTCTCACGAGAATGCGGACTGGCTGCGAGCGCTGATCTGGCCCGAACACGACGAGCGTCGTCGGACGCTCGACGGCGCCATCGAGGCCGCCCAGCGCGATCCGCCCCGACTCGTGACCGGCGACCTCCTCGAAGATCTCCCCGCCGTGCTCGATGAGATTCCGAACGGCGTGCCGGTCTGCGTCTTCGACACCCTGGTGCTGTACCAGGTCCCCGAAGCGGTCCGCGAGCAACTCGACGAGACCGTCCGGGAGTTCGCCGCCCGGCGCCCGCTCCACTGGCTCGCCGGCGAGACGGAGTTCGGCGACCGTGACGGCATCCGCCTGGAGTGGACCCGCACAGAGGACGGCGCGGTCAGGACCGACCTCCTGGCCGCCTTCGAGCAACACGGCGACTGGGTCGAGTGGCGCCCGGACGAGGACGCGACGTAGTTCTCCGGAATCGGCGCCCGTTTTTTCCCGCTCGCGCCAGATGCTCGTCTATGGAGTTCGACGTGTTCGGTTCGGCGGACGCCGTTGCCGACGCTGGTGGAGACGAGGCCGTCGACGCCGAAGCCGACGCCAACGGCGGTACGGACGAGCGTGACTGCCTGTTCGTCCTCGGGTGGGGCAACCGCCCCGAGCACGAACCCGTCCGCTGGCTCATCGACCGTCTCGTCGCGGACGGCTGGCGCGTCCACACCGCTACCCTCCCGGTCCACGTCACGAATGTCAGGCACGAGTGGATCGCCCCCGTCGAGCGCTACGCCGCCGACCTGGACGAGTTCGCCCTGCTGGGTCACAGCGCCGGCGGATTGACCGCCGCCCACGCCCGTGTCTCCGGCGTGACGACGGTGACCTACCTCAGCCCCTGGTGGGGGTACCCACCGGCGACGAGCGGCCCGCTCTCCTCGTTCCTCGCGAAGATACCCGCCGACGCGAAGGTGCTGCCGAGCGGGATGGCCGGCCCACATCTCCTCGGCGAGCACGCCACCGAGCGACAGGTGCGGGAGACGCCGAGTCGCGTCTCACCCCGTTTCCTGCAGGCGACGCGTGAGGCCCACGAGATGCTCCCGGCTATCGACGACGACGCCGTCGTCTTTTGCTCGCTCTCGGACCGCATCGTCTCGACGCGCGCTATCGGCGACCGGATCGACAGCGACCGCATCGTCCTCTACGACGGCGGCCACGAACTGTTCTCCTCTCGCTCGCGAGAGGAGCATCTGGACGCGCTGCTCGGCGCGCTCGAAGACGGGCCAGCGGCGCTCGATTGAAGGTGGCAGTCTCGACGGAGGTCGTGTGGCCGTCCTCGCGTTCGCTTACCTACCGTCGGACGAAGGTGACGCGCCGGTGGAACTGGTTCTCCGTCTCTGGCCTGAGGCGCTGGTTGGAGCCGGTGTGCTCGCCGTCGTTGAATGGCGCTTCTGGTACCATCGACCGAGTCACGTGTATCCGGATGCTACCTGGCCGGAGCGCCTAATCGATCCGTGCGTGTCATTCCACCACATGAGGCGCCGAGACTACGTGAGTATGTTCGCCACCGGCCTCGTCGGGTACGCCGGTGCACGTGCTCAGCAAAGTACCGAGACCGGGAGGACGAACGAATCGACCAGCCAGCCAGCGAACTGTCGGACCGAAACGTCCACGGGCACTGGCACGTCGTCGCCGGCGCAAACTGAGACTGAGAGCACCGGTACGACGACGGGAACGTCCGGGAGTAACATCGAAATCGCGTCCACGGAGTACGTCGAAGTCGAGGGGGAGTTTTCGACCACCGCCGGCGTCTGGGTCACCGTCGCAAACACGGGCGACTTTCCGTACAGTTACGTCGAAGTGACGGCGTCGTTCCGAGACGCCCAGGACACCATCATTACGAACAGTTACGACAATATGCTTGCCCTGCCACCTGGCGCGACGTGGCGGACGTTTATCTCGCACGTAGAACCCGATGCCGTCGAATCGGCCACGGTCGAGATCACTGACACTACCCGCGGCCAGCCGTTACCCACGGCAGCGGATCTGGGATTGACCGTCGAGAACGCACGGCTCACTGACGATGGATCGACCGTCATCGGCCGGGTTACGAACACGACCGGGGGACCGCTGAGTTACCTGGAAGCTCTCGTTCGCTTTCGCGATGATCAGTACATATACGGTGGTACATTCACGAACGTGTCGAACTTCGCTGCAGGCGATACCTGGCGTTTCGAGGTTTCACATACGTCACTGGCGCCCGAACCCCCCACTATCACAGATTACGACCTGCGATTCTCGACGTAGGGATCTTCGCCGGCAGCACTCGCTCAAACTCTGCCATCCAGAACGAAACCCTCACCCTGACAGGCTCACAACGACAGGCAAATGGAGTGCGACAAGTGCGGCGACTCGGCCGCCGTTCACGCCGAATACAGCGGCCTCCACCTCTGCGAGGGCCACCTCTGCCAGGCCGTCGACAAGCGGGTCCGCCGCCGGGTGCGCGAGGACGGGCTGGTCCCCGACGACGCGACGCCCGAAGACCCGGACACGTGGGTCATCGGGCTCTCCGGCGGGAAGGACAGCGTCGTCCTCACGCAGATTCTCCACGAGACGTTCGACGAGGACCCCCGGATCGAACTCGTCGCGCTGTCGATCCACGAGGGAATCGAGGGGTACCGCGACGAGAGCCTGGACGCCTGCGTGGAACTCACCGAGGACCTGGGGATCCGCCACGAGGTGGTCCACTACGAGGACGAGTTCGACGTCCGGATGGACGACGTCGTCGAGGACGACCCGGAGAGCATGGCCGCCTGCGCGTACTGCGGCGTGTTCCGGCGGGACGTCCTCTCCCGGTACGCCGAGGAACTGGGCGCCGACAAGCTACTCACCGGCCACAACCTCGACGACGAGGCCGAGACGGCGCTGATGAACTTCCTCGAAGGCGACGTGCGTCAGATGGCCAAGCACTTCGAGGCGTCGCTGGGTCCCTTCGATGGCGATTCGCGCGCGGAGGAGGACCACGGCGACGGCGATGGCGGTGACGGCGGCGGCAGCAGCGACGCCGCCACGGACCACGCCCGCGAAGACCAGGACCACCACGTCCCGCGAGCGAAGCCGCTCCGGGACGTCCCCGAGAAAGAGGTCGCCCTCTACGCCCGATTCCGGGACCTCCCGGCTCACATCACCGAATGCCCGCACGCGGAGGAGGCCTACCGCGGCGAGATACAGCAGTTGATGCTCAAACTGGAGGAGAACCACCCCGGGACGCGCCACTCGATCATGGCTGGCTACGAGGAACTCGCCTCGCTGGCGTCGAGCGCACAGGACCCCGACGACGAGGCCACGCCGGACTTCGGCGAGTGCGAGCGCTGCGGCGCCCCGACGGCACGGGACCTGTGCCGAAAGTGTGGGCTGCTAGACGCGCTGGAAGCGGTGTAATCGAAAAGCGGCCTGGGGGTGCTCAGCCTGCGGTCTGGTTCGACGGTTCCTGTGGGAGCCACGGGTCGAAGTGGACGCCCGTGGAGACGGGTGCGCCGTCGCCGTCGGCGGCCTCGCCGGTGACCGGATCGGTGACGTTCTCGCCGTCGGGACTCGACGGACCGTTCTCGGCACCCCAGTAGTTGTTCGTCGCGGTGACGACCCGGTCGTCCTCGTTCAGGACGCCGTAGTACTGTCCGTCCCCGTCGTCGACGGTGAAGTCGTTCGCACGAACGTCGACGACCGCCCCGCCGCTCCGCCGGGGCAGACAGAGTTCCGTTTCGGCGACCCGGACGCCGTAAATCGCGTCGACGTCGTTGTGGCGGATCGTCGTGGGACCGGTCGCATTCTGGACGAAGACCCCGTGGACGCCACGGAGGTCGTTCGAGACGACGGTGTGCCCACCGCCGGCGAGTTCGAGCGCGCCGCCGCTTTGCTCGATACCGTCACCGCCCCCGAAGGTGTTGTTCACGAACCTGTGGTTGCGTCCCTCCGCCGACGCGGCCCACCCGGAGATCCGCGTCGCGTCGTTGTCGGCGACGGTGTTGCCGGATCCCGAGACGCTGATCCCGTGTTCGGCGGTCTCGATGTCGTTGCCGGTCACCGTGTTGTTCTGGCCACCGACTGCGATAGCGACCGCCGGTCGCTGCTCGAACATGTTGTTCGCGATGGCGTTTCCGGACCCGCTCGATACAGTGACCGGGGTGCCGTCGATGTCGAAGGCGTTCTCGCCTATCCGGGAGCGGTTCGTCTGTTCGGCGTCGATTCCGGTGACGTATCCGTCCGTCAACGCGTTGTTTTCGACGGCGACGTGGGTGACGTCGCGAAGCCGCACTGCCGGGCTTCCCATGTTCGCCCCAAGATCGCTGTCCCGGATTTCGACCCGTTCTGACTCGACGACGGCGACGCCGGCACCGGCGGATTCCGGCTCCTCGCTCGTCACGTTGACGGCCCGTCCGTCGGTGACGTTCTCGAACCGGACGTTCGTCGCGCTCTGGCGGACGGTGATGTCGACGACGCTGACGTTCTCGACGCCGGTCGATCCATTCGTGCCAACGCCGGTTGCGTAATAACCGTTGCCGGTTATCACGTGCCCGTCACCGTCGAGGACGACGTCGCTCGCCCGGATTTCGATACACGCGCTTTCGGTCTCGCCTGGCTGATCGACGTCCTGCGTCAGGACGTAGCGGCCGGGTTCGTCGATAACTGTACACGAGTCGATGGAGGTCGCCTGGGCCGATGCCGGCCCAGAAGCGAGGACCGCGGTACCGGCCGCGCCCACCGCGAGCGCGACCAATAGCACGGCCACCTGTGGTAGCCTTCGGTTCATAGTGCTGCGGCCGACCGAACACCGTGCTATGGGTTTATTACACGCCAGATAAGGCGAATGAATGTCGGATTATCGACGCACGCGACGGCGCCGTCGCTCACCGGTCGAGCGTCGAGAGAAAAGCGAGATAACCGTGTTCGAGAACTCCGGGTGTGGAGTGCCGGGAGTTACTGGTTCGTCCGGACGACGTCTAGCCCGTTGTTCTTCTCGTGGGAGTCCTGACCGCCGTCGGTGTGGCCGAACTCCTGAGAGGACTCGACGTTCTGGCTGGCGTCGAAGGACATGTCGTCGTTGTCGTCGACGCCCTCGATTGCCTGCCGGGACTTGTCGGCCTGCTTCTGCGTGCTCGGGCCGAGCACCTGGGCCGACTGGACGCCGGTCATGATGGCCATGACGCGGACCTTGCCCTTGTACTCCTCCTGGATGCGGGCGCCCCAGATGACGTTGGCGCTGGCTTCCAGGCGTTCCGTGATGTTCTGGGCGATGCCCTCGGCCTCTTTCAGCGTAAGGTCGGGGCCGCCGGTGATGTGGACGAGGCCACCGCTGGCGCCGCGGTAGTCGACGTCGAGCAGCGGGTGGTTCATCGCGTCCTTGACCACTTCCTCGGTCTTGTTCTTGTCCTGGGTCTCGCCGACCAGCATGACGGCGACACCGCCCTGGTTCATGATCGACGTCATGTCGGCGTAGTCCAGGTTGATCAGGGACGGCTGGGTGATCGTCTCCGAGATACCCTTGACGGTCTCGGCGATGATCTGGTCCATCACCGAGAACGCCTTGCCGATGGGCAGGTTCGGGACGTAGTCCAGCAGTCGGTTGTTGTCCAGGACGATGATGGAGTCGGCCTCGTTCCGGAGCCGTTCGAGGCCTTCCTCCGCCTTGACCGTCCGGGCACGCTCGACGTTGAACGGCGTCGAGACCATGCCCACGACGATGGCGCCCTGTTCCTTGGCGATCTTGGAGACGACCGGCGCGGCGCCGGTGCCCGTGCCGCCGCCCATGCCTGCAGTCACGAAGACCAGGTCGGCGTCGCCGAGCACTTCCTTGACCGTACCCTGGGCCATCTCGGTGGCGCGCTCGCCCATGTTGGGGTCGCCGCCGGCACCGAGGCCGTTGGTCAGGGACTTGCCGACGAGTATCTTCGTGTCGGCCTCGATCATCTTGAGGTGCTGCTTGTCGGTGTTGATGGCGACGGTGTCGGCGCCTTCGACGCCGATGTTGTACAGACGGTTGACGGTGTTGTTGCCGGCACCACCACAGCCGACGATGACGATCCGTGGATCGCCGAACCCGTCGACGCTCTCGTCGTCCATCATTTCCTGCTCCTCTTCGTCACGCTCGAGCGCTTCCTTGACGATGTCCTGCATCGTTATGCCCTCGCCCAGGTGCGCCGCTTGCGTTTTTCAGATGGCCGTTCCTGAGTGCCCTCCTGTTCGGAAAGCATCTCACGCACAGCGGAGCGGATAGCCTCGCTGCGGTTGGGGTACTCCCCCGTTTCGACCATTCGTTCGACCTCTTCGATCTGCTGCTTCGGAATCCGTAGTGTCACACGCTCCATTGTTATTCGTTCCCCGGTAAGACGGATGGCGTTTACACGCCGGACAGTGTGTCACACAGCGAAACCCCCAGACGGCAACGCCGTCCGCGCTGTTTCGCACTGTGTAAGACAACCGTCTTACGCGTAACTCACAACAGACTATGGCATAATAAAGGTTACGACGGTGTATAACATTGGCACGTTTACGACTCTAAACGGTGCCTAAACGGCGTTTACAGGCCTCTCGACCGAGCAAACGCGTTCTCCCGTCGCGGCCGTTCGACCCCCGCGACGAGGGGGCGAAAGCCGGGCTTGAACTCCCGCGTTCCGTCTGGCGGGTCTATTGCGATGTGAGTGTAAACGCGAATTACGGGCATTTCGAGCCGTGAATGGACGATCGACGAGATCGCAGGACCCGTTTACACTCGCCGTTCGGAGCACCGCTCGACGTCTGCAAACATCCTCTGAGACGGTCGAAATCGATGCCATTCGGTTCGTAGTATGGGTCTCCGTCATACCATATCAACTTTGCTCTCCGGCACCCCAGTCACGCGGAATGATAACCGTTAAGTCCGGCAACGGCGCTACCATTGTGTACGCCCGCCCTTAGCTCAGACTGGTAGAGCAGTCGACTGTAGATCGACTTGTCCCCCGTTCAAATCGGGGAGGGCGGATTTTCCTGCGAACGACAGTGAGCAGTGAGAAATGTCTCCCGACACGATTTGAGCTTGTGAGTCGCGCACAGCGAAGCGAGCACGTCTCACAGTGTTCAAATCGGGGAGGGCGGATACTGCTCGCGGCGCTCATCCCCGAGCGTCGCGTCTGTATTCACGTCCGACCCCAGCCGGATCCGAAAGGCAGCGTCACCTGCCCGCCCCAACGGTGGGGTTGGTCGATCGACTCCGGTTCTGACCGGCTCTGACCGTCGGCAGACGAACAGTCAATGGTCACGCTCGACGTCCCGAGTTGGGTCGATGTCCACGCCGCTGCCGGTCCGGTCCTCGGTGGGGCGCTCCGACGAGGGTCGCCTCGGGCCTTCGTCGCCACCGATGCTCGTCCGCTCTGGAATCGACTCCTGGGCCGTCGTCAGCGGCGTGAGCAGTCGCTCCAGGAGGCTCAGGTCGTTCGGGTCCGGTTTCTGGACGGTTTCGTACTCGACGACGACGGCGCCGTCCTCCTCGGAGATGCACACGTAGTTCAGGCGGTACGAGGGGTAGAACACGTCCGGGAGCAACCCGAGTACGACCGATCTCCGGTGGAGTCGTCGCAGCCACGTCCCCGTATTCACGACGACGCGGTCGGAAACCTCCGTGACAGAGGCGCGGTGGGTGTGCCCGTAGAGGAACACAGCGATCTCAGGGTGTTCGTCGAACACCTCTTGGGCAACGTCGATGTACCTGTCGTTGACGTCTTCCGGGTCGTCGCCGCCGACCAGACCGAACCGGGTGAGCGTCTTTCGCACGTCTCGAGCGAGGAAGAAGAGCGGAATCGCGAGGAGGGCGAGAATGGCGATGACGACGACGTTTACGACGAGGACGAGGTCGATGAGCTCCCCGACGATACTCAACCGGGTAAGCACGAACGACACCGCCTCCGCCGGCAGCGACCAGATGCCGAGGACGTCGAGCGCCACGGCGAAGAGGTAGAGCAGACTCACCTGGAACAGCAGGAGGAACGGCACCGCGGTGTAGCGGAGAAGGGGACTCATCTCCCGGTAGAAATACTGGGAGATCATCCAGTCGGGAATCCGCGTCATCGGCGCCACCGACTGGATGTCCTTTAGCCAGTTGAACCGCCCTCGTTCCGAGAGCCGCCCGGCTTTGCTCGTGACGTGGCGGTTCACGTGGTAGCCCGGCGGATTCGCGTAGGGGTTCCCGAAATCGGGACTCCTGTTGTTCGGGTCGCGCTGTTGACCGTGTTCGATCCAGACCACGCGGTCGGCGACCTCGCGCGTGATGACGACCTCCTGTTCGAGGGTGACGTTGTACTCCGCGAGCCGGTCGACGTACTCGGGGTGACACGCGAGTTCGTAGTCGTGGTTCCCCGGGATGACGGTGGTCGGGACCTGCTCGCCAGTCGCCCGGAGCTGCTCGAACAGCTCGGGATACAGCTCGAGGAGCGCGTCGAACTTCTCCATCCCTTCCAGTTCAGTGAACTCCCAGAGTCCGAACAAATCGCCGTTGATGATGAGTTCCGCATCCTCGTCGCGCTCCGGTAACTCGCGGAGGAACGTGAGGAATTCGTCCATGAACTCGACCTCCTGGAGCGTCTCGTCGCCTCCGATGTGGAGGTCGCTGACGAAGTAGTACCGCGTCGAGTCCTGGTCCGACTCCCCGCTCATGTTACGTGACGGTTCGTCCGGGTACGTCTCGGACGCCTCCTCGCGTCCGGTCGACGAACGGTCTCGACGGGTGCGGTGACGTCTTCCAGCGTCGCGTCGTGACGGTCCCGGGCCGGGAGAATCGTCGTCGGGCGTACGAGCACGTCTCCTCCTTCAACCGACGACTCAATGAATGTTGTCGGGGGGTCGGTTCGGCGCTCCCGCCTCGTAGCGGTACAGTGCAGGACCCGACTTCGCCAGGGGCGTCGCTGCCTCCGAGACCTGCTCGTCGAGGAACGCGACTCGGACCGTCAGGTCGATGCCCGTCGCCTCGGTCAGTCGGTCGTCGAGGCGCTGGGCGAGATCAGGGGGCGCGGACGTCCCTCGCTCGACGCCGACGGTGACCTCGACCTCGTATTCCGTCCCGACGGCGTACTGGACGTAGTTGAAGTCGGTGGCGCCCCCTCGTAGTTCAGGCCCTCGTATTCCGGTTCCTCGAGCATCGCTCGCGTCTCGTCTCGGAGCTGGAGTTCGACCTCGTTGGTGCGGTACTCGGCGTACGTGACGGTCCCGAGGACGACCGACAGCAGGAGGAGGCCGAGAACGATTCCGCCGAGACGCTTCCGGACACTCCGTCGGATGGCCGACAGGTCACGCGAGTCGCCAGGTACCGGCCGGTAGCCTGCGAACGAGAATACGAGGAGCGCCGAGAGGTTGATCGCGAGGAGATTGACGACCACGAGCGATCCGGCGGTGGTCGCCACGATCGGGAACCCCCACGCGATCCCCAGCCCGGGGGTGGCTGCCGGCGGGACGAGCGCAACGGCGATGGCGACGCCGACGAGTCCAACAACAGCCCGGAGGTGGCGATGACGGTGCTCAACACCAGAAACGCGATCTGCGTTACCGGCTGGTGGAAGCCCGTCGCGGGGTCACGTTGTAACGGCCTGCCAGGTCGGCACGGCCGGCATACTCTCCCCCGTGGTTCCGTTCGTGATCCGGGCTTGGCTTTTACACATATCCTTATCCTTCTCGTTTCCGCGTCCGCACGCGTGAACACGATGACCCCTAGTTTGTGGTCCTTGCGGTCAGGGACCCTGCGACGGCGACCGCTCCTCGGTCGACGTCGGGTCCCAGACGGTTGACGCCGGGTCCTGGAGGCGGCGCCCACGTGGACCAGTGCCGTCGAATCCGTGGTCGACGGTCGAACTCATACGGGGACCGATC
>Ga0075106_1000096_pt1 | contig 47142 bp, 50 predicted proteins | sample AntDeeMetag02WF4_FD_69796 | JGI IMG/M metagenome (GOLD analysis project Ga0075106, IMG submission 69796) | Saline lake microbial communities from Deep Lake, Antarctica - Antarctic Deep Lake Metagenome 02WF4 | ecosystem: Environmental > Aquatic > Non-marine Saline and Alkaline > Saline | place... | reverse complement strand
CGGATCGCCTCTAACGCCCGCACGCACAGATCGATACTCCCGGCCACGATGGCGATGGCCGCCGCGGGTCCACCCGCGCCCAGCATGGCGAACAATCCGATCCCGAGCACGGCGCCAGGCCGGATCCAGATGGCCGGGTGCGCCCGCTTATGGAAGAGTACCCGCTCGGATGCGTCCAGCCGTTCGCTCAACCCCGCCACACTGTTCCCCCCGATTCCGTGCGCATGCGCTTACGGCCGGGCCTCGGCCTGTTCCGTGACATCGACCTGCAGTTCGAGGCTCTGCCCCGGTTGGAGATACTCCCCCGCCTGCAGACCGTTCCAGCGCCGGATAGCCTCGACATCGAGGTTGAACCGACGCGCGATCGCATACAGTGAATCGCCTTTGCGTACCGTGTAGGTGACCTGCTGCAGGTTCTCCTTTGGGCCGCCACGACCGTTCTGGCTGGCCTCGACCCAGATCGCAAGGTTTTGTCCGGGATGGATCGCGTCGCCCGGAGCCATGTCATTCCAGGCAGCCAGACGCCGTACCCCGACATCGTGCGAGCGGGCGATTTCCCAGAAGGTATCGCCCGCGCGTACACGGTAGTCGATGCGCTCACGTCCGGACGGGCCACTCGCCTGGGTACGCTGGCGGCGATTTTCGAGACTCAGGCTATACGCTTCGCCGTCGCGGCTGGGCATGGGTACCAGCAGATGCTGCCCGACCCGGATCGTCGATCCATCGATGTCGTTCGCGTCCCGCAACATATCGATGGTCGTGCCGTAGGTATCCGCGATGCCACCGAGTGTATCGCCTGATTCAACGGCGTGCCGACGCCAGCGGATCATCGCCCGCTCATCACGGCTCTGCAGTGACGCCCTGAGGACGTCGGCCTGGCGTTTGGGAACGGCCAGCCGGTGCGGGCCATCCGGCGGCGTTGCCCACCGGTTGTAGCCGGAGTTGTAGCGATGGAGCGCGTCCAGCGGCATCTCGGCCATTTCCGCGGCGAGCGCGAGATCCACCTGCCCGTCGAGTTCCACAATGGTCAACGCATCTTCCTCGGGCATCTCCGGCAACGCGATCCCGTATTCGCCGGGTTCGGCCAGAATGGCCCGCAGCGCCAGTATGCGCGGCACGTACTTCTCGGTCTGCGCCGGCAGATCGAGATGCCAGTAATCTGTCGGCTGCCCTTTCGCCGCGTTGACCCGTACCGCCCGCTGCACCGTCCCCTCGCCGCCGTTGTAGGCGGCGATCGCCAGCAGCCAGTCGCCATCGAAGAAGCCGTGCAGGTACTCGAGGTAATCGAGCGCCGCATCGGTACTCGACAACACGTCACGACGCCCGTCATACCACCAGTTCTGTTCCAGCCCGAAGCGCTGCCCCGTAAGCGGTTTGAACTGCCAGAGTCCTCCGGCGCGCGCATGGGAGTAGGCAAACGGACGGAACGCGCTCTCGACAACGGGAATCAGGAGCAGTTCAGCGGGCAGATCGCGCGCCTCGATGCGATCGAGGATATAACGCAGATAGGGCTGCGCCCGCTGGGCGACGATCTCAAAATACCGCTGCCTTCCTTCATAGCGCGCGATCTCGACATCGATGCGGTCCTGATCGACATCCGGCAGTCCAAACCCGTCGCGCAGCCGTGACCAGACGTCAGCCACCTCGGGATCGATCGGCGGCAGATCGATCACCCGCGCACCGGGCCTCAGCCGCGGAACGAGCGGGCCATCCATTGCCGGATTCCGCGCGGTCACTGGTTCACCACCGTCGGCCGCGGTTGTCCCGGAATCATCAACGGGCTCCGACTCCCGGCGTTCATCAAGCCCGAGCGTCGCACAGCCTGCCAGTGCGAACACCGCAATCGAGACCAAACCCGGCGGACTGCACCGGAACAGGATGTTGTTCATTATTTATGGGTTCCGAGATTCGGCGGCGATATCGCGCATGAAGCTGCCAACGGTTCAGCGGTGAATGGATCGGCGGACAGTACCCGATCGGATCGTCACGGCCAAGGGCACGGATCACAGTCCCCGGTTTGGTCAGGATCGCGGACGCCCGACGGCGGAATTACAATTCCATCATCGCACCAGGCTTCCATCGGCTGACGCGCAGTGCCATTCTTGAACGGCTACGCGCTCCAACGCGTAAAGGCGGATTAACCGGAGGCTCCCCACGATGCCGCGTCCATCCCGGCCCACTGTAATGGTCTGCGGTGCGCTCGTACTGTTTGCGCTGACGCTCCCCTTTTGGAGGGATGCCGAAGCCCCACCCGGGCGGATCGACCTGGATCTCTCCGGGGGGACGCCCCATGGCAGCATCCGCGAGGCATGGCTGGAGTTTTCCGGCGTGACGGTGGAGCGCGCGGACGGCCAACGCATCCAGCACGGCTTCGATAAACCGCAGCGGATCGATCTGGCCAAAATCGAACGGGGCAACGCCGCCGAGCTGCTCGCGGGCATGGAGTTGCCGGCCGGCCGCTACGAGTGGCTCGAGTTTCACCTCAACACCCGGGGCAGGGAAGATACGTATCTCGTGCTCGCCGACGATTCAGTGCGGGAACTCGTCGTGCCCAGCGATGAGCGTAACCATCTGCGCATCGAAACACCGTTCGAAGTCCCCCCCGGCGGCGAGGTCAAGCGGACGATCGATTTCCACCTGCACGAACCGCTCGGTAAAAAAGGCCCCACCAGCAATACGTATGCCCTGCGACCGATACTGCGGTCCGTGGCCACCGAAACGGCCGCCCACATCGAGGCGACCGCCGGGCGCGACCTGATCGCACGGCATTGCAGCGAACCACACCGAAGCGGTCTCGCGCTCTACGTCTTCGCCGGCGAAGGCGTCACGCCGGACGATATCGGCGGCACCGGCGCGAATCCGATCAGCGTCAGCGCCGGGCGCACGGAAAGCGAAAACCATCCATTTGAATTTTATGCGGCTTTCCTGGAACCCGGCGACTACACCATCGCCCTGACCTGCAATGCCGGCGGCGATCAGGCGAAAACCGATGACTCGTTCGCCTTCTTCGCCACGACCGTAATCCATATCGGACCCGGTGATACGCTCAGCCACCAGTTCGCGGAACCGGAGCGTCCCTGAACACCGGGCCGGCGCCAGGGTCGAGGCAATCGGTATGCTTGCATGTGGCCCGGGCAAACGACGGCCAGTAGAATTCTCGTCCCCTCATCCACCACGACGCGGATCTCGCCATGACCGCCGCCTCCGACAGCGACCCGTGGGATCGATACTGGGCCTACGGCAATCTCCACTCGTTCAGTCAGGTGGCGGCGGGCAACTACGGTGGCGCCATCGCCGCGTTCTGGCAGGAGCGATTCGAGGCGCTTGCGGACGGCGCCTGTGTCGTTGACGTCGCGACCGGGAATGGCGCCGTGGCGCTGCTGGCACTCGACACCGCCAAAGCAACCGGGCGCGACTTCGCGGTTCACGGTACCGATCTGGCCGCAATCGATCCCGTCAGGCAGGTTCCCGATGACAGCAACCGTGAACGCCTGGCGCGGATCCACTTCCATCCGCGTACGCCCGCAGAGGCACTGCCGTTCGCCGATGCCACGGTCGATCTCGTCTGCAGCCAGTTCGGCCTGGAATACAGCGACACGGCCCGCTCTGTCCCCGAACTGGCACGCGTGCTGCGAGCTGGCGGGCACGCGGCGCTGATCCTCCACCACGGTGACTCGTCGTTCGTACGCTCGGCCCGGAATGAGGCACACGGAATCGACTTTGTACTCGACGATGCCCGCGTGTACCTGAAGACCCGGAATTTCCTGCGTGCGCTCGCCGAGACGCGGTCACCGCGCGGTGCTTCCGGCGGGGCGCTGCCCCCGAAGGCGGCGAAAAAACGCCGCGCCGTGGACGAGGCGGTCGCAGCCGTGCAGAACGCCGCGCGCGGACGGGCCAATCCACGCGAGCTTCTGGGGCCACTCAACTACGTGCAGGAAGTGCTGGCTATGATCGGCAAGGTCGGGCCGCACGAGGCGCTCGGCTGGCTGGAGGAAGGCCGTCAGCGTGTAGTGGCGATGCGCCGGCGCCTCGCCGACATGCAGGCGGCCGCGTGCACGGAGGAAGATGTTGCCCTGATCACGCGGCGACTCGACGCAGCCGGTTTCGATGACATCCGGACAGCGGTTCTTGAAGACGAAAACGGAGCCATCACGGGCTGGAGCGTGCAGGCCGCCCGGTCGCCCTGAACGGAATCGGGCGCAACCAGCGCACGCGACCGATCGGGCCCCGGAACCCGGGGTGTCACGTCCCGGAGCCGAACCTCAATCAAGCGGCTTCCGCGCCCGCTCAAGGACATTGCGGAACCCTTCCAGCCGGCTTTCCAGCTCCTGCTCCAGGCTGTCCAGCTTCGCACTGGACGCCTCCAGCTCTTCCAGCGAGCCGCCGGTACGCTCAGTCACCTCTGCGACCAACCCCTCGCGGAACTCACCGGCCTCCGCCTGCAGGCGGTTGCGCAGCAGCGGCTCGAGAATGCCCGTCAGCGAAGAGGTCAGTTCGAAATCGGGCGAATCGATCGTCCCGCCCACACGCGCGCCGATATCCAGCCGGCCTGCATTCCCCATCGCCGCGGCCACCTCCTGCAGGATCGAGTCGGCATCGCTGCCGGCGCTGAAGGCCGCATCCCGGATCACCGACGTCACGTCGAGGTCGAGGGCACGATCGCGGACGGTCCCCGCGACCCGGAAATCCGCCTGTCCACGGTCGGCCAGGATGCCGTCTTCCGGCCCCAGGGCGAGGCCCGCGACATCTGTGCCGTCGGCCGCGAGATCAAGCCTGCTGATACTGGTCGCCGGATCCCGGCGGTCCATGGAACCGTCGACCTGAAGACGGTTGATACCGCTCACGGCCTGGCCAGATAGATTGACGCGCAGTGGCTCGCCCCACAGGTAAGCTGGCACCGCGATATCGGTGACCCGCCCATCCAGGTCGCCACCGCCCGCGGCACCGCTGATCCGCACCTGACGGACGAGCACGCGTGGCTCCTCGCCGGCCTCCGGATAGATGACATTGCGCCCGACACGGCGCACGGCGGGGACGGTCTCCGGACCGCTCTCCGCCTCGGCATCGCCACCATCGCCGCCGCCGAGATACGGTGACAGTCGGCCAAACCAGTACCAGCCCTGGTTCACCCACTGCTCGACCTTCGGGCCGAGCAGGTAGTACGCCAGTTCCCCGGCAACCGCGGCTGGATCGGTATATTTGCGGTAGAGCCGGTCGATGTCGGCCTGCGGGGCGCGGCGTGCTTCCGACGCCGTGTCCGCGGCCGCCGCGAGTGATTCCTTGACTTCGTCACGCGCCTTGCGGAGAGCCTTGCGATCGTCGTCGATATCGTCGACAAGATCACGAAGCTGTTTGAGTCCCCTGAGTCGGGAAGCCGTGTCGTCGCCTTCGGTCGCCTCGTCAACCTGCCGGCGATAGCGCTCGAGCTCTTCCTTGCCGGGCAGCTCGGCCAGGCGTTCTTCGAGGGCGGTACGTCGCTGTTCGAGCTTCGCACTCGCCTCTTCGATGAGTTCGGGACTGCGCAGGCCTTCGCGCCCAAGCACCGTCTCCACCGAGGGAACCTCGAGCGGCGGGATCTCGGCGCGCTCGCGCGCCTTGTCGATCAGGCCGCTCTCCTTCACCGTCCGCTCGGTGGCCATGACCGCGCCACTCGTTGCGCGCTCCGTCCCGAACTGCAGCCCTTCAACCGAGACCTCGTCGATATGGACCCGGTCCAGCAACAGCCCGATCCAGTCGATGTCGAAGGCCAGCCGCTCGGCCTCGAGCGCATTGCGCATGGGCTCGTCGGGGTTCGTGACCGCCAGACCACGCAGTTCCAGCCTGGCAGGCGAGAAACCGACATCGGCGGCCTCGAGTTCGACCCGGGCGCCCACCATGGACGTCCCCGCCGACTCCACACCCTTACGGACCAGCATATCGGCGAACAGGACCCACAGTGCAACGATGCCACCGACGATCGCGACGAATGCGCCCAATCCCCACCAGCGTATTCCTGTCATCACGCAGTCCTTTCAGCCGCGAAGCGACTGGTAGGTGGTCAGGAGGCGGCTGCCGCGAATCACCTGGTAGATACGCTTGCGGCGAACCCACTCGAGCATGTGCATACGGTAGTTCCGCACAAGATGGATGGTGGCGAACCACAACACCGGCGCCAGAATGATCCCGACGCAGAGGCTGCCCATCACGACGCTGTTATTGAAGGCGCTGAGTTTCCCGATATCCGTCGCGTAGAACGCCGCCCACAGCGGACGCAGCGGTTCAGCCGTCAGCACCGCGTGACCGAGCGCGTCGAAGAGCGGATCGAGTGCAAACGCCAGCACCGTGAAGAACCCCCAGGCAATGATGAAAATGCTCAGGTTCACCCGCAGCAAGAGCACCAGCAGCAGCACGATCAGGTTGTGCAGGGTCCATAGCGGTGTCAGCCCGAAAAAACACGCCAGCACGATGGCGCCCGCGATCTGGCGCGGATCCGTTTCCGAGTTGAGCACTTTGAGGATGCGCGCGAGCAGACCGATCATCGGGGTGATTCTCCTTCAGTCACCCGGGATGCGGGCGACAGGATTCCAACTGTAACCGCTGTACCGGCGTCAGCCTAGTGGCCGTCTTCCAGTTTGCGTACCATGCGCGGTTCCCGACCCCATGGCGTAGAGCAATAGTGACCGCGAGCAGCGACGCACCCACCCGGACCCTGACGGTAGACGGCACCGAGGTCACACTCCTCGGCACAGCCCATGTCTCGAACCAGAGCATGGACGATGTCCGCGAGGCGCTGGCCGAGGGCGATTACGATGCGGTGGCCGTGGAGCTGTGCCAGCCGCGGCATCAACGCCTGATCGGGGACGACGACTGGTCGGATGTCGACCTCTTCCGGATCGTCCGCTCGGGGCGCGCCGGCATGGTCGCGGCCCAGCTCGCGCTGTCCGCGTACCAGAAACGCCTCGGCGATCAGTTGGGCGTGGAACCCGGCGGCGAGATGCGCGTGGCCGTCGAAGCCGCGCGCGAACGGGATCTGCCGCTGTGGCTCATCGACCGCGAGATCGGTATCACCCTCAAGCGTCTCACGCGCAGCGTGCCGTGGTATCAGCGCTGGACGCTGATGACCGGGCTGCTGGCGACCTGCCTGTCGCGCTCGAAACTCGAAGAGGAAGAGATCGAGCAGCTCAAGGAAGGCGACGTCCTCGAGAGCACATTCGCCGAATTCTCACAACGCTCGCCCACGCTGTACCGGATCATGATCGCCGAGCGCGACCAGTACATGGCCAATCATATCTTCGAGCGGATCCAGAGTGAGCGGCCCCGGCGCCTGCTCGTGGTCGTCGGCGCAGGCCACCTGGACGGACTGGCCGAACGGCTCGAATCCGATCCGCCTCCCGCGAGTGAGCGCGCAGCGCTCGAGCACATACCGCCGCGCGGGCGCTTCATCCGGATTCTGCCGTGGCTGGTGGTCGCGATCATCCTCGGCGGTTTTGCGCTCGGTTTCGCCCGTGGCCCCGAGTTCGGTGGCCGCCTGGTCATGGAATGGGTTCTGATCAACGGCACCCTGACCGCCATCGGCGCGATCCTCGCGCGCGCGCATCCACTGACGGTGCTGGCGGGTTTCATCGCCGCACCGCTGACCTCGCTGAATCCGACCATCGGCGCCGGCATGGTGACCGGTGCCGTCGAAACCGTGTTGCGGCGGCCCCGCATGAGCGATTTCGACACCCTGCGCGACCAGCTTGCCCAACCCCGCAACTGGTGGAAGAACCGCGTAACCCGGATCCTGATGGTATTCGTGTTCTCCACGGCGGGCTCCGCGATCGCCACTTACGTGGGCGGTGCGCGCATCATCGAGCAACTCGCCAGCTGATTCGTCCCTGACCCGCGCGTTCGCGGCGACCACCTCGACATATAGGCACATCCTGGCCGAATCATTCCCGGTTGGTTTTCCAGAATGGGTGCGCTATAGTATTTCGCACACGAAATATTCAGATACGAAAATTTCGATGCCCAAACAACCTGCAAACGATAGCGAGCACACGGCCGTAACGGGCGAGGACGAAACCGCCCGCTCGGTGCTGCGCTCGCTCCGCCGTATTCTCCAGGCCGTGGATCTGCATGGTCGGCGGCTGAAGTCCCGCTACGGACTGACCGGTCCGCAGATCATCTGCCTGCGCGAGATCCAGCGCGGCGAATCGCTCAATCCCGGCCAGTTGGCACGCAACGTCGGCCTCAAACCGCCGACGGTCACGGGCATCGTCGATCGCCTCGAGGCACGCGGGCTGGTAACACGCCGCCGGCGTAACACCGACAAGCGTCAGGTGCGGATCGAGCTCACCGACGCCGGAACGGCGGTCGTGAACGAGGCGCCGGCACCACTGCAGGAAGAGTTCGTCGGGCGTTTCGCTGCCCTGCCCGCTGAACGCCGCGAGGCCATCGCGGGACACCTCGACGAGGTCGTCGCCCTCCTCGAAGCGGAAGGCATTGAAGCCGCACCGTTGCTGGCGCATGGATCGGCCAACCCCGCCGTCAACGACCTGCCGATCGAGCCGCAACCGGCCGCGCGCCGGCAAGGCGATCGCACGGCCTGACCCCGATCCCGCACCGTCTCACCTGATTGCGAATCCATCTCTCAAAGGAGAAGCAACTCTCACGTCATGAGCATAATCGTGCAGAAGTACGGCGGTTCTTCCGTCGCCAACGAACACCGCATTCACCAGGTCGCCGAACGCATCCTGCAGACCCGCCGCGAAGGGCACGACGTCGTGGTCGTGGTGTCGGCCATGGGCTCGACCACGCAGGAACTGCTGGATCGCGCCAACCGCATGGCCGACGACCCGCCCCGGCGCGAACTCGACGTGCTGCTGTCCACCGGCGAATGCCAGTCGATGGCGCTGCTGTCGATGGCGCTGGATGCCCGTGGCGCCCCCAGCGTCTCGCTGAACGGCCCCCAGAGCGGCGTGCGTACCTCGGACAACCATTTCAACGCGGCCGTGACGGCGGTCGATCCCGCGCGTATCCGCAATGAGCTCGCGGACGGGCGGATCGTCGTGGTCGCGGGCTATCAGGGCCTCGGCCCCAATCTCGATATCACCACCCTGGGCATCGGCGGATCCGATATCAGCGCGGTCGCCCTGGCCGCGGCGCTGGGCGCCGAGCGCTGCGAAATCTGCTCGGATGTCGCCGGCGTGTACTCGGCGGACCCCGGCGTGGTCGACGACGCGCGCCGCCTCGACGAGATCAGCTACACGGAGATGCTGACATTGGCGCGTCACGGCGCATCCGTACTGAACCCGCGCGCGGTCGGCTATGCGCGCGATCACGGCGTCGAGATCCACGCGCTGTCGACGTTCGAACCCGAGGCCGGTGGCACGGTCGTCCGCGATATCCCGCGACCATCGGATCCCCGCGTCGTCGGGGTCGCGAGCCACCCGAACCTCGTCCCGATCGTGGTCGATGCGAAGACCACTGGTGCCCGCGATGAACTCGGTGACGCCGTGCGCGATCACCTGGGCACGGACGACATATTCCTCGACCGGCGCCAGGGCCGTAACGGCCCGCGCGAACTGTTCATCGCCGCCAGCGATGTACCTGATCCGGACGCATTCGGCGAACGCATCCGGGCGCGTTTCGACGAACGCGTGCGGATCGGCGAGGCACGCGCCTCCGTTTCCGCCGTCGGTCTTGGCCTCGGCGCGGCGGCCAACGAGTGGCACAGCGCCTCGCGGGCCCATGCACGTCGGGCGGGCATCGAGGTCTATCGCGATTACAGCGCCGAGCACGCGCTGACCTGCGTGATCGAACCCGAAAAGGTCGACCCGGCAGTCGAACTGTTGCACGAGCGCCTCGCGCTCGCGGAGGTCAGCTGATGCGCACCGCAAAAATCCAGGAGATACCCATGATGGAGCAACCGACCGCGCTCGAAGCCGGAACCCAGGAAACCGCGAAACCGGGCATCCCGGGACCACGCCACGCGGACATCATTTACCGCTCGGCCACGCCGACCGACGGCGCCCGCATGTGGGAGTTCGTGCAGGCGGCCGGCACGCTCGAACTGAACCCGTCGTACGCCTACATCCTGCTCTGCCAGCACTTCGGTGACACCTGTCTCGTGGCCGAGAAGGATGGCGAGATCGTCGGCTTCGTGCTCGCCTACATACCGCCGCGGCAGGACGACACGGTCTTCGTGTGGCAGGTCGGCGTCAGCACGAAGGTCCGTAAACGCGGCGTCGGCATCCAGCTTCTGCGCCATCTGCTGGCGCTCGATGGCTGCCGCAACGTGCGCTACATCGAGGCCAGTATCACACCGTCGAACAAACCCTCGCAGAGCCTGTTCCGGTCATTCGCGCGCAAATGGGGCGTTCCGTGCCGGAAGATCCCGTTCTTCCCGGCCGAGTTCTTCCCCGAGGAGCATGAGGGGGAAGACCTTTTCCGCGTCGGTCCGCTGGAGTGGCCCGAGGCCTGAAGGTCGGTCCACGGATACCTCCATCACGGGCCGGGCTACTGATACCGGCAGTTACAACCATAATCGGAGCAACAACATGATCGTCCGCACACTGAACGAAATTCTTGGCACCGAGCGCGAGGTCGACGGCGAGACCTGGGTCAGCCGCCGGCTCGTACTCGCCGACGACAACATGGGCTATTCGGTCCATGACACCGTGATCCGGGCGGGCACGGAAACCCACATCCACTACAGGAACCATCTGGAAACGGTCTACTGTATCGCCGGCGAAGGCGAAGTCCAGACGGTCTCCGACGGCCGCAAATGGCCCATCGGACCGGATACCGTCTACGTGCTGGACCAAAATGACGAACACTACCTGCGCGCCTACGAGGGCGCCGACATGCGCATGGTCTGCGTGTTTCGCCCCGCCCTGACCGGCAAGGAAGTCCACGATGCCGACGGTGTCTACCCGGCGCCGGATGAAACCACCGCCTGAACCCGGCCGGACCCAAAAGGACTGCAGCCCGAGAGCGTGTCTGGAAATGTCAGCCGGGTAGGTCCGGCCTACGGCAAAAGACAGCGCCCTCGGGGTGGGCGATGCGGATCGGTATGGCGGGCCGGAATTGCGGGCTCGCCAGATCCGCCATCCTGGCGTATCGTTTGCATGTCAATATACGACCTGATGCACCGGACCGGACGACCGGGTTCGGTCGGGAGCCAATGGAGCGGCGCGATCCGGACATCGGGCCTCCTTGACCGTGAAACGCGGAGGTGTCGCCCATGTGTCGCTTACGTTCCATTGCACTTGCCATTCTGCTCTCCTGCCTGACGTTGCCCTCCCCCGCCGACGACGGCGAGAAGGTGGTGTCGATCGCCACACTTCCGGGCTACTCGCCTTACTGCTTCTACAAGCCGGATGCCGACAACCAGACGTGGGATCTTGTCCCGCCCGGTTCGGACTCGAGCGTATTCCAGGGATACAGCTGGGACGTGATCCGGGAAAGCTTCCATGCCGCCGGCTATACGCTCCAACTGCGGATCGTGCCGTGGTCACGCGCGATGTACGAGATCAAACGCGGCAAGGTCGAACTGCTCTTTCCGGCCGGCAAGAACGCCGCGCGGATGGAATACATGGATTACTCCACTGAACCGGTCAACGCGGTCGACTTCCTCATTTACACCGATGGTGACAGCGATCTCGAATGGGATGGGCTCCAATCCCTTGCCGGCCAGACCATCGGTGCCGCTCGCGGCTGGAATTTCGGTGACCGCTGGGAACAGCAGTCCGGATTCGAGAAACAGCTGGTCGACTCGATCGAGCAGGGATTCCGGATGCTGGATGAGGGCCGGATCGACGGGTTTGCCGGCTACGAAGTCGTATGGGATTACAAGATCCGGGAGATGGGTCGTAGCGGCGAATTCGGCAAAACACCGGCCTTCGATGAAACACGTGAGTTCGTTACCGCGCTGAAGAGCAATCCGCGCGGTAAAGAACTGCTGGCGGCATTCGACCGCGGCAAGCGAATCATTACCGAAAACGGAACCATGGAACAGATTGCGGCGCGCTGGCGGTAATGCGGCGCCCCAAACGGCACCGGCGGCCATGGATGCCGCCGGTTCCCTGAGCGCGACTCAGGCGCAACCGCGATCAGGCCCGCTTCCATCACACCAGACAACCGGCAGCGGTTGGTCGAAGTCTGAGGGAGCGAGCGCCCGGTTATTGCCGCATGGTGATTCGTGACCGGGATCAGCCACGCACCCGGTCAATCCTCGAACCGATCCTCGAACCGTTTCCGCCGTTGTTCGTTCGCCGCAGCCCAGGTATCCGCGCCGACAACCTGTTCGATATCGGCATGCATGGCCCCGATACTACGCAGCGAATCGCGCTTCGCGCGGCTCGACTGATCTTCGGACGACAGAAGGCTGGACGTGTCGGCGCCCGAATACAGCGTCTTGAAACTCGTGCGCTGTTCGGAAAAAGCGACTGTAAGATCAGAGACGACCGGCGAGCGGTGTTCCTCGATTACCGCTTCGACCCGTTCCATTTCCTCGCCTTCGACGCCCTGGTCTTCCAGCGAATCGACGATTTTGTCGTGGCCCTTCTCGAAAAACCACTCGGCCTTGTCACGCGAGTTCTTCGGAAAACTGCAACCGGCCAGCAGCAGTACCAGCACCATGACCCCTGCGACCCCGCCTCTTGTCTTTAACATCCCAATACTCCCTGTTTTCATAGTGTCGGACTGTCCGACACCCGCTCTACGCTTCGGGTTCCCCGCCATCCGGGTTTCAACCGCATCACGGGTACAGTCTTGTCCGCCCGGCCGGTGTGCGCAATGATTCACCCTCGAATAAACCAAACATCACGGCGACCGGGGGCGACCCATGCAGGGAGTGTTCATCACGGGTACTGACACGGCCGTAGGCAAGACGACGGTCTCCTGCCACTTGACCATCGCGCTGCGGCACCTCGGCGTCGATGTCGCCGCGCGCAAACCGATCGAGCAGCGCTGCAAACGCCAGGGGGGCGCGCTCTATCCGGCCGACGGCCTGGCGCTGGCCCAGGCGGCGGGGGAACGCGAGCCGATCGATCGGGTGACGCCCTACCGTCTGGCCGGATCGATCTCGCCCGCACAGACGGCGCAGGCCGGCGGCAATCAGGTCGATCTGGCCGCCGTGATCGCGGCCGTCGAGGTGGGCGATCCCGAGATCTTCAGGCTGGTCGAGGGCGCCGGTGGCTTTCTGTCCCCACTGACAATCGATGCCACCAACGCGGATCTGGCAGCCGCACTGGGCTTCCCCGTCGTCGTCGTGACGGCAAACCGCAGCGGCTGCATCAACCACAGCCGCCTGACGGTCGAGGCGATCCGCAACCGCGGACTGGAAGCGAAAGCAGTGGTGGTCAATGCGCCGGATGGCGTGGCCACGGTCGGAGAAACGTATCGCGATGACCTCGCGGCGGTACTGGATATCCCGGTGATCGCCTGCCGTCACGGGAAGATGGACTGGGAGGCGTCGACCAAACTGGCGCGGATCGTTCAGCCCGCGAACCGGGGAAATCGGTAACAGATCGTAGACCGGCTTTTGTCGAAGGCAACAGCCGGCATGCCATCGTGCAGAGGTTCGTGGCCTCGTCCGCCGGCTGGCTCCCTTCGGTCGCAAGCCGGCCTACGGACCTGCCGCCTGCCTATTTCGAATCCAGCCGGGCGCGCCGGCGGGCGAAGACGCGGTCGATCATGCCGGCGACCACGTCGCCGGTGCCGCCGGCCGAGGCGATCAGGCCGCTCGCGCGCAGGTCGCCCCAGCGCCCGACGTTGCGGCCACAACCCTTGCAGATCACGGGGCAGCGTCCGTGTGGCTCTGACTCCACGCGGAACGTGCGCCCGTTGCAGCAACTGCAGGCGAAAGTCAGTTCGATCGGGATGAGCTTCAAGCGAGCCACCGTCGAGTCCATGTGCCGGTGGCCAGTATTCTTCGCGCGGAACCGGGATTCAATCGATTACCCACCGGAATTCCGGCAAAAACGCGCTACAGCGCGCACTGATTATCCGTTTTGTGAACCGGTCCACAGGAATTTCGACTTCTACCGCACCGGCGCCGACCGCGCCGGGAGCGTGATCCGCACGCACAGGCCACCGAGATCGCTCCGCTCGAGGTCGATGCAACCGTTCCAGGTCTCCTCGACCATCCGGCGCACCACGGCCAGGCCGATGCCATCACCCGGCACGCTCTCGTCGATCCGTACGCCGCGTTCGAGCACGCTGTTCCGGCGATTCGCCGGTATGCCCGGCCCATCGTCTTCGATTGTCATGACGAGACCGCCCTCGCGATCCGCCCGGGCCGTGGCGCGAACCCGGGTCCGTCCCCATTTCCAGGCGTTGTCGAGCAGGTTACCGACGATTTCCATCAGATCGTCCGGATCGCCGCGGACGGACACCGACGGCGGGATCCCGCACTCCAGCCTGATCGGCCGCTCGGCATGAGCGCGCGCCAGGGAGGCGCCGACGCGCTCGATCATTTCGCCGAGCACAACGGTCTGGCCAAGACCACCCCGTCCCGCGGCGGCGCCGCGCTGGACATGCCAGTCGATCGCCTGCTGCATGCGCTCGACCTGATCCTGGATTTCTTTGCCGCGTTCGCCCGTGGCTGGATCGCCGCCGATCGAGCGCAGTACGGCGAGCGGATTCTTGAGGCTGTGGCCCAGATCCGCCAGCGCCTCGCGGTACCGCTCCAGGCGCCTGCCGCCGCTGGCCAGCAGTTCGTTGACACTGGCGGTCAACGGGCGCAGTTCGCGCGGATAATCGTCACCGATACGCGCGCGCTCACCGCGCTCGATCAGGGCGACCTCGCCGGCGGCACGGCGCAACGGCCGCAGCCCCCAGCGCAACAGCAGTGCCTGCAGCAACAACAGAAGGATCGCGACGCCGCCGAACCATCCCCAGAGCGCGCGGCGGAATGTGGCCACCCGAGCCGCGGCGGTCTCCGCACTCTCCGCCACCAGGAAGACCAGCCGACGGTTCTCGCCATCAATCTCCCATGTCACCGCGTGGCGCAAGGCGAACAGTTGGCGGCTCTCGCCCGCCTGGATGCGCGCGAACGTCCGATTCCCGGCGGCCGCCGGCCCGAGCCCCGGCCATGGGATATCGAGGCCAATACTGGATTCGGACTGCCACAACCGCTCTCCGGAGGCGTCGCGGATCGCCGCGTAGAGACCGGAATCCGGCGTCCCGAGACGCGGTTCCGCCACGGCATCGGGCATCCCAAGGCCGCCCGCGGCATCGATCTCGACCGCCCCGAGCAACAGATAGACCTGGACTTCCAGATTCTCCTGAATGGCCTGCTCGACACTGTCGCGGAAGGCACGCTCCAGGGCGAGACCGGCCAGCCCGAGGAACGCCACCAGGACCACCGCCAGGCCGAGGGTGAGGCGCGCACCGAGAGAGTCCGCCAGCCGCACCCTTCACTCTCCCGACACAGGCAGGCGCAGACGATAGCCGCGGCCGCGCAGGGTCTCGATCGGTTCGAGCGAGCGCTCCGGATCGAGTTTGCGCCGCAGCCGCGTCAGCAGGACCTCGAGGACATTGCTGTCGCGTTCCATTTCCTCGTCGTAGATATGCTCGCCGAGGCGCGCCTTGGAGACGACCTCCCCGGCGTGCAGGGCGAGATACTCCAGCAGGCGATATTCGTAGGCGGTGAGTTCAACCCGGCGGCCATCGACGGTCACCGTCTGGGCGGTGGTATCGATCGCGATCGGGCCGGCCTCGATCACCGGGCGCGCCCAGCCGGCCGCGCGGCGGACCAGGGCGCGCAGGCGCGCGACCACCTCCTCGATATGAAACGGCTTGACGAGATAATCGTCGGCACCCGCCTCGAGGCCGGTGACCTTGTCCTGCCAGCGCCCGCGCGCCGTCAGGATCAGTACCGGGAACGTCCGCCCCGCCTCGCGCCAGGCGCGCAGGACATCGAGTCCGTTGCGGCCCGGGAGCCCGAGGTCCAGGATCGCCACGTCGATGGGGTACTCGTTGCCGCAGTACAGCGCCTCGTCGCCATCACCACTCGCATCGACAGCGAAACCGTGGGCCCGCAGCGCATGGGCGATCTCCGCCCGCAGGGCGGTGTCGTCTTCGGCGATCAGTACCCGCATGCCGCCTCCGCCAGGGTCAGCGCCGCAACCGACCGCTGCGTGCATCGACCGCCACGGTCCGCACACGCTCACCGTCGATCAGGACGCGGACCCGATACCACGGCCGATCGCCGTTGCGCATCTCCACACGCAGCACGCGCCCGCCGGTCTGCGAGCGCGCGATAGCGGCCGCCCGATCGCGCGAGATCAGTTCATCACGCTGGACGAACCGAACGCCCTCCATGTCCGCGGCCTCCGCCGTCGGGATCGTCCCGAGCGTCAATACGGCAAGTGCCACCGCCACGATCCAGCCTGTCCTGCCACCCATGCGCTTTACCGTCCCGTTCGCCCGCGCCCCATTGTACTGTTTGCGCGGTGCCGGGCACGTTCAGCGCCCGGGCGTGATACTCACCCGCACCCGGATCGTATCGCCCGGATCGTAGTCGGAGCGCGTCTCGAACGTCCGGCCAGCGTAGCGATAGAACACGCGGTAGCCGTCGATCCGTTCCTCCTCGCGCACGTTGCGTTCAAGCTCGCAGCGGCGCTCGGTGGTCAGCACGCGCCGCGGCGGTCCACGGTGCGCCCGCGAGATATCCCGGCCGATGACCGCGCCGAGGACGGCGCCGGCCGCGGTCGCCGCGCCGCGGCTGCGGCCTTTCGAGGCGTTATGGCCGATCGCGCCGCCGATGACCGTACCGATCACCGTTCCCGTAGATGGACCACGGCGATCGTCGCGAGCGATGCGCTCCACTTCCTCGTCCCAGCACACGCGGCGCGGATCCGATACCTCGACGAGCCGGATCAGGGGCCGCACCTCGACGACCGGGGCATCGACGTAAAACGCTTCGCCATCGTAATCCCCGTAGTCATCGTAATCGTCATAATCGTCGTAACCACCGGCCCGGAGCGGTGCGGCCGCCAGCACAAGCGCCACGGCCAGGACCGATGTGAACAGCAATCCGCCGGTTTTCATGGGGGCTCTCTCCCGTCCTACGCGGCATTCCCGCGCTTCCGGGCGATACGTTATCCGCGGTTTGCTGAATCGAGTCTGAACGGTGCGTTCAGTTTCCGTTCAGCACACCTGGGCGATAGTCCCCCCACGCCAGAGCGACGCGTCCATCGTCGCGTGGACCGGGAGATCGAAACCATGAAATTCACCGCAGCAGCACTCGCACTCACGATCGCCGTCGGGCTCGGCGCCACCACCTCTGCCGCCGAAGCCGGCGACCGGCACGGCCAATGGGGCGGCAAGAGTTACGGGGTGCACAAGTATGAGCGCGACCACCGCGGCGAGCGCCACTATCGCCATGGCAAGAGGCACGGCGTCCATCGAAGTCACCGGTACGGGGCACGTAAGGGCGTCTATCGCGGCAAGAGCAGGCATCACTGGAAACGTGACCGGTATCGCGGGCACCGCGGCCACGGCTACAGCCATTACCGGCCGTACGGCGATCTCTACACACGTCGCCACCACAGCTATCGCAGCGGTATCGGCCTGAATATCGATGGCGTCACGTTCATCTGGAGTGAGCGTCACTATCGCTGAGCGCCATGGCCACTCGCTCCCCGGCGCGACCGCGGGAGCGGTGGCCCAGTTCGGCCACCAGCGCAACCGCAGGCGCGCTCAGGTACACCAGCGCCATCACGACAGTGACGATCACCAGTAGCGCGGTCGCGGCCCCCGGTTGCACGGGCGCGGAATGCAGGACCCAGCCACCGAGCGCACACCAGATCAGCGCACGCCCGACCTCCTGCCGGGTGTCGCGCAGGGCCTTGCGCCAACAGCGCGGCAAACGCCGCTTGTCGGTCCGACGCCACCGCAGCGCGCGCCTTCCGAGCAGCGCCCGGACACCGGCGAGTTCCGATACGTGGCGCAGGGCCGCGTGGGCAAGCACGCCACCCAGCACCTGGCGCCACCCCCATCCCAGACGCCGCACCAGCGCGCGTTGCGACACCAGCACGGCCATGGCGCTCAAGGCCAGCGCCGCCGGTATCGTTCCTGCCAGTTCCGCTTCCGGCCCCGGCGGTCGGGTCCATCCCCAGGCGAAAACCCACAGCGGCGCGAGCAGTGCGATCAGCGCCGCCTGCACCGGTTCGAGACCGTGATGAAGCTCAAGCAGGCGCTGGCGGCGATCCAGCCCGCCGTGCGCCGGTCCACGTAACGGCATCAGCAGTCGCCAGTAACGCCGCAACTGCTGTACCGGCCCGGCCGTCCAGCGAAAACGCTGGCGCCGGTAGCGGGCGAAATCCTCCGGGATCAGGCCACGGCCGAACGTGCGGTCGAGGTTATACGAGCCGTAGCCCAGGGCATGGATCCGGATGGCGAGTTCCGAGTCTTCGGTCAGACACCAAGGGGCCCACATGCCGGCCCGCTCGAGTGCCTCACGGCGGATCAGGCTGAGCGTGCCAACGGTGAAACCGCCGCACCACTCGCCGCGCACCGGCAGTTCGATCTTCTGAAAGGGCATGTATTCGGCGTAGCAGACGGCCTTGAAGGCGGTCTCGCCGTGATCCCGGTAGTCGTGCGGGCACTGGACGAAGCCCAGCCCCGGGTCGGTGAACAGCGGCACCAGCCGGCCGGGAAAGTCCGGCTCGAGGTGATAATCCGCATCCACGACCGCAATCAGCTCGGCGTCATCCGCCGTGTATCGATGCACCGTGTTCAACGCGCCCGCCTTGGCCCCGGCGATGCCCTCTACGTGAAAGAAACGGAAGCGCTCGCCGAGCATTCGGCAATGGGCCTCGACCGGCCGCCAGAGCGCTGGATCGCGCGTGTTGTTGTCGATTACGAGCACCTCGTAATCCGCATAACGAATCGCCGCGAGCCGGTCGAGCGTCGAGATCACGAGCTCAGGCGGCTCATCACAGCAGGGAACATGGATCGACACCTTCGGTCCCGAGGTTACCTCCGCGGCGCACTCCGGCTGCCGCGCCCGAGGGTGCCGGCCAAGCATGTGCGCATGCAGCACCAGACGAGCGCAGCCCACAGGCAACAACAGCAGGCTGGCCACGAACAGTCCCCGCAGCACGAAATCGCCGTTGCCGGGCAGATCGACTCCGAAGACCGCGCGGCCCAGCCACAGCGCCCAGCCCATCAACGCGATGATCGACACCTGGAGAAAGACCTGCGCGAGCGGCCACAGGCCCGCATGGATGGACCGGGTCATCACGCCGAGCACGGCAAAAAACGCGGCGAACAGCCACCACGGGAATACGGCGGGCGCTACCAGCGTCAGCGCACCGGCCGGCAACATATGGAACGATGCCGCGGCGAGTCTTGGCCGCCCCCGGAACGCGGTCGGTTGCGGCTGCAGTAGCAGAGCGATACCGGCCATGAGACCGGCCAGAGCACAGTACAGAAGACCGGCCTCGAGCATGTCGCTTCCGTGATTGCTGGTGTTTACGAAGGCCACGCCGGTAACCGGACTCGGCCGGTACCGCCATGGGCCACACCGGCAAGGATAACCGCGAACCCGGCCATCGCGTTACGCGGACCGGGCATGCGCAGCCGGGCGGCGACACGGGCGCGGGCAACTTGCCGGTTCACCGTGCACGGTCTATTTACCAAAGAGGGCCGCCTTACCGGCACCACCCGCGAGACCACGACCCACGAATGATCGCCCTGCGCACCTCGATCGTCGATGAAATTCCGCACCTGCGGCGATATGCCATCCGGCTCGCCCACGATGCGGACGCGGCCGATGACCTGGTCCAGGACTGTATCGAGCGCGCCCTGCGACGCGAACATCAGTGGGATCCGTCCACACGCCTGCGACCCTGGTTGTTCCGGATCGAGCATAACCTCTACGTGTCCGCCCGGCGTCGGCGAACTCCGGAGAACCTTGGCGCGACGGTGCCCTGGGATCTGGCGGCACCGGAGTCCCGGCCGGAGGCGGCACTGGACCTGCGTGCAGTATTGGGCGCACTCGGCCGGATTCCGCGAGAACAGGCCGAAACAATCGTGTTGGTCGTACTGTATGAGATGGACTACAAGACGGCGGCGGATATTCTCGATATCCCCATTGGCACGGTGCGTTCACGGATGTCGCGTGCTCGCGCATCCCTGCGCGGCATTATGGGGATGCCCCCCACCGCGCCCTGAGCCGCACCTGTCCGGGGAAAACGGCGGCACCGCTCACGCGGTACCGCCCCTGCAACGCCACCAAACACTTCAGCGGCTATTCACTGAGATCCGATCCGCTCTCCGGCTCCTCAGTGATCTCGGGCTCCGATGCTGGCGCTGGTTGGACTTCGAAAGCGCTGAATTCCGTCTCGACGTCGTCTTTCGCAATACCGACCATGATGTCCTGTCCGTCCGGGCTCATCGCGATCCGATCCCAGGGGACCTCGTATTCACGACTACCCAGCCCCAGAATCCCGCCGGTACTCAGGACCACTGCATCGACGCGGCCCGCGGGCCCAATCAGCACATTCGTTACACGCCCGATCCGCTCATTCTCCTGATCGAGCACGTCGCGGCCGACAATATCGATCGCTTCCCGACCGGCAGCAGTCCCTGCGGACTCCACCGTCGACTCGCTATCCATCGACTGCGACTCCTCGGCGGCCGGAGCGGCCGTCTCATCGCCCTCTTCCGCCGCCATCAACGGCCCCATGGCCAATAGCAGAGCCACGGCTGCTGCCGGCAAGAACCGGCTCCAATTCTGATATTCCATTCTCTCGATCTCCGTAAACAATCCTGCCGCTCTCCCCCGGGACGACGCCGTGGACCGCCGCCTCACCCACGGCAAGGCACGCGTCGGTTACCCGAAACGTCCACGCCGTCGCCCGCATGAGGCGCACGTCCATTCCTACATACGCCAGCCGGCGTTACGGGGTTCACGCACAATAGAAAGAAGTCGACGCTGAAACCGTGGAGGCGCTAGTGGGCCATGCGGGAAGTTCGGTTATTCTCTGCGGCGTTGTGCGTGCCTGTCGCAAGGCGCGAGGAGCGAGGAGCGAGGAGCGAGGAGCGAGTGTAGCGCGTCTTACAGGAGTGACGAGCAACACCGCGACAGGTGCGCACAGCACCGCAGAGAGTGACCGAACTTCCCGCATGGCCCACTAGTTCGCGGCGGTCGTTTCCCGACACTGCCCGGGATCCAGTTCGGGCGGATCCATGGAGAAAGTAACCGGGGCAAGCCGGCGCAGCGCACTGACGCCCAGGATAGGCCGCTCGCGCCCGGGCAGTACCGCGACCTGGACGTTGTCGAGACGGCAGCGATCACCCACGGTCAGTCCATCGATCGAGTAGATCGCCACATACCGTCGGCTGCCATCGGCCATCGTCCCGCCCACGCGGCGAAGGAATGTCGCCATGCCGCGCGCCTCGAGGGCATCAAGCGTCTGCGTTCCGATGCTGCTGTAGCTGGAGCCGGTATCGACCAGGAAATCGCGCGAACCGACCCCCTCCACGTCCACCTGGACATACAGGGTGGAGGCGCCCCGCTCGGCCAGCGGTATCGCTGCCGCGTCGGCGAAGCCCTCGAACGGCAACAGGATGAATGCGATCACCATCGCCCGAACCGGGATTTGCAAGTTGACCTCGCGTACGCATTGGCGCCAGCACACCGGGACCGGTGCCAGCAGCAAGCTGACGGGTCGCGGCCAGTCTGACAATAGACTTGGGTTCGGGCGGCGCCGGCCGGCCGACGGACGGCTGACAATCCGGCGACCGGATCCGCTGAACCGGGTACAGCGAAGCCTGCATGGTCGATCAGCCGGCTTCCAGTGCAGCGATGGCCTCCAGGTGTCCGGTATGCGGAAACATGTCGGCAATGCCGGCGGCCTGCAGCCGGTAGCCGCCTTCGCCTGTCAGACGACCCACGTCGCGTGCGAGGGTCGCCGGATCACACGATACGTACACGATCCGCGCGGGCGGCCGCGCGACCAGCGCGGTAACGGCCTCGGGCGCGCCCGCGCGCGGCGGGTCCAGCAGCACCGAGGAGGGGTCCAGCTGTTGCAGCCAGGAGGCCAGCGGCGCCGCGGACAAGTCCGCCTGCCGGAAATCCGTACGCTCGGCGAGCCCGTTGGCGCGGGCATTAGCTGCGGCGCGCTCCACGAGACCTTCATCACCTTCGATACCCGTGACCGCTGCTCCCCGCAACGCGGCCGGCAGACTGAAATTGCCGATTCCACAGTAGAGATCGAGCACGGTCTGGCCAGGGCCGGGTGCGAGCAGCTCCATCGCCCGCGCCACGAGGGCCCGGTTGACGGCGGCGTTCGCCTGAATGAAGTCGCCGGCGGCGAACCGCAGTGCGAGCCCCTCATCGGGGAGCTCGTAATACGCCTCCGCCGGGCGCTCCGGATCGACCGGCCCCGCCGATGCACCATCGGCGATCTCGACCGAAACGCTGGCCTCATCCTGGAAACGGACCAGTCGTGCGCGATCCGCGTCTGCGATCGTGCCAGAGTACTGGAAGGCAATCACCGTATCGCCCGCACCGGTCGCCATCTCCAGTTCGGATACCCGCTCGGGGCGATCCAGCGAAGCGATCAGTGTCTTCAGTTGCGGGATGAGGCGTTCGAGGCGGTGATCGAGAATGGCGCAGGCATCCGTATCGACGACATGACGACCGGCACGTTCGCGGAATCCGAGCAATACCCCTTGCCGGCGCACATACCGCACCGTCAGCCGGGCGCGGGTCCGATATCCCGTCTCCGGTCCGGTGAGCGCCGGCAACCATCGCGCCGGAGACCCTCCCGCCGCGCGCGCCAATTCGTCATGCACCCGGCGCTCGCGCTGCGCACGCTGTGCCGCCGGGGCGAGGTGCTGCAGGGTACAGCCACCACAACGCCCGAATACCGGGCAAAACGGTTCGACCCGCTCCGGCGACGGCTCCAGCAGAGCCTCCACGACCGCTTCGTCGAAACGCTTGGCCCGGGACGTGCAGCGGGCGCGGATTCGCTCCCCCGGGAGGCCCCCATCGACGAACACGACCTTGCCGTCGACCCGACCGACACCACGCCCTTCGTGGTCGAGATCATCGATCCGGACATCGAGCCGCGGGGCCGTCTCCGGTGCCAGCCGCCGCGGCCGTTTACGGCTCATGGGACCTTCCCCACGCCTCAGGCGGAATCCTCGCGCAGCGTGGCCATATCGATGACGAAGCGGTAGCGGACGTCGCCTTGCTGCACCCGTTCGTACGCGGCGTTGATGTTGCGGATATCGAGCATCTCGACATCGCAGGCGATGCCATGCTCGGCACAGAAATCGAGTACCTCCTGGGTCTCGGGCATGCCGCCGATAAGCGACCCGGCAAGCACGCGGCGTTGCGCGACGAGCGCACCCGCATTGAGCGGCGGTTCCACCGGCTCGAGCAGGCCCACAAGGATGTGCGTACCGTCATATTTGAGTGCACCGAGATACGGGTTCAGGTCATGCTGCACCGGCACCGTATCGAGAATGAAATCCAGATAGCCGGCAATGGCCTTCATCTGCGCGCGATCGGACGAAACCACCACGCGGTCGGCCCCCTGCCTGCGGGCCTCTTCCACCTTCGCGTCGGAGCGCGTGAACACCGTCACCTCGGCACCGAGGGCCTTGGCGAACTTGATGCCCATATGGCCCAGGCCGCCCATGCCGACCACGCCGACCCGGTGACCGGCACGCACGCCGTAGTGGCGCAGCGGCGAGTACGTGGTAATGCCGGCGCACAGCAGCGGGGCCGCCGCCGCCGGGTCGAGGGCATCCGGCACCCTTGCCACGAATCGATCACTGACCACGATCGAGTCGGAGTAGCCGCCGTACGTCGTGCTGCCGTCATGGCGATCATGCCCATTGTAAGTGACAACGCAGCCCTCCAGGCAGTACTGCTCAAGGCCATCGTGGCACGCGCTGCACTCCCGACAGGAATCCACCATGCAGCCGACGCCGACGATATCGCCTTCACTGAAATCCGACACGCTGGTGCCGGTGGCGGTCACGCGGCCGATGATTTCATGCCCCGGGACGAGCGGATACTCGGTAAAACCCCAGTCGTTGTGGGAGAAGTGGATATCGGTGTGACAGACCCCGCAGTACAGGATCTCGATGGCGACGTCATCCGGACGCGGCTCGCGCCGCTCGATATTCAGCGGGGCGAGACCGGAAGACGGCGATTGGGCACCGTAGGCGCGCGCTTGCGACATGCATTACTCCTTGAAGAACGGACGGGTGAATAACGATGGGCCGGCACGCCAGGGACCGTAAGAAACGGCCCGTGCACCTGCATCTCGCGCACAATGGAGGCCAACCGGCGAACGCTCACAGCGTAACCCGATTGCGCACAATTCGATACCCCGGCCGGGCGCCGCCCGTCGACGTCACGTTCTCAGTGCGGGCGCCGCCCCGGCACCTTGCGCTCGCCCTGCAGCCAGGTGAAAACGTACCCGCGCGGGCTGTCGACGCCGGTCACGACATAGCGCAGCGTGTAGGGGTTGTGGAGTGTGGCCTGCAGCATGTGCTCCACCCAGTGAACCCCGCAGAAGAGAATTTCGTCACCGGCTTCAAGCGGGTCATCCGGCTCCGGCAGCATGATCGACCGACCCTGCCTGCGGATCGCGAGCGCCTCGCACGGCAGTCGCTGCGGGAATGCCCGCGCGTCACGGCATAGTGGACCGAGGGCGATCGCTCCGTCCCGATCCAGATACTCGGTCACGGCGGGGGCCTCGTCCGGGTTCAGTCGGACCGACCAGAGGTGCGGCGGCTGCGTACCCACAGCGGCGCGCAGCCGCTCCACGACCGTTTCCGTCAGGGCCGGTTCGCCCTCGGCGAGCCAATCGATCAGTTCCTGCACGAGCGGCGAGATCAGCAGCTTCAGGATCCGGCGAGCGGTGGTCAGGCTGTGCTGCAGGACCAGGTCGGCACGCGCGGCATCGAAAGCGACCTGATTCTCGTGGCTGTTCTGGCGGACAATGCAGAACGTCTCCGGGTTGAGTTCCGCAACCGACAACAGCGTGCTGAGATTATCCGAATCGCGATTCGTTCCCGCGACGATCCCGGCGGCATCATCGATACCCGCGGCCTGCAGCGCCGTGCGGTCCGCGTGCGCCTGGATCAGGGGCGTATCTTCGCCGACGCTGCTTGCCTCCGCGTCCGGATCAATGATCCGAAGGCGGATCCCCTGCGCCTGCATGTGATGATGGATCCAGTGCCCCATGCGACCGTATCCGCAGAGAATCCAGTCGCCGCGGGGAACCTGCACGGGTACACCGAGTTCGACGCCATGCGCGCCGACGAACCATGAATTGAGATTGTGCAGGTCGGGCCGTGCGATCGCGCGGCAGACCAGTTGGGCAAAGATCTCGAACGGGTCCACAACCGTCACGTTGTCGAGTGTACGCAGGGTGGCTTCATGGCGGCTCGAGGTGGACCGACAGATCACCCTGAGCCGCGGGTTCAGATGCCGTGCCATCACGGCGATCTTGAGGTTGACGTCGTCATCGTTCGTGAGCGTGACCAGCGCGCGGCATGCGGGGTGTTTCACGCCCGCGGCCAGCAGATGCTTCGGCTTACTCGCATCCGCACGCAGCCCTGGCATCGCAACGGCATAATCACGCACCCCCAGCGCCTTGATGCGCTCTGGATCCGAATCGAGGATCACCGCACGCATCCGATGGTCACTCAGGCCACGGGCCAACAGGCTGCCGGTGTCACCGAATCCGCACAGGATGACGAACGGCTCGCGATTGCGGTCAACCCTGCGGGCGAAGCGAAACTCGTCCAGGGCCTGGATGAAGTTCGGATTCTGGAACAGTCGAATCAGGGACCCGATCGCATAGAACCACGCGATCACCCCCATATAGAGGCAAAAAATCGTCCACAGCCGCTGCTCATCGCTGAAGCCGCCCGGCAGCTCCCCGAAGCCCGTCGTAGTGGCCGTATAAGTGAAGAAATAGAACGCGTGGAAGAGGTTCATGTGCGTCGCCTCGCCATCGACGACGCGGCCCGGTATCAGGGCCATACCGATGATGCCCACCGAATAGACGAACAGCAGCACGAACAGGGGCCGGCGCATATAGCGCAGAACGATCATCGTCACGCGATCGAGATCGGAGGTCGGCGTCATGCGTTCAGGCCTCCATCGCCCCGTCCCGGTTTACCGGTATCGATTCAGGTAACAGATCGCGTTACCGCCGCGACAGCAGCGTATCGCCGACAAGGATCACCGTCGCGACGATATTCGCGACCAGCGCGCCCGTGGCGATCGACACGATATCCGCCATGCCGCCAGCGTCCGGTGGGCCCCCGTCATCAGATTCAACGATGATCCAGACCACGCGCGCGGTGATCAGCAGCAGGCCGGCGACCAGACCGGATGCCAACAGCAAGGCGCCCGTCTGCGAACGGTCGCCCAGCTTCAGCCCGGTCGCGACCAGGTTGATGATAATGGCGAGGGTGAGTATCCAGACATTGTGATGCGCGGGCGCCTCGACACCACCCGCGACGAACGCGTAGTTGAGGCTCAGGGCGAGGATGATGAAAAAACCGAAAACGACGCGTTCGAGGTTCATGGGGCCTGCTCCTGACCGGGACGCGCCGCCAGTATAGGCATGAGCAGCGTAGCGGGGGAAATCGCTCCACCCGACCGGGAAAATCAGATCAGCGCGGGGCGATACACCATCAGCCAGAACAACGCGATCACCCCGAGCAGCATGGTCCACTCGAGGAGGTACCACCAGGCGACCCACCGCTGGATGCAATACGTCGAAGCGGACACCAGCGTGGCGATGCGGTACTCGATCCACAGCAGCGGCAGCCAGATCACACCGACCGCAATGAACAGCCCCAGGGCGAGCGCGAGCCACGGCGTCGACAGGGAGAGGCCAAGACCGTCCGCGAGGGCGAGACCGGTCAGGAGTTGTATCGCGACTGCCGGCGTCGTCAGGATCAGCTCGGCGATCACACCGGCATGCGCGGCGTTCGCGATGATGGCGGGCTCACGGGTGCGCAATGCCCGTGCGAAATACCAGCCGCCACCGATACGCAGTCCGAGCAGGACCGCGGCCGCCAGCAGATGAAGCAGCCGCAACTCTTGCTGCCAATCAGATACTAACCCGGACACTGGTAAAGCCTCATTCAGCGGGTCACTGGCGGAAGAAAATATTGAGGACCAGGGATACGACGACGCTCACGACGATCATCGAGGTGATGGGGATGAACACGCTGCCGCCGTCGCGCTCGATCCGGATATCACCGGGCAGGCGGCCGAACCAGCTCACCATCCAGGGCGCATAGACCAGCACCACCCCGACTGCGACCAGCAGAATCCCCAGCGCGATCAGCGTTTTTGCGAGCATTCCCGTATTTCCCGTTCAGGCGATGAATGCAACGGGCCACTCGCGCGTATGGCAACACGGACGCGCGGAGCCCGGGCGATTGTCATGATAAGCTTGCCGCCATGACTGGCCGGATGCCACCGGTGAGCCCGGTGGCCGGGGAGATACGCCGATGGCGGAAGGAGAATTCCAGGTCGTTTTCCGCGGCGAGATCACCGGCGACCAGCCGGTGGAGGTCGTCAAACAGCAGCTGGCGAACCTGTTCCGCATGCCGCCCGAGCGCGTGGAGGCGCTGTTCAGCGGCAAGCCGGTGGTCGTCAAGAAGAATATCGACGAGGCCACTGCCCGCAGGCTCGAGCAGGCATTTCTGCGCGCCGGCGCCGCCTGTGAAGTTCGCACGCCGGCTGCTGCGGCGTCGCCGGACACGGGCACTGACAACGCGTCGGTCGCGCCAGCGCAATCGACCGAGGACCGAAGCGCACCGCGACCGGAAGCGGCGCCATCCACGCGCACCAGCGGCTCGATCGCCGCGGCGGGCGATCCGAACCAGACCGTGGTCGATCTTGCCATTCCGGAGTCATTCGAGGGTCTCGAGCTCGACACATCCGACGCCCCACTCGCGACGCCCGCCACGAAATCAGCACCCGAGATCGATACCAGCGGACTCAGCCTCGCCGGAGATGACGCCGGCCCGCTGAGCGAGCGGGAGCCGCCCCCGCCCGCCGATATCGATACCAGTGGACTCAGCATGGAAGACCTGGACGCAGAGCGCTGAAGCCACGGCCATTGCGGGGCCAGTCCCGGCAGGCCCTGACGCTGGCGCAGGCGCGACGCGCCCGCACCATGCCCGGGTCCACCCTGGGCAATCAGCCGCGTTCGTACGTACCCACGATCCGATTCATCCCGAGGATGTGTGGTTCGACGCGCTCCAGGAACTGCCAAAGACTCAGGCCCGGTTCCAGATCGAGTTCCCGATCCAGCGCGATCACCCAGAAGAAATAGTGATGGACACCGTGGCCTTCCGGCGGCATCGGACCGCCATACCCCATGTTGCCGAAGTCGTTGCCGCCCACCGTACCCGCATCCGTCGCCTCGGCGAGATGCGTGGTCGATGCCGGCAGGTTGTAGAGTACCCAGTGCACGAACCCATAGGTCCCGGGCATGACCAGCGGCGCATCGGGATCATGACAGATCACCGCGAAGGACTTCGTGCCGTCGGGCGCGCCGGACCACGCGAGCTCGGGGGAACGGTCATCGCCGTCGGCGGCGTTGCGTTTCGGAATCGCGCCACGCGATTCAAATGCGGGGCTGGTAACCTGCATGTCGGAAAGAGCGAAAGCCATCGTTCCTGTCCTCCGGTTTCTGGTACGAATGCACGGGCACCCGGCAGGCCCCGTGTAACCCGACAACACGATAACACGCGGCGCGACGGCGACTGGACGTGCAAGGCAGCGTGAAGCGCTGCAGCGAACGGATTGCGTCCAGCCCGCAACGGAAGATCAATTGAGTCAGCGTTCGATACTCCTGCTTTCCGCCTACCGGGCCGAGAGCCACCGCACTTGGGCGGACTGGCTCGTCAACGCCCATCCGGAGATCGCATGGCAGCGACTGGAACTGCCGGGACGCCATTTCCGCTGGCGGATCCGCGGCAACCCGCTGTCCTGGATCGACCGGATTCCGGCACAGGCGCCCGATCTGATCCTCGCCACGTCGATGGTCGATCTCGCGACCCTGCGGGGACTCCATCCAACGCTCGCCGACGTCCCGGCCTGGTACTACTTCCATGAGAACCAGTTCGCATACCCGGTGAGCGCACGGCAGGTGAAGTCGGTCGAACCGCAGATCGTGCAGCTTTACGGTGCGCTGTCTGCACAGCGACTGCTGTTCAATTCCGCGTTCAATCGCGACACGTTCCTCGAAGGCGTCGACAGCCTGCTCCGGCGCATGCCGGATCAGGTCCCGGCGGGGATCCGCGAACGACTCGCGTCGAAGGCTTGCGTCTATCCGATCCCGGTGACGCCGATTCCACCGGCGGCGCGACGGGACGCACGACTGATCCTCTGGAACCACCGCTGGGAATACGACAAGGACCCGGACCTATTCGCCGACGCATTGCTGGCACTCGCCGACAACGGCGTTGAATTCCGGCTCGCCCTGCTGGGTGGCCGCCCGCACACCGGCTCCAACGCACTCGAGCGTATCCGTGACACGATGCCCGAACGGATCGTTGTCGATGGCCGCGTTGGGGCGGACGAGTACCGGCAGACACTCGGGCGTGCCGGCATCGTCGTCAGCACCGCCCGCCACGAGTTCCAGGGACTGGCGGTGCTCGAGGCCGTGAGCGCGGGTGCGACACCGCTGGTACCGGATGCGTTGTGTTACCCGGAACAGTATCCCGTCGTTTACCGCTATTCCGCCTGGGAAAAGGCGCCGCTGGTAGAACGGCTCTCGGACTGGCTGGAAGGCGGTCCGCCGGAACCGCCCGATGTCTCGGCCTGGACGGACGATCGACTCCCGGAGATGTGGCGCAGCCTGATGTTCGGCGCGACTGTCAGTGGGAGCTCACACGGATACGATCAATGAAGCGATCCGGACGGCCCTGGTTCCGACCTGCGATCCGACGTACGGCCCGATTCAGGGATGCTGGTAAAACCGATGCGGCCGGATCCGCAGGACGGATCCGGCCGCATTGTCTCCACGGGGCGGTGCCGCCCCGGCGATCCAGTCAGAACTCGTGCGTCAGACCGACCGAGACCGTCATCGGCTTGTTCGGACGCGCGCCGCAGAGGACGATCAGACAACGGATTCCGGGTACGGGGCGTACGGTCTCCGCCCAGCCCGACCGAATGGTCAATCCGGACCCGCGTGATGCGTGAGGAAGCGGTCAAGACTGTTGGCAAACGCCTGCCGGTCGCTCTTGCCCATGGCCGGCGGTCCACCGGTCTGGACGCCGCTGGCTCGCAGGGTTTCCATGAAATCGCGCATGTTGAGGCGGTCGCGGATCGTCTCGGGCGAGTAGCGTTCGCCACGTGGGCTGAGGGCGTGGGCCCCCTTGTCCAGGACCTCGGCCGCCAGTGGGATATCGCTGGTGATGACGAGATCGCCGGGCGCGCAGCGGCGCACGATCTCGTTGTCCGCGACATCGAACCCGGCGGCGACCTGCACGCACTGGATATGACGCGACGCCGGTGTCCGGATCGGTTGATTGGCCACCAGCGTGAGCGCGATCTCGCGGCGCTCGGCCGCGCGGAAAAGGATGTCGCGCATCACGACGGGGCAAGCGTCCGCATCGACCCAGATTTCCATCGTTTACTCCAGCCGAGTCCACCCGGCGAATCAATGTCATACACGCGATCGTCGCGGCGCACGAAACGACGCCGCGCTGCGCGACGGTCGCGCTGGCACCCCCGCCATCCCGCGCTCGGGCGTCTCCGCTTACTCGGCCGTCGCTGCGCGGGCGAAGTTCGCCAGCGCTTTTTCGATCTTCGCGATCACTTCATCACAACCTTCGATTCCATGGCGCTTAGCGAGATACTGCGGGCTGTTGTACGCGAACAGCACTGCACCGCTATCATCTTCCCAGATCAGGGCCTTCTGCGGCAGATCGATGGCCACCGTACGCCCGCAGCGCATCAGGGGCGTACCGACTTTCGGATTGCCGAATATCACCAGCTCGGTCGGGCCGAGTTCCTGCCCGACCTCTTCGGCGCCGGCCGCATGGTCTACGCGCCGGAAGACCGTCATGCCCTTTTCCTCGAGCGCCGCGACGAGCCGATCCGCCGTCGTCTCGACATCGTGGGCACTCTTTACGGTAACGAGGCCCTCTCCCGCCCACGCCGCTGGTACCAGCAGCACGGCCAGGGCCAGTCCGATCCACGTTTTGCGCATTGTTCCGCTCCTTTCGGCTTGACCGAATCCGTCGGTTTAATGTTCAGCGGTTCCGCCGCGAGCCTGTCGCCCCGGTCGCGCGGGCTTCCGGATCAATCCCGTATTCACGCAGCAACTGCCGCTGGATACCGTTGTTCCAGGCCTGGACAATGACCTGCGACCGGAACAACGCCTGCAGCTCAACGACCAGGACGACCAGTATTGCTCCGAGTCCGACCAGCACGTGACCGCCGATCATAAGCCCGATACCGGCCGCTACAAGGCCGATATCCAGCAGACCCCGGCCATAACGGCCGAGATAAAAATGATGCAGCCCGACCATGAAAAACCAGTTCAATACGGCATAGGTATCCGGATCCCGCAGTCGACGCCGCGCTTCCCGGTGAAACGCGGCGCGCTCCCTGTCGGGGAGACTGGCCACCGCCGTGCGCAGACGGTCCTCCTCGACATCAATCGTGCGCTGGTCGAGCATCGATCGCCGTCTCCGGTACGGGCTCCAGGCATTTGCAGACGCTGTCACGCGCGCGGCAGCGGCGGATACGGCGCCATGCCATCGCCGCGCCACGCCGCAGACCGAAACGCGCGATCGCCTCTTCCGCGAAGGCGGAACAGCTCGGTTCAAAATTGCAGTCGATACCGAACCAGCGGCGGCCGCCCCCACTGCCCCGATAGGCCGCGATGAGCCGCAGTGCACACTGGCGCGGCCTGGTCACGCGCTTCACCGGCCCAGGGTCACGATCATCGCCTCGCGCTGCCAGAACAGCCAGAATCGTTTCTGTTCCAGCACCTGAAAGACGACCTGCCAGCCCTCGGCGGCCAGGGCGTTGAGTTCCGCCTCGATCTTCTTCATCGGCAAACCGGAAGAACCAAGCAGCAGGGTGCCACAGCCACCCTCGGCGATGTGTACAACCCGGTATTCGCTGAAACGGATTTCGTTCATCCGGCTGGCTCCTGTCGGCGCGCTCATTGCGGTTCAACGTGCCCCAGCCGACCCTCTTTGTCCAGAGGATGGCGACGCCGCGGATGCCGATTCGCGGAAACCCACGCACGATCGGAGCGCATGGGTGCCGGATCTCCGGCGTCCGCGCCCCGGGGGCACTTACCGAATCTTCGGGAATGCCCGTATAATCGACGCCTTCAGCCAACGCGCGCCCCTGCGGGATCCGCGCTGGCCAGGCATCTGCGTCCGTCCCGGAACCGGCATCCAGGCAAACGGCATCCCGGTCGGGCGCACCGCGCCCGCCCGCATGAGCCCGCAATCCACGCAACGACCGACCGGATCCGCATGCCTTTGCCGTCCCGGGGAGATCGATGACAACCAGCGCAGCCACCGAGGTCTCCGTCCTGTTCGCCGACATCGGTGACAGTACGGCGCTCTACGAGACACTGGGTGACAGCGAGGCGCACCAGTTGGTTACCCGGGTCCTCGAAATACTCGCGCAGGCTGCCCAGAGGCATGGCGGGACCGTCGTCAAGGAAATCGGCGACGAGATCATGGTCATGCTCGACTCCGTCGATGCCGCGGCGGCGGCGGCCTGCGACATGCACGAAGCCCTGGAAGACCGCAATGAGCACGACCCGGCGAAGACAACAGTCTCCGTGCGGATCGGTCTGTTCCATGGCCCGGTGATCACGGACACCGAGGATATCTACGGCGACACGGTCAACATCGCCGCGCGCATGGTGGAACAGGCGAAGGCCCGCCAGATCGTGCTGCCGCGCGTGACCGCCGAGACGCTGTCGGACGAATTCCGGCGCAGCACGCGGTTCATCGATTACGCCACGATCCGCGGCAAGGGTGAGCTGGAACTGGTCGAACTGCTCTGGGAGCACGATGACCTCACCCTCATGGCGGGCAGGGATCAGGCGCTGGATGCGTCGGCCAACCCGGCCGGTCGCCTGCGTGTGCGCTACGGCGAGTGCGAGGTCGTGCTCGATGCCAGCCGTACCGTGCTCGTAATCGGCCGCAATCGCGTGTGCAATCTGCGGGTCGACGAGCCGCTGGCCTCCCGCGAGCATATCCGCATCGAGCGGCGCAACGATCGCTTCTTCCTCGTGGATCAGAGCACGAACGGGACCTGGCTGCAGCAGGCCAACGGCAGCGAGCATTTCGTTCGGCGCTCTGAATTCCCCCTGGTCGATGCCGGTCGGATCAGTCTGGGTCGCCGCCTGGATGACGACAAGGCACAAGCCGTGGAGTTCCTCGTCGAACGGGCCTACTGACCCGAACCCTGGTAAAGCCGCCAGCCGGCAACACGACGGGTGGCGCCCTGCCCCGTATAATCACCCCGGACCGACCGCCCGACTCGCTTACGGGGATATCGCCATGCAGCGCCATCGTTTATCAGACTCCCGGACACCATGCGCGCTCTGAGGCGGCGGATTGCCGCGGCGGTAATGGTCCTCCTGATGCTTGCCATAAGCGGCTGCAGCGGTATCGGCACGATCGTCGACCGTACCGGTCTCAAGGCACCCGACTCCCCAGGCGAGCGCTGGCACACCGCCCTGGAAATGCTGGGCCGTGGTGAGGAGCGGCAGGCCGAAGCGCTATTCGTCGAGTTGCGCGAGTCAGCGGGCTATGGCGAGCGCGCACAGCATATGCTCGACCAGATCCGCAGACCGATCTACCGCTATTTTCCGGAGAATCATTTCAACGTCCGGCTGCGTGCCGGACAGAGTCTGTCGGCCCTCAGCCGTCGCTACCTCGACGATCCACTGAAATTTTTCGCCCTCGCCCGTTACAACGGGATCGCCGCGCCGAACCGGGTGGCCGCCGGGCAACTGATCCGCATTCCGCTCACCGAGCATGCGCGCACGGTACGCGTAGAGGAGATGGGTTCGCCGGAGGCCGACGATCCGATCGACGACTCGTCGGGCGCCGGGGACACGGGACGTACGGAATCGGGCACCGGGGACGGCGGCGAGCCGGAATCCCCTGACACGGCTGATACCGCCGCTACGGATCCCGAATTATCGGACGCCGAGCGCGAACGCATCCGCCGCTACTACCGCAAGGCCACGATCGCCTTCCAGCGGCAAGAACTTGACCAGACATTACGGTACTGTGAACGCGTCCTGCAGCTGGATGCAGACCACGAAAACTGCCTCGCTTACCGTGACCGCGCGCGCGTGCTGAAGGAACGACTGGAGCGGATCCAGCAGGACGCCGACGAGGACGACTGATCCCGATCGCCCCCGCTGCAGGCCCATGGGCGCATGGCGGAGTGGTGCATCATTGGGCCAGCGGGCGCGGCGCACAGCCGCCCGACTCTTCAATCCCGCCCGCGATCGGGTTCGTTGACCAGGGTGGGCGCGTCATCGTCACCCGCGCGGTCCCCGTCATCCGTGCATGGTGTGCGGTCGCCATCGTGCTCGCCCGTGCCGGACCAGGACCAGAGGGTACCGTCAGGATCACGCTCCACCCGTTCCGCCATCTCATTGAATGCGCGATACAGTACACCGAACTCGTCGCGCCGGGTCACCGAAATCCGCGTCGCCGTATCGCCGGCAGCCAGATCGGCCATCGCCCGCCGCAGGCGCTCGATCGGCCGCCCGATCAGACTGCCGAACAGGTACAGGAGACCGATCACGCTCACGATCGTGATGCCGGCCTGGGCAGCCAGCAGCCAGCGGGTGCGCGCCATCACGCTGTCGAGACCGGAACGCGGCAGACCGAGGTGCACCGTCCCCACGCGCTGATCCTGGAATCTTGAGGGCGCGGAGAAATTCAGGGCGCTGCCCCCGTCCGACAGGTCGACCCGGGCCACTTCCGTGCCCGACACGGAGCGCCCATCCCGGACCGAGCCCGGCAGGGCAAGCGGCGACCCGACGCGGGACGGATCCGTCGCGGCCCGCACGATTCCGCTGCGGTCGCTTACGATCAGGTAATGGAACGTCTCGCGCCGGCTGGCGTCTTCGACAATCGCCTGCAGGGTCGTCCAGTCTTCACTGAGTAACGGAGTCGCCACATCGAACGCCACATAGCGGGCCAGTGAACTCCCGGCGTCCAGGATCACGCGCGAGATCTCCTCGCGCTGCAGCTGGTACACCGACAGCGCGGTGATCGCCATCACCACGGTAAGGATCAGTCCCATTCCGCCTGCCCACTGGACTTTCAGCGGCACCCGCCGATTACGCCTGCGTTCGACCTCATGTTCGGCAAGCGCGTCGTACTCCTTCGCGAGCGCTGCCGCCAGTTGAGCACCGGACTGGAACCGCCTGCCAGGCTCCTTGTTCAGCAGGCGGCCGACGATGCGGGCAGTGCCAACCGGCGTCTGCGGCGCCAGCTTGCGGATCGGCTGCGGATCCTTCGTCGTGATCTGCAGCAGCAGGGCGGTGGTGTTGCGGGCATCGAACGGACATTTGCCGCCGAGCATCTCGTAGAAGATCACACCCAGTGAGAACAGATCGGACCGCGCTCCAACCTCGCCCCCCGCCGCCTGCTCGGGTGACATGTACCGGGGCGTGCCGATGATCGCGCCCGTGCGGGTCCGCTCTTCATCGTCGATGGCATCGATGTGGGCGATACCGAAATCGACCAGCTTGACGCGGCCGGAATCAGCCGTGAACAGCACGTTGCTCGGCTTGATATCGCGATGCACCACCCCGTTGCGGTGGGCAAAATCGAGCGCATCGGCGATCTGCTGCGCGACCGACACCGCCTCGCGCGCGCTGAATCGGCGCCCCGTCCGCAGGCGTTTCGACAACGGCTCGCCCTCGACGCACTCCATGGCGATGTAGGGCGTCCCATCGACTTCGCCGACGTCGAACACGGTGACGATATTCGGATGGACCAGCGCGCCCGCCGAACGCGCTTCACGCAGGAAACGCGCGACATAGGCGCTGTCGCCCAGCAGTTCCTCACGCAGGACCTTGATCGCAACGGTCCGGCCGATATCGGGATCGTGCGCCCGATAGACGCGCGACATCGCACCCTCACCCAGCAGGGCAACGACTTCGTATCGACCGATATGATTGCCCCTATCGAAAGATGGCGGCATCGCGAATCCATGGCGGGCGGGAGTGACCCGGGGCCATTTGAAGCTATCCGGTGCCCTGCCCCCTGTCAAACCGCGTCATGCGATAGATGACCTCTTGCAGCCCCCGTGCGCCACGCTCCACCAGGTGCGGATACGCGGCGGTCGCATCGCCACGATCAAGGCATTCGACCGCGAACCAGGGCTGGGCATTCAGTTCGGTCTCGGTTACCGGGAATGGTGGCCCGTCCATATCGGCAGGATCGTACTCGAACGCGATCAGCAGCCCTTGCGCACCGGGCGCCACACAGGCCGCGAGATGCGCCAGATAATCGGCCCGCATCGATTGCGGCAGCGCCACCAGCGCGGCGCGATCGTAGAACCGGTTCGGTGCGGTCTCGGGCCGAAATGCGAAAAAATCGCCGGTCGCCACATGGACCCCCGCACCGAGCAGTTCAATGAGGCCATCGGTGCGTTCCCGCTCATGCGGGTCGATGTCCCACTCACGAAAGAACGCCTCAACGGCACGACGCTCCAGCTCCACACCGGTTACCTTGTGACCGCGGTTCGCGAGCCAGCGCATATCGAGCGTCTTGCCGCACAGCGGCACAAGGACCGTCTCGTGTCCATTCGCGATATCGGCCCAGAATCGGCCCAGCGCTGGATGAACGCGGTCCAGGTGAAAACCGATTTCGCCGTTTTGCCAACGATCGCGCCAGAATTCGGGTTGCATGGTTTTATGACATCTCCCCTGGTTGCAGTGAGTGCGCCTGGGCGCACGGGATCACGGGGCGACGAAGCGAATGGACGAATGGTACCGGCTCACGCCCCCTGAGGAGGAGGGTCGGTCACCGACGACGGCATGCTCTTTTTCGGGGTGCAATCCCTGCGCCCGGACGGATACCCGACTGAACGTGTGAACCATTCCCCAATCCGGCGATCAGGTTCCGGCCGCCCCGCCATCCGGCCTTGGCCGCTCGGTCGAGCGGGGGTATGCTACTGCGCCTGTCGCGGCGACCGCCGGTGCCGCGGCCAGGCCGTATCAGCCCATCCGGCTCGTGGAGTCAGTCCTTGAAACGTTATTCGTGCGCGGCTATCGCGGCCGTACTCGTCCTAACCACGAGCGCAGCTTTCGGCGCGACACGCTACGTCACCGATGAGCTGCGCATCAGTGTGCGCACCGGAGCGGGCACCCAGTACCGAATCGTCGAAGTGATCGGCTCCGGCACCCGCCTCGAAACACTCGAGACTTCCGGCGAATGGACCCGGGTCCGCACCGCGGATAATGATTCCGGCTGGGTGCGCTCGCAGTACCTGACCGAACAGCCAATCGCGGCTGACCGGCTGGAAACCGTGCGCTCGGATCTGCAGGACGCGAACGAGCGGATCGGCGAACTCGAGGACACGCTGACACAGACGCGCACGGACAATGAGGCCGCACGGGAACGCATCGAGACCCTGACCGGCGAGAAGGAATCGCTCGAGAGCCGTCTCGAAGAAGCGGAGCGTGGGCTTGAGCTGCACGATGAAAACGAACGCCTCAAAGACCGGACCGGCGAACTCGAGCAACACGTCGAAAGCCTGCAGGCGGAAACGGAGGCGCTGGCCGAACGGGGTCGCCGGGAATGGTTCATGATCGGCGCCGGCGTACTGTTCGGCGGCATCCTGTTCGGGATCATCGTGACGCGTATCCCGTGGCGCCGCCGCAAGGACCGGATGTTCTGAACATCACGCGCCCGCGCGATGCGACGTACGATCGGCGGCATTACGCCACGATTACGGTTGTGTAACGTCGCGCCATCACCCTTTGCTGCGTGAACTTCTTCACAGTCCGGATGGTCGGCTTCCTGTCACGGTGCCGATGTATCCGGATGCGGCTGTTCGATCGCCCTTCGCACGTATCGATCCCGCCCCTGGATACTCCCTGTTCTCGGCAAGGAGGTTGTCATGAAGTTCAATCGTATTTTCATCGCCACGATAGCGCTCGTGCTGGCGACACCAACGATCGCGAAGGCCGCGGAACTCGAAGCCGACCGCTTCTACGCGGGCGGCGGTATCAGCACCAATGATCTCCACGGTGAAGATTCCACCGGCGCCCAGATCTTTGCGGGGTACGAACTCCCGTTCCAGCTGGGTGAAGCGGACACGGCGATCGAGGTCGGCTACCACGACGCGGGTGATTTCGACCGTCCCAGGCGCAATTTCCGGGGCGATGAAAACATTTCCGGCCTCTGGACCACCGGTGTGGCCAGCCTCCCGGTCGCGGATAAAGTCGATCTGGTCGGCCGTTTCGGCGTCGATTTTGGTGACGACGACGGTCTCATGGCCGGTGGCGGCGTTGGCATCGATCTGGCCCCTCGAATAGAGTTCCGCGGCGAATACGTCATTCGCGATCGCACCGAGTCACTGCAGGCCAACGTCCTCTACCGGTTCTGACGGTAACGGTCGACCGGCATACCCGCATGATGGAAGACCGGGCACTCAAAGCGGGGCGGATCGCGCCCCGCAATCGTCGCCCGCGTATACGCCTGAACCTGCATACCCACGGATTCGGTGCTACACCATATCCAATCCCTGGCCGACGCTGGATCACCGGATCGAATCGCCGTACCCATGCGCAACCTCGCCCGATCCCTGATCGCACTTTTCCTGACGATCATCCTCCCTGGCTGTGGTGGGGGCGGTGGCAACGACGGTTCCGGGGCCGTTTCCACGGCCGGTCTGGATTTCCCGGGATCAGAGGGCACGGTCGAAACCATGCGTTTCCGTTTCGGGGATCCGCTACCGATCTACCCCGCAACCTACATCTGGCGCGTGTTCCCGCGCTATCAGGCCGGTTTCTACACGGCCTTCTTCTGGGGTAACGACGGCGAATTCCAGTGGAACGACGGCATCGCCGACAGTTATTACGGCGCCCATCCCTACCCCCGCGATAGGCTCGGCAACGAGACGCCGACGTGGGAACTCGCCGTTGATCAGGCCGATTTCCGCGACACCCCAGTCGTGTTCGATCGCTGGTACACCCAGGCCCTGCGCGTGCGCGCGACCGCGACCGGGAAAGTCCATGAATTTTATTGGGATCTGCCGCGAACGGACAGCGCTCACCGCGTAACCCACACCACGGGTCCGGACTACGGTGAAACGCCGCCGCCGGCCCCGGCGCTCACATGGGGTGACGCGCCATGGAATCCGGGCGAGGAAGTCTGGAACGGCGTGATCACCGGTATCCGGGTCTACTCTGCCTACCTGTCGCTCGACGATATCCTGGAAGAAAGCGAGGCGCCGACTTCGACCGATGCGGGCGCGGCGAGCATCTGGTATCTGAATATGAGCCCCACGCCCGACGACATCGCCGATCGCTCCGGTCGCGGCAACGATCCGGAATGGGTCGGCGAGGAACGGCCCGCACTCTGGGTTCCCTGATGCTTCCGGAGACCGAGGGCGCCGCCCGAGTACGCTGGTCTACAGGTGATCCAGACGCCCCACGGGGACGACGTTGTCATCGATGCGCAGCTATCCAGTCCCGGATCCTGCATTCTCGGCCGGTACCGTGAGTGACCGGAATGCCCGTCCCATCGCGACCGATGTCCTGAAGCGCCGCACGTTCGGGTCATCGAAGAACAGCCTCCGGGTAAGCGCCTCGAAATCATCCATGTCCCGTGCAACCGCTACAATCACGAAATCGCCCTCGCCCGTCACGTAGTAGCCCTGCTGGACCTGCGGTTCGGCGATCACTTTCCGGCGAAACATGTCAATCTGATCGGCGCTCTCGCGTTCCAGTTCCACGATCACGATGAAGGTCATCGGCAGGCCGATCGCAGCGGGATTGACGACCGCGACTTCGCGCTCGATCACACCTGCCGCGCGCAGCCTTTTGATCCGGCGTTGCACGGCGGGCGCGGACAGCGCAACCTCACCGGCAAGGGCTTCCAGTGACTGGCGCGCATCCTGCTGGAGCAGATCGAGCAGTTGACGATCTTTTGTATCGAGTTCAAGCCGATGCATCGACCACCCCCACGAGTGCATTTCATGCAATCAAATTAATCTCTAATCCGACCGTACGCAAAAATTGATCGCACTGTCCTGATATCGTAAGCAGCACATACCATCCGGAGCGCACATGGACGTTCTGCATAATCCCTTTCGGGGCCCGGGTCTGCCCCAGTCTTCAGGCGTGGCCGCTGGCGACGTGAGCGTGGATCCCACCGAGCCGCTGGCGCTGCTGGCACGGTGCCCGGCTGCCGCCCCGACGCCACTGCATGAACATCCCGATCCGGCCGCGACATTCGGTGTCGAATCCCTGCTGCTCAAGGATGAGCGAACACGCATGGGACTCGGCAGCTTCAAGGCGCTCGGTGCGGCCTACGTGATCGCCCGCGAGGCCGCGCGGCACGCCGACGGACCGGATGGACCGGCGGACCGCGCCCGCATGACCCACGCACTCGACGGCGCGGTCTACGCCTGCGCGAGTGCCGGCAACCACGGCCTGTCCGTGGCCGTCGGCGCGCGCCTGTTCGGCGCCACCGCCATCATTTATCTCGCCGATTCGGTGCCGGAGGCGTTCGCGGATCGCCTGCGCCGGCTCGATGCCGAGGTCGTGCGCCCCGGCGGTGACTATGCGGATGCCATGGCCACCGCGGCCGGGGACGCGGCGCGCAACCGCTGGACCCTGCTCTCCGATTCCTCCTGGCCCGGCTACACGGATCTGCCCCGCCGGGTGATGGAGGGCTACCTGGTCATGGGGGCAGAGGTGGTCGATGCACTGTCCGAACCGCCAACTCACATCTTTCTGCAGGCTGGCGTCGGCGGCCTGGCCGCCGCGATGACCGCCCTGTTCCGCGAGCGCTGGGGCAATGCCCCGGCCATCGTGGTCGTTGAACCGGACCGCGCACCCGCGCTGATCGAAAGCATCCGCGCTGGCCACCCCATCGCGACGACCGGTGCGGCTTCGAACATGGGCCGGCTCGACTGCAAAGAGCCCTCGCACCTGGCGCTCAGCGCACTGGCACGCGGCGTGGACCATTTCGTGACGATCACCGACGACCAGGCCGCGGCGACCGCGGAGCAACTCGCGACTCAGGGTTTCGACACGACCCCCTCCGGCGCCGCCGGCGTGGCGGCGCTGCAGCACGCCGACACACAACGCGACGTTTTGGGTCTGACGCCCGAAAGCCGGATACTGGCGTTCATATCCGAGGGCCGGGAGGACGCATGAGCGGCGTACCGACGCCACGGGTCGACCTGCAGGAACTGGAATCGCTGCGCCATGCCCTGCACCAAGCACCCGAGACCGGATTCGAGGTGTCCGCCACCGCCGCGGCACTGGCCGAGCGTCTGCGTGCCGCGGGCCTTGCGGTGACGACCGGCGTCGGCGGCAGCGGCGTGGTCGCCACGCTGCAGCGTGGTCAGGGCAACGTGGCAATCGGCCTGCGCGCGGACATGGATGCGCTGCCGATCACGGAATGCAACGAGTGCACCCACCGGTCCACGGTCGAGGGGAAATTCCACGGCTGCGGCCACGATGGCCACGCCACCATGCTGCTCGGCGCGGCCCAGGCGTTGGCCGCCGAAGGCGGCTTTGACGGCACGGTCTATTTCGTTTTCCAGCCGGACGAGGAAAACGGCCGCGGTGCCCAGGCCATGATCGATGACGGCCTGTTCGAACGCTTCCCCATGGACGCGATCTTCGGCCTGCACAACCTCCCGGGATTGCCGGTCGGTGCGTTTGCCACACGCACCGGCGCGTTCACCGCGTTCGAGGAGATCTTTACGATCGAAGTCGAGGGACGCGGCGGCCACGCCTCGAGCCCCCAGCATGCGATCGACCCCCTCGTCATCGGTTCGGAGATCATACTCGCGCTGCAGACGATCGTTGCGCGCGCCCTTTCTCCAGGGGATTTCGGTGTGGTCTCGGCGACGGAATTCATCACCGACGGCGCCCGCAACATCCTGCCCGGCAACGTGACCATCCGTGGCGATACGCGCGGTTACGACGATGCCGTCAGCACTACTATCGAGCGGCGTATGCGCGCGCTTGTCGAGGGCATCGGCGCCGCGCATGGCGCTCGCGCGAGGCTGCACTACGAGCGCGAGTTCGAGCCCACCATCAACACCGCCAGCGAGGTCCGGCAATCCGCCGATGCCGCCCGCTCTGTCGCCGGGACAACGGTCGACGACGCCCACGCCCCGATGGGTTTTTCCGAGGATTTCGCGCGGTTTCTGCGCCATCGACCGGGCTGCTTCATGCTCCTTGGCAATGGCACCGAAGGCCCGTATGGCACGCCCCTGCACAATCCGGGCTACGACTTCAACGACGCCGCCCTGCCCTGGGGTATCGAGTACTGGACCCGGCTCGTGCGCGCGAGGCTCTCGCCATGAAGGCGGCGGTTTCCGAACGTGGTCTGCCACCGTCCGAGTTTGAGCAGCGACTGGAACGGGCGCAGCGGGGCATGGCGGCGGCCGGACTCGACGCGCTGCTCCTGACCACCGAACCCGAGGTGCGCTGGTTCAGTGGCTTCCTGACCGAATTCTGGCAGAGCCCGACCCGTCCCTGGTTTCTGGTGGTCCCGCGTGACGGCAAGCCGATCGCCGTGATCCCCGGCATCGGCGCCCCCCTCATGGCCCGTACCTGGATCGACGATATTCGCACCTGGCCGTCACCGCAGCCGGGCGATGAAGGCGTGTCTCGGCTGGCCGAAGCCCTTCGCGATGCCGGCGCGGCCACAGGGCGTATCGGCCTGCCGATGGGGCCCGAGACCATGCTGCGCATGCCGCTCAACGACTACCGCCAGCTTCGTGATCGCATACCAACCGCCGGGTTCGTCGATGCGGGCGCGCTGATCCGCGAACTGCGTATGGTCAAGTCGGAATGCGAGATCGCGAAAATCGCCCACATCTGCCGGGTGGCTTCCGACGCCTTCGAAGAGGTACCGGAATTCGCCGCACCGGGGCAACCGCTGACGGAAACCTTCCGCGCGTTCAGGCTCGCGCTGCTGCGCAATGGTGCCGACAACGTCCCGTATCTGGTAGGCGCATCCGCACCCGGAGGCTACGAGGACGTCATTACGCCCCCCGGAGAGAATCCGCTCACCGAGGGCGATATCCTGATGATGGACACCGGCGCACTGTACGACGGCTACTTCTGTGATTTCGACCGCAACTGGGCGATTGGCCACGCCGACGACGACACCCGCCGCGCCTACGACACGCTCTACCGCGCCACCGATGCCGGTCAGGCCGCGGCGCGCCCGGATGCGACCTGCGCGGACCTGTTCGCGGCGATGCGCGACGTCATCGTTGCCGACGGTTACGAGTGCGGCAATGTCGGACGCCTCGGCCACGGACTGGGCATGCAGCTCACCGAGTGGCCATCGCACACGCCAGACGACCGGACGATGCTGCAACCCGGCATGGTCCTCACGCTCGAACCCGGCCTCGCGATCGCCCCGGGCCGGAGCATGGTGCACGAGGAGAACATCGTGATCCGCGAAGACGCTGCCGAACTCCTATCCCGGCGGGCATCACCGGAACTGCCTGTGATCGACTGACCCGCATCGACCCGGAGCCAAACCGTTATGCGACTGGATTACGAACTCGACGGCGGCGCCGGCTACCGTGCCCGGCTCGGCCTGATCGTGCTGCACGTCGATGAGACCGTCGAACCCGAGTTTCGGCGGCTGATCAACCATGATGGCGTCGCCGTCTACTGCACGCGCATACGCAGCGGCACCGAGGCGACGGCCGACAGCCTGCAGGACATGGCCTCCCGGATCCCCGAGGCCGCAGGCCTGCTGCCACCGGCAAACCCGATGGATGTGGTCGGCTATGCCTGCACCTCCGGGGCGACGCTCATCGGTACGGACGAGGTCGCCCGCTCGATCCGCGGCGCCCGCCCGACGGACCATCCCGGACATTTCGGCGAAACCAGCATCACCGACCCGCTCACGGCCCTCAAAGCCGCCTGCCATGGCCTGGGGATTCGCCGGCCGGCGTTTGTCAGCCCCTACATCGCCGAGGTCTCGTCCGCGGTACGGGGCGCACTGGAGGCCGACGGTATCTCGATCGGTACGGTCGGTTCATTCGAGCAGTCAGAAGAACATACGGTCGCCCGGATTCGCCCGGCATCGATGCATGAGGCCATACTGCGGGTCGCCCGGGCAGCGCCATGCGACGGCGTGATCGTCTCGTGCACCAACGCCCGCACGCTTGATGTGCTGACGGATGCGGAGGCGCAACTCGAACTTCCGGTCATCTCCAGCAACCAGGCACTCGCCTGGCACATGCTGCGACTGGCCGGGATCCGCGACCACGGCCACGGACCGGGCTCGCTGTTTTCGGTCTGAAAGATCCCCGGAGTTGATGGAGCCCCGCGCCTGCGCCGGCTGGCTCAATGACTCATCAACACCGGCACGGTCATGTGTTTGAGGATATTCCGCGTGACGCCGCCGAGGGCGATCTCGCGCATGCGGCCGTGGCCATATCCGCCCATGACCAGCAGATCGCTCCCGCGATCGGATATCCGCGAAAGGATCGTATCCGCCGTCCCCATATCGCGTGCCTCGACCACTTTGACGTCTACATTGATGTCATGACGGGACAGATGCAGTGCGATATCGGCCCCCGGTTCATCACCGTGATGGTGAAGCCCCTTGTCCGGATTGACCGCGACCACCTCGACCTGACGCGCCCGCTCGAGCATCGGTATCGCATCGTTGACGGCCCGCGCCGACTCGCGGCCTGAATCCCAGGCGATCATGACATTGTGACCGAAGTCTGCGCCGCCATTGCGCCCCTGTCCGGGAGCGCCGATATAGGGAATCACGAGCACCGGACGGCCGGACCCAAACAGCACATCCTCCACGATCCGGGGTCCACCGGCCGAGAGTTCGTCCGGATCATTCTGCCCGAGAATCGCCAGGTCCGAGTAGCGCGCATGCAGGGCTACGTGTTCCCCGATTCTGTTGACATAGACAGTAACGCTTCGGGTTTCATAACCGATACCGGCACGTTCCGCTTTCTTGCGGAATCGCGCGAGCGACGCGTCCGCCTGCTCGGCAGCTTTGCTTTTCTGTTCCTCGATCAGATCCATCGGCCACTCCGCCCAGCCCTCGATGTGGATTTCGCCGATGCAATACAGCGCGGTGAGGTGGGCCCCGTGTTCCAGGGCGAGCGCGATGGCTGCATCCTCGCGGCCCTCGCAGGCACGCGTACCATCCACGTGCAGCAGGATATTCTTCAGTGCCATAGTGTGTCTCCCGGGATTCAGTGCACCTGTTCACTCAGGAACAGATATACCGTTACTGCCTTTACTATAGACACGACTGAGTTGTCCGGCTTGATCCTGATCAAGCCATGCGGTCACCGACCAGTCGGTATTCACGAGGCCCGGGGGCGCGACCGCTTGGTCATGCCCTGTACAGCACCCCCGCCGCGGAGGGATCGACCCGGGTACCAGCCGTACCGTTGACCAGCCCAGCGGCATCCTCAAGCCGCCCGATCGCCGCGAACGAACCGCCGCCCTCCACGAACTCGCAGGCCGCGGCCACTTTCGGTCCCATAGAACCGGCCGGCAGATCGAGCCGACGGAGATCATCCGGCGATGCGCTCGCGATGGCGCGCTGATCCGCCGTGTTCCAGCCCGTGTAAACCGCGTCGACATCCGTCAGCATCAGGAACGCATCGGCCTCAAGCTGCCGCGCGAGCAGCCCCGCCGCATGATCCTTGTCGATGACGGCCTCGATGCCCACGATATCTCCGGACGCCACGCGGATAACTGGAATACCGCCACCGCCCGCGCAGACCACGAGCACGCCCGCATTCACGAGCGTACGGATCGTGGTGATCTCGATGATCCGTCGAGGGCGCGGAGACGGGACGACGCGACGGAAACCGTCGCCATCGGGTTCCACCGACCATCCACGCTGCTCTGCGAGCTCGCGCGCGACCGCCTCTTCATAGACCGGACCGATCGGTTTGGTCGGCCGATCGAATGCGGGATCGTTTTCATCCACCTCGATGCGGGTCAGCAGCGTGGCGACATCGCGTTGCCCGAGTTCGTTGGCGAATGCCTGCTCCAGCATGTACCCGATCATGCCCTCGCTCTCGGCGCCGAGGACGTCCAGCGGGTACTGTTTGACGTCCGTGTAGGCGGCCGACTGCAGGGCGAGCAGGCCGACCTGGGGACCGTTGCCGTGGGTAATGACGAGTTCGTGCTCTTCTGCAAGCGGCGCAATCGCCTGCGCCGCCCGTTCGATATTGCGCTGCTGAAGCTCCGCTTCCAGCGGTTCGCCGCGGCGCAGCAGCGCGTTGCCTCCGAGTGCAATGACGATCCGCATGATGATTCAGGTCCCGATGGTGGCGACAAGGACCGCCTTGATCGTGTGCATTCGGTTCTCCGCCTGATCAAAAACGACCGACGCTTCCGATTCGAAGACTTCCTCCGTGACCTCCATGGCATCCAGCCCGAACTGGTCTTTGATGTTCGCCCCCACTTCCGTCTCCGCGTTGTGGAAAGCGGGCAGGCAGTGCAGAAACTTCGTCGCCGGGTTCCCGGTCCGTTCCATCATCGCGCCATCGACCTGGTACGGCCTCATCAGGTCGATCCGCCGTTTCCACTCGCTCTCCGGGTCGCCCATCGACAACCACACATCGGTGTAAATGAAGTCGACGCCCGTAACTCCCTCGCCGATGTCGTCGGTCAGCGTAATCCGCGCACCGCTGTGTTCCGCGATCCCGCGGGCATAGTCCATCACATCCTGCTCCGGCCAGGTGTCCTTCGGTCCCAGCAGGCGGATATCCATGCCCATCTTCGCGGCCCCGATCAGCAACGAATCCCCCATGTTGCTACCGGTATCGCCGACAAAACAGAATGAGATCTCCGGAAGGCGGCGGCCGCTGTGCTCCTGCATGGTCAGGAAGTCGGCGAGGATCTGAGTCGGATGGAATTCGTCGGTAAGACCGTTGTATACCGGCAC
>Ga0075106_1000091_pt1 | contig 48507 bp, 39 predicted proteins | sample AntDeeMetag02WF4_FD_69796 | JGI IMG/M metagenome (GOLD analysis project Ga0075106, IMG submission 69796) | Saline lake microbial communities from Deep Lake, Antarctica - Antarctic Deep Lake Metagenome 02WF4 | ecosystem: Environmental > Aquatic > Non-marine Saline and Alkaline > Saline | place... | reverse complement strand
TCCTCAACAAAATTATTTGGTAAAAACGAGGAAACCCAGGCCGTCAAAAATGTGAGTTTTAAAATATATAAGGGCGAAACTTTGGGCCTGGTTGGGGAATCGGGTTGCGGTAAATCGACTTTGGGGAATTTAATCCTGAATTTATTACCGCCGTCTTCAGGCTGTGTTTTTTACCGGGGGCTGGACATTTCAAAACTTTCAGAAAACGACTTCCGGAAATACCGTCGTGAAATCCAGCTCATCTTTCAAGACCCGTTTTCTTCGCTCAACCCGCGGATTCCAGTTGGTGAGGCGATAATGGAACCTATGAAAACACACGGGCTTTATCCTTCTAAAAATAAACGTCGAGAAAAAGCCCTTAAACTTCTGAAACAGGTCGGTCTGGAAGCAGAACACTTCGGGCGTTATCCCCATGAATTCAGTGGCGGGCAGCGCCAGCGCATCGGGATTGCAAGAACTATTGCCGTGAAACCTAAATTTATCATTTGCGATGAATCGGTTTCCGCCTTGGACATTTCCGTGCAGGCACAGGTTTTGAATTTGCTGAATGATTTGAAGGCAAAATACGGCTTTACATATTTATTTATCGCACACGATCTAGCCGTCGTCAAATATATGGCCGATAAATTATTGGTCATGAACAAAGGTGAAATTGTCGAACGCGGCGAGGCTGACGAAGTTTATGCAAATCCTCAAAAAGATTATACCAAAAAACTGATCGCAGCGATTCCGAAGGGACTTTGATGTGATGTCCTTCGACAAGCTCAGGATAAAATGTGAAGATTCGGTGATGTGCTGCCCTTCGACAGGCTCAGGGTAAAATGTGATGATCTGGTCATCCTTGGCTTACTGTCATCCACCCCGGCGGACAGGTTCTGAAAAATTCTGACGGTAGGAAGAATTTATTCAGAATCTCACGTCCTGTTTTGGTTGTGCTATTCCCGCGCTGTTTAAACACTGTCTGTCAAATTTGATATTTGAACTTTGAAACCATCACCCGAGCAACACCACTGAGATTCCGGATCAATTTTACTTGCCGGCAAAGGCAGGTCCGGAATTACAAATCAAAGCTTTTCAATTACGGTATCCGCAATGGCAAGGCAAGAGGTTGCGGCTGGGGAAGGTGCGTTCAAGACATGAACTTGGTTTTCAAAAGTTTCGATCCAAAAATCCTTGATCAATTCGCCATCTGCTGTGGCTTGAGCGCGAATTCCACAACTGTAGCCATTGATGAGTTTTAGAACAAATTTAGACCAGTATTTACGCACATTTTTCTTAAAATATTTTTTGCTCCCCTGTTTGAGCAATTCTTTGGTAACCGTTTTGCTATAGCGCCGGGCGATATTGAACAAGGCTTTATTTGTGAACGTTTCCGCACTGTCTTTCAAATTTATTTCTACCCCTTCATAGCCTTCCTGCGAAAAGGAAAGCACCGCATTTGGCCCAACTTTCAATGTTCCATCGATCATTTTGGTCAAATGCACGCCGAGGAATGGGAAGTTGGGATTAGGAACGGGGTAAACAGGAATATCTGAATTATAAGCCTTCGGTTTTACGTGAAAATATTCACCTTTAAAAGGAACAATTTTAACCGGCGGTTTCTCTTTGGTCAACAAACTATAAACGCGATCGGCCTGCAGACCGGCGCAATTAATTATTTGTTTTGTTTTAAATTTCTGCCTTTTGGTTTCAACTTGAGTGAAGTTTTCGGTCTTGGTGATTGTTTTCACTTCCGACCCAAAAAAGAATTCCGCTCCGTTTTTACGGCTCAGTTCTATAAATTTATCCAGCACTTTTTTATAATCGGTTATCCCCGTTTCTTTTACAAAAAAACCGCGCTTTGAAATCAGGTTTTCATCGATTTCCCTGATTTGTTCAGCGTTAAAAAAATCCACATTTAAGCCAACCTCTTTCGCATTTTTATACAATCGGTCTAATTCAGGATATTCGCTTTCATCGGCCGCGGCGATCAACTTTCCCGTGATTTTATAAGGCAGGTCAAATTTTTTTAAGAACGAAATTAACTGCCCATAACCATCGAGACAGGTTTTTGACTTTAAAGAATTTTTGGGATAATAAACACCTGAATGAATCACACCGCTGTTCCGACCGGTCTGGTGCTTATTTTGATGCAGCTCTTTATCGATTACTGCAACTTTATAGCCTTGTTGCGACAGTTTATAAGCCACAGCACCTCCAATAATTCCAGCTCCGATTATGCTAACGTCAAATTTTTCCAAGCTTAAAAAGTTACTCGTTTTAAAACAACCCCTAAATCCCCGCCGCGGCGGGGACTTCTGCCAAATGGTCTTTTTCTATGATCATTAAAATAAACCATTGGTCAAAGTTTTAAATCGATTTTTCAAAAACACAAATTTAACGTATCGTATTTCGACAAAATCAAGGCAAGTGCTTTTTGCTGGCGCCGGTGATCTCCAGGTCATCTTTCTGAATGAAAATTGCCAGTAAAAGCGGTTCGCCGTCCTTAACAAGTTTTGGGACCTTCAATTCTACTGTTCCAGATTGCTTTGGTTTTAGTATCTTTTGATTGACAACCACATTACTGTTGCTCAGTGTTTTTCCACCATTTTCGCCACGCCCGATCTTTGTCTTGCGGTTCTCCAAAGCCAAAGCTGCGACTAATTTTTCCCCGTTTAAACTGCCATTCAGTTGATAATCAAAAGTGATTTTACCACGGCTTTTTGAACACTTGCTGATTTTGACACTGTTTTTTGCTGAAGTATTAAGGGCTTCTTTAACGCGGCGGTTCAGTTTTGACCGGTTTGAACCGACAAACCCATATTTGCCATTGATAACGGCCTGCGGGGTGTAAGAGTCGCCATAAGAGCGCTGCAAATTAGTATATTTTGCTTTGCTGAAAGGGTCTTTCCAGCCCAACCGGTTCCAATAATCAACGTGGTAAGACAACAGAACGACATTTTCATTATTTTTATCGGTATTTTTTAGACCTTCCAGCGCACGATCAGCACTGGGGCAATTGCTGCAGCCTTGGGAAGTAAATAATTGCTCAACGACGAAGGCTTTATTTTTCGGGTTTTCGGAATCCGTGGACCAAAAATTAATTGATGATGTGAACAGGGCAAAAATTCCGGCAAAAATAAAACTGATTAAATAACGCATAGCATTTTTTCAATAATATTGGAATTATCGTGCCAGGGTCTCAAACCAAAATCAGGGCTCAAAAGTGAGTGTTGCCTGAAATGGAAAATGATCTGAATGCACACTTTTAGCAACTTCAATATTTTTTACACGGAACTCTTTGGACACAAAAATTTGATCCAAAGGCCAACGCATCAAAAAACTCGTGGCGTCAAAAGTACTATAAAGACCTCTGCCCACGCGCACGTCATCCAGTCCAGAAATATCTTTAAACAATTGAACATTGCTCGACCAGGCGACTTCATTAAAATCACCCAAGACTAAAACGGGCAGTTCTTTTTGTTTTGCACGCTTTGCAATTAAAGTGATTTGTTTTTCGCGGTCAGAGTCGGTGCGTTTGTGTTCGGGTTTTGGTGGCGTGGGATGAATGCAATACAACTTAAACCGCTCACCATTTGGCAATTCTACCGTGGAATAAATGGAAGGAATTTTTCCCTGAACACTATAAATAGTCTCGGGTTTTATCAATTTAAATTTAGAATATAACAACATTCCATAAGTATTGTCCTGCGGGTTTTCAACCTGATAAGGGTAACTGGCCTGAACGGCTTTTTGAATTTTTTTTGTCCAGGTGCTATCGGTTTCCGTGAGCAACACAATATCAGCATCGGCTTTTTTTAATTTTTTTAGCAAAGGCCCATACTTGTTATTTTTCTGAAGGACGTTAGCTACCAGTATTTTTATTTCTTGGGCATTTCCTTTCGAAGAATCCGGCACTTCAGAAGAAGATAAAGAGGTGTAAGGCAAAAGAATAGCAGCTTGCCAAATAAAACCGATCAACAAAAGGGCTGTGAAAATATAATCGCCTTTAGAATGCCTATTAAATTTGAGGAAATAAAGTAAAAAAGCGAGCAGTGTTAAAAGTGTTAGTTCAGGATGTGGATAATCAAACATCCTGATCCACCAAACTTCTGCAGGAATTAGTGGAAGTATAACCCCGAGCAAAGCCAAAACGCCGAGAAGTTGTAGAAAACGCTTTAAAACCATCGTTGTAATTTTAATTTTGCCTAAAGTAAAGAAAATAACTTAAGAAATCGTCAATCCTTCAATTTCTAAACCTTTTTGATTGAATAATTTGTAAGCTAAAACGGGCGACAATTAGTTTACTCTTTCATCAATATTAAAAAAAAGACCCAAACCAATGATTTTCAGTGCTTAATTAATTTTTTTTAGGATTGTAATCACTTTGTTCCGTTTTTAATTGAAGTGTTCTGTTTTAAAAATAATTAACTAAAACATCACCTAATTGAAAGCATATCAGGTAAAAATTTGACTTGATTAAGCATTTGTTGGAAAATTTTACTGAATCTATTATGTCAAAATTAGGCTCTGTACTGCCTGATATTGTCTTTGCCATTTTGATCTTGATCATTGGCCTGATCCTCGCGAGTTTACTCAAAAAACTGGTCAAAGTTATTATCCGGAAATCCGGGCTTGAAGCTAAAGTCGAGAAAAAAGTCGATCCCAAAAGCTTTAGGCTTGACAACTTTCTGTCCATGCTGGTTTATTATCTGGCCGTCATTTATGTTCTGATCCTCGTGCTCAATTTTATGGGCGTTGAATCGGCACTAGCGCCATTGACCGATATGTTGAATTCCTTTTTGGCGTTCATTCCAAATATTCTTGCCGCTGGAATTATTTTATATGCGGGTTATATTTTGGCAAAATTAGCTGCGGCTGCTGTCACTGCTTTAGCTGGGGGATTGACGAGTTTTTCTGAAAAAATGGGCTTAAACAACTCAATCAATTTGTCATCAATTTTAGGGCAAGTCGTGTTTTTGGTGATTTTCATCCCCATTGCCATCGTCGCTTTGGACACTTTGAACTTGGACGTGATTTCAAACCCAGCTGAAAATATGTTGACGGATTTACTCAGTGCCATTCCACGCATTATTGCCGCCGCTTTGATACTATTGATATTTTTTATCGGTGGGCGTTTTGTTTCCGCAGCTATTCAGAAACTCTTGGACGGGTTTAATTTAGATAACTTTTCCAAAAAAATGTACCTTGATAAAGTTATTGGAACCAATAATTCCATGTCAAAAATCATTGGGAATATTGTCTTTTTCTTTATTGTTTTTAGTGGAATAATTGCCGCTATAGAGAAGTTGGAATTCAACAGCCTCAGTGTCTTGCTCACTGATCTTCTCGACCTTTCCGGCTCTATTTTACTGGGCCTCGTGGTTTTTGCTATTGGTAATTTCTTGGCTCAATTGGCTTACAAAAGCTTGTCAGAAAACGATAAGAATAAGTGGGTTGCTAAAATTGCACGTTTTGCAATTTGGGGCTTGTTCATTTCAATCGGTCTCAACACAATGGGCATCGGTGAAGAAATTGTCAACCTTGCCTTTATGCTTTCCCTTGGTGCGGCAGCCATAGCTTTTGCATTGGCTTTTGGCCTTGGTGGAAGGGAACCGGCACGCAAAATTATGGACCGTTGGTTTAACAGTAAAAATGATAAGCCCCTAAAATAAAAGTCTTAGGCCGATAATTTTATGGCCTAAGTTCAATTTTAAAAGGCAATTTCAGTCGTTCTGAAATTGCCTTTTTTTTTGTCGTAAAACAGTTTTCCTAAGCCTTTCACCTCTAAAATTAAAGCGACAAATTATGTCTAATCTGTCTAAAACCCTTATTTTGGGCACCAATTGAAAAATAGAGAACTTATGAAAATACTACAAAAAGGATTTGCATTACTCTGCATTACAATTGTTTTTTTCGCTTGTAAAAACCAAAATGATGAACCAGAGAAACCAGATTATAAAAGCTGGAAATCAATGGAACTCACGGCTTCATCTTATAATTCAGTAGAAAACCAAACTAAAAAAGGGAATATCGGCCTTGCCGCTTGGGGCGACACCTTGAAGCCGGGAGTGAAGGCCATTGCCGTTTCCCGCGATTTGATCAAAATGGGTTTTGAACATAACACACGGGTAAAAATTAAAGGCCTTGATGGATATTACAAGGTAATGGACAAAATGAACCGCCGCTGGAAAAAGAAAATTGATATTTATATGGGCACTGATGTGCAGAAAGCCCGCAACTGGGGCAAGAAAAAAGTAACTGTCTATGTGGAAGGTCTCGAGAAACAGGAAAAAAAGGATTAAGAAATATTTCCTAATGTATTTGAAAGCGCTCATAAGTAGAATTATGAGCATTTTTTATTTTTATATATAATCGGTTTTTCTAAATTCGCCTTATGGATCAGGCCACACTTCAAAAACCGGTTGCATATCTGAAAGGCGTTGGGCCAGAGCGTGCAAAGCTTCTGGAAAGCGAGCTGAATATTTCGACTTATCAGGACTTGATCCATCTTTTCCCAAACCGCTATATCGATCGCACACAATACCACAAAATAAACCATCTGCAACAAAGCAATGCTGAGGTCCAGGTGATCGGGAAAATCACCGACATTAGAATGGTCAAACAGGGTCGTGGAAAACGCCTGGTCGCCGATTTCCAGGACGATACTGGCAAAATGGAACTCGTGTGGTTCCGCGGTCACAAATGGATCCGGGAAAAACTGAAAGCCAATACCGCTTATGTGGCTTTTGGAAAAATCAACCGCTATGGAAGAAACTTTTCGATGGCACACCCCGATCTGGAATTTTTAAACGAACACAAAGAAAAGAAAATGGCCAGCTTGCAACCCGTTTACCCATCCACGGAAAAATTGGCCAAAAAGGGATTGAGCAACCGCGTGGTGCGAAAGATCATTTATCAGCTTTTTCAAGAGTCCCGGCCTGATTTGCTTGAACCTTTCTCTGAAGGCTTTAGGAAAAACCTCAATTTGATTGAAAAGTCACGGGCGATTTTTAATGTCCACTTTCCGCAGTCGCACCACGAATTGCAGTATGCCCAATACCGAATGAAATTTGAGGAACTCTTTTTTGTGCAGCTTCAGCTTCTACGCAAAAACAGGCTGCAAAAAAAGAAAATAAAAGGCTATGTCTTTGATCAAGTGGGCAATAACTTTCACGGGTTTTATAAAACAAAATTGCCCTTTGAACTCACGAGCGCCCAAAAACGTGTGGTCAAAGAAATTCGCAGTGATATGCGCAGCGGCGCTCAAATGAACCGGCTTTTGCAGGGCGATGTGGGGTCAGGAAAAACCATTGTCGCCTTGATGGCCTGTTTGATTGCGCTGGACAATAATTTTCAATCCTGTTTAATGGCGCCCACGGAAACCCTCGCAATTCAACATTTCAACGGGCTCAGTGAATTTTGCGAAGGACTGGGCCTCAAAATCGCTTTACTCACAGGTTCTGTCAAAGCAAAAAAACGCCGCGAAATTCACGAGCAGCTTCAAAATGGCGAGCTTTTTCTATTGATCGGCACCCACGCTGTTTTAGAAGAAAAAGTAAAATTTAACAACCTCGGGCTGGCCATTATCGACGAGCAGCACCGTTTTGGGGTGGCGCAACGTTCAAAGCTTTGGCAGAAAAATAATCTTCCACCACACATTTTGGTGATGACCGCGACGCCCATTCCCAGGACTTTGGCGATGAGCCTTTATGGCGATTTGGATATTTCCACAATTGACGAACTTCCACCCGGAAGAAAACCCGTGAAAACCGTCCACCGCTTTGACAACAGCCGGTTGTCTGTTTTTAAATTTATCAAGGACGAAATAAAAAAAGGCTTGCAGGTTTATGTCGTTTATCCGTTGATCGAGGAAAGTGCAAAGATGGATTACAAAGATTTGATGGACGGTTTTGAAAGTATAGAACGGGAATTTCCAAAACCAGCTTATCAAATTTCAATCGTTCACGGCCGGATGAAACCTGCGGACAAGGATTTTGAAATGAACCGGTTTGTCAAGGGCGAAACGCAGATTATGATTGCCACCACAGTAATCGAAGTGGGTATCAATGTGCCAAACGCAACCTTGATGGTCATCGAAAGCGCCGAGCGTTTTGGCTTGTCGCAATTGCACCAACTGCGCGGAAGGGTGGGCCGCGGCGCTGAGCAAAGTTACTGCATTTTAATGACCGGCCACAAGCTGAGCCAGGATTCAAAAACCCGCCTCGAAACAATGACCTCAACAAACGACGGCTTTAAAATCGCCGAAACCGATCTCGAAATCCGCGGTCCTGGAAATATGATGGGAACCCAGCAAAGTGGTGTCTTGAATTTACAGATCGCCGATATCGTCAAAGACAACCAGATTTTAAAAACCGCCCGCATCCACGCCAAAAAACTAGTGGAAGAAGACCCAAATTTTGAATTGCCCCACAACAAAGGAATTCAGTTATTATATCACCAAATGGAAAAGGGGAAAACGGTTTGGAAATATATTAGTTAAAGTAGTTCTGTCATTCCGGGCCGCAACCCGGAATCCCTTTACCACTGTCATCCTGAACCGCTTTGCTCAGCGACAGCGTAACAAAGCGGATTCAGGATCTTTTTCTTGATTTGAACAATGGGCTACTGGAAACAAATTGATTTTCACGACGAACAGATTCTGAATAAATTTCTACGAAATTTTCCAGAATGACAGAAGGTGAGGGATGGCACATCAACACATTTTCAAATCATCAAATCAACACATCATCACATCACCCCATCATCACATTGTCAAATCAACACATCATCCAGAACCACTTCCATCGCCATTCCGCGGGAACCTTTTACCAAAAAAAGACCTTTTTTTGGTAAAGTATTGTTTTGAAGGTGCTTACGAAGTTCTTTCAAGGTTTTGAATTGTTGAACACTTTGTGTTTTAGTCTGTGCAAAATCCTCCCCGCAGACAAAAGCAAAATCCAATTGCATTTTTTCGAGTTGATCGACAATTTGCTGATGCTCCAGAACTGAATTTTTTCCGATTTCAAACATATCGCCGAGAATCACAATTTTGGACGTAGCTTTCATTTGATCAAAATTTTCCAAAGCCGCTTTTACACTTGTGGGGTTAGCATTGTATGCATCAAGGATGATTTTCTGACCATTTTTTTCGATAATCTGCGAACGGTTGTTTTTTGGGCAATAACCTTCAATGGCTTCTTTTATTTTTTCTAAAGGAACTTCAAAATAATTGCCAATTGCAATCGCCACCGAAATATTTGAGGCATTGTAACTTCCGATAAGTTGGCTTTTAATTTCACCATCTTGGGTTTGTACCACTACAAAAGGATTGGCCTCAACAAAATTTATGCAGGCGTCAAAAGAGTTGCTTTCGCCAAAAACAAAACGCTTTGCACCTTCGCTTTTTTGCATTTGCCGTTGATCATCACCATTTACAAAAAGGATTCCGTTTTGCTTTTTTATATAATCATAGAGTTCACTTTTACCTTTGATAACACCTTCTATTCCCCCAAAACCTTCGAGGTGCGCTTTGCCAAAATTAGTGATCAGGCCATAATCTGGTTGTGCAATTTCACAAAGACCGGCAATTTCGCCTTGATGGTTAGCGCCCATTTCAATCACGGCGAGTTCTGTGGATTTTTTAAGTTTCAGCAAAGAAAGCGGCACCCCGATGTGGTTGTTTAAATTTCCGCGGGTTGAGGAAAGGGCAAATTTTCTGGACAAGACCGAGCTTATTAACTCTTTGGTCGTGGTTTTTCCGTTGCTTCCGGTCAACGCAATCACCGGTGTGTTTAACTGTTTTCGATGGTGGACCGCTAATTTTTGTAAGCACTCTAATGTGTCTTTAACTAAAATGCAATCCTTGGAATCATAGTCTGCATCGTCAATAACCGCGGCAATTGCGCCATGTTCAAGTGCGGCTTTGGCAAATTTATTTCCATTGAAGTTTTCGCCGCTCAGGGCAAAGAAAAGCATCCCTTTTTTTAAGGTGCGGGTATCGGTGCTGATGCCCTTTGATTCTTTAAAGAGTTTGTAGAGTTGGTTGATGTCCATCTAAATTGAGCTAAATTTTCAGGTGATGAAAGTATCAAAAAATCAGCAAACCCGGGCTTCTAAAATTTTAACTTTTACTTAACTTCGGTTTGTTCGGTTATTTCCGAACAAGGTTGTTATCTTTGCACCGTAAAATTTTTCCCCTTATGGAGAGCTGTTCGAAAGAAAAAAAACAATTGATTGAAGAGATTGGGCTGCACTTTGAGCAAACCCATAATATCAGTCCGCTGGCGGCGCGCATTTATGCAATGATGATTTTATCGCCGGCCGACGGCCACACTTTTGAAGAAATTGTAAACATCAGCGGGGCGAGCAAAAGCTCGGTCTCGACACAGCTGAATATTTTGATCCAATTAAAAAAAGTGGATTATTTCACACTATCCGGTAGCCGGAAACGCTATTTCCGCGCCAGCAAGATGTATTTAAAAAAAACACTGGAAGACTACAACCAAAGTATTGAAGAGGAAGTTTCCATTACGGAAAAAATAATTGCTTACAACAAAAAAAATAATATTAAAAAGTTTAAGGAACACGGACAAACGGCTGTGCTTTTTAAATCTTATTTAGAACATCAATTAGAGAATATTCAATCCACTATTGTGGAAATGGAAAATATCAATTAAGAACCATAAATGCAATGCTTAAATTTAAACCGATGAAAACAATTTTCCGTTCATTCATTCTAATCACTTCTGTTGGCTTATTAATTTCCTGTGGCGGCGAGGAGAAAAAACCACAAGCTGCTCAGCAGCGCAACCAGGCAAAACCATATCCGGTTACAAAAGTACCCACCAAAACGCTGACCGCTTATACCAGTTATCCCGCCAGTATCGAAGGTATTGTCAATTCTGAAGTGCGGGCAAAAGTTTCGGGCTATATTGATGAAGTGCTCGTTGATGAAGGCCAAAAGGTAAAAAAAGACCAGATCCTTTTCAAGCTTGAAACCCAATCCTTAAACCAAGAAGCCAATGCAGCCCAGGCCAGTGTAAATGCGGCAAAAGTTGATGTGGACCGGTTAAAACCATTGGTAGAAAAAGATATTATCAGTAAAGTTCAATTGGAAACCGCCAAAGCAAAACTGGCACAGGCCAAAAGCCAATACAGCAGCGTTGCCGCCAATATTGATTATGGAACAATCAAAAGCCCTGTCGATGGTTTTGTGGGCTCAGTGCGCTTGCGCACTGGAAGTTTAGTTGGCCCGAGCGATCAAACACCACTGACTATCGTTTCTGACATTAGTGAGGTTTACGGTTATTTTTCAATGAACGAAAAAGATTATTTAACTTTTATGCAGCTTCAAAACGGGCAAACAATGGAGCAAAAAATAGATAGCATGCCAAATGTGCGTTTGATGCTCGCCAACGGAACAATTTATAAACACAAAGGAAAAATTGAAACGGTCAATTCACAAGTGAACCCTCAAACCGGTGCGGTGTCCTTCCGCGCAACTTTTGACAATCCAGAACGGCTTTTGACCAATGGAAACAGCGGGAAAATCCAGATCCCAAAAGTTTATAAAAACAAGCCTGTTGTTCCTGTACCTTCAACTTTTGAGCAACAAGGTAAAAAATATGTTTATAAAGTTGTCATCAAAGACAGTACAAAACAAAGAATTGCAGCTTCGACAGTTATCGAAACCTTAGCGCAGGTGGGCAATATGTATGTCGTCAAAAGTGGGGTAAAAAAAGGGGAAACCATCGTCGCTAAAGGCGTGGGTCAATTGAGGAACAAAGCCCCGATAAAACCTCAGCCCAAACCCTTTGATAGCGTGGCCAAACCATTGCCACAAAGCTTTCGCTGAGAAAATAGAGTGAATTGATTTTTACTGAATAAAAACATTGAAGAACGCTATATCATGTTAAAAACATTTATTACAAGACCGGTCCTTTCCACCGTGATTTCGATTATTATCGTCATCCTCGGGATTTTGGGAATGATTTCATTGCCGATCACGCAATATCCTGATATTGCCCCACCAACTATTAAAGTGACAACAAATTACCCTGGTGCCAACGCAGAAACAGTTTTGGAAAGTGTTGTCGTTCCCATTGAAGAACAGATCAACGGGGTTGAGGGAATGACATACATCACCTCCACGGCTTCCAATAGCGGTCAAGCTGAAATCACCGTTTATTTTGAACAATCCTATGATCCCGATATTGCCGCGGTAAACGTTCAAAATCGTGTGGCAAGGGCAAATTCCCTTTTGCCGCAAATCGTGACCCAAACCGGGGTGACCACGCAAAAACAGCAGACGAGTTCGCTAATGTTCCTGTCGTTTTACACTGAAAACAAGGATTATGACGACACCTATCTTCAGAATTATCTAAAAATTAATGTAACCCCCGAACTTCAACGGGTTAAAGGTGTCGGTAATGTCAATGTTTTTGGGGGTAAAACTTATGCCATGCGTGTTTGGATCAAACCCGAAAAACTCAGCGCCTATAATTTACAACCTTCCGATATTACCGCGGCCATTAATGAGCAAAGTCAAGAGGCCGCTGCAGGCGCACTGGGTCAAAACAGCGGGGAAACCTTTGCCTATACCATTAAATATAGCGGTCGTTATAAAACCGCAAAACAATATAAAGACATCGTCATTAAAGCCCTTGGAAACGGGGATTATTTGCGCCTGGGTGATGTGGCCGATGTTGAACTGGACGCTCAGAGCTACCAAACTGGTTCAATCACAAAAGGCTATCCAAGTGTAAACATGGCCATTTACCAAACCAAGGGTTCCAACGCCCGTGAAATTATACAAACGGTTAAAGCAAAACTCGCAAAATTAAAACCGCAGTTCCCAGATGGAATTAAAGTTTTTATTCCTTATGACACAAATAAATTTTTGAACGCGTCCATTGATAAAGTGGTTCACACTTTGGTCGAGGCCTTTATCCTGGTTTTTATTGTGGTCTTTATTTTCCTTCAGGACTTTAGATCGACCTTGATTCCGGCCATTGCTGTTCCCGTTTCGATTGTGGGGACCTTCTTTTTCCTGAATTTATTGGGTTACTCGATCAACCTGTTGACTTTATTTGCGATGGTCCTCGCCATCGGGATTGTGGTCGATGATGCCATTGTCGTGGTGGAAGCCGTGCACTCAAAACTCGATGAAGGGGCTAAAGATGTTCAAAAAGCGACCATTGAAGCGATGCAGGAAATTTCTGGGGCGATTATTTCCATTACCCTTGTTTTGGCGGCCGTGTTTATTCCGGTGACATTCTTGAGCGGCCCCACGGGTGTGTTTTATGAACAGTTTGGGGTCACCTTGATTGTGGCGATATTTATTTCCGCAGTTAATGCATTGACATTGAGCCCGGCTCTTTGTGCGATTTTTCTTAAACCTCACAAAGAAGAGAACGAGAAGAAGAAGAAAAATATCGTTCAGCGTTTTTACGGCGGGTTTAACCGCGGGTTTAATTCCACGGTGCGCGGCTATGGAAAATCATTGAGTTTCCTTTACCGCAATGCGTGGATCACCGTGGTGCTGATTATTGCAGCCGGGGTTGGGATTTATTTAACCTCGAGTTCACTCTCTTCTGGCTTTGTGCCAGATGAAGACCGCGGGATAATTTTTGCCAATATTGAGTTGCCGGCAGGTTCCTCTATTGATAGGACCGCAGAAGTGAACGAAGAACTGTATAATAAAGTGAGTAAGTTGCCTGGCGTAAGGGGCGCTTCTATGATCCAGGGGTTCAGTTTGATCAATGGGCAGGGAAGTAACTATGGCCTCGGCTTTGTTGCGCTTGACGATTGGGAAAACCGCGAGGCTGACAGTCTTTCTGTCGAGACCTTGACAAAACAACTGTTTGGCATTGGCGCGTCAATACCTGAGGCCAATATTGTCTTCTTCTCGCCACCAAGTATTCCCGGTTTTGGGGCTTCTTCTGGATTTGAAGTGAACCTGCTCGATCGTTCTGGCGGAAGCTTTAAAGAGCTCGATCAAGCCAAGCAACAATTTATCGGCAAATTGATGCAGGAGCCCGCAGTTCAATATGCGCAATCCTCGTTCAATACAAATTACCCGCAGTATGAACTGAGCATTAATGTGCCGCAGGCCAAAGAATCTGGGATTTCCATAAACGATATTTTCACGACTTTGCAGGGATACATCGGTGGGGTTTATACCTCTAATTTCACCCGCTTTGGGAAACAATACCGGGTTTATGTGCAGTCGCTGCCGGAAGACCGCAAGAGTGAAGAATCTTTAGGTTCAATAAAAGTGCGCACGGGTTCTGGTGAAATGGCACCGATAACCCAGTTTATTGATTTGAAAAAGGTTTATGGCCCTCAATCGGTGACCCGGTTTAACCTGTTTAACTCGGCAAAACTAAGTGGTGCTGCAAATCCTGGGTTTAGTTCTGGAGACGCCATTGCCGCTGTTCAACGCACAGCAGAAAAACTACCAAAAAAATATGACATTGCCTATTCCGGTTTAACCCGGGAAGAGGTCAGTGCTGGAAGCCAGACCACGACAATTTTCTTATTGTCCTTAGTCTTTGTTTATTTCTTGCTGGCCGCGCAATATGAAAGTTATCTTTTACCATTTTCAGTGCTTCTCTCCCTTCCTTTTGGAGTGTTTGGGGCTTATATCACGACAGCATTAGCTGGTTTACAGGATAATATTTACTTCCAAATTGCTTTGGTAATGCTCTTGGGGCTTTTGGCCAAAAATGCGATTTTGATTGTGGAGTTTGCTATTATAAGGCGAAAAGAAGGCGAAAGCATTGTAGACTCAGCAATTGATGGGGCAAAAGTCCGCTTAAGACCCATTTTGATGACGTCCTTTGCCTTTATCCTTGGGATGATGCCACTAGTTCTCGCTACAGGTGTTGGTGCTGAAGGAAACCGGTCAATAGGGACCGGTGCTGCCGGTGGGCTTCTCATTGGAACAATATTCGGGGTTTTTGTAATCCCCTTGCTTTACATTGCCTTCCAATACCTGCAAGAAAAAGTGGGCGGTAAACCTGATGCTTTAGAAGAAAAAAAATCATAATTGATTAGAATATAAAATTGATATGAAACGAAATCAAATAAAGTTTTTACTGATTGGGCTGGTTGCTTTTAGCCTGCAATCTTGCTTTGTCGCAAAGGACTATGATGATGAAAGCACGCCAGATGTGGTGAACTCCCAAAATTTCCGCAGTGATAGCCTTGCCGCTGGTAGTGCGAGTATTGTCAAAGTTTCCTGGCGCAATATGTTTACAGACACGGTTTTGATCAACCACATTGAAGACGGGCTGGAAAACAATATTGATATTCGCGTGGCGATCCAGCAAATAGCGGCGGCCCAGGCTTATTTCAAGCAGGGAAAAGCTGGTTTTTTCCCTTCATTGACCGGAAATGCAACTTATACCCACCAAGAGCTTTCTGGAAACAGTCAGTTCAGCAGTCTCTTCAGTTCGCTCGATCAATATGAAGTTAACGCACAGCTTTCTTGGGAAGCTGATATTTGGGGAAAGATAAGAAGCCAAAAACGCGCGACCCAAGCCCGGTTTTTGCAAACTGTAGCGGCGCACAAGGCCGTGAAAACGCAGTTGATTTCTAATATCGCTTCAAATTATTATCAATTGCTTTCGCTGGACGAACAATTGAATGTTACACGCGAAACCGTTGAAACCAGGCAGAATGCAATTGAAACCATCAAGGCACTGAAAACAGCGGGCATCACAAATGGAGCGGGTGTCAAACAAACTGAAGCCCAACTTTATACAGCAAAAGGAATTTTAATCGATCTGAAAAAGCAAAAACGTTTGCGCGAAAATACACTGGCCATTCTTCTCGGTGATGAACCCCACGATATTAAGAGAACGGAACTGGACCAACAAACTATCACGACAGAATTGAAGAGCGGTGTTCCCGCACAGCTTTTGAGCAACCGTCCTGATGTGATCGCGGCGGAATATAATTACCGCAATAAATTTGAGCAGACAAATGTGGCGCGCAGTAATTTTTACCCGTCCATTACACTTTCTGCAACGGGTGGGTTCCAGAGTTTGAGTTTTGACCAGCTCTTTGATTCAGGATCGTTGTTTGCAACTATTATTGGTGGTTTAACCCAACCGATTTTCCAACAACGGAAAATCCGAACGCAATTTGACGTTGCCCAAGCCGAGCAGGAACAAGCGCGGCTCAGATTTCGGAAGTCCTTTATCACGGCCAGCAAAGAAGTGAGCGATGCGCTGTATTCTTATGAAGCGGCCACCGAAAAAATAGATGTCAAGAAAAACGAACTTCAGGCCAATCAAAAAGCCACTGAATATTCCCAAGAATTGCTGAACAATGGCTTGATCAATTATCTGGAAGTTTTGACTGCCAGGGAAAATGCCTTGAATTCACAACTGGATTTAATCCAAGCTCAATATAATCAGTTGAATTCAATGGTTCAGCTTTATGAGGCCCTTGGCGGTGGATGGCAATGAATTTAGGTTTCTTGCGACAAATTTTCAGACCTGAGTGTTTACCTAATAGAGGAGGTTGATTTTGAAAAACACAATATATAATTTTTTGGTTTTTAGCGTCGTTTTGATCGTGAACAGTACAGATTTTACTCAGGGTACCAGATTCAAATGAAAATTCAAGCGAAACTTACGCCGAATGTGATTTGTAAGGTCGCGTAAACGCTTATCAGACTCTAGCTTAATACCATTCCAAGAATTCTATTACAGCATTATAAAACTTAATTGGTATTATATGAACCACTGGAATTTGCCTATTCTGAAATAATTACGAAGTCATAATGTAATAGATTGTGCGGCCTCAACCTAGAAATAATTCTTTTTGGCTATAGTTTAGAACGGCGTTGGTAATGAAAGATTATTTGCTCCCCCCAAGCCTGCTTGGGGGGAGAGCCTGCCCGCCGTCATTTTTTTTAAAACAGGATGGCAGGCAGGGATAGGGTTATTTTTTTGTTCTTTTTCAATTTCATCCCCCACCTAAATCCTCTTCGCTGCGGCGAAAGGACTCGAAAACAACGCTATATTAAACTTGAGCCTTCTTTTTAAAGTATTGAAAATAAATTAAATAAAAACATGTTGTTTCTGAAACATTAACTTAGAAGGTAAACTTCAAACTCAACAGAACTTGTGAAGGCCTTAAACGGTATGTGCTTTGAACATAAGAATAGTCGCTGTTTGACACCTGCACAAATTCCTCAGTATTCAATACATTGTTCCAACTGGCTTCCAGGTCTATTCCGGTATTTTTAAAAGTATATTGATAGTTGAAATTCAGAAAATAATTATTGCGATTTTCCTCTGAAATATTATTGAAGTAATACTCTGAATTTATGCTGAAATATTGGTTGTCAGACATATAAAAAAATAGATCCAATTCGTGCTGCTGAGTCTTGATTTCATCAAAATCCCGTTTTGCAAAACTTGTTTTTAAAAGACTGAAATTGCCATTATAACTCGCACTCAGCCAATCGGTCACTTCTGATTCTAAACCTATATTAAATTCCAGGATTTGGTTGTCAACATCGGCGAGCTCGCCATTGAGTAATTGCTGGCGATTAGAAATCGAATAGCTGCTTCCTAAATCCAGTGTCGTGTGTATTTTACTAAAGTATTTACTGCCTTTTAAATTCAACCTGTGAGAATTAGTGTAGTTTTCCTGTTCTATTGCTTCAAAAACAGTGGCTGCATTCTGAGAAATTTGATTGCTATAGACTAAGTTTCTTTTCGTTCTTCCATAAGTATAAGAAAAGTGGGCAAAAAGTGATTCCAAAGGATTCCTAAATCGAAGCCGCCAGGAGTAATTTTGGCTAAAATTTTCAGGTATGGGGGAATTGTAGCGTTGCAGGTTTCGGTAATTGTTTAAAATAAAACCGTAATAAATACGGTGTACATCACCAAAATTATTACTAAAATTAGCTATTATCCTAGTTTCCCAAAACTGTGCAAACTCATTTTTTATAAAAATATCAGGCTCAAAAGTAATGCGGTTGAGGTTTTGATTTTCTTCCAAAGCAGCATCTTGAATATCAAAATTTCTAAAGCTAACCGGCGTATTCAAATTAATGCTCCAATCGCCTTTTTTATAAAAAAACCGGCTGGTAACGTAAAATCCGGAACTAAAAAAATCGAGATTATTGGCAAAGTCCCCGTTTAATTTTTGGATTTCATCAGCATTAGAAACCTTGAGTTGACTGCTTAGCGATTGTTTTTTAACCGAAATCCCAACTTCAGGTGAAACGGTAATCCCTTCAATTATTTTAGTAAACCCAGCGGTATTGTCGCTGAAAAAAGTCGTGGCTTGTACTGCCTGTTCTACTTTATCATAATTATTCCCTTTATTCAACAACTCTTCAAATTGTCCTGGTTTTACTTTTAGACTTTGGTTCGCTTCGTTGTAACCGGTGTTCGATCGAAAGGTAATTAATTGCTTACCTATGGGTTTTAGCAATTTCAACTTATTTCGAATGCTAAAAAATGGATTCGACAGGTTTTGTCGAATTTGGGAGTTTCCAGTATCAATATTCCCGCGCTGTGAATTCCAAAACCTGTTGATCTCCAGGTCGTTTTTTAAGTAATTCTCATCGGTATTGCGCTCTAAGGTAAATTTGGTTCGCAATGCATTGATAAATAATTCATTATTTGTCTTTTCCAAAATATTTATAGTATCGGTAGGTGTGAAGAATCTGGTCTGCGTATTTCCCATTTGTTGTTGCGCGTCGTTTAAATAGGAAATATTAGTTTTTAAATCCAGGTCATTTTTAAGCCGAACCAGATAATTGACCGAGCCCAAATGCACATTATTATCCAGCCAGCGTTCCGATGAAAAAGGGGGTTCTGCCAGTTGGCGAATGGAAAGCCAATCATTTTTTGTGATATCAAATTGTTCACGACCAAAATCTGCAATAGAAAAATCGCTGATTGCTCGCGAGACATTATTTCCGGTATTATTGGCCTGATAAGTAACGATCGCCTGGTTCTTTTTTGTGAAAAGCATTGGCGTCAGCTTAGCTTTCCAGAGTAAAGGTGAAAGCCCGGCGCCTAATTCAGCACTCCCTGATACAGTGACGTCTTTTTTAAGTTTGATATTTAGCGAAGCCCGTTCAGAAAACACAAGGCTATCCAGCAATTTTATCGGCTGGTGGTTTTCCAGTATCTGTACTTTAGAAACAGCATCGGCAGCGAGGTTTTCGTTGGCGAGGTTATAGCGGCCTTCCAGCAAATCGAGCCCTTCGATATAATATTTTTGAATGGCTTTACCCTGGTATTCAATTAAACCACTGGACGAAATTTCGATACCGGGCATTTTTTTGAGCACATCAGAAATAACGCGGTCTTTTTGATCTTTAAAAGCCGAAACGGAATAATCAAGGGTGTCACCGTGCTTTTCTATAATTTTAGATTCCACCACCACTTCCTTTAATTCTTCTGAAGAAGGTAAAAGCCTTACGTTTAATTGCTGGTTTTTATTTGGAATTGTCTGCTCCCAGATTTTATAACCTACATAGGAAATTTTGACGAAAAGTGAATCGGCGACCGAGTTGAGCTGAAGGTTAAAGGCACCCTCATTTTTACTGATGGCATAGCTCAAAATTGCACTCAAGCTATCTTTGCTAATTACAATCGTTGCCCCGTTCAGGCCTTGCCCATTTTGATTTGTAACTTTACCGGAAAAAGTTGATTGTGCGCTTCCCGAAGATGAAATCAAAAAAAAACCTATAATAACGCAAAGTGTAGATAAATGCAAATTACTCCAGTTCTATAGGGTTGTTTCTTTTTTTTAATTTTTCTTTATGCTGTTTTGTCATTCGCTCCCTGACCCCTTTTTTGAAATCAAAACTGATTCCTGACTGCTCCATTTTGGAAAAAGGGTGTCTTTCGAATTGCTGTTTAACACTTTTAAATTTTGATTTGCTGGTCGTTAAAAATTTTTTCTTTGAGAATTTTATTTTAATCGGTTTTGGTAATTTTTTCACCTCGCGTAAATTAAAAACATAATGGTTTTCGGTATCCTTAATTTTAATGATTAAACCGGGCAGTCCTTGAAATTTATAAGGCCCATCGCTAATAGGTATTTCTTCCGTAAACCAGGCTATATAATCCCTCCCCGCATAAGTAGTTATGGCTTTTTGAGCTTTATAGCCAAAGAGACTTTTGGTTACCGATGATATTTGCCAATTTATATCATTTAAATTTTCAATGTATCGCAAATTATCATCTACTATTTCCCGCGCAAAGGATAACTTTCCATCGGGAATCCCTTTATAGATATAGTATTCGAACTTATAATTTGGGATTTGAGATTTTAATTTAGCCATTTCACCGAAACTTTTTTTGGAATGTTTATCAGAATTTAAGATAGAATCACTTATTGCTTGACCGGCGCTCGAAAACCTGGAAATATTATCGCCTGTGTAAAGCCACATTTTTTCCGACTTTATATGATCGGAATTCGTAGAATCTAGTTGGTAGTGAAGTTGATAAGAAATTTTATAGTTGTAGTTTCCATCGATATTATCGGATTGAGACAAAAGTAAAAAAGGAAACATTAGAACTATAATGGAAATAAAAATTTTCATAATTCAAATACTTAAAAAGTTAGGATAGCCGTAAAATTACAGCTATCCATTAAATTAATCAATCATCACACAAGAGATTTTCAGCGAAGATAACATTGCGGATTAAGTTAGTTGTGTTCTCTCCACATACCGGTCCTGTTATCCCACAAGATAGAGTTACTGTTGCACAGCCTCCTTCTCTTTGCAGCTGAACTTTTTCAGAAGTTTTATTCGTGGTAAACCCCGAAAAAACAAACATTAAACTGATTACTGGTAAAATTAGTAAATTCTCCATAATAAATAAAATTTAAATTAAAAATTCAGTTAAACGGTTTAGTACTAATACCTTTCGCAATTTCAACATATTAATTAAAAATCAGCAAGTATTTTCTGTTCTAAATTATTTATATTTGGTTCTAATTTAGAATTTACCTTTTTTATGAATCATCAAATCGGGGATAAAATCAGAAAAATACGGGAGATCAAGGGGGGTTTACTCAGGAGATTATATGGCGTTGCAGTTGGACGTCTCTCAAAGGGCTTACAGCAAGATGGAGCGCGAAGAGATTAAACTGGACTGGGAACGTATTCAAAACATTGCCGGTATTTTAGAAATAGAGCCTGTAGATCTGGTATCTTTTGATGATAGCTTAATTTTTCACAATTGTCAGCAATCCGGCAAAGCCAACACCATCAACAATAATTTTCCCATAGAGCTTAAGAAACAATATGAAGCTCGCATCCAACACTTAACTAAAGAGATTGCATTTTTAAGAAAACAGATTTCTGAAGAATACAAATAAAATTCCCTCGATTTAATTTTTCAAGATAGACTTAACGGCATTCTGAGAAGCCTTATCAAAAACTTTCAAAAAATAAATTCCCGAAGGAAATTTTTCCAAACTGATTTTTCCCTTTTTTATTGTCAAAGTAAATTCCTGCAACTTTTTCCCTTCCACTGAATAGAGTACAGCTTTGGTCAAGGTCGTCTTGCTTTCAAAGTTTAGGACATCTTTTGTTGGGTTGGGATAAAGCGAAACGCTAACTGAATTTTTGGCTTCAACGCTGAGGCTGGCGTCTTCTATTTTATAAATTTTTCCGCTTTGGATTCCCGCGACATACAGGTTATTGTTGTTGTCCACGCCAAAAGTGGTGAAATTATTGCCGGGAAACGGACCATAATAAATGATATTACCGTTAGCATCAACGGTGCCGATCTCGTCGCTACAATAATCAGCAAAAAAATAAAGCCCTTGAAAGTTTGTGTATTCAGCACCGCGATAAACATAACCCCCGGTCACTGAACATTTGAATTGCCCCGAATTATTGTGAGAGTATTGTGCAAGCGGAAATGTGACTTCGCTGTCGTCTGGACAATTTCCCGATTGATCGTAAACCTCATTCCCCTCAAAACACCGCCAGCCAAGATTTTGACCGCCACTATTATCCAGCCGGTTGATTTCTTCAAATTCATTCTGTCCCACATCGGCGATCCAGAGGTTTCCAGTCTCGCTATCAAAAGAAAATTTCCACGGGTTGCGGACACCGTAATCCCAAATTTCACTTTTTATATTTTCCATTCCCACAAAAGGATTGTCCGATGGAACATAAGGCGAAGGCAAGGTGACATCCAACCTCAATATTTTTCCGAGAAGGGAATTCAGGTTTTGGGCGTTATCGTTTGGATCGCCGGCACCTCCTCCATCGCCCACAGCGATATAGAGTTTTCCATCGGGCCCAAAGGCAATACAACCTCCATTGTGGTTTGAAGCCGGCTGATCGATCGTCAAAATTATTGTTTCAGAATCTGGAATGGCTAAATCAGGATTGAAACCATTCGCTTGAAAACGCGAGATAACCGTGTTGCCATCAAGATCAGTATAATTCACATAAAAATAGCCTTCTGTATTATAATCAGCACCAAAGGCCAGCCCTAAAAGCCCGCGTTCATTGCCAGAGGAAACTTCAGAGCTCAAATCGAGAAAAGGGGTCTGGTTTACAGTCCCATCTACATTTAAAATTTTGATCAGCCCGCCTTGCTCAACAATAAATAGACGGTCGTCGCCGGCATTCTGAATATTTACTGGGCTATTAAAACCTGAAGCTACTAAATTCAATTCGATGTCCTGTGCGTGGGAAACTAAAGTAAAGAAAAAGAATAGCGTGATAATAAGTAGTGATTTCATAATAAAGTATCTTAAATATTTCGGAAGATAATAAAAATCCGCACCAATCACCGTCAATTTTTTTGGATCGACGTTACTGTTTTAGCCTAATAACTTAAAAATTCTTCAAAGTTTTGGCTTTATGTTTTTTGTAATGGACAAAAAACAAAGTTTTGGGGTCAGCTTCGTTTAGGTAAATTGCGTTCAAAACCAGCCTGGTTTTTACTTTGTTTTGTGATATTGCACAAATTTAGATAGCACATGCGCGCACCACAATCATTTTTAGACTGGACGTCTCAGGATTTCTTTTCTCTCTCGAACCCACGTTTATGGTTGGTGAGGTTTTTAGGATGTAGAAATGTGGTTAAATCATAATAACAGCTTTACTTTGAGCGGAATTAAGTAATTTGAAGAGGCGTCTTAAATCCTTTAGCGAAGCGGTCATCAGTCTTAAGAAATCAAAATACTTCAGTAGAAATACATATTCTAAAAAATTTGTAGTTTCCTGAAAATGATGTATTTTTGCAAGCCTTTTTCGGCGGACTTTATGGAAAGAGAAAGGAAATTAAATTTTAATCATTTTAACCGCTTCTGTTAGCGACCGCTTAATTTTCAAATAGTGACAGAATACAAAAATTTTATCAGCAATGGCTGAAGACAAAACACAAGAACAAGACGCTCAACAAGAGCAAGAAGTTGAGGTAAAGGATGTTGCCGGTCTCAAAACAGACTCGCAGCCCGATGCCGAAAAACAACAGGAAAGCCCAGAAAAATTCCTGAAAGAATTCAACTGGCACAACTATGAAGAGGGCATTGACCCGATCGACGATGAAAAACTCGATGAGTTTGAGGTAATGGTCGAAGAAAATTTTGTCGAAACCCTCGACAATGAAGTTGTAAAAGGAAAAGTGATCAAAATCACTGATCAAGATGCCATTATCGACATCAACGCAAAAAGTGAGGGGGTAATTTCCCTAAACGAATTCCGCTACAACCCAGATTTAGCTGAAGGCGACACTGTGGATGTATTGATTGACGTGCGTGAAGACGCGACCGGCCAACTTATTTTATCACACCGAAAAGCGCGTGTGATCATGGCTTGGGAAGCAGTCAATGCTGCCCATGATGACGGCACGATTGTAACTGGTAATGTCAAATGCCGCACAAAAGGTGGTATGATCGTCGATGTATTTGGGATTGAGGCTTTCTTGCCCGGTTCTCAAATCGATGTGAAACCCATCCGCGATTATGATGCTTATGTCGGTAAAACAATGGAATTCAAGGTTGTCAAAATCAACAAAGAATTCAAGAACATCGTTGTCTCGCACAAAGCACTTATCGAAGCGGATATCGAAGAGCAGAAAAAAGAAATCATCGGTCAGCTTGAGAAAGGTCAGGTGCTTGAAGGAATGGTTAAGAACATTACTTCTTATGGCGTCTTTGTCGATCTCGGCGGTGTTGATGGCTTGGTTCACATTACAGACCTTTCTTGGTCCCGAATCAACCACCCGAACGAAATTGTGGAGCTCGACCAGAAATTGAATGTTGTTATTTTGGACTTCGACGAAGCCAAAACACGCATTCAGCTCGGGTTGAAACAATTGACCAAGCATCCATGGGAAGCGCTTGACGAGGAGTTGAAAATTGGCGACCACGTCAAAGGAAAAGTTGTTGTCATCGCCGATTATGGTGCTTTTGTAGAAGTTGAAGAAGGTGTTGAAGGCCTGATCCACGTTTCTGAAATGTCCTGGAGCACGCACTTGCGCTCTGCACAGGATTTTGTGGAAGTGGGACAAGAAGTGGAAGCTCAAATCCTTACCCTTGACCGCGAAGACCGCAAGATGAGTTTGGGAATGAAGCAACTCACACCAGATCCTTGGACAGACATCACGTCTAAATATCCCGTGGGGTCACGCCACAGCGGTATTGTGAGAAACTTCACCAACTTTGGTATTTTTGTGGAGCTCGAAGAAGGTATTGACGGGTTGATTTATATCTCAGACCTCAGCTGGACCAAGAAAATCAAGCACCCTTCAGAATTCTGTGAGATTGGAGACAAGCTCGATGTAGTCGTTCTTGAACTCGATGTCGAAGGAAGGAAGTTGAGCCTCGGCCACAAACAGACCGAAGACAATCCGTGGGATAAATATCAGGATGAATTTGCTGTCGGCACACGGCACACGGCAAAAATTGATGAAATGGTCGACAAAGGTGCGACCATTGACTTCAATGAAGATATCACCGCATTTGTCCCTGGACGCCACCTTGAAAAAGAAGACGGCGGAAAAGTGACAAAAGGGGAAGAAGCCGAATTTGTGATCATTGAATTCAACAAAGAATTTAAACGTGTCGTCGCTTCGCACATGTCCACTTATAAAGAAGATGAGGCAAAAATCGTGAAGCAAGCCGCTAAACGCGCTAAGGATAGCAAAGAAGATAGCAAAACCACTATTGGTGATGCCAATGCTGATTTGCAAGCCTTGAAAGATCAAATGGAAGGCAACAAGGACGAAAAGTAATACCTGCTTTCTTTTGAGAATTAATAAAAGCCCTACTTTGAGTGGGGCTTTTTTTATGCTTTGATTTGAAAGCTTAAAGGATGTAGGGTGTAAATTGTATGCTGTATATTGAAAATATGCAAATGCCTGCATTGAGCAGGGCCGAAATGCCTGCAAGCAGGGAAACCTGTCGTGTGCAAATTATACTGTATAAAAGAATTAGGATATAATGCCTTTAGTGAAAAATATCAAATGCTGATAAAAATCTGTTTTGTTTAAGATTTGATTATTGTTTAGTTTTACTCAAAATTTTAAATCTATGGCAGGGCACAGTAAATGGGCAAACATCAAACACCGGAAAGGCGCTCAGGACAAAAGAAAAGCTAAAGAATTTACACGGGCGATCAAAGACATTACCATCGCTGTCAAAGAAGGCGGTGGCCCTGATGTAGATTCAAACCCTTCCCTGCGCAATGCGCTTGCAAATGCAAAGGGCGTCAATATGCCCAAGGACAATATCAAGCGGGCAATTAAAAAAGCCAGCGGCGCCGATTCCGATAATTATGAAGAAGTCACCTTTGAAGGTTATGGCCCTCACGGTATTGCCTTTATTGTAGAGTGCACCACTGACAACACTAACCGCACTGTCGCCTCTGTCCGTTCCCTTTTTTCGAAAAACGAAGGCAGCCTGGGCACCAACGGTTCATTGGAATTTCTCTTTGACCGCAAAGGCGTGTTTGTGATCGACCGCCAAAAGTTGAAAAAGGAAATTGAAGAGCTCGAACTCGAATTGATCGAAGGCGGCGCCGAGGAATTTGATGTAGATGATTACTTTGTTACCGTTTACACAGAATTCAATGATTTTGGGAATATGTCAGAACATCTTGAAAAGCTGAAAATCGAGCCCAAAAGCTCAAATCTTCAGCGCATTCCTGTGAGCACAAATGAATTGGCTTTGGAAGAAGCCAGGGAAATACTGGATTTGGTAGATAAATTTGAAGATGATGACGACGTGCAAAACGTTTACCACAACCTCGCCATCACCGATGAACTCATTAATGAGATAGAAAAAGATTAATCAACAATAAGCTAAACTAAACTGATTTGGCATAAACCTTTTTCGGCTTAGCCTGGCTTTTTTCAGGTTGAAATTCAGGAACTAACTCTCTCAAATGCCCGATGCTTTCTTCTCTACAATTGCTTTTAATTTTCTTCAGCAGCTTCATCAATAATTCTTCCTGTTCAGGTTTGTAGTTAAAAGAGGCTTTGGCGACCATGATCTTGTCGTGATAAGTGGGCTGGGCCAACTCTTTATCGGCCAAGAGTTCTTCATAGAGTTTTTCACCTGGACGAAGGCCCGTAAATTCAATCGAGATTTCTTCTTCTGGGATAAAGCCAGAAAGCCGGATCATGTGATGTGCCAGATCAATGATTTTAATGGGGCTGCCCATATCAAAAACGTAAATTTCGCCACCTTTACCCATTCCTCCAGCTTCTAAAACCAATTGGCAAGCTTCGTCAATTGTCATAAAGTAACGCGTAATTTCAGGATGGGTCACAGAGACAGGACCACCTTCAGCTATTTGTTTTTTAAAATATGGAATAACAGAACCGTTAGAACCTAAAACATTACCAAAACGCGTGGTAATAAAACTGGTTTTTTGACCGGGTTTATTAGCCAAGTATTGAATATAAATTTCAGCAGCACGTTTTGAAGCGCCCATTATATTTGTGGGGTTTACAGCTTTATCAGTGGAAACGAAAACAAAGCGTTCAATATTGAAATCAACGGCAAGTTCTGTTAAATTTCGGGTACCTTGAAAATTTGTGCTTAAGGCTTCAATGGGATTGGACTCCATCATCGGCACATGTTTATAGGCTGCGCCGTGAAAGACCACTTCAGGTTTATAAAATTCAAAAAGTTCTTTCATCCTTTTTTTCAACCTTACATTGGCGACCACTTTTTCATAATCAATTTCAGGCCATCGTTTGTCAATTTCAAGGGACATTGTGTGCAGAGGTGTTTCGCCTTGATCAACGAGTATTAATTTTTTAGGTTTAAACGGAATCAACTGACGGATAATTTCACTACCTATTGATCCTGCTGCGCCAGTAACAATTATTATTTTATCTTGATAAATGTTAGATAGCTTTTGATTGTCAATTTTAATGGGCGTCCGTTGCAAAAGATCTTCAATTTTAACCTCTTTAAACTTTGGTAAACTAGCATTTTCATCCCAGTCTTGAAGTTGAGGTAGTTTGAAAAGTTTAAGTTTGAGCTCTAAGAGCGTTCCAATGATTTTAGAATCTGCTTTTTTGAGCTCTTCTAATTTTTTATCACTGATTATCACCCCATCCCCTTGATTGTTCAATTCCTTAATTTGTTTTATGGTGAAAATGGGCAGGTTTAAAATCCGCGGGCGCATATTATCCAAGTTTTGGGTAATAAAACCTATGATTTTAAACTGATCATCAGCTTTTGAACTTAAGCCCTGTGCCATTGCAATATCGTCGCGCTCGGTTCCTAATATATAAGCTGTTGATCTGGTTTCAGAAGAGTTCATTATTTCATAAGCTCTCTTGACGACCACCCTAAAGAAAAATAACATAGAAAAAGTGATACATCCAAAAACAACAACACCGGCATCTAAAATCAAAACCTCTTCAGCAGCAAAATAATAAATCTCATTAAAAATTAAAATAGTGAAAACGCAAAGCGCCGTTACTTTTAGCTGATTAAAAACATCCTGAAAGCCAGAATACCGCACAACTCCATAAAATGATTTGAAAATAAAGAAAAATAAGGCTTGAATGCCAACAATGGCAAATATTTGCCATTGATAGACAAAAGGGTTGTAGAAATCACCGCTAATGGTTGAGATCAAGAAGAAGGTGACATTGGCTGCAATAAAGGCGATAAGGATGTCAATAAGAAAAACAACCTCCCGCGGCAAATATTTTTTAGTTGCCCATCCGAGAGAATTCACCAAAACCTTTTTCAATCGATTAGTAATTATCACAAAATATCCATTTAATGCAAGGTACGTTATAATTTTGATAACCAAAAAACCAACAAAGACCCCGTTTCGAAATTATTAAGTTTAATTTAACGCTCGTTAAATTAAACTTAACATTCAAAATTGGCTTTAATTTTGGCTAAGGTAAAAATAGCTTATAAGATAGACATATAATTTAAAATAATAAATTCAATTTTATTTTAATCCTTAAACTTATTTATATTTGCAAGCTTATGAAAAAACTTTTTTTGCTTTTAATTTTGGTCATAGCATTGAGCAGTTGCGCAACCCGGGAAGAAGTTGTCTTATTTCAGGATATTGACAACGAGAATTTCACGAACCTTGATTCGCTTTACAGCCATCCGGTCATAAGTATAAATGACATCTTGAGAATTGATGTCAACGCACTCAACCAAGAAAGTCTGCAGCCTTATCAATTCAACAGTGGCGGTGGTGGTGGCTCCAGTGGCGGTGGTTCTGGTGGCGGTAGCGGCGGTGGAAGCAGTGGAAACCTTTCTCAAGGTTACCTGGTCACTAAAGATGGCGAAATAAACTACCCTGGTCTTGGAAAGGTAAAAGTAAGAGGGCTTAGCACCCAAGAGGCTCAAGATTTAATTGAAAAAAAATTATCGAATTATATTAAGGACCCTACCGTAAGGCTTCGGTTAATGAATTTTAAGGTCACCTTTTTGGGTGCATCAAGTAAGACCACTTTGACCCTTCAAGAAGAAAGTGTCACTATTCCACAAGCACTAGGAATGGTTGGTGGACTAGACATTAGGGGGTTAAGGGAAAATATTCTGCTCTACAGACAGAAGCCTAATGGTGAGCGCGTTACTTATAGATTGGATTTGACTCAAACGGACTGGATGAATCAACCTTATTTTTATCTCAAACCAAACGATATGGTTTATGTAGAGCCGAACAACCCACTTGTTAGTTCTGCTGGGTATATTGGGAGTGTTAGTGCGGTTTTTGGGACTGTTTCCTTTATGTTGAGTTTAGCTACATTATTATTTAGATAATCACAGCCGGATATTATGATGCAAGACGAAAATTCAAGTAACCTCGACGACACTAATTCTGAAGGCCCAGATACTACTCAAACCCTTCTCCGGTTCCTGCGCTATTGGCCTTGGATTTTGCTTTGTGTAGTCATTGGTTTTGCTGGTGCCAAACTTTACTTACGTTACACGGTGCCTATTTATACCACGAGCACCCAGATTAAAATCCTCGATGATTCTGATGATGGTGGGCTTGATCTTTCAGGAATGAGTGGTTCTACTACCCTGTTCAACATGAACAAGATCAACCTGGCAAATGAAATGTATATTTTCCAGTCTAAGCGCCTCTTAGAAAAAGTTGTGGATAGTATGGACCTCAATACATACTACTATAGTCAAGGACAGATTAAGTCAGAATTGCTATTTGAAGGACAAATACCTTTCAAGGTTCATTGGGAAAAAAATACTCAGAACACGTCATCTTATACTTTGAAATTTAAAGAAAATGGCGACTTTTTAATTTATAGGGACGAAGAAAATCAAAAAACATATTCTTTTGGGGACACAATAGCAAAAGCAGGCCATAAATTTAGCATAAGTTTCAAAACTGAGTACAACGACGATTTGAGTGAGCTTGCAGGTTCAACTTTTTCATTTCACCGCGTCGATTCTGAATCTATGGCGCGCAAGCTCTCTAGTAGTATTACAATTGCTCCATTGGGCCAGCAAAGTGACATCTTGAACGCCACGATTACTGGGCCCAACAAAACCCGAAATGAAGCCATTTTAAATAATTTGGTAAATCAGTTCAATCAGGATGGGATTGAAGATAACCGATTGGTATCCAAAAGAACAGCTGAGTTTATTAAAGATCGCTTGGTTGGCCTCACTCAAGAACTGGACACAGTTGAAGGCAGTATCGTTGATTTTAAGCAAAAAGGAGGCATCTTGAGCGTTGAAGCTAATTCACAGCAACTTTTCACAAAGGAAAGCACTGCGGAAGCTAAAAAATATGAATTGCAAAATCAGCTTGAAATGGCTAAGGAGTTTCAAAAAGCATTGGACTCCAACGATCAGTATGAACTCTTGCCAGCCAATATAGGTATTCAAAATTCTTCGGTCAGCTCACTCACTAATCAATACAACCAGTTGATACTTAAAAAACAAGATCTGAGTGTATCGGCAACCAGTGAAAATAAAATGATTCTCCAGATTAATGATAAACTGGATCAGCTGCTATTAAAAATTGATGAAGGAATTCAGAATTATTTGAAGAGCCTCAGAATTTCCATAGAACAATCGGCAGATTTAGAGCAGAGATCTTCTGGAAGATTGAGCCAAATGCCAGAAAAAGAAAAAAGGATCAGGTCTATTGAGCGAAATAGGATCATTAAAGAGCAACTTTACCTCTTCCTGCTTCAGCGCCGCGAAGAAGCTAAGTTGTCTTATGCCATTACAGCACCCACTGTTAAAGTCGTTGATTATGCTTACACCACCGGTACCCCGATAAAACCACAAGACGACATAATTATTATGAGTGGCGTGGCCGCGGGTTTAATTCTTCCATTGGCCGTTCTTTACCTCATTTTTATGTTAGACTCTAAAGTAAAGGACAAAGATGGACTGAAACGGGAAATTAAAGAAGCACCCATACTTTCTGAACTTCCTTATATCCAGAAAGGCGGGCATAAATTGATAAAGCCAAACGACCGGACAGCCCTCGCAGAATCCTTTAGGATATTGAGGACCAATCTAGCATATTTTAAATCCCCCAAAAAAGGGGATGAAGCCGAAGTCGTTTTTGTAACGTCAACCACAAAAGGCGAAGGTAAAACTTTTGCCGCTTTGAATTTAGCAAACACCTGGGCCTCAACCGGTAAAAGGACACTCTTGCTGGGTTGTGATTTACGGAACCCACAGATCCACAAAACCCTCAATCTCTCAAAGGACACTCCTGGGGTTTCTTCTTTTCTTTATGAAAAAAATATAGAAATTAACGATTTAGTGATCAAAAAAGCCTTTGAATTTGATAATTTAGACACCATCCTCTCGGGGAACATCCCGCCAAACCCGGCTGAATTATTGCTAAACGGAAGGTTTGATGAAATGATTGAAGAACTCAAAACGCAGTATGATTATATTGTCGTGGATACCGCGCCAACACTTCTGGTTACAGATACATTACTGATATCAAAACATGCAGATGTCACTGCTTATATCATTCGGGCAGATTTTACTGACAAAAAATTGCTCAAACATATAAAAGATTTGAAAAGTGAGAAAAAAATCAATTCCATGGGCTTAGTACTTAACGGCGTTAAGGAAAAAGGTGCTTATGGATATGGCTACAACTATGGTTATGGTTATGGTTATGGCGCTGATGATAATAAGAAGTCTCCTTTCTGGAAGTTTTGGAAGAAATAATTTTTCCGGCGATGGTTCAAAAAAACCATCCTTATTCATTAAAATAATATTAAAATGAACATAAAGAATATTTGTTGTATTGGTGCTGGATATGTCGGCGGCCCCACTATGTCGGTTATTGCCCAGAAATGTCCGGAAATCCACGTAACCGTTGTCGATATTAATGATAAACGGATTGCGGCCTGGAATGATACAGATTTAGACAAACTTCCCATTTATGAACCCGGCCTTCCTGAAGTTGTGAAAGAAGCACGTGGGAGAAATTTAACTTTTTCTACTGCTGTGGATGACGCCATTGACAAAGCCGATATGATTTTTATATCGGTGAACACCCCCACTAAAACTTATGGCGTGGGAAAAGGCATGGCAGCCGATTTAAAATACATTGAACTCTGTGCGCGTCAAATTGCCCGTGTGGCAAAAGACGATAAAATAGTGGTTGAAAAATCAACCTTACCGGTGAAAACTGCGCAGGCTTTGAAGAATATTCTTGACAATACCGGTAATGACGTGGATTTTCAAATTATTTCAAATCCGGAGTTTTTAGCGGAAGGAACGGCCATTGATGATTTACTCAACCCAGACCGCGTCTTGATCGGTGGGGATATTCACACAAATAAAGGAAACGAAGCTGTTCAGAAATTGGTTGATATTTATGCACATTGGGTGGATAGAAAGCGTTTGTTGACCACAAACATTTGGTCTTCCGAATTATCAAAATTAACGGCCAATGCCTTTTTGGCCCAGCGGGTTTCCAGCATTAATGCAATGTCTGAAATCTGCGAAAAAACCGGCGCTGATGTTGATGAGGTTGCCCGCGCTGTGGGTATGGATACACGGATCGGTTCAAAATTCCTAAAATCTTCCGTTGGCTTTGGGGGTTCTTGTTTCCAGAAAGACATTCTCAATTTGGTTTATATTTCAAAAACTCTAGGTTTACCGGAAGTTGCCGATTATTGGGAGCAGGTCATCTTGATGAACGACCACCAAAAAAGGCGTTTTGCCATGAAAATGGTGAGTACACTTTACAACACCGTTTCAGATAAAAAGATTGCAGTTTTGGGCTGGGCGTTTAAAAAGGACACAAACGATACGCGCGAGTCTGCTGCCATTTACGTCACGGACCACTTGCTCAACGAGCAGGCCAAAGTTGTCGTTTACGACCCAAAAGTGCCCGAAGAGCGCATTTATGCAGATCTCGACGCTTTGGGAACACGCCCTGAAAGAGAAAACCGCGAGCGTGTGACAGTTGTTCAAGATCCTTACGAAGCTTGTGAAAACGCGCATGCCATTTCTATTTTAACGGAATGGGATGAGTTTAAGGATTACAATTGGGAAAAAATTCATAAAGAAATGTACAAACCAGCCTTTCTTTTTGACGGCCGGCGTTTACTCGATGCCGATAAAATTGAAAAAACCGGATTCGACTATTACGCCATTGGAAAATAAGCAGCTTCAATTTACTTCCTGTTTTATGCATAAATTTTATCTACCTTTTATTCTTTTATGTCTGCTCAGTTTTAAAGCTGAAGCTCAACAGCCTGGCGATTTTTTAGTTGAAGGTGAACTGGGTTATGCCGTCGCCGATGAACAGGAAGGGCTTTCAATCGGTGCAAATGTTGGCTATTCCATAACCAGTCTCATCGCTGTCAAGGCCGGTTATTCTAAAATTGAGTTGTCTTCAGATGTCCCCAAAGTAGGTTATTCTATCAATAAATATTCGCTTTTTGGTGAATTTATCGGTTTTTTTAGTGAGCAATTTGGAGTGGCTGGAATATTGGGCGGATCATTGATGGATTTTAAAGGTTTATCAGACAAAAACCAAAGTGGTGTCGGTCTTGATATCGGCACAAAACTGCGCTACATTCCCACATCCCAGTTTGTAATCAGCTTGAAACTGAACAATAATTTCAACACTGAAAACGACTATATCATCACGGCCGGTTTGAGTTTACAGTATCGGTTGAGATAAATTCACCCCTGATTTCAAACTAAATAAGCTTTTCTTGGTAAAATAAAATGTATCGCATTAAAATTCAAAGCGATAATTTCAAGCCTTAAAAAGATAATCCTTACTTTTGCTTTATTGAGTAATCAATTTAAAAATCAACACTTTGGAAACTAAAAATTTTGAGCTTGAAAAATATGGTATTAAAAACGCCGATATCGTCTATCAAGCTTCACCGGAAACACTGATTGAACAATGTGAACTCAGAAAAATGGGCCAGCGGACAGAATTGGGTGCTTGGGCCATCAACACCGGTAAATTCACCGGTCGTTCACCAAAAGACCGTTTCATTGTTAAAGATGAAATTACAGAAAAGAAGGTTTGGTGGGGAGATATAAACCTTCCTTTTAGCCCTGACAAATTTGACGCGCTTTATGAAAAAGTCTGTGGTTATTTATCTGAAAAAGAAGTTTATGTTCGTGATGCCTTTGCTGGTGCCGATGAAAATTACCGGTTGAACATCCGCGTTATCAATGAGTATCCATGGAGCAATCTTTTTGCTTATAATATGTTTATTAGGCCAACCGATCAAGAGCTCAACAACTTTGAAGAAGATTGGACCGTGGTCAATGCACCCGGTTTTTTAGCCGACCCTGAAATAGATGGGACGCGCCAAGAGAATTTTGCCATTCTCAATTTTAGCCGAAAAATCGCCTTGATCGGAGGGACGGCTTACACCGGTGAAATCAAGAAAGGGATTTTTTCTGTTCTGAATTTCACCCTGCCCACGCAGCACAATGTGTTACCGATGCACAGCTCAGCAAATGTTGGCACTGATGAAGATACCGCAATATTTTTTGGGCTTTCAGGAACGGGGAAAACCACACTTTCTGCTGATCCAAACCGACAATTAATAGGTGACGATGAGCATGGATGGACGCCAGAAAACCGTGTTTTCAATTTTGAAGGCGGTTGCTATGCAAAGGTCATCAATCTTTCCAAAGAAAAAGAACCTGACATATACGGTGCCATCAAGAAAGGGGCTTTGCTGGAAAATATTAAAGTTGGAACAAATGGCGAAATCGATTTCGCAGACACGAGCATAACCCAGAACACCCGCGTGAGTTATCCCATTCACCATATTGATAACATTAAAGAACCTTCAATCGGTGAAAATGTCAAAAACATTTTTTTCTTGACCGCCGATGCCTTTGGCGTTTTACCGCCAATTTCACAATTGACACCAGATCAAGCCGCCTATCATTTTATTAGTGGCTATACAGCAAAAGTAGCAGGAACAGAAGCTGGTGTAACAGAGCCCATCCCTAGTTTTTCAGCTTGTTTTGGAGCCCCTTTTATGCCGTTGCACCCCGTTCGTTATGCTGAAATGCTAAGCGATAAAATGAAGACAAACCAAACAAATGTATGGCTGGTCAACACTGGCTGGTCAGGTGGTGCTTTTGGCGTTGGGGATCGCATTAAGCTTTCTTACACACGCGCAATGATCAACGCCGCAGTCGACGGAAAGCTGCTCGGGCAACCTATTCAGAAGCATCCAATCTTTGGTTTACAAATGCCCGAAAATTGCGAAGGCGTGCCTTCTGAAATTTTGGATCCACGCAATACATGGGACGACAAAAAAGCTTATGATGCCAAAGCAACTCAGCTTTCGCGTTTCTTTAAAGAGAATTTCGAGAAATTCAGTGAGAAGGCCAGTCCGGAAATCATAAAAGGCGGCCCTCAAGATTGATTTTTTTATACCGGGTTTGATCTATATTGCAGCAAAAATGCTCTTATACTATTCAACTCTGCGATTGCGAAAAAACTATGGCTATAATGCCGAGAGACTATTAAAGGCTTGAACCTCATGGTCGATTCGGTATTAAATCTACCTCGGCATAATAGCTTTGCAGAAGATATATTATTGCATTATAAAACTTAATGGATATTCGTTGTGCAGTTTAAACTAAACTACCAACGGCTAAAACCGATGGGTTTGTATTCCGGCTGAAGCCGGCTAAAGATAACACTCATCCCAACCCCAGCCCTTCCCCGGGAAGGGCTGGGGTTGGGATGATTATGCTCTTAAAAACACTAAAGTCGTCCCCAATTGAAATCGGGGAGGGATTTTCCCCCAGATTGAAACATTAAAAAAGGGGAAGCAAAATTGCTTCCCCTTTTTTCTGCTTAATCCTAAATTTTGCAATAAATCGAATGTCATTTGCTTTCATTCCAGGCCCCCATACTTTCGTGCTGAGTTTTTACACTGGGCAATGTCGGGGTTTTCAGACCTCAAAAAGTGTCACGCCCAAAACTTTTACTTTTTAGCTTTGTTTTGCTTTTTAATATATTCCTCCAAAGCCATGGTCATTGACGGGGTTTCCGGGGTTGGGGCTTTTATATCAACCTTTAAGCCCTGTTTTTTAGCCGCTTTTACTGTTGAATTACCAAAAGCGGCAATACGCGTTTGGTTTTGTTCAAAATCAGGGAAATTTTCAAAGAGTGATTTGATCCCACTTGGGCTAAAAAAGACGACCACATCATAAGTCACTTCTTCTAAATCAGAAAGGTCACTCACCACGGTTTTATAAAGCTCAACGCGCTGCCATTTGATTGGTGCTTTGTTCAGCTCTTTCTGAATCGCTGGTTTCAAAGTGTTTGATGTGGGCAACAAGAATTTTTCTTTTTTATGTTTTTTAAACAGGAGCACCATGTCTTTTATGGTGCGTTTTCCGACATAGACTTTACGTTTACGGTAAACAATATATTTTTGAAGGTAATATGCTACCGCTTCACTCTGGCAAAAATATTTCAATGAATCTGGCACTTGATAGCGAATTTTTTCGGCAATCCTAAAGAAATGATCCACTGCATTTCTACTGGTTAGGATAATGGCCGAATAATCCGATATATTGATTTTTTGTTGCCGCACTTCTTTAGAGGAAGCGCCTTCCACGTGAATGAAAGGCCGGAAATCAACTTTTACTTTTTGTTTATCTTCTAAAACCGAGTAAGGTGAGTGTTCTACTTTAGGCTCGGGTTGGGAAATAAGGATAGTTTTCACTTTCATAAACTTCTTCGCTTTTCATTTATTTACCGTCTAGGCTAGCATTTTGTATAAAATGAAATAAGGCGCAATTTCGAAAGTGCAAAGGTACAAAATAAAATAAAACAAGTGGCGTGTGATAAGCTTTCGTTTTTTTAGGTAAAAATTTAGCAATAACACTATTTGAAAAACGATGAAACCACCGAGTATAACTGAAATAAACACATTATTATAATTTGTAAAATAAACTGCCACAGCCATTAAAGGAAGGATCACAAAAGCGCAAAAGTTTCTGACGCCGAGTTTAAACGTCAAATATTTATCCATAAATTCATTGATATTAAAAACTTCTGATACAATTTTTTCCAATACATATTTTAAGGTCAAAAAAACCGCACACCCGGTCAAAAGTTGAATAAAAAAAACCCAGTCAAATGTTGTGATACTTGGACTGGTAAATTGAGCTGAATAAACATAAACATAAGCACTCAAAGCGATAATAAGTGCCCCGGCAAAACTGACCAAGGTGCTGAAACCGTCGAGGATGTTATTTGATTTTCGTTGCTGCCTGAAGTAAGAATTTGAAATGGGAACCCTCAAAAACAAATAAAATTGATTTGAAAAAGCTTTGCTCAAAATCCCAAAAACCAGAACGGTCACAACGAAGACAAGGGTCAAACCATCTTGGTTCACGATATTTCTTTCAATTACTTCCACGCTGCAAAGATAGATTTTAAATCGCGCAAATCCCAATACAGGAATTTATAAGCGACGCACAAAAATAGTATCTTTGCCAAAAAACCGGAATTGGCCGATTGCTTAGTCATCATACCAACCTTTAATGAAATCGAAAACATCGAGGCGATCCTGCGTGAAATTTTTGCCACACCGGGAAAATTTAATGTCCTGGTTGTTGATGATAATTCGCCAGATGAAACAGCCAAATGCGTTCAGGAATTACAGGGGGAATTTAAAGAGCGCCTTTTTTTGGAAATCCGTCGCAAAAAATCAGGTTTGGGAACGGCTTATATCCACGGCTTTAAATGGGCTTTAAATAATAATTACACATACATTTTTGAAATGGACGCCGATTTCTCACACAATCCAGAGGATTTGCCCCGATTATATGAAGCTTGTGCAACCCATGGTGCAGATGTCGCCATTGGCTCGCGTTATATCAAAGGCGTGAACGTGGTCAACTGGCCCATGACCCGCGTGCTGATGTCTTGGTTTGCCTCAAAGTATGTCAAGTTGATCACTGGCATTCCCATTCAGGACACCACCGCCGGTTTTGTTTGTTTTCACCGAAAAGTTCTGGAATCCATTAATTTAGACGATGTTCAGTTTGTGGGGTATGCCTTTCAAATCGAAATGAAATTCAAAGCCTATCTTAAAAATTTTGAAATCATTGAAATTCCAGTGATTTTTACAGATCGTGTCCTGGGTGAATCTAAACTGGACAACAGTATTGTTTATGAAGCTATTTTTGGCGTCATTAAAATGAAGGTCAAAAGTTGGTTTGGGAGAGAAGTAAGAACAAGAAAAAAGTAAATTTCTATATATACCCTTATGAAAAAATTACTCATCAAAAACACCAAACTCGTCAATGAAGGCAGCATCGACGAGCGGGATGTTTACATAGAAGACGATACTATTGTGGAAGTGGCCGAAAGCATAAGTCCTAAAACCCACGATGTGGAAGTTTTTGACGCTGAAGCCCAACACCTTTTACCCGGGATGATCGATGATCAAGTGCATTTCCGCCAGCCAGGGATGACACATAAAGAAGATATCTGGCACGGCTCACGCGCAGCTATTGCCGGGGGGATCACCTCTTTTATGGAAATGCCCAATACAAAACCGCATGCCACGACGCAAGAAAAGCTTCAGGAAAAATATGACACCGCTAAAAAAGATTCTTTTGCGAATTATTCATTTATGTTTGGCGGAACTAACGACAACCTGGACGAGATCAAAAATATCGATCCAAAACACGTGCCGGCGTTAAAACTTTTTCTCGGCTCTTCTACAGGAAATATGCTGGTTGACGACGAAAAAGCCCTGACCGAAATTTTTGAAAATTCACCGGTCATTATTTGCACGCATTGCGAAGATGAATCTACCATTCAGCAGAATTTAGCAGAGCAAAAAGAAAAATTTGGAGACGAAATTCCGATAAATAAACACCCTGTTATCAGAAGTGAGAAAGCATGTTATTTGTCTTCTTCAAAGGCCGTTGCTTTAGCCAAAAAAACAGGTGCGCGTCTTCATGTTTTTCACATTTCCACAGCAAAAGAGCTCAAACTTTTCGGTCATAAAAAGAAATTAAAAAACAAAAAAATTACAGCAGAAGTCTGCATTCATCACCTTTGGTTCAATGATGAGGATTATGAGAAAAAAGGGACCCAAATCAAGTGGAACCCGGCCGTAAAAACTTCTAAAGACCAGAAGGCGCTTTTAGAAGGCTTAAAAAAAGGGAAGATCGATGTTTTTGCCACTGACCACGCACCGCATACTTGGGAAGAAAAAGACGCTGTTTACACAAAAGCCCCCAGCGGCGGCCCACTTGTCCAGCACGCACTTCCAGCGTTCTTGGAGTTTTATCACCAAGGAAAGTTGAGCCTTGAAAAGATTGTCGAAAAAGCCTGCCACAATCCGGCAAAACTCTTTCAGGTTGAAAAACGCGGTTTTGTGAAAGAAGGTTATAAAGCAGATTTAGTTTTGGTGGACCTCAACGCACCGTGGACCGTTAAAAAGGATAATATCCTCTATAAATGCAAGTGGTCGCCCTTTGAAGGCACGACCTTTAAATCCAGAATAACCCACACCTTTTTAAACGGGAAGCTCGTCTATAAAAACTTTAAAGTCCTAGATGTTCAAAATGCGCAAGCTTTAAAATTTGACCGATGAAATCAAACCTCAGCACCGCATTGTTTTTGCTGGTTTTAATTTTGACGGGCTGTCAAGATATTGACAAGCAAAAAAAGCCCGAAAACCTGATCCCAGAAGACAAGATGGTCAATGTGCTTGTGGATATGCTTAAAGTAAGCGGTTCACAGAGCTACAGCAATATTAAATATCGCAGGCGGGATGTCAATGCAAAAAAATTGATTTTTAAAAAATATGACATCGACAGCCTTCAGTTGAGAGAAAGCACCTCTTATTACGCATCTGATTTTGAGGTTAATGAGCGTATTTATGACAGCGTGCGATCCCGCTTAAAATTTGAAGACAAAAAAATCGACAGTTTATTGGGAAAGCAAGAAAAAGAAAATTTTAGAAAAGACCATCCTCAAGAAAAATCAAAGAAGTTGAAGGTTAAAAAGTAGGTTTTTTGTTTTTGATCGGTTTTTCAGAATTTAGATTTCGCATCTCGATTATCCATAAAAACATACTGCATGACTAAAAACACGGCTATTGCGCCAAAAGTGTGCCACAGCCAGTGGCTTCCCATCGCTAGAAAATCCAGTGATTGATCTGAAATCCTAAAGCTTATTGCAGCTCCAAAACTTAACATTGCCAAAGCAATCAAGTAGAATCGCTTGAAGTAAATGCGCGCCGCATATATAAAAATGGGAATCAAAACGCCCAAAGCAGTACCGATATAGCCTAAAGAAATATTCAAGCCGTCCGGCCAATTGACAATTTGAAACAAAAACGGAATGGCCAGCACCGCAAAACTGATGAGCACTTTTTGCCAAAGCGCTTTTCCGGCTTTCCAAGCGAAATAAAAAGAAGTCATCAGGCAAAGAAAAACGATGGGTACCCAATCCAGGTAAAGCCATATCTCTGCGCTGCGCGTGGCGTGATAGATGGTCCCGCCGATAAAGCCTACGAAAAGAACAGACAGCACCCAAGCCAAAAACCGATGCTGTTTCCAGTTTTTGTAAACCTTGAGCGCAAAATAAAGACCAACGATCAGAAAAAGAAAGTTGCTGTATGTATTAAAAGGCTCAACCGGAAACCGACCTTGAACAGTTTCTTCATAAATGGGCCCGCTGTCGCCAGGAAAGCCTTGAAACAACTTTAAAATCAAGGTGTCCAAAGGCATTAGTTTATATAATTTTTATCCACAAAATAGCTCACTATAGCTTCCTTCATTATTATAGTTTGTTCACCAGCTTTGAGCGGGGGAAGGGGTTCGAGGAATTTAAAATGAGGCCAGCCGTCGTCGTCATAAAAATCAAATTCATAATAACCAAAAGGTTCCAAGAGCGTGCAAATCGCCACGTGCATCAAGTTGACCTTGTCGTCCTTTTTGAGCCGTGCGTGCGGCTGTCCCAATTCTTGAACACCCACCAAATAAATGATCGCGTCCAGTTGAAGTTCATCGCCATCGGCAAATTGATGGGAAAGCTTCCTTTCAAGTGTTTGCCAGCGTGCTTTTAATTCTTCATCTCTCGCCATGTTGCAAATTTAATGGTTCTATTCTAAAAATCGCGTTATATTTGGACTATGAATTTTATCGATATTATTCTCGGGGTTTTATTGATTTGGGGCGCAATCCGAGGCCTGATGAAGGGGTTCTTAATGGAAGTGGCCTCACTCATCGCCCTGATTGCCGGGATCTATGGCGCCATTCATTTTTCGCATTTCATCATAAACCTGTTGACCGATTATGTATCCTGGAATGAGCAATACATCACTTGGGCTGGCTATGCCTTGACTTTCATCCTGATTGTCCTGGTCATTACCATTGTCGGAAAACTCTTGACAAAACTCGTCAAGCTCATTGCCTTGAATTTGTTCAACCGCATTCTCGGCGGAATTTTTGGCCTGGTTAAAACCGTTTTTCTCCTCAGCGTGCTCTTGATGTTTATCAATTCGCTCAACACAACACAATTTATCGAAACTGAAACTTTTGACAATTCCAGGCTCTACACTATTGTCCAGCCCATCGCGCCACTTTTATTGCCACAGATTCTGGAAGAAGGCCGGAAAATTGATGCTGAAATTCAGGATGGGGTTTTGAAGGAAATCTGATCTCCTGGAGGACATCTCATACCGAGAGGCTATAAAAGATTTGAAACTTAATAAACGTAATGGTATAGTCGATTCGGTATTAAAATCTATCTCGGCATAACACCTTTGCAGAGAAATTGTTACAGCGTTGTAAAGCCTAATTAGTATCAAATTTAGTTTCAGCTTCTGACCTAAAGAATTATCCTTAAAAAGCCCTATAATTTTCCTGCCATCATATAATGCGGACCAACTTCAGAAATAATAAACTTTTCGTTTAAGGTGCGGAAGCCTTGCTTTTTGTAAAATCCAACGGCTTTTTCGCGGGCGTTGAACCAAAGCAGTTCAGCTTGTTTTGATTTCAAAATCCCAATGCCGTGTTCAAAAAGTTTTCGCCCATAGCCTTTGCCCTGAAAAGCCGTTTCAATTGCCATTCCCCTCAAACGAAAAGCTTTTTGGGGGAAGTGAGGATGGTTTTCTTTGAGAAAGGAAGCAATGCCCCGCAATTTTTCGTCCTGATAAATTCCCAAATGAAAACTATTTATATCGTTATCACCCTCAAAAACGCATTTTTTCAGATTAGCACCAGGGCGCAATAATTTTTGGCGCAAGGGAAGCACAAATTCTGCCGCTATGGTTTTGATTTCAAAATCACTCAAACCCTGAGCTTTTGATAGTCTTTATTTTCATCAAACTTCACCTCGACAAATGGACACAATGGGTCAATTTTATAACTTTTTTCGCGGGCAAAACCCACTGCCTTTTCCAAAAGCAGGGATGCTAATCCTTCACCTTCACGGGCTTGTCTGGTTTCGGTATGATCAATCACCATGATTTTACCATCCTTCATTTTATAAGTCAGTTCACACAAAATGCCTTCCTCATCGCGGAGATAAAATACCCCGTTCAAGCGATTTTCCTTGTGTTTGATTTCATTATCGTTCACTCCTTTTTTTTTAATGTTTCACAATATCATCGACAATTCCATATTCTACAGATTCATCGGCATTCATCCAATAATCGCGGTTGAAATCTTTCAATACTTTCTCATAATCCTGTCCGCAATTGTCAGCCAAAATTTGTGCACTGAGTTCTTTGGTTTTTAAAATTTCCTGGGCTTGGATCTCAATATTTGATGCCTGTCCCCTTGCTCCACCGCTGGGCTGGTGAATCATCACGCGGGCGTGAGGCTGGATAAAACGTTTTCCTTTTGTTCCGGCAGAAAGCAAAATAGAGCCCATTGAGGCACAAAGTCCACTGGAAATAGTGGAAACATCACTTTTTATAGATTGCAAAGTGTCATACATTGAAAACCCCGAAGTCACATAGCCACCAGGGCTGTTGATGTAAAACTCAATATCGCCATCCCCTTCCATATCAAGGTACAGCAACTGATCAACCACTTTTTTTGCGCTGTCATCATCTACCATTCCCCAAAGAAAAACTTTACGTTCTTTTAAAAATTTATTGTCTATTAAATCTTGTATTTTTCCTGGCTTATCGCTCATAAAGCTATTGTTGTTTATAAATTTATTCTTGAAAGGTTAAAAATAAAATTTAATTTTCAAACAAGGGGTCTTCCTCCCCACTTTTAAACTTATTTTATCATCTTATACCAATCCAACTCTAAAATTGCGTAAAATTAATTGGCAGCATACCGGGAGACTGGAAAAAAGTTAAAAATAAACAAACCTAATAGCAGAGTCGATTCAGTATTAAACCTAACTCGGCACCATGCCTTTGCAGGAATTCTATTCGGGCATTACGAAACTTAATTGGCGTGAAATGTTTTGTGATTTCAATCTTCAAAGCTTTAACCGGAAAAAAGCCCTGAGAGATCGGGTTTTTTTGTAAATTTGCGTCCGGTAAATTTAAGCCTTCTTCACTATGGCGCAAGCAAAATATATTTTCGTTACCGGCGGTGTTTCCTCTTCACTCGGTAAAGGTATTATCGCGGCTTCCCTGGCAAAATTGCTACAAGCACGCGGCTATAAAATAACGATCCAAAAATTTGATCCTTACATCAATGTCGATCCGGGAACACTCAATCCTTATGAACACGGCGAATGCTTTGTGACTGAGGATGGTGCAGAAACCGATCTCGACCTGGGACATTATGAACGATTTTTAAATGTCAACACGTCCCAGGACAATAATGTCACGACGGGAAAAATTTACCAGAGCGTGATTGAAAAAGAGCGCCGCGGCGAGTTTCTGGGAAAAACCGTGCAGGTAGTACCGCACATCACCAATGAAATCAAGGCGCGCTTCCAGATGTTGGGAAAATCCGGTGATTATGACATTATCATAACTGAAATCGGCGGGACCGTTGGCGATATTGAGTCCTTGCCATATATTGAGGCTTTACGGCAATTGCGCTGGGATCTGGGCAAAACAAATTCACTGGTAATTCATTTAACGTTAATACCTTATCTCTCTGCGGCCAAAGAGCTCAAGACAAAACCCACACAACACAGTGTGAAAACTTTGATGGAAAGTGGGATCAATGCTGATATTTTAGTGTGCCGCACCGAGCACGAACTCAATGATGAATTGCGGGAAAAACTGGCTTTGTTCTGCAATGTCGATTCAGATTCTGTTATTGAAAGCATAGACGCCGAGACGATTTATGATGTGCCCAATTTTATGCTGGAAGAAGGCCTGGACACCATTGCTTTGAAAGAACTGGCCCTGGGCAAAAGAAAAAAGCCAAACCTCAAGCGCTGGAATGAATTTATCACTCGCTTGAAAAACCCAAAGGCAGAAGTTACCATTGGTTTAGTGGGAAAGTATGTCGAATTGCAGGATTCCTATAAATCGATTTTAGAGTCTTTTATTCACGCAGGCGCTGAAAATGAGGTAAAAGTCAATATCAAAAGCATACATTCTGAATTTATTGATCTGGCAAAGGGCAAACCCGACATTGAAAAACTGGACGGGATCTTGGTTGCCCCGGGCTTTGGTGAACGCGGGATTGAAGGGAAAATTGAAGCGGTGCAGTATGCGCGTGAACACAAGCTTCCCTTTCTCGGGATTTGCCTGGGCCTTCAAATGGCGGTGATTGAATTTTCAAGAAACGTGCTGGGCCTGGAAAATGCCAATTCCACTGAAATGGACGATCAAACAAAATTCCCGGTGATCGATATTATGGAAAACCAAAAAAGTGTCACCCAAATGGGCGGCACAATGCGTTTGGGTGCTTGGGACTGTAAACTCAAAAAGGGGTCGAAAATCCGTAAAATTTATGGAAAAGAAATCATTAGCGAGCGGCACCGGCAAAGGTATGAATACAATAACAAATACAGAAAAGAACTTGAAGAAGCTGGCTTGGAGTCAACAGGCATAAACCCGTTGACCGATCTCGTGGAAGTGGTTGAGTTGAAAGACCATCCGTGGTTTATCGGGGTTCAGTTTCACCCAGAATATAAAAGCACAGTGGCCAGCCCACATCCTTTATTCATAGATTTTGTGAAAGCTTCTAAAGAATTTTCCGATCAAAAAGCTTAATACCCATTAGAAACTTTCGGAAGCTTATGGTTTTTAGGCTTCAATTTCAGACTTTTGCAGGCGCAAAATTTTCGCTGCGTCCTTTATTTTAAAATACATTATGGAAGATAAAAAATTTGATTTCAATTCACTCATTGGTTTCGTCCTCATTGCCGGGATTTTAATTTATATGCTTTGGCTGAACAGCGGTGACGAGCAGCAAAACGCCGATGTCGGAAAAGATAACCGGGAAACTGAGCAGGTGGTCGATCAAAATAAAGGTTCAGATAATCCAGGGACCCAATCTTCTGGTGGTTCTACCACAAACAATCCTGGCAGTCAAAATCAAATGACCTCTTCTGATTCAATTCAGCAGCAACAAGCGAGGGAAAACCTGGGCGCTTTTGGCTATTCAACGACTTTACCTTCTGCCACAGAAAACACCACGACGCTGGAGAACAAGGTTTTAAAATTGAAAATCAGTAATAAAGGAGGGCAAATAGTTTATGCTAAATTAAAACAGTTCAAGAATTATGATTCGCTTCCAATCTTCTTGATCAAAGATGAAAATTCAAATTTCAACTTAAAATTTACTACCAGCGACAACAGAAGCATTTCTACAGAAAATATGTATTTTGAGCCGACATTGACTGAAAACGGCGAAAACCAAGTGCTGTCAATGAAGTTGAAGGTCGCTGAAGATAAATATTTAGAATATTATTATGAGCTGAAACCCGATGATTATATGATGGATTTCAGCATCCGCTCACAAAATTTGAACGGTGTTATTGATGGCACAAAGGAAATTGACCTCAACTGGGATTTGAAAGCATTTCGTCATTCAAAAAGTGTCACTTATGAAAATCAATATACGGAAATCAATTGGATGTATGGCGACGGCGATGACGATTATGCCAAAAGCAGTGAAAATGAAGATGATGAGATTTCCTGGGTGGCTTATCAACAACACTTTTTCTCGTCCATTTTATTGACCGACACACCTTTTGAGCACGGGCGCTTTGTGGCCGAAAACCTCGTTGAAGATGAAGAAGTTGACACGGTATTTACCAAATCGTTTGCCTCAAACTTTTCTTTGCAGTTGAACGGTGGCGAGCTCAATGAAAATATGAATATGTATTATGGGCCGACAGATTTTAAACGCCTTGAAAGTTATGACCGCAACCTCACGGAAATCGTTCCCCTGGGTTGGGGGATTTTTGGCTGGATCAACCAGTATGCACTCATCCCATTGTTCAATTTCTTTCTGGGGATTGTACCCGCGGGAATCGCCATAATCCTGTTGACAATATCCCTAAAACTACTGCTGTCACCTGTTCAATATAAACAGTATGTTTCTCAAGCCAAGATGAAGGTTTTAAAACCTGAAATCAATGAGCTCAACGAGAAATATAAGGACAACCAGATGAAGAAGCAGCAGGAAACAATGAAGCTTCAAAGCAAGGCCGGCGCCAGTCCTATGGCTGGTTGTATTCCCGGATTATTGCAGCTGCCTGTATTTTATGCCCTGTTCCGGTTGTTCCCAAGCGCCTTTGAACTTCGGCACAAGAGTTTTCTCTGGGCGGACGACCTCGCGAGTTATGACGTGGTGGCAAACTTGCCTTTCCACATTCCATTTTATGGCGATCACGTGAGCTTGTTCCCGATTTTGGCTTCTATTGCGATTTTCTTTTATATGACAATGACAATGGGTCAAAGTATGCAGACCTCGCAGCCGGGAATGCCGAACATGAAATTTATTATGTACCTCTCGCCCCTATTTATGCTTATATTTTTCAACAATTTTGCGAGTGGGCTTTCGCTATATTATTTTATCTCAAACTTGATTACCATTGGAATTATGCTGGTCATCAAGACCTATATTATTGATGATGATAAAATTCATGCTAAAATCCAGGCCAACAAGAAAAAGCCAAAGAAAAAGAAAGGCTTTAGGCATAAAATGCAGAAGATGATGGAGGAAGCCGAAAAACAGAAGAACCAGAAGAATTGATAGTTAAACAAGATTTATTTCTTGATAATTGCATCAAATTTATACCGAATGTGATTTTTAATGTCGCATAAATGCCTCTTAATACCAATTCAAATATAAAATTGTTTAAAAATCATTGGTATAATACCGAGAGACCATAGAAGAGTTTAAACTTAATAAACGTAATAGTATGGTCGATTCGGTATTAAAATCTACATCGGTATAAGACCCTGAGAAAAGCTATATTATGCCGTTAGAAAATTAAATTGGTATTAGATGTAAATTATTATTCATCTTTGGTTTGTTCATAAGCGGTGACCGGCTTAAACCGGTATCGCATCTGATACATCGAAATATAGTAACATGAAAGTTTTTGACGACGACTATTTTATGCGCCAGGCCTTGATTGAAGCGCAAAAGGCTTATGAAATCGGTGAAGTGCCCATCGGTGCTGTAATCGTAAGCCAGGAAAAAATCATTGCCCGTGGGCATAATTTGACCGAACGCCTCAACGATGTGACCGCCCACGCAGAAATGCAGGCCATTACCGCAGCGGCAAATTATCTGGGCGGAAAATATTTAAAAGACTGCACGCTTTATGTCACTTTAGAACCTTGCACGATGTGCGCCGGTGCATTGTATTGGAGCCAAATCAGTAAAGTGATTTACGCCACTGAAGATGAAAAACGCGGGTTTCAATCACGTGGAATTGCGCTTCATCCTAAAACTAAAATCGGTTATGGCCTTTTACAGGAACCCTGTAAAGAATTGATACAGGATTTTTTCAAAGGTAAACGTTAACTGTCATCTCACATAACCCTATTCTTCCCTCAACCGAAAGAAAACAGCCATTAAATCGACTAAAAAGCATAACTGATGATTTGTTAACCCTAAATTCATTTTGGAAATGGGAAAAAAACGAAAGTGATAAAAACAAGCCTCTTGGAGATATGCACGGTGACGGTGTGAGTTTTAATGATGATCTCAAGGAAAAGAAAAAAGAGAAAGAGCGTGAGTGAAAAGATATTCACGATGAAGAGGAAAATGATGACAAAGACACTACAAAAGATTGAATTATTACCCAGTCAACTTTTCGTTCATCCTAAATAATTCAGACTGAATTCCACGTACTGTCATTCTGAAAAACCCCCTTATTTCCTGTCATTCTGGAAAATTTCGCAGAAATTTATTCAGAATCTGTTCATTGTTGATCAAAATTGTTATTGCCTAGAAAAACTTACGAACCAAAATGAGATCCTGAATCCTATCTGCTTCGCTATCACTACGCAGCCAGGTTCAGGATGACAAGAGTCAAGCCTATTTGTCATCCACCCCGGCGGACAGGTTCTGGAAAATTTCGCAGAAATTTATTCAGAATCTGTTCATTGTTGATCAAAATTGTTATTGCCTAGAAAAATTTGC